>JGI12109J20283_10666286_pt1 | contig 61388 bp, 40 predicted proteins | sample ElkSlonscriptome_12_FD_20283 | JGI IMG/M metagenome (IMG submission 20283) | reverse complement strand
TAACATATTTTTTCATATCTCACATTTCACATTTCACATTTTCTTCCTACTTTTGCCACCCAATTAAATTAAAGGAGATACAAAATGCTAATTGTACCTGTAAAAGAAGGCGAGAACATCGAGAGAGCCCTTAAGAAGTTCAAAAAGAAGTACGAGAGAACTGGAACGGTGAAAGAGCTCAGAGCACGTAAACACTTTACCAAGCCATCGGTAGAGCGCCGCGAGGAGATCAAGAAAGCCATCTACAAAGAGAAGTTACAAAGAGAAGAAGAGGCTTAAGACCTTTCATTCCTACATAGATATTGCACCACTTTGGTACTTTGCGTAAATTGCAAAGAAATCAAGGTGGTTTTTTTATGCCTTTATCTGAATTCCTTTCATACCTAAAAAACGAGAAGCGTTACTCAGCCCATACCATCAAGGCCTATGAGAACGATCTGGGTCAATTTACAGGCTTTTTTGATGAGGTTTACGGAGAAGAAGACCCTCTGAAAGCCACTTCTTCGGCACTGAGATCCTGGATAGTCGCTCTATTGGATGAAGGAGTATCGGCAAGGTCTGTCAATCGAAAGATATCCACTTTAAAATCATTCTATAAATTCAGCAAGCGGCAGGGCCTTATCGATCACTTGCCAACCGCCCAGCTCCAATCTCCAAAACAGAAAAAACAACTGCCGGCCTTTTTAAAAGAAAGTGAAATGTCGGCTTTGCTTGATCAGTTCCAGTTTGAAGAAGGTTTTTCGGGTTTAAGGGACCGAATTTTGATTGACCTCTTGTACGCTTCAGGAATGAGGTTGAGTGAGTTGGTCGGACTGCAATTGACAGATCTTGATCTGCATTCCTCCAATGTGAAAGTGTTAGGTAAAAGAAATAAAGAACGGATCATTCCTTTACATCAGGGACTGACTCGGCTTCTAGAAAACTACCTGGAGCAAAGGCTAGAGCTCGCCCAAAGCAATCACCTGATAATCACTGATAAAGGCAAGAAGATATATCCCAAATTTGTTTACAGAAAGGTGAATTACTACCTTAGTCAGGTGACTTCAATGGGCAAGAAAAGCCCTCATGTTCTTCGCCACACTTTTGCTACCCACATGTTGAACAACGGAGCGGATCTAAATACCATTAAAGAGATTCTCGGACACGCCAACCTGTCTGCTACGCAGGTCTACACGCACAATTCTATTGAAAAACTCAAGCATGTATACAAACAAGCTCACCCTCGAGCGTAAAAACCAATATATCATGAACGTAAAACTCAATGTCAGATCAGTCAACTTCGATGCAGATCGAAAACTCATCGGGTTCATTCAAGAACGATTGAATAAGCTCACCCACTTCTTCGACCGGATCATTGAAGCGGATGTGTATTTGAAAGTCGATAATAATCATGAAATGGAAAATAAGATCGTAGAAATACGATTAATGATACCCGGCAACGATCTTTTTGCGAAAAAAACCGCCAGAAATTTTGAGGCAGCTACGAATGAGGTGGCCGAAGCCTTAAGAAGACAGGCGAAAAAGCGAAAAGAAAAAGTTTGGGGAGTCCAGTAAAGCCTAGAAAAAAGGCTACTAAATCTTTCTTAAGAACCTTATCCTAAAAAAAATCCATTAGATTATTTTAGGATACTAGAATCTTTTCTAAATTTGCAGACCTTTTTCGAGCCTATTTTGGTAGCTTCGGAGGAGGTCTTTGTAATTGATGCCGATGTAGCTCAGTTGGCCAGAGCAGCTGATTTGTAATCAGCGGGTCGGGGGTTCGAATCCCTCCATCGGCTCACGTTCTTTATATGATTGTAAAACATTAAAGTCGGGGAGATACTCAAGCGGCCAACGAGGACAGACTGTAAATCTGTTGACTATGTCTTCGCAGGTTCGAATCCTGCTCTCCCCACTTCGATATATGTTCTTTAAGGTGTAATATCAGCGGGAGTAGCTCAGCTGGCTAGAGCATCAGCCTTCCAAGCTGAGGGTCGCGGGTTCGAATCCCGTTTCCCGCTCAATATTTCATCGTTAAAGGGCAGCTTTTGATGTTCATTTCCGATGCTCAGACGCTGTCATCGGTTAATAAGCCGATGTAGCTCAGGGGTAGAGCGTTTCCTTGGTAAGGAAGAGGTCAGGGGTTCAAATCCCCTCATTGGCTCAGAAGTGAAAAAAAGGGCGTGGATTCTCCCTAGTGGTTACTTAGCTTAAATGCGCAGTGGCCCGATAGGATCAAATGAAGAAAGTAAAAGATTAAACTATATATAATTAATAACTGTAACCTAAAATTAAACGCAAATAAGTCATGGCTAAAGAAACCTTCGACCGGTCAAAACCGCACTTAAATATCGGTACCATTGGTCACGTTGACCACGGAAAGACTACCCTTACTGCTGCAATTACAACTGTACTTGCAAAAAAAGGATTCTCTGAGCAAGTTGCTTTCGATAAGATCGACAACGCTCCGGAGGAAAAAGAAAGAGGAATTACGATCAACTCTTCACACGTTGAGTATTCAACTGAAAACAGACACTACGCACACGTTGACTGTCCAGGTCACGCCGATTACGTAAAGAACATGGTAACTGGTGCAGCACAAATGGATGGCGCAATCTTAGTGGTTGCTGCAACTGATGGTCCTATGCCACAAACGCGTGAGCACATTCTGTTGGCCCGTCAGGTTGGTGTGCCAAAGATCGTAGTGTTCATGAACAAAGCTGACATGGTAGACGATGAAGAGCTACTTGAGCTTGTTGAAATGGAAGTAAGAGAACTATTGAGCTTTTACGAGTTTGACGGAGACAATACGCCTGTGATCACAGGGTCTGCACTTGGTGCATTGAACGGAGAAGCTCAGTGGGAAGAAAAAGTAATGGAATTGATGAACGCTGTGGATGAGTTTATTCCAATTCCTCCGCGTGACACAGACAAAGACTTCTTAATGCCTGTAGAAGATGTATTCACCATTACTGGTCGTGGTACGGTTGCTACCGGAAGAATCGAGACCGGTGTGATCAACTCTGGTGAAGAGGTAGAGTTGAACGGTATGGGTGCTGAAGGAAAGAAAACTACCGTGACTGGTGTTGAAATGTTCCGTAAGATCTTGGATAGAGGTGAAGCCGGAGACAACGTCGGATTATTGTTGAGAGGTATTGAAAAGAAAGATATCTCCAGAGGTATGGTGATCGCCAAGCCTGGTTCAATCACACCTCACACGAAGTTCAAAGCTGAGGTGTATATCTTGAAGAAAGAAGAAGGTGGCCGTCACACTCCATTCCAAAACAGATACCGTCCTCAATTTTATTTGAGAACGACAGATGTTACTGGTGAGATTCTTCTAGAAGAAGGAAGAGAGATGGTGATGCCTGGTGACAACGTAACGATTACCGTAGAATTGATCAACAAAGTAGCCTTGAACAAAGGTCTTCAGTTTGCGATCAGAGAAGGTGGTAGAACTGTTGGAGCTGGACAGATCACTGAGATCATTGAATAATTGGTTATAGATTTTTTAGTCTTGAAAGGTGTCCGCCGGATGGCGGATACCTTTTTGCGACTTAAGAATTTACGGGTGTAGCTCAATTGGTAGAGTAGTGGTCTCCAAAACCATTGGCTGGGAGTTCGAGTCTCTCCACCCGTGCTTAAATGATGCACAAAAGGTGCTGAGACGAGAAGTTTATCCTGAGCGAAGTCGAAGGGAGTCTCTCCACCCGTGCTTAAATGATGCACAAAAGGTGCTGAGACGAGAAGTTTATCCTGAGCGAAGTCGAAGGGAGTCTCTCCACCCGTGCTTAAATGATGCACAAAAGGTGCTGAGACGAGAAGTCAAAGGCCCCTAGGGCTTTTATGAAATTGAAATAGATGTCGAAAATTAGAACATACATAGAAGAATCGACCGACGAGCTAAAGAATAAAGTAAGCTGGCCGACTTGGAGTGAACTTCAGAGTAGTGGAATTGTGGTGATGATTGCTTCCATTATTATCTCTTTGATCATCTTTCTGATGGACACTAGTTTCAGTAACATGATGGAGTACATCTATAGCTTGTTTTAATGGCAGAAGGAACAGTAAGTATGAGCGAGAACACCAAAAAGTGGTATGTGGTTAGAGCCATTAGCGGCAAGGAGAAGAAGGTAAAGCTTTACCTTGAGGACGAAATTAGTCGCCAAGGCCTACAAGATTATGTAAGCCAGATTCTGATTCCCACCGAAAAAGTGTATCAGATCCGAAAGGGTAAGAAAGTCAGTAAAGAAAGAAGCTTCTTTCCCGGCTACGTGCTGATTGAAGCCAACCTGACGGGAGAAATCCCTCACTTGATCAAGAACACCACAAACGTGATCGGATTCTTGGGAGCGGAGAAAGGGGGAGAGCCTTTACCACTTAGACAAAATGAGGTAAATCGAATTCTCGGAAAGGTAGATGAGCTGGCAGAAAGCGAAGAAGAATTAAACATCCCATTCATCGTTGGAGAATCTGTAAAGGTGATCGACGGACCGTTCAATGGCTTTAACGGAACTATTGAAGAGATCAATGAAGAGAAGAAGAAGCTAAAAGTGATGGTAAAGATTTTTGGAAGAAAGCAGCCTTTAGAGTTGAGCTTCTTGCAAGTGGAGAAAGAATCTTAAGCACAAATAAACAGAAGAGACCTAGATAGTATTTATATAATTGAACAGAAATGGCTAAAGAAGTAAGCGGAATCATTAAGCTACAGATTAGAGGAGGGGCAGCGAACCCATCACCACCAGTTGGTCCAGCACTTGGTGCCAAAGGTGTGAATATCATGGATTTCTGTAAGCAGTTCAACGGAAGAACCCAGGATAAAGCCGGAAAAGTTTTGCCTGTGGCAATTACGGTCTACAGTGATAAGTCTTTTGATTTCGTGATCAAAACTCCCCCTGCTGCTGTGCAGTTGCTGGAGAAAGCGAAAGTCAAAAGTGGCTCAGCTGAACCAAATCGGAAGCGTGTGGGCTCAGTAAGCTGGGATGATGTAAGAGCGATCGCAGAAGATAAAATGCAAGATTTGAATGCTTTTAAAGTAGAATCAGCTATGCGCATGGTAGCTGGCACTGCAAGAAGCATGGGTATTAATGTGAAAGGTCAAAAACCTTTTTAATCAAAGAGGTGCAATAAACAAGATTATGGCAAGCCTAACAAAGAAAAGAAAAGAAGCGCTTAGTAAAGTTGAAGCGGACAAAAAGTATACGCTAAAGGAAGCATCTGCCTTAGTGAAGGAGATGTCGACCGTGAAATTCGACGCTTCTGTTGACGTGAGCATTCGTTTGGGTGTAGATCCTCGAAAAGCCAATCAAATGGTTAGAGGCACTGTAGCGCTTCCGCACGGAGTAGGAAAAACGGTAAAAGTTTTGGCTCTGGTCACTCCGGATAAAGAAGAAGAAGCAAAGGCTGCGGGTGCAGATTTTGTTGGACTTGACGAATATGTGGAGAAAATTAAAGGTGGATGGACCGACATTGATGTGATCATCACTATGCCATCAGTTATGGGAAAAGTAGGTGCGTTAGGAAGAGTGTTAGGACCGAGAGGTTTGATGCCGAACCCTAAGTCAGGTACTGTAACCATGGACATCGCTAAAGCAGTTTCAGATGTGAAGGCAGGTAAGATCGATTTCAAGGTTGATAAATACGGGATCATCCACGCTTCAATTGGTCGCGCCTCTTTCGAAACAGAAAAGATTAGAGAGAATGCCTTGGAACTGATTCAAACCGTAGTAAAATTAAAGCCCGCGGCGGCGAAGGGGATCTACCTGAAAAGCATTTGTTTGTCAGGAACTATGACTCCGGGTGTGCACATTGACACCAAGAGATTCATCGACGAGGACTAAATATAAAATATTCTATTTAATAGATAATAGAAACAATGACAAGAGCAGAAAAAGAAGAAATCGTAAAGCATCTGTCGGAGAAGTTGAATGAAAATTCTATCTTCTATTTGGCGGATATCTCAGAACTGGATGCAGAATCATCTACCAAACTGAGAAGACTGGCCCATAAAAGAGAAGTATCTCTAAATGTGGTGAAGAATACCTTGTTACGCAAAGCCCTTGAAGCGGCTGAAGGAAGCTATGATCAGTTCTATGACCTTTTGAAAGGGAATACTTCGATCATGTTTGCTGAAGTCGGTAATGCTCCGGCCAAGCTGATCAAGGATTTTAGAAAAGACAATGATCGTCCGATCCTCAAAGGAGCCTTTATAGAAGAAGCAGTTTTCATCGGTGATGAACAAATGAATTCGCTTGCTGAAATGAAGTCTAAGGAAGAGGTAATCGCAGACATCATTGCCATCCTTCAATCTCCAGCCAAAAATGTGGTTTCTGCCCTACAATCAGGCGGAAATACTATTTCTGGATTGGTTAAAGCTCTTGGTGAAAGAGCAGAATAAACGTGTACGCACTCTCAACTCATATAAATTAAAAATCAAAAACAAACAATAAAATGGCGGATTTAAAAGCGCTTGCTGAAGAGTTAGTAAACTTGACAGTGAAAGATGTAAATGAATTAGCAGACATCCTTAAAGAGGAGCATGGTATCGAGCCAGCTGCTGCTGCAGTTGCTGTTGCCGGTCCTGCCGGTGGCGGAGCAGAAGGTGGAGCTGAAGAGAAATCTGAGTTCGACGTAGTTCTTACTGCTGCAGGTGGTTCTAAACTAGCTGTAGTTAAGTTGGTTAAAGAATTAACCGGCCTAGGATTGAAAGAAGCTAAAGAAATGGTAGACGGTGCACCTAAAGCAATCAAAGAAGGTGTAGCTAAAGACGAAGCAGAATCTCTTAAAAAGCAATTAGAAGAGGCAGGAGCGGAAGTTGAACTTAAGTAAACGAAACCGCTACTCGTGTTTTAAAGGTTTAGAACTCATCCCGAATTTTCGGGATGAGGACTAAACCCTTCGTAGTTTGTACCTGTTACTAAGTAATAATTAATCCCACTTCTCGAGATGGCTAACTCAGCAACTCCCAAGATCGCGGAACGTAAGACTTTCGCATCGATCAAAAATATTCTTGAATATCCTGATTTTTTGGATATTCAACTACAATCTTTTCAGGACTTTTTCCAATTAGATACCTCACCTGAGTTTCGCGACTCTGAGGGTCTCTACAAAGTATTTAGCGAAAACTTCCCCATTACTGATGCTAGAAATCAGTTTGTGTTGGAGTTTCTTGATTACTTCGTAGATCCACCACGTTATGACATTGAAGAATGTATCGATCGTGGATTAACTTACTCAGTCCCCCTAAAAGCAAAGCTTAAGCTTTATTGTACGGATCCTGAGCACGAAGACTTTGAGACCATCGTTCAAGATGTGTATTTGGGTACCATTCCATACATGACCCCAAAAGGTACGTTCCTGGTTAATGGTGCTGAACGCGTGATCGTGTCTCAGCTTCACCGCTCACCAGGGGTTTTCTTTGGCCAATCTCGCCATGCCAACGGGACAAAATTGTATTCCGCCAGAGTAATTCCTTTTAAAGGTAGCTGGATCGAATTTGCGACCGACATCAACAATGTGATGTACGCTTACATCGATCGGAAGAAGAAATTGCCCGTAACTACTTTGTTAAGAGCAATTGGTTACGAATTTGACAAGGATATCTTAGACATCTTCGACCTTGCGGATGAAATAAAAGTGAGTAAAGCTGCTCTAAAGCGGTCTATTGGCAGAAAGTTAGCAGCGAGAGTGCTAAGAACCTGGGTAGAGGACTTTGTGGATGAAGACACCGGTGAGGTGGTTTCTATCGAACGAAATGAAGTGGTGATCGACCGTGAGACGGTACTCGAAAAAGAGCATATTGATGCAATTCTTGATGCCGGCACCAAGACCATCATCTTGCACAAAGAAGACGTAAACTCTGCTGATTTCGCCATAATTTACAACACGCTTCAGAAGGATCCTTCGAACTCTGAAAAAGAAGCGGTAGAGCATATCTATCGTCAATTGAGAAATTCTGAGCCGCCAGACGAGGAAACTGCTCGGGGTGTGATCGATAAATTATTCTTTTCTGAAACGCGTTACGACCTTGGAGAAGTGGGTCGATACCGAATCAATAAGAAACTGAATCTCGAGATCGAAGAGAATACCAAAATCCTTACTAAAGAGGATATTATATCGATCATCAAATACTTGATTGAATTGATCAACTCAAAGGCTGATGTAGATGACATCGACCACTTGAGTAACCGCAGGGTGCGTACCGTAGGTGAGCAGCTTTACAATCAATTTGGTGTTGGTTTGGCACGGATGGCTAGAACCATTCGAGAGCGAATGAATGTGAGGGATAATGAAGTATTTACTCCAGCCGATTTGATCAACGCGAAGACGTTATCTTCAGTGATCAATTCATTCTTTGGAACTAATCAGTTATCTCAATTCATGGATCAGACCAATCCACTCTCTGAGGTAACGCACAAAAGAAGAATGTCTGCACTCGGGCCAGGCGGTCTTTCGCGAGAAAGAGCAGGTTTCGAGGTTCGTGACGTGCACTATACGCACTACGGCAGGCTATGTCCGATTGAGACCCCTGAAGGTCCGAACATTGGACTGATCTCTTCACTCTGTGTGTACGCCAAAGTAAACCGTCTTGGCTTCATTGAAACACCGTATCGAAAGGTGGATTCCGGAAAGGTTGGCTTGAAAGCCAAGGATGTAGTGTATTTAAGTGCTGAAGAAGAAGACGAACAGACGATCGCACAAGCGAACGCCATTGTGACGGACAAAGGTCAGTTCGAGAGCGATAGAGTGAAAGCAAGGTACGAAGGTGATTTCCCATTGGCAGAGCCCGGTGAAGTGACCTTAATGGATGTTGCTCCAAATCAGATCGCTTCTATTGCCGCCTCATTGATACCTTTCCTTGAACATGATGATGCGAACCGTGCCCTGATGGGATCAAACATGCAGCGTCAGGCAGTGCCGTTGTTGCAGCCTGATTCTCCCATCGTAGGAACTGGCCTCGAAAAGCAGGTTGCAGTTGATTCAAGAGTATTGATCAATGCGGAAGGAAATGGTGTGATCGAATACGTGGACGCGAAGAAGATCATTGTGACGTATGAGCGCACCAAAGAAGGTGAATTGGTATCATTTAACGATGCTACCAAGACGTATTACTTAACTAAGTTTAAGAAGACCAACCAGAGTACAGTAATTAACTTAAACCCTATCGTTCACAAAGGACAGAAAGTGACTAAAGGGCAAGTACTTTGCGAAGGTTATGCGACCGAGAAAGGTGAATTGGCCTTGGGAAGAAACCTGAAGGTGGCCTTCATGCCATGGAAAGGATACAACTTTGAGGATGCCATCGTGATCTCTGAAAAGGTAGTTTCAGAAGACCTATTTACTTCCGTTCATGTGGACGAATTTACTTTGGAAGTCAGAGATACCAAGAGAGGGGTTGAAGAATTGACCGCAGATATTCCAAACGTGAGTGAGGAAGCAACTGCAGACCTCGATGAGAATGGACTGATCAGAGTTGGCGCAGAGGTCAAAGAAGGAGATATTTTGATCGGGAAAATCACACCGAAAGGGGAATCCGATCCTACTCCTGAAGAGAAACTATTGCGAGCGATCTTCGGAGATAAGGCAGGAGACGTGAAAGATGCCTCATTAAAAGTGCCACCATCAACGAAAGGGGTGGTTGTAGATAAGAAACTCTTTGAAAGAGCTGTCAAAGATCGTAAGTCTAGAGCAGAAGAGAAAAACCTGATCGTTAAATTAGATGAGGAAGAAAAGAAGGAGATAGCTGAATTAAAAGAAAGGCTTATAGAAAAGCTCTACACGGTAGTAAACGGAAAGACCGCTCAAGGGATTACCAATTACTACAATGAAGAGATCATTCCGAAGGGAACGAAATTCACGCAGAAAGTGCTGCAGAAGATCGATGATTTTGCTTTTATTGATTACAAGAACTGGACAACATCTGATGATCTCAATCAAACGATCAAGACCATGTTGCACAATCATAACATGAAAGCAACAGAGATCCAAGGAAAGTTCAAGCGCAAGAAATATGCATTGACCGTTGGAGATGAGCTACCTACAGGTATCATGAAATTGGCCAAGGTATACCTTGCGAAGAAGCGTAAGCTGAAAGTGGGTGATAAGATGGCCGGTCGTCATGGTAACAAAGGTATCGTTGCTAAGATCGTACGCCAGGAAGATATGCCATTCCTTGAGGATGGTACGCCAGTGGATATCGTACTGAACCCATTAGGGGTGCCATCGCGAATGAACCTGGGTCAGATTTACGAAACTGTACTTGGATGGGCAGGAGAGAAGTTGGGTGTCAAATTTTCCACACCGATCTTTGATGGAGCTAGCATCGATGAAATCAACGATTTCACAGACAAAGCCGGAGTGCCAAGATTTGGTAGAACTCCCATCTTTGATGGTGGAACCGGTGAGAAATTCGACCAGCCGGCCACTGTGGGTATCATTTACATGCTCAAACTAGGCCACATGGTTGAAGATAAGATGCACGCTAGATCTATCGGACCTTACTCCTTGATTACGCAGCAGCCATTGGGTGGTAAAGCCCAATTTGGTGGTCAGCGTTTCGGAGAGATGGAGGTATGGGCCTTGGAGGCATTTGGCGCAGCCAATATCTTACAAGAGATCTTGACCATCAAGTCAGACGACGTAATGGGAAGAGCTAAAGCCTATGAAGCTATTGTGAAGGGAGAGAATATGCCAGTTCCTGGTATTCCGGAATCCTTCAACGTATTGCTGCATGAGCTAAGAGGTTTGGGACTGAATATCACCTTAACAGAAGCAGAAAAGACTGTGGTGTAAGTGGATCTATTCATCCTTTACCTAACTAAATAGATTATAAAAACTCAATAATATTACTATGGCTTTTAGAAGAGATAAAAAAGAAAACAGCAGATTCTCTAAGATTACCATTAGCCTGTCTTCCCCCGAGATGATCCTTGAAAGATCGCACGGAGAAGTTTTGAAGCCAGAGACGATCAACTATAGGACCTACAAGCCCGAAAGAGATGGTCTATTTTGCGAAAGAATTTTCGGTCCGGTAAAGGATTACGAATGTCATTGTGGAAAATACAAGCGTATTCGATACAAGGGAATCGTATGTGATCGTTGCGGCGTCGAGGTCACTGAAAAGAAAGTGAGACGTGAGCGCATGGGTCACATTTCTTTAGTAGTTCCCGTAGCGCACATCTGGTATTTTAAATCACTGCCGAATAAAATTGGTTACCTGCTTGGTTTGCCAACCAAAAAACTGGATTCGATCATTTATTATGAACGCTACGTAGTAGTTCAGGCAGGGGGCTTAAAAAATGCACAAGGTGAAGATTTGCAATATCTGGATTTCCTTACTGAAGAGGAGTATCTAGATATCCTGGATACCTTACCAAAGGAGAATGCGTACTTAGAAGATAGCGATCCAAATAAATTTATTGCAAAAATGGGCGCAGAAGCGCTCTATGAGTGCTTGAAGCGTTTAGATTTGGATGAGTTGTCCTATTCTCTTCGTCACAAAGCAAATACCGAGACTTCTCAGCAAAGAAAGAATGAGGCTCTGAAAAGACTTCAAGTGGTTGAGGCTTTCCGTCAGGCAAACGAGCACATTGAAAACCGCCCTGAATGGATGATCGTGAAGGTAGTGCCGGTAATTCCACCTGAACTACGCCCATTGGTGCCACTGGATGGAGGCCGATTTGCTACCTCTGACCTGAACGACCTATACAGAAGAGTAATCATCCGTAATAATCGTTTGAAAAGATTGATGGAGATCAAAGCTCCTGAAGTGATCCTCAGAAACGAGAAGAGAATGCTTCAAGAAGCGGTGGATTCGCTATTCGACAATTCGAGAAAATCTTCAGCCGTAAAAACGGATTCAAACCGTGCCCTGAAATCCCTTTCAGACAGTTTGAAAGGGAAGTCGGGTCGATTCCGTCAAAACTTACTGGGTAAGCGTGTGGACTATTCGGCACGTTCGGTAATTGTGGTTGGGCCAGACCTCAAACTTCATGAATGTGGTCTCCCAAAAGATATGGCTGCCGAGCTTTATAAGCCATTCATTATTCGCAAGCTTATTGAAAGAGGTATTGTGAAAACCGTGAAATCGGCTAAAAAGATCGTAGACAAAAAAGAACCCGTAGTATGGGATATTTTGGAAAATGTGTTGAAAGGACATCCAGTGCTTCTCAACCGGGCTCCAACCCTTCACCGATTGGGTATTCAAGCCTTCCAACCTAAATTGATCGAAGGTAAGGCTATTCGTCTGCACCCATTAGTGTGTACTGCATTTAACGCCGATTTTGACGGTGACCAGATGGCAGTGCACCTTCCTTTAGGTAACGCAGCGATTTTGGAGGCTCAACTATTGATGTTAGCTTCTCACAACATCTTGAACCCTGCGAACGGTTCACCAATTACGGTTCCATCTCAGGATATGGTGCTTGGTCTATATTACCTGACCAAGGAAAGAACTTCTGATAAAGAGAAAACGGTAAAAGGAGAAGGAAAAACCTTCTACTCTCCTGAAGAAGTGATCATTGCTAAGAATGAAGGTCGTCTCGACATACACGCAAAGATCAAAGTCAATGTGAACAAAGGGGACAAAACCGAATTGATCGAAACCACCTGTGGTAGAGTGATCTTTAATCAGGTAGTGCCAAAAGAGGTGCCTTTTATCAACGAATTGTTGACTAAAAAATCATTGAGAGACATTATTGGTGACATCTTGAAAGTTGCAGGAACGGCCAAAACAGCTAATTTCTTAGACGACATTAAGAAACTGGGCTATGAGATGTCATTTAGAGGTGGATTATCGTTCAACCTTCAGGATGTGGTTATTCCAGATGCGAAGGAAGAGATGATGTCAAAAGCTCAAGAGCAAGTCCAAGAGGTTTGGAGCAACTATAACATGGGATTCATTACCAATAATGAACGATATAACCAGATCATTGATATTTGGACACATACCAATACCCGTTTGACGAATACGGTTATGGATCGGTTGAAGAATGATAATCAAGGCTTCAATTCGGTATATATGATGTTTGATTCAGGTGCCAGGGGTTCAAAAGAGCAGATCCGCCAGCTTTCAGGAATGAGAGGATTGATGGCCAAGCCGCAGAAGTCTGGATCTACGGGTCAAGAGATCATTGAAAACCCAATCCTATCGAACTTTAAAGAAGGCTTGTCGATCCTAGAGTATTTCATCTCCACTCACGGTGCGCGTAAAGGACTGGCTGATACAGCTTTGAAAACAGCAGATGCCGGTTACCTTACTCGACGATTGGTGGATGTTTCTCAGGACGTAGTGATCACTGACGAAGATTGCGGCACGTTAAGGGGAGTTTCAATCTCCGCTTTGGTGAAAAATGACGAAGAGGTAGAATCGCTTTATGATCGTATTCTTGGTCGAACCACCGTTCACGATATCTATCATCCAAATACGGGCGACTTGATCGTAGCTTCGGGAGAGGAAGTGACTGAAGAGGTTGCTCGAACCATTGAAAAGTCTCCAATTGACGAAGTTGAGATGCGCTCTGTGCTTTCATGTGAATTGAAGCGAGGAGTATGTTCAAAATGTTACGGAAGAAGTTTGGCGACCGGAAGAATGGCTCAAAAAGGTGAATCTGTTGGAGTTATTGCAGCGCAGTCTATTGGCGAGCCTGGTACACAGCTTACGTTGCGTACTTTCCACGTGGGTGGTACAGCTTCCAAAATTGCCGATGAGTCAAGAGTAGAAGCCAAGTATGATGGTATTCTTGAAATTGATGAATTAAGAACGGTAGAAGGAGAGGATCGCGAAGGCAAGAAGATTACAATTGTAGTAGGGCGATCTGCTGAGGCCAGAATTCTGGATCCAAAGACGAAGATTGCCTTAGCCACCAGCGTGATCCCTTATGGATCTACTTTGGAGAAAAAGAATGGATCCAAGGTGAAAAAAGGAGAAATCATTTGCCATTGGGATCCTTACAATGCCTTGATCATCGCTGAAGACAAGGGAACTATTGCCTTTGAAAATCTTGTGGATGGGGTTACTTACAAGGAGGAAACTGATGAACAAACAGGATTTACCGAAAAAGTAATCACCGAGACCAGAGATAAGAAGTTAATCCCTGAGATCAAGCTTCTGAACACAAAGAAAGAAGTGATCAAAACCTTTAACCTGCCGGTAGGAGCACACATTGTGGTCAAGGAAGGGGATAAGATCGAAAGCGGTAAGACGTTAGTGAAGATTCCTAGAGTCTCTGGTAAAACAGGTGATATTACCGGGGGTCTACCAAGAGTTACCGAGCTTTTCGAGGCACGTAATCCTTCAAACCCCGCAGTGGTTTCTGAAATTGATGGGATCGTTTCTTTTGGGAAGATCAAAAGAGGTAACCGTGAGGTGATCGTAGAATCGCGTACTGGTGAGATCAAGAAATACTTGATCAACCTGTCTAAGCATATTCTGGTACAGGAGAATGATTTTGTAAGAGCGGGTATTCCTCTCTCTGACGGAGCCATTACTCCAGCTGACATTCTTGCCATCAAAGGACCTACCCAAGTGCAGGAATACCTTGTAAATGAAGTACAGGAAGTTTACCGTCTGCAAGGGGTGAAGATAAACGATAAACACTTTGAAGTGATCGTTCGTCAAATGATGAGAAAAGTGATCATTGAAGATCCGGGAGATACCAGGTTCTTAGAAAAGCAGATCGTGAATAAAACAGAATTTGCAGAAGAGAACGATTGGATCTTTGGAAAGAAAGTGGTTGAGGAAGCCGGTGATTCAGACACCATGAAGCAAGGTCAGATCGTTTCACCGCGAAAGCTCCGCGAAGAGAATTCAAAATTGAAGCGCCAAGATAAGCAAGTAGTGGTGGCTAGGGATGCGGTTCCTGCGACCTCGAATTCAGTGCTGCAAGGAATTACAAGAGCATCTCTTCAGACAGACAGCTTCATTTCTGCTGCATCTTTCCAGGAAACTACTAAAGTCTTGAACGAGGCTGCGGTGAATGGAAAAGAAGATACGCTTGAAGGATTGAAAGAGAATGTGATTGTGGGTCATTTGATTCCTGCAGGTACCGGACTCAGAGAGTATCAAAAGTATGTGGTTGGAAATAAGGCAGAATACGAAAAGCTGAAAGCTGCAAAAAAGGAAAACGCAGTTGAAGAAGTTGAAAGCGAAGAGTGATTCCAAATCAGGTATCTAACATTAAATTTCTACGCCTGTACTGGCGAGTATTAGATGCCACAGATGATGAAACTGAATTAAATAATGAGTATGAGCGACGATAGTAACAATCAGAATAACCCTCAGGGACCGCAAGATGGTAAACTCAATATTGAGCTAACTGAAGAGGTCGCGGAAGGGGTGTATTCTAATCTGGCAATCATCAGTCACTCAAATTCAGAATTTGTCTTCGACTTCATAAAGGTGCTGCCCGGACTTCCAAAAGCGAAAGTGAAATCGCGGATCATGATGACTCCGCAACATGCCAAACGTTTAATGAAGGCTTTGCAAGACAATATCGCAAAATTCGAATCTCAGAACGGGGCGATCAAGGAGTCTCAGGGAGGACCCGAATTTCCAATGAATTTCGGAGGCCCTAAGGCAGAAGCATAACGCTTGATTTTTTAAGAATGATCCAAGGCGTCTCGAAAGGGACGCCTTTTTTATGGTTGATTACCTACTGTGTGTGGTATTTAGAACTGAAATGTCTCCTTGCAAGCTAAATGAATGCGTGGGTACTTTGCCTTCCCTGTGAAGCTTAAATCTTCTGAGGATCAAGCGGAGACGGGTGCTTACTTACTCAAAAGCTTTCCTATTAAAAAGGATGTAACCAAAGTGCAGTAAGAAACTGAATTCCTGATCAGTATCATCAAAGTAGTTCACTGAAAAGGCTAATGGTCCAACTCTAGAATGATAGACAGTAGTGAAGGTTCCAATAAAGCTTCGTTCAATTACTTCATCCCCCAATTCTGCTTTTCCTTCTTCATTTCTACGGATTGCTTGATAAGGTTGAAACGCATAGGCTTCTGCCCTAAAGTCGATTTTATCATTTATGGTATAGATGGATTTTAAGCCTGCGCCAATAAAGCTGAGTGCCCGATACTCTTCCTGAAATAGGGTGAGGTTTTCTGGGATGGGAGAAAAAACGGGAATGCTCAAGGCAGTGGCCGTATAGTTTTGAAAGAAAGGATGATCGGAATATACTCCCTCAACCAGCATCCCTAGCCGAAATGCTCTTTTCTCGAGGAAATAATCTTCATATGAGCCCCTCGCTACCCACCAATTTCTATTGGCTTTTAACGGTTCCTTATTTAAGGCAGTTGAGCCTGGAGTAGTGTGTTCTGTGCCTTGAATATTCCTTAGGCTTATTTTCAATTGCGAACCTTTAGAGGCATACAGCTTGTGATTAAGGGTGTTGATCTCGAACCTTAGGTAGGTAGAAGTCCCCTCGAATTCAGTAAGGTCAGAGGTGTCTCCGCGCTCGAATTGATCAGACTGATAATAGTTGAAGTTTTGCCAGGTGTAGTTCCCTCCTAGCTCAATTCTGCCTTTGGTCATAAAAGGAAAGCCGATTTTAGCCTCTGCATAATTTTCGGATGAGATGATGTAAGGGGGGTCTTCTTCTTCAATGAAAGTGGTTCTACTGTTGAAAAAATCATATTGATTAACGGTATAATGAGCCTCTAGGTAGAACGGAATATCAAAAGGGATCTCCCATTTTATTCTTCCTTCCGTTGAACTGTAGAAACTCCCGAAATAGATGTTGCCGATCAATTGAATTCCGGTGGAACCTAGATTTTGGTATTTCAATTCGAAAAAGCCGGTGCTAAAAGGTTTGGAAGAAATTACGCCTCCAAACGTGGCCTTCAGATGCTTTTCCTTTTTAGCCTTGAGGTAAATGTCGTAAAGACCTTTGCTGCTGTCGAATTCCGCAATAGGGTATAAGCTCTTGATTTTTTGATCTGAGGCAAGACGAAAGTAGGCTCCATCAAGTTTTTCCATACTAAATGTGCCGTTTTCGCCGATTAGCTCTCGTCGAAGGTATTTTTCATGCACCGGATGCAATCCTTCCAAGTAGGCTTGCTTGAACCTCAATTCGGGAAGGGTTTTTTGAAAATCAGCTCTTTTCTCTTTGATGGTATAAGGAGCTTTTGTGTTCAAATCCTCTTTGATGGAATCGACAAAGGCTAAAGTCCCCTGATATCCTCTTTCGATGATCTTTTCATTCTGGAAAAAATTGAACGTGCCAATATCATCTACTTCAGACTGGATAATAATTCCATCGGTGCAATCTAAATTAAAGTCGGACTCCTTGATCAGTATGTTCTTCAGCTGAGAAACCAGATTGTCTTCACTGGGATCACCGATCCGGGCGGATACATTACTGGCGATCACATAATCCACTTCAAATTCTTTGCAAATCAGATCAATGGGGAAGTTATTGTATAATCCACCATCCATCATTACCCCACCATTGATCGTGATTGGCGCGATGTAAAAGGGATAGGTCATTGAAGCCCTTATAGCCGAAGCTAACTGCCCCGACTTAAAAATAGTTTGTTCTTTGGTAGAGATATTGGCCGCCAAACAGCGGAACGGGATCATGAGGCTATCAAAGTTGCCTCCACTGGCGCCGTTAGCTCGGGCAAAGAATCGCATAAGCCCTAAGTCTATAGGTATTGAAGAAATGAAATTGACCGGAATGTTGGTTTCAAATAGTGAATCCAGATCAAAGTTCCAGTTGATCATCCCAGGGTCGTTACGATCCTGTTTGAGATAGAATACTTTTTCTTGTTCAATGATTCCGGCTGCTGAATTCCTGAATTCTTCTGTATTGACAATGGCTTCAATTTGGCCTGGAGAATAGCCTGCTGCATAAAAACCTCCTACTAAAGCGCCAATTGAAGTCCCAATGATATAGTCTACCTCGATCTCATTTTCCTCAAGGGCCTTCAGCACACCCACATGAGCCAATCCAGAGGCACCACCGCCACTTAGCACTAAGCCTACCTTCTTTTCTTGGGCTGACAAGACCAGTATGCTGCACATGGCGAATAGTAGAAGAAGTAGTTTGCTCATTGAGCTGATCAATTAAGCATAAAAGTATCAATAGCGAAGCCTCTAGTCTTCGTTTTCAATTATTTTAATTGAAAGTCAATTGTTTAAAACTGCAAGATCAATTGTTCAAGGCTTCAATGATATCGTGAATGGTGATAATGTGGATGTCTCCCGCACGATTTTTTACCAAGACCGCAGGATTTTGTTTATCGATCTTTGAGGCAATTTCTTCCATACTGGCATTGGCATCGACGAATTCGTAAGGAGCTGTCATATGATCCTTAACCTTCGTAGTGTTGGCATCCGTTCCATTTCTTAAAGCTGCATAAAGGTCGTTGTCTCTCACTGATCCGACTACTTCCTTGCCTTCCATTACGGGGACTTGAGAGATGTTGTACTTAGTCATTTTGCTCATGACCTCATTCAAGTCATCGTTGGGACTGCTAATGACCAATTTTTTATTTCCGTGCTGACGGATCAGACCAAGTGCGTTTACTTTCTCCTTTTCAAGAAATCCGCGATCCCTAACCCAATCGTCGTTAAACATTTTACCTACGTATCGACTACCATGGTCGTGGAACAATACAACCACTACATCATCTTTCTTCAGTTGATCCTTCATCTGCATGAGTCCCGCTACGGCAGCGCCGCAAGAGTTCCCTACAAAGAAACCTTCTTCTCTTGCCAATCGTCTTGTCATGATCACTCCATCCTTATCGGTTACCTTTTCAAAGTGATCGATCAAGCCAAAGTCTACGTTCTTAGGAAGAATATCTTCACCAATCCCTTCTGTGATGTAGGAATAGATTTCTTTTTCGTCAAACTCTCCCGTTTCATGATACTTTTTGAATACTGATCCATAAGTGTCGATTCCCCAGATCTTGATGTCAGGGTTTTTTTCTTTCAGGAATTTGGCAACTCCGGAAATGGTACCACCAGTACCTACTCCAACCACGAAGTGGGTGATCTTCCCCTCGGTTTGCTCCCAGATCTCAGGTCCGGTTTGTTCATAATGCGCAGTACGATTTGATAGGTTATCGTACTGATTAGGATAAAAAGAATTGGGGATTTCTTCATTTAGTCGTTTCGCCACCGAATAGTAAGATCTAGGGTCATCAGATTCTACGTTGGTAGGGCAGACGATCACCTCTGCACCCATTGCCCGAAGAATATCCATCTTCTCCTTGGATTGCTTGTCGGCCAAGGTGCAAATCAATTTGTATCCTTTCACGATCGCAGCCAGAGCCAAACCCATCCCGGTATTGCCTGAGGTGCCTTCTATAATGGTCCCTCCCGGCTTTAAGTGACCGGCTTTCTCGGCGTCTTCTACCATTTTAACCGCCATTCTATCTTTTGTGGAATGGCCGGGGTTGAACGTTTCGATCTTTGCCAAACAAAGTGCGGGTATGCTCTTGGTGATGGTGTTGAATTTCACCATCGGGGTGTTCCCGATGGTTCCTAAGATATTGTCGTAGTATTTCATGCTTTTTATTCCTGATGCAAAGTTACTTAAAGCCTTTTGGCCTGTTGAAGGAATGCTGGCTTTTTAAGCGATTTTTCAGTTGAATCGGATCGACTTTACCGGTTCTATGCTGGCAATGATCGTGGAAGGTAGAATGAGCATGAGAATAGAGATGATCAAGGTGCCTAAATTCAAGAGCAGTAACTTGGACCAATTGAAAACTATCGGCACAGTGTCAATAAAGTAGGCCTCTTGAGGTAAGCGCAACAGCCCAAATTCTTGTTGAAGAAAAGCAAAACCAAGGCCGAATATGTTTCCCAGTAATAAGCCGCTGATTATCAAATAAGCAGCATGGTAAATAAATATCTTACGAATGCTGTGATTTGGACTTCCCATGGCCTTTAAGATGCCAATGGTATTGGTCTTTTCCAAGATCAAGATCAAAAGAGCGGAAATGATATCTATCCCGCAAACCAAGATCAAAAGGCCCACAATTATGATCACATTCACGTCCTGCAATTCTAGCCAATTAAAGATATCAACCCTACTTTCCTTGATACTGGTCGCGGAAAGATCGTAATCAATCAATTCGTTGATCGCATCCACTGATTCATCCATCTTTTCAAAATCATCTAGCATCAACTCGAATCCGCCCACCTGCCGATCATCCCAATTGTTAAGTTTTTGAAGGTGTTTAATGTCCCCTACGATCACTTTCTCATCCATTTCTCCAAAGCCCGTATTGTACAAGCCGCTAATGGTTAGTTTTCGAAATCTTGGGGGTTGTTGTACAAAATACAGTAGGATCTCGTCATGGGTCTCTAGCTGAAGCTTTTTGGCTAAACTTTCCGAGATCATTATTTCGTCAGATCTGCTGCTATCATTCAGTACTGGAATTGCGCCGGACGAGAGGTATGATTTAAAAAAGTTCCAGTCGTATTCTTTGCCAACCCCCTTCATTAAAATGGCTTGATTGTGCTTCTCGGTCTTTAAGATCGCCCCTTTATAGGCAAAGGATTGCACTTTCTTTATATTGTCGAGCTTCCTTAAGGAATCTAGGAAAGGGCGATCCAGAGAAATTGGATTTAGGTCAAGCTGACTTCTATTTTGAAATTTTGCAATTGAAATGTGGGCGCCAAAACCACTTATCTTATCCCTAATTTGCGCTTGAAATCCTTCAACAATAGCCAAGGTGAGGGTCATCATGGCAATACCAAGCGCGATGGCCAGGATAGAAATTCGCACGATAGGTCTGGAAAATGAGTGATTTCCCTCCTTTATTATTTTCTTTGCAAAGAAAAATTCGAATTTCACGCCCAGAACTGCTTTGAAAAATTACCAGAGGAATAAAATTAGACTTTTGAAGTTTAAGAGGCTATCGATCTTGGTGTTTACTTCACTTTTTATTCAACTCGGCACCACGAGTTGTGTGGGCGAGGTTCAAGAAGAAAATGGCGAAGTCCATTCAGCCAAGGCCATTGTAACCGGAGCCGAACGAACCGCAGACTACTTTCCGATATTAGAAGGGAAGCGACTGGCTTTAGTATCCAATCATGCTTCGCGAATAGGCTCCACTCACCTTTTGGATACGCTGATAAGTTCAGGAATCGAGGTAAAGGTGGTATTCAGTCCTGAACACGGTTTTAGAGGTAATGAAGATGCCGGAGCCATGGTGAAAGATGGGGTAGACCCCCAGTCTGGTCTGCCGGTCTATTCTTTGTATGGTAATCATAAGAAGCCAAGTAAAGAGGAATTGGGTGAGGTGGATCTTATCCTTTTTGACCTTCAAGACGTAGGGGTGAGGTTTTATACTTACTTATCCACTTTGCATTACGTGATGCAAGCCGCTGCCGAGCAAGGTATACCACTAATCGTTTTGGACCGTCCGAATCCTTTTATGAATGTAGTTGATGGGCCCGTGATGACAAAAGAATCGATGAGCTTTGTGGGTTTGCACCCCGTCCCATTGATTTACGGGATGAGTATAGGAGAATATGCGAGAATGATAGCCGGTGAAGGTTGGGTCGGGGAAAGGCTTAACCCCCAGCTGACGGTGATCGATTGTTTGAATCTAGACAGAGAATCAGATTATACCTTACCCATTGCTCCTTCACCCAATTTGCCCAATATGAGATCCATACATCTCTATCCCTCTCTAGCACTTTTTGAAGGGACAGTGATATCAGTCGGTAGAGGAACCGACTTGCCCTTTCAACAGATCGGCCACCCCAATTTAAAGGATCACTATACACATTCCTTTAACCCTGAAGCCTCAAAAGGGGCAAGCAATCCAAAGCTGAAAGGAGAAAGCTGTTATGGCTTACGGTTGGCGCAGGCATCTGATTCGAAAGTGTTAGATCTTCACTATTTGATAGACTTCTACACGAAGTACTCCGATAAGGGGAGCTTTTTCAATAATTACTTTCACCTTTTGGCTGGGAACAAGGTCTTGATCGAACAGATCAAAGCGGGGAAGTCGGCCGCTGAGATCGAAGCGAGCTGGGAGAATGATCTAAACGCATTTAAGAAGATCAGGAAGCAGTATTTACATTATCCTTCAAAGGCTGAAGCAGGGAATTAAAGGGGTTGCTTTACTTTCCAAAAGGGAAATTGCGAAATAAACATTTGTTGGTCTACCACAGCGATTATTTTCAATTTCTTCCTCCTTTGAAACACAAATTACCCATGATTTTCTGGATTTCCACCTGGCTTCCCACTTTTGTTAGATGAACTTCACTTTGTGAATTTCTGCGAGCGCAAAGCACCTTGGTTCAATCCTACTGAAGGCGGTTCTTTTACAGCAATGCTACTTTGCTTTACACCTAATGAGTAGCGCTTTGCCTACCGAAAAAGCTTATTCAAGCGCTAAAAACCCTTCGTAACTCTTATTTGACCTACCTGACTTGTTGCAGCCTTCCGGAACCGTTAATCTCTGAACTCAGCGCTTTCGGACTGCCCACGTATTTCACATCTCCACTGCCATTGACTTCTACATCCAAGCTATAGGAGGCCGCTACTTCCACATCTCCTGAACCATTGATCTCCACCTCCGTGTCGTCGCTCTTAAGTTCAAGGGCCATGACGTCTCCCGAACCGTTGATCTCGATATCTTGTGATTTTACTAGCCCGCTTAGTCTGATATTCCCTGAACCATTGATCTCACTCTCTAACGATTTGTAGTCTAATTCCAATTCAACGTCACCGGAACCGGCAATTTCCAATTCGATGTCATCTCCACTAAAGCGGCTTCTGCCAATCACCTTACCCGCTCCGTTGATCTTAACGCCCTCTAACTCTACCAAACTGAGCTCGATCTTTACTCTTTCGGCCTCTTTTAGACAGCGGTCGAACTTGATATTCCACTTCCCGTTCTCTACCTCTTGATTAAGTACCTTTAAGTAATTGGCCGGCCCTTCAAAGCTTGCTTGTTGAAGATCTGACTGGGTGAGAAAAATTTCTACGCCACTGGCCAGATTAATCTCTTTGATCTTATTGAGTTCCAACTTCTGATTCACCCTTTCCGGATCTGCCTCTATGCAATTCTGAAAGAAATTACAGGCAGTTAAAAGACTAATAGATAAAAGGGCTAGGCTTAGCTTTTTCATGGTTTGATTGAATAGGATACTTGAAAATTACAAAAAGCTAGCCGATCCCTTATTTTTTAAGCTTCAATTCAAAGCCATTTCCATGAATACTGACGACTTTGATCCTGTGGTCATGATCCAGATATTTCCCCAACTTGGCGATGTATGCATCCATGCTTCTGGTTGTGAAATCGTTATCATTACCCCAAGCCTTTTTCAAGGCTTCTGAACAATTCAATACTCCTCCCATACTTAAACAAAGCGCTTGGAGTAAGTCGGCTTCTTCTGGAGAAAACCTTTTCTCTTCCTTTGGACGAAGGAGTATTCTATTTTAGGGCTTAGCGCAAAATTATCCAATGCTGAATCCTTGAAGCAGCTGATTGTTTTCGATAGCTTGTTTTCTTAGGATCAAGTAGATCGAGATGATCTGCTGGAATAGATTAAATCCATCCTTTTCGCTTGTAGATTCCAACCCAAATTCAACGGAGGGTTTTTAAAATTTCGGACAAGGAACCCTAAAGAATCTTCTATTTTTCTTTTTTGATTTAGGGTACTCAATAATAAGGCTGATTTCATGAGAGCCGGCGGTATTTCCCGCTAATGCTGAAAGTGTAAGGTCATACGAGTAAGCTATTGAAACTCGATCATGTCGCATTCCCACCATAAAGAGCAGGGCATCTACATTTGGCCTTGGGCTTTCGTTACTTTTAACCGGCAGGCCTCTATACCAAATTCCGAATAATAAGGGATCAGTTCTGTAATACGCACCAATATCCAGTTGATCCCATTTCAACTGTGCTTTATACAATCCCGCTACTGTTAAGATTCCTTTCGAACGACTCCCAAAAGGGCTTAGCACAGGAATGTTATATCCTCCTTGTACAGAATACCGGATGGGGAGGAAGGATTCTGCTTCGCCAAAGGAGTTATTTGGTTGGTTGATGTGATCAAAAGATAGGCCTCCCCAGTACTTTTCTTCGTGATAGATCAGCATTCCGGCTCCAAAATTGGCGTAATTTAATTGATCGGTGAAGCCCGGTTCAATTCTAGCGGGCGCACCGTCTCTTGCTATTTGATCTGCAAAAACAAACTTTTCAAAGTCGTATCTGCGATTTATTATACCTCCCTTTATCCCTCCGATCATGGCGAGTTGACGGTTAATTCTTAGCTGATAAGAATAGAGCAGGTTTACCATGTTCGTCGTTAATCCTCCACTTCCTGCGCGGTCACTCACAAATTGGACCCCGACTCCAGAGTTCAGATCGTTCAGGTAATGGTCGTATGAAGCGGCGAAGCTTACGAACCTTCCGGGAATGGCCGGCCATTGGTCTCTGTAGGAAAGGGAGAACCTTCCAAGATCTGTATTCCCCGTAAATGCAGGATTATACAAAAGGGAATTGGTGTAAAAATGTCCGAATTGCGGATCTTGAGCAACGGCTAGCTGACTGAAATACATAGCAAGGAGCGCCAATAAGCCGTAAGTCAGATATGTAGAACGACCTTTCATTTAGCGCAATAGGGTTACGTCTCCAACTTTAGTCGTTCGCTGACCATTAATGAATCGCACTTCTAGTTTGTAAACATATACGTCAGACTGGCAAAGTTCTCCTCTGTAATATCCGTCCCAGCCCACATTTTGATCTTTACTTTCAAAGATCAGTTCACCCCATCGGTTAAATATGCTCAAACGATATTCTTCGGCGTACTCAACGAAAGGAAAAAACACCGTATTGTCTGGATTATTGGGATCGTAATTTCCGCCATTGGAACCACCACTTGAAGGTGTGAATACGTTAGGAATTCTGATTTCAAAACTCGGTTCCACCCTAAAAGTCCTTAAAGAAGTATCTCTGCACCCAAAACTATTCTCTTTGATGAAGGTGATGGTATAGTTGCCAGTGTCTTGATAAGTGTGTACAGGCTCAGCAACCAAAGCTGAATCTCCATCACCGAACGTCCAAAAGAAGGATTGAGCGTTACTGACGTTGCCAAAAGCTTGCACCGTTGGATTGTCTATATCTGTGAATTCTTTGCTTAAGGTGAATGAAGCCAGCGGTGTGGGATTGACCCTGATTTCGAAATCCCCGTCAAATTCAGACTCGCAGCCATCCAGGTTTTGTAACCGGTAGTTCACGAAGTAACGTGCTTGGACTAAATTGCCGCTATTGACGAAGCTTTGAGATGGATTTGGCAAGCTTGATGTATTTCCATTACCAAAATCCCAGTAATGACTGTATCCGGCCGGACTTTCGCTACTAAATTGTACGCTCAAAGGACTACAACCTTCTATAAGACTGTCGTTCAAACTGATTGTTGGCGGCTCTGAAACTCTGACTCTGGTCGTATCTACGATCGAATTGGTGCAGGCATCAACGATCTGAAGTTGATAGAATGTAGTTGTGCTTGGACTTACCTGAACGGAATCGGTGCCGCTGAGCCCTTGATTCCAAATGTATACGAAGGGACCTATCGCATTCGGCGAAGGGTTGAATTGCGGAATCAGGGTAGCACTTTCTCCTTCACAGATCACTTCCGGAGCTTCAAGTGTAACCGATTCGTTGAAGATATTGCGAACAGAGATCAATACTGAGTCCTGACTCGCTGGGCAATTATTTTGATCGGTAACTGAGATCCTGTAAAGCGTAGTTTGGGTTGGGCTCACAGATTGATTGGCTGTGGCAGGTAAGCCTTCATTCCAGCTATATCTTAAATTTCCAACCCCCCCGCTGGCCGATGCCTGCAATAATATGGGGCTGTTCACACAAATGGTGTCATTGTCGGTCAGGTTTACCACTATAGAGTCAGGCTGGTCGATGCGCGCACTGTCAACTGAGGTGCAGCCGTTGTCATCGGTAACCGTCAGGAGATAAAGACCGACCTGAAGATTAACTACATTTTGGGCCGTTTGATTATTGCTCCAATCAAAGGTATACGGGGAAATTCCTCCACTGACTTGACTGATGATCTGACCATCATTAAAGCCATTGCAATTGATGGAATCTGCATCGAGCGCAAGATCCAACGGGCTTGGTTGGTTGATTATGACTGAGTCAATAAGGCTGCAGCCATTCGAATCGGTAATCGTTACAAAGTACTGTCCTGTATCTAATCCTACTGCGCTTGAGCTGTCTGAGGCATTTGACCAACTGTAAGTGTATGGAGAAGTGCCCCCGAGTACTGATATGCTCGCCGAACCGTCTGCAAAGCCGAAACAACTTACGTCAACGCTCGTGGTGCTTGCAGATGCTAGGGGTGCCGGCTGACTTATAAAAATGCTGCTTGTAGAGGTACATTGATTGGCATCCGTGACGGTTACGGTATACCGCCTGCTGCTCAGATTGCTGATCTGACTAGTGGTTGAGTTCGTGGGGTCGTCCCACTGAAATGAGTAAGGATTTACCCCTCCGCTCACGTTCACGTTGGCAAACCCATCGGTAAGCCCGCTGCAGCTCACATTTACGCTACTGTCGATGCTAGAGCTTAAAAGCTGAGGTTCGCTGATGATCACAGACAGGGTGTCTGTACATTGATTGGCATCTGTGACCGTCAATTGATAAGATCCGGCTGGTACACCATTTAAGCTATCAGTTTGATCGTTATTGCTCCATTGATAGGAATAAGGAGCAGTTCCACCAATGGTGGAGGTCCTGATTATGCCATCGTTCCCGCCAAAACAACTTACGTCTATAAGTTGATCCAAGCTGAGATTCAAGCTGTCTGGTTCTCCTATAGTAATAGAATCCACTGCCAAACATCCATTGGCATCCATCAAACTCAGTCGATACGCCCCTGAGGACAAGTTGAATATGGAATCTCCCGTACTTGCTGAAGGGTCGTCCCATTGAAAGGTGTAGGGTGCTGTGCCACCATTAACGAGAGCAAAAGCGCTGGCATCGGAAAGTCCAAAACAACTTACACTATCAATTAACTGCACGCTAAGGCTTAGTGCTTGCGGCTCTGTTATGATTACGCTGCTGGTATCTGAACAAGAATTTTGGTCGGTTACGGTTACCTGATATTTGCCGGCAGATAAATTGAATAAGCTATCGTTGTTCGAATTGCTAGGATCGTCCCACTGGATCGTATATGGGGAATTGCCTCCTAGGATCTGAAGGAAAGCACTCCCATCTCCAGCATTGAAGCAGGAGAGATTTCTGGACACATTAACAGTAACTTCAAGGCTGTCTGCTTGATCAATGATTACGGAGTCCTGCGCAGAGCAAGACTGAGCATCGGTTACCCTGATCACGTAGGTGCCGGCAAAAAGACCGCTAACACTATCTGTGGTAGTGTTCCCGGGATCGTTCCATTGGATGTTATACGGGTTAGTGCCGCCGCTGATGGTGGCTCTGGCTGAGCCATCGCTTAAACCAAAGCAACTCACTTGGTTACTGTCTTCAATTTCAAGCAGTAACTCGTTTGGTTCGGTGATGATCACAGCTTGAGTGATCGTGCAAAGATTAGAATCAGTTACGGTTACCGTGTAAGTGCCGGCAAAAAGGTTGGATACGGTATCGTTCGTGGTGTTCGAAGGGTCGTTCCATTGAAAACTGTAGGGCGTGGTTCCGCCTGAGACACCTACAAAAGCCTCGCCGTCATCGAATCCATTGCAGCTGACGTTGATCTGGTTGCTCAGGGCCGTGGTGAGTTGCGCCGGCTCATTAATGGTGATGCTTCTGCTGATGGTGCAGCCAAGATTGTCTGTGGCAGTTACGCTGTAAGTTCCCGCATTCAAATTACTGATGCTAGCAGTAGTGCTATTTGCAGCGTCGTTCCATAAATAGATATATGGCGGGGTACCTCCACTTACTGACATGGTCGCGCTTCCGTCTGAGGCCCCATTGCAGCTGATATCATTGGCTGGGCTTATGGAGGCAGTGAGTGCGGTTGGTTCGGTGATGGTGATGGATGCACTGTCAATACAGCCGTTTGCGTCCGTCACGCTTAAACGGTAAAGCCCGGCAGCAAGTCCGTTAAGCGCGGCATTTGCCGTGTTTGATGGGTCGTCCCAAAGGTAGCTGTATGGAGGAGTACCTCCGCTCACCGAAGCCAAGGCCGATCCATCTGCGCCACTGAAACAGCTTACATTTTGTACCAGATTAGCCGTGGCAAGTAAGGTTGCGGGTTCTGTAATCAGGGTAGACGAATCAACCAAGGTACATCCATTGTTGTCTGTCACAGTTACTTGGTAGTTTCCCGCACTAAGGTTATTCACCGTAGCGGCAGTTGAGGAGGAAGGATCATTCCATTGATAGGCATACGGAGTAGTTCCACCATTTACATTGATCGTGGCTGAACCGTCGCTAAGTCCATTACAGCTTACGTTGGTGCTTGAACTGATAGATGAGGAAAGCAGGTTTGGCTCGCTGACGGTAAAAGAAAGTACAGAATCGCAGCCAAAAGCATTCGTCATGGTCACAGTATAAGAGCCAGCCGAGAGGTTGGATCTATTCTGGCTGGAAGGTCCGTCCGACCATGAATAGAGGTAAGGAGTAAAACCTCCCCCCGGATTTAAATTGATTGCACCGTCCGCTTCACCAAAACAGCTCACGTTACTTAGTGTGGCAATTGGGTTGCCCGTAAAGCGAACGATTGTGATTCGGATCTGGTCGGTATCTGGATCACAGATGCCTATATTCTCTGAAATTAAAGCCAATTCAACAAAGCCACTGTCGATTTCCTCTGCGGAAGGATCGTAAAGGGCATTCAAACTGTTTCGGTTGGGATCAAAGGTGCCGTTTCCGCCGATCCACCTACCACTATTGCTCACACTCACATTGCCGTAAAGTTGCAGCGGAAAAGATTCGATACACACGTTCGAATCGACTCCGGCGTCGGGCACGGGACGTTCTCTGCTGTTTACCGTTATGCTATCTACAGCGGTACAGCCTTTTTCATCGGTAACGGTGAGGAAATAGCTTAGCGTATCAGAAGGATTGGCGATCGGGTTTGGCAGGGTGTCGTCGTTCAGGTTTGTCGCTGGACTCCATTGGTAACTTACTTCAACTGTACTGCTTGGCGAACCCCCAAGGATGGCGCTTTGTCCGTCACAGATAGAAAGGTCATTTCCCGCATCGATGTCAGGATCAGGATAGGCGAATCGAATGCCGGCCAAGTTGGAATTGGAAGCACAGCTCTGGGCTACATTTACCAGTTCTATTCTGTAAGTCACTGTATCCGTACATACATTAAAGGTATCGCAGAAACGCTCATCGCTCGAAGAGGCATATAATGAGAATCCGCTTCCGATTGGATATTCGCGGTAGATGCGATAAGCAGTATCACTGCCGTTTGGATTTGGGTTGCTGAGTCTATTCCAATTCAAATCCACACAGTCGTTGTTGAAGCTGATCTGCTGGAAAATGCTTGAAATGGTGTCTGCCTCCAGAAGAGTCCAGCCCTCATTACAACCTGATTTGGCGCGAATAACGTAATGTTTGGATTGTTGATCAGCTGAGGCAGTGGTGTCCGTGTAGTTTGTGGTCGTATAATCGAGCACTGAATCTATTAAGGTGTAGGGACCGGCTCGATTATTTGCTGAATAGATCATCCATTGGTGAAACGCACTGTCGGGATCTGGACTTTGCTGCCAACTGAGACTTACGGCTCCGTCACTGAGCACATCGGCACAGTAGATCTCAGGGTTTACAACGAGGGAATCTCCCAATATGGTAATGGCAATTGAAGTGATGGTTTGTCCGGCTGCAGGACAATAATCATCAAAGGCGCGGATGGTAAAGAGATAAGTGTTCTGATTTACATTACAAACCGGGGTATAATTTGCGATTTGGTCACAATTGGTTCTCCACCGAAACCTCGTGTTATACACGCTAAAACCTGTGTCTGGTGTCGCCCGACTCAAGGTAGCGCAGGGAGGGGATGGGCATCCTGAAGTAGAGTCGGTAAAGTTGTTGCCAAACATTAGACCGCTAGCAAAGATATAGAGGCTATCGTCTTTTGGATTACCTGTTCTTAATGAATCAATTATGCTGATATTAAAATCTACGAAGTCACCCACCTTGACCGTATCTCTCAAGATATTCGAAGAGAAGGATGTGACCACCTCCGGAGGTAGGTTGGGCGCGCAACCTGCAGTAATCACCGTTTGCAATTCTCGGTAAACTTCGGCAATCCGCTGGCCGCACCTCCAGGCCGTTACCTTGATCACAGAGATGTATTCGCCTTGGTTGAAGGAAGTAAAAGTGATCTCTCCGGTTTCAGGGTCTAATTGAGCAGGAACGTTCCTGGCATCTAAATTCGTATCCGGAAAAGGGCTGTCGAATCGAAAGCCCGAGCCGGCATCCAAATTGATTATACCGGGATTGGTATTTTCGACATACAACCCACCAATAAAGCAGGGAGGAGGGTTGCAAAAATTACCATCCAGTGGCCTACCCCATTCATAAGACAAGGAGTCTAATTCTGAGTCAAAGGCCGAATGATTGTACGTAAATTCTTCACCCGCACAAATGATCGTGGAAGGTTTTTGAAAAAAATTGGGAGAAGAATCAAAACAGTTGTTGGCATTTTGTCCGTTGTAGGCGTACATCTTTGCCCGGAGGGTAATGTCAAAACTTTGGGCATTGACAATATTGTCAATCGCAGCATTTCTCCCTCCGTAGGTCCAGGTGAAGATCCAACCTGCGGCCGGGGGAACGCCATTTAGGGTTATGGGATTACTTTGCAACACGTATTCTTCAATGGCTCCGGGAATATTAGGGTCGCTCGGTGAAAGTGTAGCACAAGGGCTCCCTTCACAAGCGGCTGTGATATCATCTACGGATAGAAAGTTCAGAGGAATGGTGCTTATCGTGCCAATTGTGGGATAATTGTGCACCTCAATTTCATGGTTGTTGGCATTGAAATTAATGCCATTACAATCTCTGTAGATCTTGAGGGTAAAGACATACTGCCCATTGGCTTGACAATCCCACGTGATCTCTCCACCCATTACATGAGTGGCAACCGCTTTTTGGAAAAAGAAGAGATTGCTTAAGAGAAGCGCTATTGAAATTAACCTCTTAAAATGCATTGCTTGTCGAAGTGCTTACCTTAATTAAATACGAACCAAAGTGCTTGAGGTTTCTCGAAATTAAGGGAAAACAAGATACTTACCATTCCCTTGATCTCCAAAGCAAAATAGATAGGGGCATTAAAGGCTTTGGAAGATCATTCCTTTATTCGCCATATAAAGTAAGAACACCAGGCCAATGGCAATTCGATAGTAGCCGAAATGCTTGAAACCGTAATTCATCACCAGCCTTAAGAACACCTTCACCGCAAACCAGGCTGTAATAAAGGCGACGATCAAACCGACGATCATCAAAGTGAGTTGATGGGTGTTAAAATCGATAGGGGTTTTAAGCAGGTCGTAAGCGGTGGCTGCGATCATGGTGGGTACCGCTAGCAAAAAAGAAAATTCTGTAGCCTGGACCTTGTTTAACTTATTAAAGACCCCACCTACGATCGTCGCCGCAGCCCTGGAAGTGCCGGGAATCATGCTTAGGCATTGAATCAAACCAATAAAGATGGCATTCTTATAAGGAAGGTCGATCACATCTTTTACCTCTTCCTTTTTTTCAACCACTCTTTTATCGATCACGATCAAAATGACTCCCCCTAAGATCAAAGAAACGGCAACCACAATCGGATTAAACAGCACTTCTTTAATGAAGTCGTAGGCAATCAGGCCGATTATTGCAGTAGGAATGAAGGCCGCCGCAAGTTTAAAGTAGATTTGAAGATCGGTAAGGAATCGCTTGATGTACATGATTACGATTGCCATGATTGCGCCCAGCTGGATTCCGATCTCAAAGGTTTTTACAAACTCATCTTCATGAATTCCCATTAATGAGGAAACCAGAATCATGTGTCCGGTTGAAGAGACCGGTAAAAATTCAGTCAGGCCTTCTACGAGCGCAATAATGATAGACTGGATCAAATTCATAGCAATGGCTTTGGAAAAACAGCGGCCAAGTTAATCATTCAGCCCATAAATAAGCGCGTCCTGTCCTTATATTGAGCTAGTAATCATGATTACATTTGCCCAATGCAAGAATTAGATCAAGGTATTTTAAACCAATTGACTCAGGCCAAACACGCGGTCATTTTATCTCACCGTTCTCCGGATGGCGATTCTATTGGATCTTCATTAGCCATGTGGCATTATTTGAAGAAGTTAGGGGTAGAAAGCCAGGTGATTACGCCTGATCCCGCGCCGGATTTCTTGTCGTGGTTGAATGGCTTTAAAGCGATGATCAATGGGGAGCAACATACCCAGCTCGCTCAAGAAAAGATCAAAGCGGCTGATCTGATCTTTTGCCTTGACTTTAATAGTCCGGGTAGAATTGCTCAATTGGAGCCTTTTTTAGAAGAAAATAAAAGTGCACTGAAGATCAATATTGATCATCATCAAGAACCGCTTGATTTTTGTAATCTTCAGCTGGTAGATACTTCAGCCAGTTCTACTGCCGAGCTGGTTTACCAATTTGTGGAAAGGCTTTCCGGTATCGACTTGATTGACCTCCCCGCGGCAGAGGCGATCTACACGGGTATCCTCACGGATACAGGATCGTTTCGGTTTGCATCAACTTCCTCAAAGACGCATCAGATCGTTTCAAAACTAATCGAAAAAGGGGTGAAGCCAGAACAAGTTCATTCACGCGTCTACGATAGCTACTCTGCAGAGCGTTTGCGCCTGTTAGGCTATGCCTTGAATGAAGGGCTTAAACTTTATCGAGACCAACAATTGGCCATCATTGCCCTGGATCAAAAGTTACTGGCACAATTTAATTTCAAGCGTGGCGACACAGAGGGATTGGTGAACTATCCGCTAAGTATAAAATCGGTCAAGGTGTCAATTTTGCTCACCGAAAAGGAAGGTAAGATCAGAATGTCTTTTCGATCTAAGGCAGATCTAGCGGTAAATGAATTTGCCCGAGATCACTTTGATGGAGGCGGACACATCAATGCGGCGGGAGGTATTTATCACGGGGGCATGCCTGAAGCCTTAGCTAAACTTGAAAGTTTGATCGATGATCTGTTCTAAGAGGGGATGAAAATTGCCATTTTTATATCAGGGTCTATTCTTTTTGCTGTGCTTTTTGCCTGCAGCAGCGAATCCGTTTCAGAAAAGAAGACGTTAGCCGTAAAAAGCAGGCTTGAGTATCAAGAGTTGGTGATCAATTCCCATAAGGCCTATTTGGAGAAAGAAAAAAGACGTATTGATCATTTCGTCGATTCATTGGGCATTGATTTTACGGCCACTCAGTCAGGCCTCAGATTCGCTGTATTAAGTTCCTCCAATTCAGAAGATAGTCTTATACCCGGCGACGTAGCTGTGATCGATTATACCCTGACCTTATTGAACGGCGATACCGCCTACCAAAGCATCGTAGGAAAACCGCAGGAATTCATCGTAAATATGGACAATGTAGAAGCGGGCTTGCATGAAGGAGTGCAAAAACTTGCGGTGGGAGATCGCGCAATATTGATCTTGCCGGCTCATTTGGCGCATGGGATCACGGGAGATCAAGCTGCCATCCCAATCCAAAGTCCGGTAGTGTATTATCTAAGCTTATTGGCTAAGAAATGATCAGCTACTTTAAATATCAGGCCTATGCGGTTCAATATCTAGCGAAGGCATTGGCCATAGGAGTGATTATTGGCTTCATCGCACAGGCCAATCTAGCTTGCCGTCCAGCGGAAAAAAAGACCTTCAAGGAAGTGGCAGATGGAGTAGCCTATCAATATTTGAAGTTTGGCGAGGGAGAACAAGTTGAAAGCTCAGACCACTTAATGGCCTTCATTACGGTTTTGGATAAAGAGAACGATACCCTCCACTACGTACCCCGATATCCCTACTTTTTTCAAGTAGGCCAGCATCCAATAGATTCCGTATGGTTGCAGCTGGGCAAGGGCGATAGCGTGCACATTAAATGCCCTCGTGCCACGCTCAATCAATATTTAAAATTGTACGGCCCGATGCAGTCTGATCAGGGAGAGGTGACCATTAGGGCTTCCATTCAGGACGTGATGTCTGAACAAGAGGCAGTGGAGCGAAGACAAAGAGAACTTTCCAGAAGAGAGGTGGAAGAGCAGGCCGAATTGAAGCGGTTCTTTTCAAATAGCCCGGCCAACTTCGAGGAAATAGATGGCATTTACCGTTACCTTCTTGAGTCGACGAAAGGTGATACCTTGAAATATGGAGATCAGATTAGGATTTCCTACCAAGGCTATTTTCTCAATGGGTATATGTTTGACGACACAGAATCCAAAGGAGTAACCCCGACCTTCAGATACGGTGAAGATTTTCAGCTTTTAGAAGGGATACAAAGTGGATTAAAAGGGCTCAAAGAAGGAGAAAGCGTCAAAATAATATTACCTTCGCGCCAAGCTTTTGGAGGAGAAGGTTCTCTTGCGGGAATTGTTCCTCCTTACACCTCGGTGATATTTAAAATAAAGATCTTAAAAATTGAAAATTAGAAGTAGCATGAAGAAATTATTCAGTGGAATTATATTGTTGTCATTCGGGATCTTGGTCTCTTGTGGACAAAAGGAAATGAATAAATTCCCCGATTACACTAAACTTGAGCAAGACCTCTACATCAAATACTTTTCTCAAAATGAGGAAGGCAGAGAAATCCAGCAAGGAGATGTGGTTACTTTAGACATGAAGTACACCACCGAGGACGATTCTGTATTGTTCGAGTCTCAGCCCGGACAACCTCCGGTAACTTTACAAGCAGATACAGGTAGTTATCCAGGTGATTTTATGGGTGTCTTCATCGGCATGCATGAAGGCGACAGCGCGTCTGTATTGGTGAATGCGGATAGTTTTTTCATCAAAACTGCGGGAATGCCACAAAGGCCAAATTTCGTGGATTCCGGAAGTGTATTGAAGTTTGTGATCAACATCAGCAGAGTTCAGTCTATGGAAGAAATGCAGGCCGAACAAATGCAGAAAGCAGCTGAGGCTGAAGCTAAAGAATCAGAGGTGCTTACTCAATACCTTAACGACAACCAAATCACGGTTGAACCTACTGCGAGTGGGATGTATTTCATCAGTAAAAAGAAAGGCAGTGGAAAACAAGCCGCAGCCGGTAAGACAGTTAAGGTAAATTATGCCGGCCGACTAATTACCGGAGAATACTTTGATACGTCTATCGAAGAGGTGGCCAAAGCTGAAGGGTTATACGATGAACGCAGAACCTATCAGCCACTAGAGTTTCCACTTGGTCAGGGTCAGGTGATCCCAGGTTGGGATGAAGGAATTGCCTTAATGAAAGAGGGCGGCGAAGCCACCTTGATCATTCCCTCTAACTTGGCCTACGGGGCAAACCCAAGACCAGGCGGAGTGATTCAACCTTACAATACCTTGATCTTTGAAGTGGAACTAATTGAAGTAACCGACTAAGATCAAGCTCTTGAAAGAATAACAAGAAGCCCTGATGATGACAAAAGCTCATATCAGGGCTTTCTTTTTAACACAATTCGATGAATAAGTTGTTTTGGTAATTGGAGTTGAGAAATAATGCGGTACTATATTTGTTATAGACCCTAGATTAAACGAATTAGCGATACCCTTGAATAAAATGGAAAAATACGACTTGTGCGTGATTGGAGGAGGCCCAGCTGGTTATGCCGCAGCCATGCGAGCCATTGACTTTGGCAAAAAGGTGCTGCTGGTTGAAAAATCCAAGCTTGGAGGGTATGGGATTTATGACGGAGCCCTGGCTTCAAAAACCATGTGGGAACTTTCGCATAAAGCCAAAACTGTGAAAGATCAGATCGGCCAAGACAAGCGAATCGACATTCCTTTTACGAAAGTGAAGGAGATCATTGACGAGGCGCTTTTTGAAAGGAAGTTTCAGCTTTCATGTCATTTGAGAATTATTCATGCTGAAACCAGCCTGATCAATTATGAGAAAGGCGTCGCTAGCTTTATTTCAGACAAAGAGATCTTGATTACCAAAGAGGATGGTAATACTTTCCACGTGCAGGCCGAAAACACCATCATTGCCACCGGTTCTAGACCGCGGACCTTGCCGGATATAAAGGTAGATGAAAAGGTTATTCTCACCTCTGACGGGATCTTGCATCTGGATGAATTCCCTAAAAGTATGGTGATTCTTGGAGCCGGAGTGATTGGTTGTGAGTTCGCCACGATGTTTTCCAACTTCGGCCAAACTAAAGTGTATTTGATCGATAAGGCAGAACGGATCCTACCTTTTGAAGATCAAGACGTCGCCGACCTTGTAGCCACAAATCTCGAGGAAAACGGGGTGGTGATTCATAGAGGAGCGAAATTAGTGCGAATGGACCACCTTGGTGAAGAAGTGGAATATGAGATCGAGAATAAAGACGGTACCAAAGAGGTAATTCGTGCTGAAAAGGCCATGCTCTCCATCGGCAGGGTGCCTAACATTGAAGAATTGAAGCTTGAGAGCGCCAATGTTCAAATGAGCAAGCGAGGCGTGCATATCGGAGATGAAGATACAAGAACGAATGTGCCTAATATTTATGCCGTCGGGGATGTGTCAGGTCATCTTGCTTTGGTGAACGTGGGTGAGCGTGAAGCCAGACATGCTGTGGTGAAGATGTTTGCCGATTTTCCGGTGAAACCAATCCACTATGAGAACATTAGTACCATCATGTTCCTCAGTCCAGAAGTCGCGGCTGTAGGTCTTAATGAACAAAAGGCAGCAGAATTAGGGATTCCCATCCGGGTTTCAAAAGTTGATTATTCAACCATTGCCCGAGCGATCGCCATGAGGAAAACCAATGGCTTCTTTAAGATCATTGTATCCGATGATGAGGAAATGCGCATTTTGGGTATGAGAGCGATCGGCGAGCACGCCTCAAGTGCCATTCAATCAGTTTCTCTGCTGATGTACATGAATAAAGGAATTGATGAATTGGCGCACATGATCCACCCGCATCCTTCTATAGTAGAAGGAGTGCAGGAATGCGTTCGCATGCTTTTGGGAAAGTCGGTTTACAAGTCGTCTATTTTCAAAGACAAGCTCAAATGTTATCGGCGAACAGTTGAAGGCGAGAAACTGCCATTGAATGTGCTAAGGGCTAAGGAGCAAGATGCCGACCGACATGATGACATGCAAAAGATCGTACAGATCACCAAGAGCAATATTCGCTAAGGCCTAAAATCCGGATTATTCACGAAGGTTGAGTCGGTGATCGTTTTTAGAAAGGCCACCAGATCCTCTTTTTCCTGCACCGTCAGATTCGCGACCAACGAACCGCGGTCGGCCATTAAAGGATCGGTGAATGGAGAGCTTTGCACACCGGTGCTGTAGAATTCTACCACCTCTTCAAGGGTTTGAAACCTTCCGTCATGCATATACGGGGCAGTAAACACCAAGTTTCTTAAAGAGGGCGTCTTGAATTTACCCATATCTGATGGATTTCCTGTGACTGCAGCTAGACCGGAATCAGGGTTTATATCCAGTCCGTTGTTTCTTAATTCGTGATCCGTCCACAAGGGATTTCTGAGGTTAATATTGCCATGGCAATGAAAGCAGTCGCCTTTCTCAGAGGCATACACATTGAATCCTCTAAGTTCTTGGGCAGTGAGTGTAGAACTACCTTGGGGGTTGATGCCGAGAATTTCCTTGACATATTCATCCATTCGAGAATTTCCACTGATCAGGGTGCGCTCAAACTGAGCAATCGCTTTTACCACTAAGTTTGAATCAATTACATCGGTACCGAAGGCGCCTTCAAACATCCGCGGATAGGATGCATCATTCTGCAACTTTCTTACCACGTTCGGCCAGTTTTCCGCCAACTCAAAATGTAATCTTACCGGTTCAAATGCCTGTTCTTCTAAACTTTCAGCAGATCCATTCCAATTGAATTCCGAGTCGAAGGAAGGCACCCACGCCAAATTGAATAGTGGCATGGCGTTGCGACTTCCCGGTAATCCATTCACACCGGTGCTCACTGCCTTCCCGGGGTCGTTAAAGGCAGCTTGGGGTTTGTGACAGCTGCCGCACGATAATTGATTGTTGACGGACAGTTTGGTTTCAAAGAAAAGCTTTTTCCCAAGCGCTACCCCTTCGTTTGTAAGTGGATTGTCTTGGGGAATGCTCGGCGGGAAAACGATCGAAAAATGGCTAGGCACTTCTAAGAAGTAGGGCGTAGGGTCAGGCGGAGGCGCCGTGGTATCTTGACCATTGCCATTATTCCCGGACGAAATTGGCCGGGTATCCTCTTCGCTATCTTGCCTGCAGGCAGTGGCAAAGAGAAAAAATGAGGCAAGCAACACAACACTTAGCTTGCCTCCAGATTGATTAAAGTATTTCAACGGTAAAAACACTTGGTCCGTTTAAGTTTAACTTTCGTTGGGCATCATAATTACCCATGATCCCTCTATTGTACATATTGAGATCCCATTGATATGGATCTTCATACCATTGTTCAACATTCATCACGATGGTAAGTTCGAAGTCGCCATCTACAGTTAAGGTAGAAATCGTTGGATTGGCCACAAAATGATTGTCCTCATAGGTGGTTGGGCTAACGTTCATATTCCTCGCCGTACCCATGTGCGTATTGAATGTGGTATCCACATTGTTGTTGTCCATGAATCTACCATCTAACTGCATGAAATGATAACCACCGCCAAAATTGGGTGATCCACCTATTCCTGAGGGCCATCCCCAGCTTGCCGAATTGAGGTCAGGGTAGGCTCCATCGATATTGTCTTCTCGGTCGAAACCAAATTTGAAGCTGATCCCGGTATAATCCCCTTCAGGCACTTCGATGCTCGGTCGATAGGTCAGGGAATTGGTGTCGGAGAGGTTTACGAAGTGATAGTCGTCGATCGTAAAACAGCTACCGTCGGCTTTGTGGAAAGCTACGTCAGAAATCAGATAGCGCAGTCGACTGATCATGAACGTATTGCCTGCCGCATTGGTGTAAGGCATATTGGGGGTGTTCAAGACGACCGCATTTCCATTTACTCGTTGTTCCATGCGAAAGGTAGCACTGTAAGACATGAGATTTGCCTGCAAGGTATCGGTTACCCTCAGCGTGTCAGTGCTTTGTACCACCCTGGTTTCAATTACCGGTTCATCATCATCTTCGCAGGCTGCAAAGGATAGGATGGTGAAACTCGCGAACAAGATGGCGGAAATTTTAAAGCGGCTTGAATTTTTCATTAGTTTTTTTGCAAAGGTTAACATTGTAATGACGGAAGAAGGTAACCAAAGTTGCCTAAGCCCATAAAACGAAATGATTAAAGATCAAAAATATCAATTAATTGTCCTGCTTGGTCCAACGGCAGTGGGCAAAACCAAAGTGGCAGTCCAGCTAGCTGATCGAATGAATGGGGAAATTATTTCTGCAGACAGTCGTCAGGTATATCGTGGAATGAATTTGGGTACCGGGAAAGATTTGGGAGAGTATCAAGTAGCAGGCAAGCAGATTACCTATCACCTGATCGACAATATTGAAGCAGGGCAGGTCTATGATGTATTCAGTTTTCAGCGTGATTTTTACAAAGCACTTGATCACATTGAGCAGCAAGGGCGACTTCCGATCTTGTGTGGAGGAACGGGTCTTTATCTCGAAGCGGCCTTAAGTGCGCGCCAGCTTTTAGAAGTGAAGAAAAATCATGCGTTAAGGGACGAATTGAAGGATGAATCTCAGTCAGCGCTGATCAAGCTTTTGAAGTCGATCAATCCTGAGCTGCACAATACCACCGACCTCGAAGATCGCGACCGATTGATCAGAGCCATTGAGATCGCCACCAAAAAGAAGAATACAGACCCTTTGCCGTCGCCCTTGAAAAACTATCGGATCTACGGCTTGACATTAGAAAGAAGCGAATTGAGGGAACGAATCAAAAAACGATTAGACGAGCGATTGCAGCAGGGAATGATCGAGGAAGTGGAAGCATTACTTAAGGCAGGCATAGGCCATGAGAGGTTAGATTATTATGGCCTGGAGTACCGTTATATCGCGATGTATTTGAGACGCGAACTCACATATCAAGAAATGTATGTTCAATTGCTTCAGGCCATCAGAAGGTTTGCCAAAAAACAAATGACTTGGTACCGTAGAATGGAAAGAAAGGGTGAAATGATCAAATGGTTTAATGCGGAAATGGGATCGGAAGCAATCAGCCAAAAAATAATTTCCGATATTCGATCAGGTGCAATTTAAGGTATACAAATCTTCTGCGGGCTCAGGAAAGACTTTTACGCTGGTAAGGGAGTTCATGCGGCTCTGTCTTCAACCCAAAGAGCCGTATTACTTTGCCAGGATCCTGGCCATCACCTTCACGAATAAGGCCAGCATGGAAATGCGGGATCGTTTGCTTCATACGCTTAAAGTTGCGGCTTCAGATCAGGCCGAAGAAGATCCCTTGGCAAAGGCCGTCAGACTCGATCTCGATCTAGACCGAGATGCATTTAAAGAGCGATCCCAAAGCACATTAAAATTCCTGCTGCACAGCTTTGGCGATCTCAATATTGGTACCATTGATCAATTCAATCTTAAGATCATCAGATCCTTTGCGAGAGACCTTCGATTGCCGATGAACTTTGAGATCGAGATGCAACAGGAGGTTTTATTGGAAAGGGTGATCAGCAATATGCTCAGTGATCTGGGAAATCAAGATGCGATCGATCAGGTATTGCTTGATTACAGCAAATGGAAAATCACGGAAGGGAAAAGCTGGAAGATCGAGAAGGACTTGTTTGATACCGCGAAGCAACTTTACGATGATCATGCAGAAGAACGGCTTAACCAATTAAAAAAATTGACTCCTGCCGAATATCTCGATCTGATCAAGGCGTTGCGAGAAGAAAGAAAGCGATTAGATCAGCAAATTACTCGGGAAGCGGACGCAGTTATTGCACTAGTAGGAAGACACGGATTAGATTTTTCCGATTTCAACCGAGGGAAGACCGGAGTATTGAATCACTATTACAAGCGAAGGAATGGCAGGCTAGAACAGCCTAGCCAAACTACCTTAAAGGCAGTGGAAGAGAACGCCTTTGCTTCTTCCTCTACCAAGCAAAAATCGCTGGTTGAAGAGATCAGTCCTCAATTGATCGCAGCCTTCCATAAGATCGAAGGGTGGGTCACTGAACACTTGAGCTTGAATGCCTTGGTGAAAAATCTACCGACACAAGCTCTGATCGCCTACATTCACGAACAAATAGAAGCCATAAAGCAAGAAGAGCAGTTGTTGAACATAGCCGACTTTAACCAACAGATCGGTAAGGTGGTGCAATCTGAACCACTACCCTTTATTTATGAGCGCATTGGTGAACGCTTTTATCACATCATGATCGATGAGTTCCAGGATACTTCCACCCTGCAATTCCAAAATCTGCTGCCTTTGATCGATGAAACTCTTGCCAATGGCAGAATGAGTTTGATCGTAGGTGATGCAAAGCAGTCGATCTATCGCTTCCGGGGAGGAGAGCTTGAGCAGTTCAGTCAGATGCCCTTTTTGAAAATGAAGTCTTTTGCTGAAGGATTGAACAAAGACCGATTAAAGTCTTTACAGCGCAGTTATCAATTGGAACCACTGGCCTTCAACTATCGATCATCGGCAAAGATCATCGAATTCAATAATTTGTTTTTTGGTGCATTGGGAAAGGGCTATCCGGTGCATCAGAGGAATCTCGACATTTTTGAGGGCCATCATCAAGATGTGCCTGACCATGCCAGCAACGAGGGATTCGTGGAGTTGAAATTCATGCCCAAGCAATTAGAAGGCGAGCCACTGCACTTGCAAGAAACCCTTTCAAAGATCGAAAAACTCCTTGCCCGCGGATTCAAACATGAGGATGTGGCTATTCTTTGCAGAAAAAATGCGGAGGTACAAGAATTAGCTGAATACTTGAGTGCCAAAGGAATACCGATCCTTTCAGATGAAGCACTGAGGGTGGCCAATTCAGACAAGGTCAAATTCCTGATTGCTTTGCTTCAATTACAAATGAACCCAAGGGACTCTTTGGCAAACCTTATTGCCTTTGACTTTCTCTACGAGCAAAAGATGATCGAAGGGGAGAAGTCGGATTTACAGCTGATCTACATCGCTAAAGGAGGGAAGGGAATTCATTCGCTATGCGAGGCTTTTGGCTTGTCTGTAGAATTCAGCCAGCGAAGCGAAGAGAATCTTTTGCAATGGGTTGAGCGACAGGTTAGGCAGTTTGCACTGGCAGACCAATACGATATCTACCTTCAGTTTTTTGAAGAGCAAATTTTCCAATTTCAAGAAAAAAGAGCCGGCGGCACCGAAGAATTCCTTTCCTTCTGGCATGAGCAAGGAAGTAAGGCAAAGATCGACCTGAAAGCGGAACAGGGTGCCGTTCAATTGCTCTCGATCCATAAATCCAAAGGGCTTGAATTTCCAATCGTAATCATGCCCTTTATGAATTTTAGGATCGATATTACCAGAATGTCGCTTTGGGTAGATCGATTTCCGCAAGTAGCCCAGCAGCTCGAATTGGCCTTGATCAACGGCTCTTCTGAACTTTCCAGGACTACTTTTTCGGATCAATTTAATGAAGAATTGATCAAATCTGAAGGCGATCTTCTCAACTTGCTTTATGTGGCCTTTACCCGAGCTGAAAGGGAGTTGCATTTGATCAGCGAACCCGCCAATAAATCAAATACTCACCTTAATTCTGCGGTGATATTGAATGATTTCAAGGGTAATATGGATGAGCTTGACGACATGCATTATACCTTCGGCAAAGCCATTGTTCAGGCTCGTCATGAACCTAGTGGAGATGCCCAAAGCGAAGTTTCTTCTTTTGCCTTGGAGAGTTATCATAGTTCTTCTTGGAGGGAGAAAGTGAGCTTGAGCCTGGAAATGAGCAGTCAGTGGCTGGATGAGGATGACGAGATGGACTCCAGAAGATACGGGAGCTTATTGCACGAGATCCTCGCCCGTATTTACACGGTCAATGACATTGAACCTGCACTTGAAGCTTTTTGGCGTGCGTCAAGGATTACCGCTGAAGAACGCGATCAGTTAGCGCAAAAGCTGAGCAGGATAATCGCATCCGAAGAGCTTCAGCACTTTTTTGACAGCCGCCACCGGGTGAAAAATGAGGCCAGTCTTCTAAGTGCTGGAGGGGAAATCCTCCGACCGGATAAGTTGGTCTTTCGGGAGGATAAAACCATAATTCTCGACTACAAGAGCGGTGCGGAGAATGACGCCCATCGGGAGCAGCTCCAAGCCTACGCTGCTGAAGTGGAACGGATCACCAATAAGCCGGTTGAGGCGCTGCTTTATTACTTGTCTTCAGAGTCGGTCAAAAAAGTGGCTTAACGAATCAAGGTGAGGTTGCCTTTTCTCACCAGCACTTCGCCGCCAAAAGTTTCCGCTTCTACGGTGTAGACGTAGGTTTCTACCATCTGATCTTGGCCATTATAAGTGCCATCCCAGCCTTTTTCGAATTGATTGCTTTCGAAGACCAACTCTCCAAAACGATTGAAGATCTTAAAGGCGATCAGGTTTTTTAGACCCCAACCTTCTGCAAACACCACGTCGTTTACTCCATCGCCGTTGGGGCTGAAAGCTTGGGGAACTTCCAGGCTAAATTCTTCAATTACTTCGATCCGAATAGTATCTGTGATGCTGAAGCAACCCAGACTGTCTGCAATAGTAAGCAAGTAAGTGGTACTTCGTAAAGGCTGCATCCGCGGGTCAGGACAGTCATCGCAACTTAAGCCGTAGTCAGGAACCCAATTGTAAACGAATCCTTGGGTCGCACCCACATTTGCCTCGATCACTTCCCCAATAATGATGGTGGAATCTTCTTGTGGAAGATAGTTTGGGGGTTGCTGCACGAAGACCTCTTGAATGGCAGTATCCCGACAGTTTTGATTGTTTTCAATCACAAAAGCCACCGTCAGACTGCTGTCCGGACTTATATTAATGTTCGTACTGGAAGTAAGTGAATCGCCATCCAGGTACCAGCCGATGATGTTTCCACCAGACCCGCTCAGATTAAGGCTTTCCCCGGCACAAAGGAAGTCATTGCCAATGATCTCTGCGGTGGGTTTGGGAAGCACGGTGATCTGAACCGTTTTCTCATCGGTACAACCGTTGTTGTTGGACACCCTCAAATTTAGATTGAAGTTTCCAGCCTGTTCGTAAATCAGGTCTGGATCCTGATCACTAGAAGTCCTGCCGTCACCAAAGTCCCAGCTAAAGTTGTCAGCCCCCTGCATAAGATTCACAATATTGGGTCTAAATGGCTGGCATCCGATGGTATCGCTCACCTCAAAGTCGGCAATTACGTTCAAGATGGTTAAGCTGTCGCGTAAAAAGACCTCACAATTACCCAGTACATCCCTAATGATCAGCGAAGGTTGGATCAAACCTACCGTATCGGTGTAAATGTGCGTTGCCGGGTCATCAGTAGATCCGTTCCCGTCGCCAAATGCCCATCTTACTTCACCCACTCCATCTGTAGAATCAACTGAGAACACCACGGCCTCATTTAAACAGGCGGTGTCGGGAGTGATGCTAAAGGCAGCCGTCGGACCGGTGATTTGAATATAATCCTGCTTGATCAAGGTGTCGCTACAACCGTTGGGAGTAAATACGATCAAAGAGATGTCAAAATTTCCCGGTCGGATAAAATTTCGAAATGGATTCTGCACCACGATACTGTCTGCGCTGCCTAGATTCCAGATCCATTGATTGATGTTCCCACTGCTGGTATCGCTGAAATTGACCGCTAAAGGATAACAGCTAGCTTGCGTCGTATCTGCCGTGAAAGCGGCAACCGGACTCCCTTCTACATTTATGGTGTATCGTTCTAGGGTGTCGCGACAGCCGCTATTGTCTTCCACCACCAGCCGAATGTTAAAGACGCCCGCTGAATCAAACTGGTGGGTCACCAGGAGGTTATTCGTGGTGTCTCTGGTTCCATCTCGCCAATCCCAAATGTTGGTCAGTTGATTACCGCTAGAGCGATTGAAAAATTGAATGGTATCTCCCTGGCAAATCGAAGTAGACTGATTGGTGATGAAATCGATCACCGGATTACTGGTGCTGATCAGTCCAGTGATGAAGGTATCTGCGGTACAGCGGATAGAATCCGTAACCTTTAATCGTACATCAATGGTAGCGGATTGGATGATGTTTCTATTTACGGTGGGGCCCATCAGGGTATCGTTGGGGAGGTCAGAGAAAAACCACTCGTAAATGATGTTAAGCATGTTGTTGCTGGAGTTGTCGTTCAAGATCACATTTAAGGGGGCACAACCCGTGTTGTTGGTTGCCGTTAAGCCGATCTCAAGATCGCTGACCGCCAGGTAATCAAATACGGTATCTTTGCAGCCAAGCGCATTGGTGCCCACCATCCACACGTCAGAGATTCCCTTAGGTAACACTCCGGCCTCAAAAGTGGAATCTTCAAAATTGCCAAGCAGATTTCCATTGATAAACCATTCTGTGCTGTCGTAAAAACTGTTGTTGAGGTACAAGCGAATGTCATCGCCTTTGCAATTGTTGTTTCGATAGGGCAAATTTTGAGCGGCCAGACGCGGGATCAGGTCAATAAACGTAGAATCGATCAATGGAGGGCAACCATTGGTGTCGTTGATCAAAGTGAGGGTGACTTTAAAGATGGTGTCGGTAGCGTAAAAATGAGTAGGATTGATATTAACCGAATCAATTGGGCTTCCATCGCCAAAATCCCAGTAAAAACGGGTATATCCTAATGCTCCGGAGGTTAATTCGATCGAATCCGGGAACAAGCAATTGCCTCTGGCATTAAGGTCACTAACCGGACCTTTTACGTAGAAGGCGCTGTCAATGATAAGGCTGGTGTCACACAGTTCACCAACCAATACAGAGGCTGAATAATATCCCGTATCCTTAAACACAGTGAAGTATCCTAGAGAGTCTACCTCTTCAATATAACCTCTCGCATCATTTGCGGTGAAGATGCCAAAGGTGTATTTAGCTCCTCTAAGGATGCTGTTCGCGCTATCATTCAGCACTTCGATGATCAGCGAATCTCCTGCACAGACGGTATCGGGAAATACGATAAAATCTGGATTGCCAATGGTATCGGCAGCGATAGGGGCGACATCCGTTGACTCACAACCATCCTCATTACGCACGGTCAGAGAGATGTTAAAGAAGCCGGCGGTATCGTAATTTCGAGGAGGAGGAACGCGCGAATTGATCGTGTCTCCATCAATGATCCAAGAATAGAAGAAGCTGTTACCCGGGCCGAAGGTAGTGTCGCTGAATTGTATGGTAAACGGGACACAATCTTCATATTCTTTAAAGGTGCCCAGACTTCCCGTGACCTCAATGTCTACATCAATGGTATCTCTAATTCTTATGTTTTTTACCGTGATATCTGAACAACCGAATTCGGTGAAGGCAATCAGGGTATCGTTGCCGGGTCCTTCTTTCCTGATGATGTGAAATGGAGAGAGGATAGAATCGTAGCGAAAAACTTTTGGGTCTAAATTGCTGTCTAAGTCGGCTATTCTCCATTCATAACCAAAAGCGTTTGATGAAGTGTTGATGAATTGAATGGTGTCCGGCAATTCGCAACCCAGGGTATCACTCAGGGCAAAATCTGCAATCACCCTTTGTACGTAGATCTGTCTAATGATCTGGTCTGTGCAGCTAGAACCTAAAGAAGCCACCAATCTCACGTCGAACCAGCCTGAATCATTAAAAATGTGCGTGGGTTCCTGCACGAAAGACAGTGGCGTGCCGTCGTCAAAATCCCAACTAAAAGAAGTAGCTCCGAGTGAAAGGTTGGTAAATGAAACCGGCTCTCCAAAGCAGACGGTATCGTTTGGAAAACTAAAATCGGCATCCGTGCTGTTTACTCTGATATAGTTTGTACGAATCAAGGTGTCGCTGCAGTTGGGATCACTTATTATCAGTCGTACGGTATAATTACCAAGACTGGTGTAAGTATGCGAGGGATTGGCTTGCGTGGAGGTGTTCCCATCTCCAAAATTCCACTGATAGCTGAGGTTTACACCCGTTGAATTGTTCACGAAATCCACATTAAAAGGCACAACACAACCTACCGGACTGGCTAAGGTGTTAAAGGAAGCTACCGGTGAAGGAGTAGGCGTCACGTTGGTGGTACTTTGCTTCGAGTCGGAGCAGCCATTCACGTCAATTACTTGTAAACTAGGCTGAAAGGGTCCACCTCCCTGGTAGGTGTGCGTGAAATTCGCCTGATTGGGACCCTGATTCCCGTCATCGAGGTCCCATACGTAATCTTGGATGGCTCCCCCGGCTGCTGTTGAATTATCGGTGAAGCTTACCGGGAGCGGGGTGCAACCGCTGGCAGGACTAAATGTGAAATCTGAAATGGGTTCTGAGAACACACGTATGTAGGCTACTTTGGTCTCCGTATCGCTTGAGCTACCGTCGCTTACTGTTAGTCGGATGGTATAGGTGCCAACCCCAAAATTTTCTAATGGATTCGTTACGGTGGAACTGTTTCCATTGCCAAAATCCCAACTTCGGCTGGTGATCGCCCCGCTTGATTGATCGGTAAATTGCACACTCAAAGAACCACATCCGAAAAGGGTGTCGGCGGAAAAGTCTGCATTCAGCTGCGCCGTTCCGAAAAAAGAAATTAGGCTTAAGAAGCCAACCAACACATACCTCCTTGCGTCAAACATTAAATTTAGATTTGGGTCGAGCAGTAAAACTATTACTTTTAGCCAGATGAAACATCACCTTTATGGACTCTTTCTTGCGGCCGTTCTTCTGGGAGTTCATCAGCTTTCTGCACAAGACGTTCACTTTTCGCAAAGGTTGGCTCAAAACAACCAAAGAAATCCGGTCTTGCGTGGTGATTTTGAAGGAAGCTGGCGGGCGGCTACCGTGTATCGTTCGCAATGGCAGTCGATCGGCGTACCTTTTGAGAGTTCGGGACTGTGGTTTACCAAAACCATTCTTACCGGTCTGAGCGACTACACTTTTTTTGGTGGTTTTGCCTATCAAAATGATCAAAGCGGAGATTCTAAATTGCAGGGAGACTTTTTACAATTGCATTTTGGAGGGTTCCGGGAATTGGGGGCTCATAAGTTCGGTCTGGGCATTCAATCCGGAGTGGTGCAAAAGCAATTTAATCCCAATGGCCTCACTTTCCCGGTCCAGTACGACCGCTCGATCGGAAGATTCAATGAAGAATTGGACAACGGAGAAGGCACCTTCGGCAACACCTTTTCATACTTCGATCTTGGAATAGGCATAAGCTGGGAAATGCAGGTCAGAAGAGGACTGTCTGTCTCAGCTGCCCTGAGCTCCAATAATTTTTTAGAGTCGGAAGAAGGCTTTTTTGCGGAAGGGCAGAAGAGAGAGCGGAGTTATGAATCTCAATTGGGAGCCAGAATAAGAGCTCAGAATGATTGGGAGTATAGGCCTTATTTCGCTTATTATTACAGTCAAGGGGCTTCGGAAGGAATCATCGGTTCCTCGGTCACTTTGCCTTTCGAGTATCGCAACCTCATCAAAGATCTTAGCCCCTTCCTCATGTTCAGAACAGCACCTGGCCGAAATACGGATGCGATAATCGTGGGATCCACTGTGGGTTTGCAGAATTTTCAATTTGGAGTGTCATATGATTTCAATATTTCTGAATTGGAGCTCGCCTCAAACTATCGGGGTGGATTTGAGATCACCTTAGTCTATACCGCTCCTTTCCCAAAACCTCAAAATCTTCGTTTACCCTGTGTGCGTTATTAGAAAAATCATACTTGTGTTGGCTGCTGTTTTACTCTTGACTGATCTTTTTGGTCAGCAATTAGAGCGGTATTCAAACGCCAACCTCAAGTTTCTCGCTTCTGAATCAGAAGATCGAAGAGATTACCTGTCGGCAGCAATCTATTACGATGAATTGTGCAAGCGGAAACCGAAAAACCAAAATTACCGCTATCAGCTCGCCAGGAATTATCACAGAAGCGCTCAATTCAAGCGAGCCGTTTCAACTTATCAGACTTTGAAGCAAAAAGAGTACGATAAAGAGCCTCTGTTGGACTTCTATTTGGGAAGACTACTGATCATGCAAGGCAAGTGTGATCAGGCCATCGAAATCTTGTCGCAATTTAGGAAGGACTACCGGGGTGAAAAGGATGATCGCAAGTACAGAAGAATGGCAAAGTTTTCCATTGAAGGGTGCGAAGGGCTGAACCTGCCCACCTCAAAAAATAAAGTGGTTGAACCCTTGCCAAATGAGATCAATGGAGATAATATGGAAGGCGCTCCACTTTTTATTGCCAACGATCAAGTCATCTACAACAGTCTGTTTTCTCCAAAAGGCAAAGTATACGATGCTGAGAATCCAACGCTGCCTTTGCCGAAGTATTATTTGGCCAAAAAGGCAGGAGGGGAGTGGCAAAAAGAAGCAGAATGGGATGAACTTAAGCTCCCCAAGGGATATCAACCGGTGAGTCTAGCTTACAATACAGATAAAAGCAGAGTGTACATCAGCGCGTGTAAAGCCTTGCACACCGAAAAACAGAATTGTGACCTTTTCAAAGGCGAGGTAAAAGGTGGAAAAGTAAAAGAGGCTGAACGATTGGCCTTCGGGATAAGCACGAAAGCGCAAGAGCGTCATCCTGCAGTAGGCTTTGACGACAAAGGTCGAGAGACCTTGTATTTCGTGTCTGACCGTGAAGAAGGCAAAGGGGGCTTCGACATTTGGTATTCTACCTATTACGAAAAGAGGGGCACCTATCGTGAGCCTAGAAATTCAGGCTCAAAATTGAACTCGGTTGGCGACGAACTTTCTCCCTACATCGATCCTGAAAGCGGAGAATTCTACTTCAGTTCAGATGCGCATCCCGGTTACGGAGGCTTGGATGTTTTTCGCTCAGTAGGAGCCAGATCAAGATGGAAGGAACCTGAGAATATTGGTTCAGAGATCAACGGCCCGATGGACGAGCTTTATTACACTATAGCTCCAAACGGAAAATCCGGAATGTTCGTGAGCAATCGGTTGTACGCAAACAAAGACCAAGCCTGTTGCGATGACCTCTTCTATTTCATCGACCCTAAAATGGTCAGGCTTAATTATTCCGGCCGGGTATTAAGCGAGACAGATCTTCCGTTGGAGGGCTCGGTGATCTCTATTTATGAGAAAGACGATAGCACAGGAGAAAGCTATTTGCGCAAAAGTGTGCGAACGAATAAAGCGGGAAACTACAATTTTAGGTTAGACCCCAATAAATTTTACGTGATCAAGGCTGCCAAGGATGGTTTCTTCACTACCGAAAAGGAAATATCCACTCAGGGAAAAATCGCCTCTGATCAGTTTCAGGTAGATCTCAATCTCAAAGAAATGGACGATCAGCCCATTTTATTGGGGAACGTATATTATGAATTCAACAGCGCAAAGCTTACCCAGGAATCCAAGAATACCTTAGATACCACATTTTATAAGTTGATGGTTCAAAATCCTGAGATCATCGTGGAAGTGAGTTCACATACCGATTCCAAGGGTCAGGCGAATTACAACCTTTCCTTGTCGCAGAAAAGGGCGAAAGCGGTTACCAACTACCTAATTAGGATGGGTATCGATCGTTCGAGATTGAAAGCTAAAGGCTTCGGTGAAACCAAACCGATCGCCCCAAATAAACGTCCCGATGGTAGCGATAATCCCGAAGGAAGAGCCAAGAATCGAAGAACTGAATTTCAGGTGGTGGGAAAGATGAAGGTTAATGACGAGGATTGATCATCGTCTAATCTATCAACTTAGAATCGCTTTTTTATCCAAACGCCGTTGGCCTTGACCTCGATAATGCTCTCCCTAGCTTATGGCCTGTCTAATTCTCACCAATTTTTCAACTAATCCATCTAGTTTTTCAAGATCAAGCATGTTCGCCGCATCGGATTTGGCATTGGCAATGTCGTCATGAGTCTCTAGAAAGAGGCCATCTGCTCCGACGGCAATTGCAGCTTTAGCGATCGTTTCAATCAATTGAGGCTTACCGCCGGTAACTCCGCTGCCTTGATTAGGTTGTTGTAGGGAATGCGTGACATCCATTACCACGGGTTTACCAAATTCTCTCATTTCGGGGATGCCTCTGAAGTCGACTAGCAGGTCTTGATAGCCGAAGGTAGTTCCTCTTTCCGTAAGCCAAACTTTTTCATTTCCTGATTCTACAACTTTATCAACGGCAAATTTCATGGCAGTTGCAGATAAAAATTGCCCTTTTTTTATGTTCACCACTTTGTTGGTCTTCGCGGCAGCAACCAAAAGGTCGGTTTGTCGGCATAAAAATGCAGGGATCTGCAGCACATCCACGAACTCCGCTGCCATGGCTGCCTCCTTTTCTGCATGAATGTCGGTAAGCACCGGAAGTTCAAAACGCTCACCCACCTCTGCGAGAATCTTCAAGGCTTTTTCGTCGCCAATGCCGGTAAAGGAATCCAATCTGGATCGGTTCGCCTTGCGATATGAGCCCTTGAAAATGTAAGGGATCTTGTGTTTTTCGGTAACTGCTTTGACTTTTTCGCCAATTCTTAGAGCCATATCTCGACCTTCAATGGCGCATGGTCCGGCGATTAAAAAGAAATTCTTTTGCGCTATATGGTTGATCTTTGGTACTTGATCCAGCATGGCATTATTTTGGTGCAAAAATAAGCCAATTGGACCATCTGTTCTACTGCGATAATGATTGTCTGGATAATTCAGACCATTAACCATCTTCCTGAACTGTGAGCAAGGTGATTTCGTTTTCAATTTCCGCTAAGAAGATCTTGTGCATAGGATGACTGTATCCGTCCCGCATCCTATTGCCTTTTTCGTAGAGGTCCCTTGCCCTTAAAAATTCATTCAAGGCCAATTCTTTTTCTTGCCTGGCCTTTTCTTGATCAGCTCTGATGCGTGACAGTTGCCGGTAATTTAATCCCAAATAGTAATGCACCTCTGCCAGGTCGAACTCCCCGATCTGCTTTTTCAATGCCTGAATCGAGGCATTGTATTCACCCAGTTCAAGATGCAACACCGCCAAATGCAAATAGTCATATAAACCAATGAAGTGCTTTTCCTTTTTGAGGTGCTCGGTGATCAATTCAATGGCTTTGCGTTGTTCTCCAAGGGCACCGTAACAGATGGCCAAAGCTACCTTTAAGTGGTATTCCCCGGTTACGGAATAGCCTATATCATGATTCACGAGCCTTGTCAATTGTTCGAGATCTGCTATTGCCCCTGAGTAATCTCTAAAGAATTGGTATCTACACCAGCCTCGGTAGCCCAACATGCCTTGAGGGTCGTATTTTACAGCCTGATCCATCAGTTTTTTCCATTGAATAAAGTCTCCACTCTTCAAATAAGCAACCGACTTAGCCCTGTAGGCATACGCAAAGGTGGAATCGATCTCCAACACTTCGTCCAATATTTCTTGAAATTCCCTACTGAACTGATAATGCCCCTTTAGCGCTTTGCTCTTTTCACAGGCCTGGTATCGTTTCATCTGACCTTGCTCTTTGAACACTAAGCAATTTGGTTGCGAATGGGCGGTAAGGGCGCTCATTAAAAAGGTGAACAATAGCATTGGTCTCATGGCAGGATCTCTTGGATTTGTGCGTCCTTTAATTTAAAGGTCAGATAGAAATAATAGTCGATCGCCTTTTGGCCTCGATAAAGAATTGGCCATTCTTTGATGCTTTTGGTAATGCTCATCAATTGCTCGCTGATCGACGAATCAAACTGAAAGGCCACCATGGAGGAATTGGCTTCCAACAATCGAAATCGGCCGGCTTTTCCTTTACAATTCACCATGAAACGCAGTCGGATCCAACCGCTTTGACCTGCTATTGAATCTACAACGTATTGGCTTTTGAACAATTGCTCCAAAGCAGGCTTTTCACCCGGAAATTGCGGTCCGGCTTCCAAATTAAAATACTGTAGCACCTGTTCCTCACCATTACACGGGTAAAATTCGGGATCATCAAGCGCCGGATTAAATTCAATATCACCTACCCAGCGTAAATATTTTTCTGAGGGGTTTAACTCCTTGCATCCAATCAGGCAAAAAAGGGAGATCAATATTGGGCTAAGGAGTAGAATTCGTGCCATAATTACGCTTTAGTGGATCGAAGTACTGAAAAAACTCCGCAAATGCGTGTTAAGAGATGTTATAAGGCTTAGCTCAGATCAATGGGCCTGACCGATTCCTTGTCGATAGGTATTTTGCCTATTTTATTTTGGTAGTGATTTGCCTGAGTCATTTAAGCTATTCGTTGGGTTTTTTTATACTATGAATAGGAAGGCCATTTTTATCGGCATGATTTTTTTTACATTGCTCTTGCAATTTAGGCCATGCTTGGCACAGAGCGATGCTTCCGATCGTTATCGCGTATTTGCAGTCTCCAATCTCGATAGCAGTTTAATTGCTTATTCCAACGAAGTCGAGGTATTCGCAAAGCCGATTGTTTATCTTCCCAATGCTTTTACACCCAATGGCGACGGATTAAACGATACATTTGGAGTAGAAGTCCAAGGTTTAAGATCGATGCAATTGCGCATTTTCGACCGTTGGGGCCAACTGGTTTTCGAAGCAGACGACCCCAATCAAAGGTGGGATGGCAGAGTTGGCGGAAAGTTGGGTCAAAATGGAGTTTATGCCTACCAGCTAGACGTAAAAGCTGCCAATGGCCGTTCCATTCAGAAGGAGGGAACCATTACTTTGATCAATTGAATTGGTGAATCGTTTATTACATACATTTTTTTTATTACTATTTGCCCTACCTCTGAGTTCGCAAGTTGCTTTTCAGGCAGATACTGCCCAAGGCTGCGAACCTTTGCAAGTGCGCTTCACCAACAAGAGTCAGTCTTATGCCTCTTATCAATGGTATTTCGGCGATGGTGGGAACTCGACCTTAAGCGATCCACAGCATACTTACTCACAAAGCGGAAGTTACACGGTAACACTGATCGGAACTAATGGGAACCAATCTGATACGCTAATTCGTTCACAATACATCCAAGTTAATCCTGTCCCAAACGTCCAATTTACGGTTCAAAACCCAGCACATTGCGTTGGAACGGACAGCGTGCTCTTCATCAATCAAAGTGACACCTCCTATGCTTTTCAGTGGGTGATCGGAAATGGAAGCTCATACTCTGCTTACAGTTTTACCCATCAATATCAGTCGGCAGGCAATTACCAAGTGGCTTTGATGGCCCAAAATAGTTTTGGTTGTGCAAAGACCCAAACCTTAGCTGATCCCATTCGGATCAGACCGCTACCCGATGCCACTTTCAGTACCGCAGACAGTATTCTTTGTGGGCTAGGCAGCACGGCCCAATTTCAGGCCGCATATTCCGGAGCCAACCAATATGTGTGGGACTTCGGCAATGGGAGTACAGACTCCACGCAAGGCGAACAAGCTAGTTCAGCCTATTCCGTAGAAGGAGAGTATCAGATCACCTTGACTGTTGAGGATACTTTCGCTTGTCGTGCATCTTTTTCAAAATCCCGGGCCATCAAATTATCAGATACCTCGAATTTGATTCATCCTCTACTCAGTAATTACTGCAGTGGAGAAGAGATCGCCTTGTCAACTGACTCCACAGTGGTGGCAGCCTCGTGGAAATTTGGTGATGGAGCCACCGTTGATCAGACTGATCCAAGCTATCAGTATTCGAATGCCGGGGTTTATCAGATAGAAGTCAATACCTTGGATAGTATGGGCTGTCGATCTTCGTTCATTCTTGACAGCATACAGATCGACCAATCGCCTATTGTACAATTAAAGAATCAACCTTACACAGGTTGCGCCCCCCGGACACTTCAAATAGATTTGGACCATTTTCATGCGGATGCCTTCAATTGGGAAATCGGGGGCAAACAGTTTCAGCAAGCAGAACCACTTTTAAGGTTCGATAGCTCGGGAATTTATGACTTTAATCTGATCGTAAACAATCAGCTTTGCGCAGACACTCTGCATTTTCCTTCCATGGTCAGCCTGGAAGGAGGACACCAACCTTTATTTGTTTCTGATACCATCGGCTGCGCCCCCTTAGAAGTTAGATTCGAGGCATTGGATACCTCCTTGAGTAGCTATTGGTGGCACAACGGGGTAGGTGACAGTAGTATGGGAAGAAATTACCGTTATACGTATCATCAAGCCGGGCTTTATCAACCCTATCTGATCAGTGAAAGTCAGAATGGATGTCGGGATACTACCTACCTGAAAGCCGGTATTCGTGTACAGGATGCGGTAGAGAATTTTCAACTGGCAGATACCATTGTACTTTGTCGGCCGGGAAGCCTCAACTTTAACGGTTATGCGATGGGAGGTAATTATTGGAAGTGGGATTTTGGCGACGGTGATTCCTCAAAGCTTGCGAACCCCTCTCATTACTTTGCGGACCCGGGTATCTATGATGTCAGTCTGCTCACTGAAAACACCTTTGGCTGCTATAATTTTTATCAACCCTACAATGTGGTGAAAGTTAAATCTCCAGTGGCCAGTTTTGATGTGGTACGAAAAAACTGTCCCAATTTCCAAGTGAAGCTTTACGACCGTACCCCGGATGCGGTTAAATGGATGTGGAGCTTTGGTGATGGGCAAAGCGATACCGTTAAAAATCCCGTGCATGCCTATTCCGGCGCCGGATATTATCAAATCCGATTAAGAAGCTGGGATGCTGACGGATGCGTAGCTGAAAAGGTAATACCTGCTTTTGAGATCAGCGTTTGCCAAGGCGGTGACTCCCTTCCTTTATCCAACTTGCCATCTTTCAACGATTCAGCAGCTACCTTCAGTGATAGCTCAGTAAAAATATCTGGTTGTTTACCCCTTGAAGTCAGTATGATTTTCCCGGCAGATACAGCCGTGTCATATTTTTGGGATTTCGGAGACGGTAATAGTAGTCAGTTGAAAAACCCGACTCACACTTACCAGAGTGCAGGCATTTTTGATGTCAGTTTGATCTATCAGAAATTAGATAATTCTTACGATACCATCATCAACCGCAATTTTATTCAAGTAAATTTACCTGAAGCAGACTTTTCGTTCAAGATCGATAATTACTGTGATAGCTCAGAGGTACAGTTCCAGACTCAAAACAAGGCAAATCATCACTATCGATGGGATTTAGGCTCTGCCGGAATGCGATCGGAAGAGAGTCCGCTAGCGACTTATTATCAAACTACCAATGAGGTGGTAAGTCTCACGGTAACCGACAGCTTGCTGTGTACCAATAGCAAATACGCCAACCTTGTTCTGGGCAATCCAAATCCGTTTGTAGGTTTTGATGCTTACAGCTGCCTTGGCGACCGCGTGATGTTCACTCACAACTACCGCGACTTTGATTCCAGCATTTGGCAGATTAATGGTCAGTCATTTGTAGGTGATACGATCATCTATCCAACAACCGACACGGGCGTATTCCCTATTGACTTGAACGTATTTGATAAGCAGGCTTGTTCTACTCGCTTTCCGGATGCCATTGATCTTACGGTGAGCAATCCAATTGCCAATTTCAGTGGCATTCAGAACGGACTTTATTGCGGGGTATATACCGTAACTTTCAATAACCAATCAACTGGTGCCAATCAGTTTGTTTGGTCATTTGACGACGGAGATAGCGCAAGGGTAGCACAACCTACTCACCATTATGACAGCAATGGCACCTACACTCCCACTTTGGTTGCGATGAAAGATGGTTGTCAGAGTACTTACCAATCCTCCACAACCGTAAGAGTTAATGTGCCCGAAGTTGATTTTAGGGTGAATCAGAATTCTGACTGTTTTCCTATACAAGCCAGTTTTATTCCCGAGGCGCCCTCAGCCGTAAATTACACCTGGTACTTTGGTGATGGAGACAGTTCAACGCTAGCGAATCCCTCTCATACCTATTACGAAGCACCATCTTCCCCCATAGTTCTCGAAATATTGGATACTGAAGGTTGTGTGGCTCGGATTGAAAAATGGGGTATCAATATTTTCGAGGCAGGGATCGAAGCCAATCGATGGAGCGGTTGCGAACCCTTGGTGGTCAACTTGACAGACACGAATGCGAATTCCACCAGCTGGTTATGGGATTTCGGCGATGGTGGCACTTCAACTCTAAAAAATCCTACACACACCTATGCAGATAGCGGGTCCTATGACATTAGCTTGATCAGCCGCTCGGCGAACGGTTGCTATGATACCCTTTATTTGGCTAATGCCATCTATGTGGGAAATGTAGAAGCAAATTTTACCTTGCTGGCTGATTCTGCTGCCTGCGCCCCCCACCTGACCCATTTTGAAAATTTAAGTCAAGGAGCCCAGAGTTATCAGTGGTTTTTTGACCAGCATGGAAGATCTACTTTATTTGAGCCCATGCAGATCTTCTCTAAGGCGGGCTTATTCGACGTGAGTTTGTATGCAAGTGACAATAGAGGTTGCGTAGACAGCTTGCGAAAAGCTGATTTAATGAACATCAATACACCTGAAGCCCACTTCAGTATTTCCGATTCAATTTTTTGCGGTCCTAGAAGCGTGCAATTTGAAGACCATTCGAAGCGATTAATTTCCAGGAAGTGGTACTTAGGAGATGGCCACGTCGACTCGATTAAATATTTTACACACCATTATGGGGATGTAGGTGCTTACACGGTTACACTAGTGGTTGAAGATACCGCAAATTGCGTGGAAACCATTTCCAAGACGATAAGACACAAGCGAAAGCCGGATGCAGACTTTACGATCGACACTTTTGCCTTATGCAGCCCCGCAGGCATGAATTTCGTAAATCAAAGCACCAATACTGACACCGCAACCTATTGGTGGTCCCTTAATCAGCAGCTGCATGCGTCGTCAGGTGCAGATACCATTTTTAATTTTGAAGGCTCAGCGCGTTATCGTCTTGGTTTTTACGTAGAAAACAAAAATCAGTGTAGAGATACCGCTTATTTAGACCAAGAGCTTTTTACTTATAGGGAATCCAGGCCCGATCTGATCGAGTTCACGGAGATAAACCGAAACCTGAACGGTTCCATAACCTTTAGCTGGCCTGCAGATAGCACCTTTGAGTTTGCATATTATCAAATTTATCGTAAGAACGGCTCAGGCGAGTTTGAAGAGTGGGAAAGAGTTTACGATTGGGCCAGTTCATCCTACCATTTATCTGCGGCAGAATCCAATCCGCAAGGCGAATGTTTTAAGATTGAAATTGTCAATCACTGTTATCCGAAGCGCGGACAAGATTCACTACGAGCATTCTGTGCGATCGACTTAGAGACGGCTACCCATCCTAATGGGATACAACTAAACTGGACAGCCTTTACTGAGATGCCCAACATGCGGTACCAGGTTCTGAAGGCCAGTCGATACGATCTAAAGTTTGAACCCTTAGCCTTTTTAAATAGACAGCTTACCTCTTTCGTTGATTCAACCGCCTTTTGTCCGGAGGATTATGTGTATCGAATTAAGGCAGACTATCTGCTCAATGGCCAGTCTTACAGCTCAATAAGTGATAGTTCCGTAGCTTATCCAGGAGGAAGGATCATCAGGCCATCTGCCATCCAGATCAATAAGGCCAGCGTGATAGACAATCAACACATATTGCTGGAGTGGGAGCACCCTCAGGAAATGGCCGCATTGATCAATGGATACTATCTCTATCGATCTAAATTGCGGTCTGGGAAAGAGATCATTGCTCAGCTTCCCCCGAACGGAACCTCCTACTTAGATTATGATGTGGATGTGTCAAACCGAAGCTATGAATACCAGCTTCAGATCGATCACCGGTGCAGTGTAGACTTGCACAAATCACCAAGAGCTTCCTCTATTTTGCTCCAAAGCGGAGAAGAAGGTGAGTTTCAATATTTGCGGTGGACAGCTGCCCAAGGGTTGCAAGGAGGGGTGAAGGAATACGTGATCCAGAAAATGGATGAATTTGGAAATTGGGTGGAAGTAAAGCGGGTTTCAGCAAACGAACTTCAGTTGATTCTAGAAGACCAATAAGTGCTATCCAGTTCACGCATGATGCGTATCTTGATTTGAGGATAGTAGGTGAATTTACTATCGTTGCTCAAATTGAAGGCCTCTAAGGCGGCGACCAAAGCCGTGATTTGATCAATTATGAGCTCGCCGCTTATGTTTTAAGCTAATAATTAAGGAAGACAAAGCTTAGAGTTGGAAAGAGATCTGATCAAAGTCCCAGTAAACAGTCTATTAAAGGTGATTCGTTTGCTTTTCGCAATCCAATCATTTGGAAGTTAAGGGAAGTTGTAGAGTTGGGAGTTTGATCTCATGAAGGTTTGGTGAGGACTGAGTGAAAAGGTAAATTAATTAGATTATCCTTTAAGAAGCCATTGCTTAGCCGGTAATTCTTCTTGAAAGAACTTTATCTCCCAGCCAAGAACTTTTGCTAATTTCTCGATCACCTTGTTGGTTTTCTGGACTTTGCCACTATCAAAAATGAAGGCGATACGATGCGCCTTGCTAATGGGTACTCCTTCGATGGCTGAAACGACGTCAAGCGGGAGTTTACGGTTTGTTTCCCCGTCTAAATTCCACTTTATTAAGATTTTATTGTGTTTGGATTTTCTTGCATAGCGATCAATTTCGCTTAATATGTCTAGCGTATCTGTAATCAGCGTTTCTGAATTGCGTTCGCCAATTACGGTCGTCTCAAGAAATTCATCTTGTAATTCAAATGTTGCTGAATAATTCATAGTTATTTTTCAATTTTTAAAGTTAGGGCAATTCATTGAATGCCATGACAAGCCGGTAGTCTAGAAAAAAGGCAATTAAAAGTCAGGGCAAGCTGCCGTACCTTTAGGTAGTTTTGATTTGGTTGACCGTTTGCTGATGCTGTAGGCCAAAGAAATTTCATGGGCTGTTCCATGGTTCACACCTTGAGTGCTCATGTCAACGGAGTAGCCGAATGAAAAGTGTCTTGATTGAATTCCGATCAAGGCGATCAGGGCGTTGTTCCAACTGTACCATACTCCGGCAGTGAAGTTTCTTATCTGCACATAGTTACCAAGGTTTATTTGTTGGTGTCCTGCTTGTTGCTGGTAAATTACATTAGGCCGTATTGAAATATACTTACTGTTCCCCCTGATCTTGTAACCAGCATGTGCCGTAATTTTTCTAGCGGTGCGGAATTGAAAGGAATTCAATTCGTCCACTTCATTGGGCTGATTCAAATGGTGAATGGCCAAACCACTAAAAAATTGATCATTTTGAATGGTTAAACCAGCAGACATATTAAGGTCATGATGGTCTAGTTCATCGAGACGCTCGGCACTGCTACCGATTATCTGTCCGTCTTGTAACTGATCTTCGAAGATCAAGCTGCTTTGGTCGAAACTTCTCTCGGCAGCAGTAAGCTGCAGACCGGCAGAAATGATCCATTCGCGGCTGATCTTAAAGCGGTAGCTGTACATCAAAGACGCTCTTTGATCATTCAACTGTCCGTTACCCTGCTCATCAGAATAAAACTGAAGTCCTAAACCGCTATTGCTGTTTGGAATCTGAAATTCAAAAGTGCTGAGGAAGGTTTTGAAACGTGCAGCAGAGTTTATTTGATGTACACGGTAGTTCAGTCCGAATCTAAGGGTCGTATTTTGTGCCGTCATGGCCGGATTCAAATAGGCAGGATTAGCATAGAATTGAGAAAATGATGCATCTTGAGCGATGACTTGCTTGCCTACAGATAGTTCCAGTAAAATGCCAAAAATGAAAATAACCCAATATTCGATTCGTGTTTTCATTAGCTGGCATGTACCATTCGGAGTGACTTTAGTTTCTTATGTTGTAATTCTTTCACAATAGAATGATCGCTTAGTTTAAACCAGGCAGTTCTCACCGGATCAATTCTATCTTTTGAATAAGCCTGAATGCTTAAGACGACTTCATCCACATCTGCTTCTGAATCCCAGTTGATGTGCCCGCCTTGCATCTCATTAGGTCCATCCTCCTCAACTAAGTTAGAAAGGATGATTTTTGCCTTATCCTCGGCAGGAAGGGCATAATTTTCGGCCCGTTCTTTTCTTCGGAGCTTGACTTCAAGGTCAAACATTTCTTTGATAAATTCTTTATTTTCGTGGATATTTTCACCCATCAATTGGCGAAAGGAATCAACTAATTCGATGTCGTTTTGAGTCCATTCTGAGTCTACTTTTCCCAACACAAATAATAGTCCGTAGCGATCATCCTCATAATCTACTGATGCGATAATGCTACTTCTTGAGTCAGGCAGATGCAGGTGAGGCATTTCTTTAGTCAGTATGGCTTGAGAAATATGTTTTTTTCTACTTACGTTTTTCCAAACCGGAAAATCGGCCAACTTAACTTCTTCACCCAAGGCAGTGTGTTCTCTCTCACTAG
>JGI12109J20283_10677170_pt1 | contig 61445 bp, 60 predicted proteins | sample ElkSlonscriptome_12_FD_20283 | JGI IMG/M metagenome (IMG submission 20283) | reverse complement strand
CATTCTCCAGGGCATCGCCATCAGCCGATTCCGCCGCGGACGTGTCCCGCTTGACTAGGGCGTGTTCACCCAACGCGTCCGCGCCCTGTTGGGTCTGAAGCGTGGCCCATCAAGGCGCGAGGAGCATGGCGTGGCAGCGTCACGTCGGCGACGAGCAACGCCGAGGGGTGGCGTATCAGATCCCGATCCGGAGGACCGGGCCCTGTCTCCGTCCTGCCGCGTTGTCGCTCCCTCGACTTCCTGATCCGAGTCCCCGCCGGGCTGGAGCGGGCCGCCCGCGCGACGGAAGCGTTCGGGAAATGGGGAGGACCGTGCGGATGGACTTCACCCCTCGGGAAATGAGCGACATGGTAGCGCCTGGCGCGCCACCCGATCACAGCGGCCGACTCCAGGGCTGAAGAAAACGAATACCCGCCCGGGGGACTCCGAAACGCGCCGGACGCACCCGGGCCGGTCCCGATGGCACGGCCTCAGTTGCCTGCGCCGTGATGCCTGCCGGCATGCAGTGGTCTACCGAACGGGACCCGGCGTCGGCGCAAGTTGCGGCGCTTCTGGTGAACATTCCAGGTCGTAGAGCGCATCCTCGGCGTAGGCGGAGTCTCCGGGCTCACGGACGAACAGGACGGGCAGCCGGATCGGCTCCCCCGTCCGGATCGGCTCCGCCACCGCGCGCGCCGCGTCCGCCGCCTCGTTCACGGCAGCGATGATCCGATTCCTCGCCAGCCTCACGTCTGGTGGCGCATCCTGATCCGAAAGCGCCTCGACCGAGAGGTCCTTGCCGGTCTCACGCTCCACAACGTCGAAGCACGTCTGATAGGCAGGCTCCAGATGCTCCCGGAATGTCGTGTCCGGAGGCTCGACTTCGGCGCACGCCAGAATCGCGGACCCTGCAAGGGTCAGCAGTACGGCACATACGCGTCGACTGCCATCACGTAGCCTGCACGTCACGTTGTCCCACAGCGGGTCGGGGGTTGCGACCGAGCGCCTCATTTCGACATCCGAAGCTGGCCGACATCGCACGCACGGGCATGTCCCATCCCACGCTTCAGGATGGGAAAGGTCACCGCGTACGCGGCGGCGACCGATGCCTCCACGAGCGCGGCCCGACCCCACTCCGCCCGGATGAATTCGCGCTCCGACTCTCCATCGCGTCCGAGGGCGACGGCCTCGCCGAAGCGGAAGGCGGATCTCATCCCGGGCGACAACAGTTCATCCCTCCCCTCGAGGGCATTCTCGATCGCCGACGGGGAAAGACCATCCGCGACGGCGAAGTCTACCGCGATCTGGACACAGGCGCCGCAGTCGTGGGCCCACGTGGCACCGATCCGAACCATATGAAGCGTGTCCGTGGGCATCCTGCGTCCGAACCGGCCCCCGACCGCGAGCGCGGACAGCGGTAGCAGCGCGCCGGGCCTGTGGGTCACGACGTCGTCGAGGTACGGAAGCTCCGTCCCAAGTGACTTCTCGTACGCCCGGACGAGCCGGCGAAGAACGCGCCGAATCACGGGAGCACCCCTCGGAGCGCGTCGAGTCCTCGCTGCGTATCGTCGAGGGGCCCTCGGAGGTCCATGAGAAGGCCGGCATGGAGGTCGTGGGTCGCAAGGATGCCGGCGTCGTCACGCGCAGCAACCAGATCGTCCCGCTGCGCTTCCTCATTCCCGGTCGTCGCCCGCGCACGCGCGCGAATCCCGTCTCGGATGTTCATGAATGCCACCTCGAAGAGTCGAGCATGTGTCCTGTCGATGGGCGCGAGCCGGAAGCGTTGTTGGACCCGCGATGGAAATTTGGCTCGGTTTCGCCACCGTCCCTCACGGCTCCCGACGGGCCCGAGCTTCACGTACTTCCGTACACGGCGCGTCGACCAGCTACCTGGCGTCGGGGACCCGGGTGAATTCCTGGCCCGAGAGCTGAACCGCGGTCGCCGGTCCCCCGGAATCGGGGAACCGGAAGGTCACGATGGTCCCGCTCCCGCCGATCTCCACTCGAAGCTGGTTCATGGCAGCGTCGAACACCTCAACGCGGCTCCGGACTGCCCCCGCTCGGAACTCCAGCGCGGTGCCCACCTCGAAGAAGGAGATACTGCCGAGCACGGGGTTTTCGAACGTGCCGGCATAGTCGCGGAGCGAGTGGGGTAGCGGGGACGTGCGGGCCCGCCGGTCCGCGAGGTGGGCAGTCAGATCCGCCCGGGCCTCTCCGGCCTGTCGCGCCAGCTCCCGGAGCTGAGTCTGATACGTGGCCTGAACATCCGGGGTCCCGGAGAGTCGGTCGTATATGAAGTTGGCGAGCACATCGCTGGCGGGACTCGCCGGACCGTCTCCGTTGGTGAGAACGACAACGCCCAGGTTGCGCTGCGGCATGAACGAGACGTGCGACCGATAACCCGGAAACGCCCCGAACCGGTGGATCAGGGTGTCACCACGGAAGGTGCCGAGGTCCCACCCGTATCCCCATCCGTGCCGGAGGTACGGCCCGAACTGTCGATCCTGCTCGGCCCGGAGGACATGGGTGGCCTGGACCGGGCCGGACGGAAGAGCCCTTCGCCCGCTCACCAGTCCACCCGTCAGGTGCGCCGCCACGTAGCGTGCCATGTCGCCCGCCGTCGAGAAGTGCCCCCCGGCGGCGTGCATGTTCGCGTCGTTCTTCTGAAGTTCGACTCGGGCGAAGGCGCCTGCCGGATCCATCGTGTGGGGCATGGCGATCTCGCCCGGAGCGTATGCCGAGACGTCTCCGTGGGTGCGAGTCATGCCGAGCGGGCGGGTAACCTCCCGAGCGACCACCTCCTTCCAGGAGCCGTCGGATTCACTCTCGAGGACCATGCCGAGCAGATTGAACCCGAGATTTCCGTACTCGAACTGCCCAGCGTTTCCGGTCGGGGCATGATATCGGAGCAGGTCGAGCAGTTGCTCCCGTGTGAACTCGCCGGTGTATGCCGTGCGCAGAACCACGGGCCCGTCGCCGGACAGCCCGTGGGTGAGGGTCAGCAGATCCTCGACTCGGATCGACTCCGCCGCCACTCCCCCGGGAAGGGCGGCGTCGGGCAGGTAGCGGATCATGGGGGCGTCGAGATCCAGTTCGCCGCGTTCCGCGACCAGTACCGCCGCCAGGGCCGTCAGCGACTTGGTCGTCGAGGCGATGTAGAAGGGGGTGGTCGGCCCGACCATCCGTCCGTTCGCGAGGTCGCTCGTGCCGAAGCCGGCTTCGTACACCACCCGATCGCCGGACGCGATCGCCACTCCGAATCCGGGAGCGAGCCCGGCGTCGATCAGCCGGTTCGCGAAGGCCTCGATGTCGCCCCGCCAGTCGCCGCCGATCAGTGCCTGCCCGTCGAGCTGGGTAGGGCTGGAGAGGACCGAGCCAAGAAGCGCCAGCGCTGCGCCCACTGTGTGGAGCGTCGTCTTTCGCATGGGTTCGCTCATTGGGTTGGAGTCGTTCCGAATATGAGTGGCAAGTCTATCGAGGTGACACGAACCGAGCTTGAACGGATCGAACCGGCTCAGGTCGCACCGGTGAGCGCGCGTCGGAGTCGAAGGGGGGTCAGGCCGGTGGCGTCCTTGATGCACCGACACAGATGTGGATGGTCGGCGAAACCGGACTCATGAGCTATCCGGGATAGAGATTCTTCCCGGTGCGCGAGGGCAGCTACAGCGCGGCGCAGCCTCTCACGGGTCCGATAGGAAGTGACGGTTTCACCATAGAACCTGCGGAAGGCCCGGGTGAGAGAGCCTGGGTGGACGCCTGCGGTAATCGCGAGCTCACGGACCTCGAGGCCTTCACCAATGCAGTCGTCCAACTCTTCCTTTACCCTTCGGATCCAGCGCGGGGCCGTGCGAGGAGGGTTGGAACCGCGCGTCTTCGCATGGCCTCGGCCACCCGCCGCAATCGCGGTGAGAACATCCCACACGTACGACTCCAGCTCCGCCGCGGTCCCGCCGGGGGCCCGTATCTCGCTAGCGAGCGCGAGGAACTCGGGTACCGCTTCCCTGAGGTGAAGCCAAGTCCAGCCGAGCCCAAGTGCGGCCTCCGCCTCGCCGAGTGGCGTACCGCTGCGCCAGCTGATCTGGACGGTGCGGGCGCCCCGTGGCCCGAAGGTGTCGGCGTGGCGGACCATTGCCGGCTTGACGACGACGCTGAGCGGGGTCGCCTCATCCTCGTCGCGGCCGACCGATTCCCTCAGACCTCCGGCGAGGACCATCGTCACGGATGGATGGTCATGGCTGTGGGGGGGCATGCGGGCGCCGGGCGGGTACAGCGCTTCCCGTACTCGGAAGGGGCCTGCCAGCCGGGTCGCCAGCGAGTCGGAAGTCGCAGCGGTTCGAGACACAGGGGGGTCGGGTTTGGGGAGCACCTGTATCCCTGATGCCCGAGCATGCCGGAGAGTTCCCGAAGCTTCCCACTCCGCCCCCGGACCACGCGGCGACTCGGCTCTGCGGGACCGTTCTTCCCGTCGTCCGTGACCTCCCGTTATCCGGTCAGCTGAGCGTGAAGAGCCTGCATGGCGGGGTAGAGCGCGGCGAGCTGCGGGTCGGGGTCCGCCTCGTATACACGGATCGCCGTGGTGATGGAGTCGAGGGCACCCTCGAGATCACCCGCGGCGGCAAGCACGTTGCCGAGGAGGAAGTGGGCCGTGGGCGCGCCCGGATACTGATCCACGTAGCGCTGCCCCACCACCCGCGCGCTCTCGACGTCTCCGCTCTGGAGCAGCACCGGGATCGTGCGCTGGTACATCGCTTCGCCCAGCGGCGGGAGAAATCCCATTCGGGCCTCGATCTGCTCGAGGTGAGCATCGAAGGCGGGTGCGCCCCCTTCGGCGAGTCGGGAGGGGTTCGGCGACCAGAGGTCTGCGAAGTAACCGATGAGTCCGTCGTGGAGGCCGACGAGGCGCGTCAGCATGTGGTCCGCGACCGGCTCCTCGACCACCCCACCCTGCAGATCATCGTGACGCACCACGATTTCCCCGAGCCGACGGACATTGGAAAGAAGGTTGGGCTCGGCCCCGACGTTCGCGAAGTAGAAGTCGGGAACCTCGGTCGAGGTGGATCGCGCTTCGAACTCCGCGACGACCCGCTCCCCGGTCGATTCGTCGACGAAGGGGCTCTGGGCCAGATACGCATCGAAGAGGTTCGGCCTTGTCGCGGCTGCCCACGTGACGAACACGCCCCCGAAGGAGTGGCCGGAGATCATCCGGAACTCGCCTGTGCGGTAGACGTCGTCGACGAAGGGAATCAGTTCACCCTCGAGAACCCGGAGGAAGGCGTCGGCCCGGCCCGACTGCGCGCCCGCGACGTCGGTCGGCGGGAGGTAGTCGACGGCCCGGGTCGTACCGCCGTACAGTCCGACGACGATCGTCTCGGGCATCACCCCTGCGTCGGCCAGATAGGTGGCGACCGCTGCCGCGTGGTCGAGGTTGCTCTCTCCGTCGAGAACGTAGAGAACCGGGAAGCGCGCGTCGGGGACGGAGGAGTAGGAGGCAGGCAGCGAGACGGCCAGGTGCCGATCTGTCCCGGCAGTCGTGGTGATGGTGTGCAGCACACGGTCTCCGTCCTGCCCGGACACCGTCATGGGGGCCAGAAGGAGAGGTACGGCGAGCAGGAGGAGGCGAACGGCAGATCCGAGCAGGCGAGGTGCATTCATGGTGAACTCCGGAGGTGGGTGGCGGATGTGGCTCCGCCAGTGGGGGTGGGTGCAGCGGAGGGGGAAGAAGGGGCGCGTCAGCCCTCGTCGGCGAGCGAGAAGATCTCCTCGACCGGTACGTCGAAGTGCCGGGCAATCAGCAGAGCGATCACGGTGGAGGGCACGAAACGCCCCACCTCGATCGTGCTGATCGTCTTGCGTGAGACTCCGATCGCCCGGGCCAGATCGGCCTGGGTCATCCGATGCTCGGCGCGAAAGACCCGGATCCGGTTCTCGAGGCCGGCGTCAGGCATCGAGGCCCTCCTCTCCCGGATCGCGGGACAGCACCAGGAATGCCACGGCCGCGGACCCCAGCATCACGGTCAGGGCCACCTGGAGATAGAATTCCGGCGCAAGAGCTCCGGGCTCGTCCACGAGGATCTCGAGGAAGACGAGCAGCAGGAACGTCACGGACCAGGAGAAGACCTGAGCTCGCTTCAGGGCGTCCATCGCGAAGCTCTGGTCGCTGAAGTAGACGGCCCGATCCCGCGGGTCGAGTCGGAAGACCTTGTAGAACACGAGCGGAAGGATCAGCAGAACGGCGCCGATACTGGCCGCGATGGTGCCGTAATCGAGCAGCTCGGCCGTTTGGGGCGACACGAAGTGCGCCGTCGCGTCCAGGCCGAACTTGAGGGCGATGAGGAGGAGGCCGAGCGCCGCCATTCGGATGTGGCGGTCCTTGGCCTCGGCGGGTGAGGCCGATGTGATGGAGGAGGGCATGGCAGCCGTCTGCGTAGGAGGAAGTCCGGATGTCGTTCCGAACGTCGTACGATACGCAAACTTTACATAGCGATACCTATAGGTGTCAAGAGGTGGTGCATGGGTATCGGGCTGGCGGGGTCGAGGCGCGACGGTCTGACGGTGGTCCTACGGTGGATCGAGGGTCGACGCGGAGCGGGTTTCGAGGAGTCGCTCGAGGAACTCGACCCGCTCGTCGAGCCGTTCGAGTCTTCGGTCGATGGCGGCGGTCCGTTCCGGCTCCTCCGCCGCGCGGCTGGCGGCGGAGTCCCGGGAGATCAGGGAGGAGAGCAGGGGGGCGAGGAGGGGAGCTCCGTTCGTGATGACGGCTCCCCATACCCTCGTCACGGTCATGCCGAAGACGATGACGACCGCCAGTGTGACGGCGATCCACGCCTCCGTCATGCCGACCTCCCCACCCACCGCTCACTCCGGCCGGAGACCCACGAAGACGCGAGCGCTTCGGGAATCGTCGGACGACCGGGCTGGCGAGGTGAAACTGGGACAGGCGGGGCGGTGTGGTACGGCAGTACGGGGATCGGCATGGTGGGTCTCCCGGGTGAGCAGGCCGTGTCGCGGAGAGCCGCGCGCACGGAGGGTCGTTCTCCCGGGTAGTCGAAGCGACCGCCCCGGTCTTACACGGACTACGTCTCACCACCCAGATCGGATCGGACTCGACGCATCTCATCGACGTCCTGCCGCGCTCTCACGCCGTACCAGATCGCCCAGCCTCCGTAGAGCCCCAGAAGTGTACCCGATGCCGTGCCGAGGTACCCGAGGACGCCGGCGGCCAGCGCCATGACGGCCACGGCCCCGAGAACGAACGCCGCCCCACGGACCCGCCTTCGTGCCCGCTCCTCGAGAAGCGCGACGTAGCTCCGGGTGGACTCCGCCTTCGCCCGCGCCACTCCGCGTCGATTCCAGGTGGCGAACCCGGTCACCGCCACCCACGTGAGCCACGCAACCAGCAGCCATGCCCGGTTCGCGGCGGACGCAGGCCCACCCTGGACGAGGAAGGTCGCGCTCAGCCCCACCAGCCCCGCCGTGAGTATGCCTTCTCCAGCCATGACGAGGCGGGTCCGGTAGCGCCGCGCGTCGGCTGTCGCCCGGAGTTCTTCCAGGTCGATGGGCGGGGGCGAATGCTCCGAATTCCACGAAGCGGCCAGCGGGTCGAGCGGTCGAGGGGTGTCGTCGGGGGCCATCCTACTCTCCCTGTCCGGGGCGCGTCTGGATGCGATCACGGATCGCGGTACGAGCACGGTGCAGCCGAACGCTCGCGTTGTTGGCGGTGATTCCCAGCACGGAGCCGATCTCCCGTGGCGGGAGTCCCTCCAGATGGAGCATCACGACCTGCCGCTGCCCGTTGGGTAGTGCGCGAATGGCCGCGACGAGGTCGGCTCGAAGGGTATCCGCCATCACCTCGGACTCGGGGGAAGGCGACGTCGAGGCGAGTCCGTCGAGGGGGACCCGCGTCGGACGTCGGGTCCGTGTCCGGCGGTGCGTGATCCCGCAGTTGTGCCCGATGCGATATACGAACGTCCGCAGCGAACTCTCCCGGCGGAACGTCTGCAGCGCCTTCCAGACGGCGAGCAGAATGTCCTGGTAGAGATCCTCCCGATCGGCGCGTGTCCGGGCGTACCCGGCGGTCAGTCGCCAGAGGCCCGCGGCGTAGTCCGCCATGACACGGCGGAACAGGTCGTCGGTTCGGATTCGGTCACTCATGTGCTTCGGTAGTCGATTCTCCTGTCCGGAGATTACGGAATCGTGAAGCGCGCACCGAGCGGCCGGCTGGAACCCCGGGAGGTTGCCGGCGATTCGGAGGCTGTCACCTCCGAGCCCCGAGCCATGAAGTGTTCGATGCCACGCATGCCGAGTTCAGACCTTTCCATCGTCGCGACTTCCGTGCTTCTGGTGCCGTTCCTGGCCGTTGGCGCGTGTACCTCTCCGCCCGACACGGCGACGAGGCTCCCCGACGGGTCCGATCGTGGAAGCCAGCCGGCAGAAGTCACCCAGCGCATGGGATCGACCGAACTCCGGGTCGTCTACAATCGGCCGTCGGCCCGGGGCCGCGAGCTGTTCGGCGGGTTGGTCCCGCACGACTCGATATGGAACCCGGGGGCGGACGAGGCGACCCGCATCCATGTGAGCAGAGAGGTCCTGATCGACGGACAGTCCCTGCCCGCCGGCAGCTACTCGGTCTGGGCGATCCCGAGGCCGGATCGATGGACCCTGATCTTCAGTCGTGCGTGGGACGTCTTCCACGTTCCCTATCCGGAGGGTGAGGACGCGCTGCGGCTGGACGTCCCACCCGCGTCGGGACCCCACATGGAGTCGCTGTCGTTCGCCTTCCCGATGGCGACGGCGGACTCCGCACGCCTCGAGCTCCGGTGGGGGGATACCGTCGTGCCCGTAAGCGTCCGCCCCCGTCCTCGCTGACGTGGTGAGGGCACTTCCAGGCACAGAGTGGCCGACTCGCTCGGACCCACGAAGGCACGGTATGAGACCAAGAGTCTTCGGGTCGAATTCCCTCGACCGTAGAGGCCCGCACGAGCCGCCGAGGACGGTGGCGGCGCTTGCCTCGCGACATATCAGTCCTCCCAACCCCGAACCGTCATGAGCACCCGTACCGTCCGATTCCCCGGCGCCGCCGGCGACACTCTCGCAGCCCGTCTCGAAGAGCCCGCAGACGGGCGCCCCCGGGCGACCGCGCTCTTCGCTCACTGCTTCACCTGTTCCAAGGACCTGCGTGCGGCGGTTGCGATCACGCGCGAGCTCGCGGCCGCGGGCTACGCCGTGTTGCGGTTCGACTTCACGGGGCTGGGTGAGAGCGAGGGGGACTTCGCGGACACCGCCTTCACCTCGAACGTCGACGATCTCGTGGCGGCGGCGCAGTGGCTCGAGTCGGAGCACGAGGCACCGAAGCTGCTGGTGGGGCATTCCCTCGGTGGGGCGGCCGTGCTGTGCGCGGCCTTCGCGGTGCCCTCGGTCGATGCTGTGGTCACGCTCGGAGCTCCCGCCGACCCGGCGCACGTCCTGAAGCACGTGTCCGAAAAGGAGGAGGAGATCCGCGAGAAGGGGAAGGCGACCGTGACGCTGGCTGGACGCCCGTTCACGATTCGGGAGTCCTTCCTGCGGGACCTGGAGACGGCGGCCTTCGACGACCGGCTGAGCGAACTCGGGGCGGCGCTGCTCGTCATGCATTCCCCGGTCGACGCCATCGTCGGAATCGAGAACGCCCGCCGAATCTACGACGCGGCCAGGCACCCCAAGAGCTTCGTCTCACTGGACACCGCCGATCACCTGCTGAGTGACCGGGACGATGCGACGTACGCAGCCCGTGTGCTCGGTGTCTGGGCCGGTCGCTACGTGCCCGCGGTGGAGGACCAGCAGGTCGAGGAGCTGACGTCCGGGGACCGCCTCGTCGCGCGGATTGGCGACGAGGGGTTCCGAACCAAGATGGCCGTGCGGGGGCATCGTCTCGTTGCGGACGAGCCCCGCTCCGTCGGGGGCACCGACCAGGGACCGACTCCCTACGATTACCTGGTCGCCGGCCTCGGCGCCTGTACGTCGATGACCCTCCGGATGTACGCGGACCGCAAGAACTGGCCGCTGACGGGCGTTACGGTGCGCCTGAAGCACGACAAGATCCACCGGAAGGACGACGACGATTGCGTGGACGCCGACGCCGATGCCCGCCTCGACCGGGTCCGAATGGAGGTCGGGCTCGACGGCGAGCTCGATGCGGCACAGCGCGAACGGCTCATGGAGATCGCCGGGCGGTGCCCTGTACACCGAACGCTGGACGCGGGCGTGCGGATCGAGCGGGCGGCGGCGTCCGTCGACGGGGCCGGCCGGCCAGCGGACTGAGCCCGAGTGGGCCACCCGCGAATGAAGAACGCGAGACGGGGCGAGGACCTCGGGTTGGCCCAGTCGGCGGGGTGGACGGTATCGAGCAGGCGCCGATCCGCGGGGGAATCGGCGCGCAGGCCCGCGCTCACCCGCGACCGTTCCAGCGCTGGGCCTCGAACTGCTCGTCCACGGGAGTTCCCGCGATGTGGTTCGAGTAGTTCGAGAGCGTCTTCATGGCGATCCCCGTGATGACCTCGAGGATGTTCCTCCGCGTGTATCCGGCGTCGAGAAAGGACCGCAGATCGTCGGGGTCCATGTGCCCCCGCTGTCGGACCGCAGTCGTCGTGAACGCCCGGAGCGCCTCGAGCTTCTCGTCGGCGAGCGGGTGGCCGGCGCGCAGGGCCTCGAGCGTCTCGTCGGGCACGTCCACCATCGTGGCGACCGTCGAGTGCGCGGCCATGCAGTAGTCGCATCCGTTCTCGAAGCTGGTCGTAAGAAGCACGACCTGCTGCTCCACCGGTGACAGAGAGGATTCCTCGAACTGGCCTCCGACGGCCAGGTAGGCGTTCGCCGCTGCCGGGGCCTCGGCCAGGACACGAATGAGGTTGGGTGCGAAGCCGAAGGCCTTCTGGGCGTTGTCGAGGGCCTGGGCGCCGCCGTCGGGTACGCTGTCATGGTCGTGGAGGGGAAAGTCCGGTCCGGTACTCATCGAGTCTCCTCTGTTCGGTTCTGTCGGCTGATTCGCGCCCCGGTCCGATCTCGTCGGACAGGACACCATTCGTCCGGCCCAACGCACCGGCACCGTCGGCGGTTCCGTGCGCGATCGACCGGATCTTTCCAGGGCGGGTGTGCCAGCCGTTCGGCACGGTCCGTTCCTCGCACGGGACTGCGTCGCGCTACTCGATGGCGACGCGTGTACGACCTCTCGCCCCCAGCGTGACTTTCTCCGCCTGCTGAACCTGGGTGACGGGACCACGGTCGGAGCGGAATGGGGCTTAATCGTCCGTGGGTGATGTATCATGTGGCTGAACGACCGGATCGATCGCCGGCTCAGACGACGCTTCAGGCGACCGGTCCGCGGCGCGCGAGTAGCCGGACAGGCGCAGGAAGGAAAACTTCCGTTGAGCCGTGTCGGTTCAACGGCCTCCGAGCAGCGCCTCGACCTCCGCGACCAGGTCCCTTCCGACTCCGGGACTCGCCGCAACGACACGCCCGTCTCGGTCGACGGTGATGACGACTCCCGTCCCGAAGACCCCCAGCGCGCGAACGGCGTCCCCGTCCCGGTCCCAGACGAACCGCCAGTCGAGACCCCGCTCCTCCACATATGCCGCGACCTCGTCGCGAGTCTGATTCGTTGCCACGGCGATCGCCACGACCGAAACGTCGTCGCCGTGCCGCTCGTATATCGTGTCGAGCTGGGGCGCGATGGCGGCGCAGATGGTGCACCAGGTGGCCCAGATCTCGATCACCGCCGGCTTCCCCGCCTCGACCACGTCGTCGATGTCGAGCTCGTTTCCGTGCAGATCCGTGACGGTGAACGAGGGGAAGTCGGCGCCCGGCACCATCCCGGCACCCTGCGCGGAGACAGGAGCTGCCACGACCGCGCCTGCGACGAACAAGAGGCTCAGGACGAGAGCACGACGAACGAAGGCGCGGGGGATGGATTCAGTCATGGTGTGGACACTCGCAGGACTCGAGAGAAATGCGTGGCGCTCGGCCAGGGCGCGTCACCCGGTTTCGCGACGGGGCCGGGGGATCGGGATGTCTGCTACTGCCCCCCCGAGAGCGATCCGGTCACGACGTAGTCGTTGTCCGCGGCCTGTCCGCCATGACAGGACTGGCACCCGGCACCACGTCCCACGACCTCGTTGGTGCCGTCGGCATTACGCTTGAGCCACCACCAGCCGTTGTGTTCCGGATTGTAGGAGGTCTCGCGCTTGAGCATCACCGTGGTCGCGGCCAGTGTGCTGTCCGGCATGAAATTGTCCTTCACGAGGACCGCCCCGACCGGCATCGATCCCGCCTGCGACTCCAGCGCCTCCAGCGCAATATCGTTCAGATAGGTGGTGAGAAGCATTCCGTGGGGCTCGTTGCCCGAGTAGAGCTCGCCCAGGCCCGGCCAGAGCGTCCAGCTGTCCCGAAAATCCGCTTCGGTGAGCATCGCCCACACGGCGGCTGCGGTCGTGTCGGGAAGGGACGGCGTCATGGCCGCGGCGGACGTCTCCGTGGGTCGAGTCGAGGTCTGCGCCGGCTTCGGTGCGGAATCGGAGGCGTCGTCGGTGCAGGCGGCGGCCGCGACGGCCAAGGTGCCGAGAAGGGCGATCATCGTGCGTTTCATGGGGTCTCCCGATGTGAGGTCCTGTCATGCGTACAACTACGTAACGCGACACCCCGCTCCGAGGGTTCCGGCCGTGGGATTCAGCGTCCCCGGATCTCGGTGTCCGGCTTGAACGCCGCCCAGGCGAACCAGAGATAGTCGCCGTGCGGGATCGGATCGAGGCGCTGCCCCGCGAGGGGTCCGTCGACGGCGCGGCCGTCGAGTTTCCACGTGCTCCCCGTCTGGACGTCGCGGAACTCGCCGTCCCCCGCCGGCTCGAATTCGAGGACCCGGCCGTCCACCGCCCTGGCGAACACGCCGGAGGAGCCCACCTCTCGACCGTCGTCGATGACGCCGGCATCGAGCGCACTCGCGGTGCCGGGGGCCCACCAGACGACGAAGGCGGTGTCACCGACCCGATCGTTCACGGCCCGACGCGCCTCGAGGGCGCTGAAGGGGTAGGCGACGGGAACCTCCTCCACGGAGAAGGCTGCCACCCGGTCCATCGCGGGCAGTCGGCCGTCTACGTCCCTGGAGAAGAAACTCGACATCGGACCGGCCGAACGGTCGTACCCCTGGTAGGGATTCCGGCCGTAGGGTCGGTCGTGACCGGTGTTCCGCGAGAGGACGCGAGCGTCGGGGTAACCCTCGCGCGCATCCGCCCACGAGATCGTCTGCGCGGGGTAGAAGCTCAAGGAGGCGCCGGACAGATCTCCGACGATGCCCTCGCCGGTGGCCTGCTGCCACCAGGTTTCGGTCTGACGGTCGTACATGACCAGGTCGGAGTGACGGAGCCGACCGGTCGTGCCGAAGTCGAGCACCCGCCCGTCGTGCCGCCGCTCGAACACGAGCGCGGTGTTGCAGAGCGGACAGTAGGTCACCGTCAGCGGCCGCCCGCCCACCTCGTCGTTCACGATCTCGTGCCAGATGAGGATTTGGTAGGGGTACACGCGCACATCCCCGTCATGCTCGACGATCATGACGGGCTCGCGGTCTCCGATCCACTCCGTGGCCTCGCGGACGGAGACGAAGTCGGGCTCGTCGATCGCGGGGATGCCGTCCTTGGGTGGCCCGCCGGACACGATTTCATCGAGCGGGACCGTCGCCTTCGAGAAGTCGGTCTCCCATGATTCCGACGGACTCACCTCGATCTGGGCGGTGGCCGTCCCCGGCAGGCCGAGGAAGAGGAGCAGGAGAAGGCCCTGAAGCGGCAGGGACGTCGGTCGCGAGTCGTGTGTCGGGGGGAGCGTCGGCACTGTGGCTCCGGTCGGTGGGGGAGGAGAGGATTCCCGTCGGGATCGTCGACCGGGAAAGTCCTCCCCCCCTTCGACAGTTCCCGACGGCGTTCCCATTGGATCCCGATCCGCCCCGCGGCTCTCTACTCCGTGCCCCACCGCCGAATGAAGGACTCGGGCTCGACGCCCAGCCCGTCCGCGACGCGCGTGATGTAGTTGAAGTGGGCCACGACCTGGACGGCGTCGTGGATCGCGCGATCGTCGAAGCCGTGACTCCGCAGGTGGTCAACGTCGGCCGGATCGATCGACGTCTGCCTCGTGGTCAGCTTCAGGGCGAACTCGCACAGCGCCCGGTCTGACTCGGACAGGTTGGCCGAGCGCCAGTCGTCGACCAGCGCGTGGACGAACGCATCGGCGTCGCTGTCGCTGTCGAACTGCTCCGAGACCTCTTCACGGAGGTCGTGCGCGTGCGCCTGCGTCCAGTAGGAGCAGTCGTTGGCGTCGGCGGTGACGGCCGCGAGCATCTCGCGCTGAACACGTGTGAGCGGGGGTGTCCCGAACATGACGGTCCCGTAGAACCGCATCGACGCATCGAGCGTGCGCGGATTGAGGCTCATGACCCGGGTGATCCCCCAGATCCGGCCGGCCCGCTCGAGCGTGCGGTCGAAGATGCGGCGGAGCAGTCCCCGTGCGTCGGCCGGGTCGATCTCGTCGATGTAGCTCATGACCCTCGGACGAGCGGGGGTAGCGCATCCGAATCGGGTGCGGGCCACGCGTTGACGTACAGGTACGGTTGCGGGTAGTCGGCGTCTCCGGGACTCAGACCGATCCCGATGTAGCGGGGCTCGCCGTCGTCGCCTTGCCGCGCGGCATCATCCACCGGGTAGGTCACGAGGGTCGCGATGTCGAAGTGGTGAGGCCAGCACCGGACTTCGGAGGCGCCCGCAGTGCGGTTCGCGACCTCCGTGAGGAGTCGATGGGCGTTGTCGTACCACCGCGCGAACTCTTCGCGAGCCTCCTCGGAAACCCGGAACGTCTCCCCGTCGGCGTCGCGGGGTGGCAGGTCCCAGTCGGGAAGAGTGAAATCGGGAGCCGGGTCGCCGATTTCTTCGTGGACTGCGCTCCGGAGCCACGCGAGGCCGTCCTCGGACGTCAGGTCGTCGAGAGCCGTGCCGGCTTGGGGGTGACCGGACCTCCAGAGTTCGAGACGGAACGGGACCAGCGAGATCCCGGCCTCGAGGCCCTCGTCGGTGGCGTCGGTCCGGAACGCCCGGGTCGACGGGTCCCACCGCGCACTGCGATGGCTGTCGTCGGGCCTCGGCTCGACAAGGGTCTGCCCGAACGCGGCAAGCAGCTGGATCGCGTGGTGGAGAACCGTCCGCTCGGTCGTGAGGGTGCAGGGGTCGGCGAGTCCGACACGGGTCCATTGCGTCATCTCGGCGAGTCCGGTCAGGAGGGAGGTTGGCGAGGTGTGACCGCATCACTATTCACACCGGGTCAACGCAGAGCGCGGGAGGGGCGTTCCAGCACAGGGCATCGGCACGATACGGTCACTCGCGGAACCGAACCGCGGGGGCATGCGTTCCCGGCATGAGGCGTGTTCTGTCATCAGCGTTGTCACCTCATCCACCGGAGCCCCTCATGCGACGATGGTCCCTGTTCCTCCTCCGATTCTCGATCGGGCTTCTCGTATTCTGGTGGGGGGTCGACAAGATCACGAATGTCGAGCACGCCGTTCAGGTCTCGGACGCCTTCTATCTCGGGCTGCTCAGCCACCCCGCGATCCTGCCGGTTCTGGGTGGACTGCAGGTGCTGATCGCGCTGGCGTACATGGCCGGATTCCGGAGGCGGTGGACCGATCCGGTGGTGCTGCTCATCAACGCGGGCAGCATGATCGGCGTCTGGCGGTCGATCGTGGATCCGTTCGGCCACTTCATGGAGGGGACCAACGCCCTCTTTTTCCCGTCGCTGACGGTGTTCGCCGGCTGCCTGGTCCTTATCGCGCTCCGGGACGAAGAAGGGCTGGTTCTCGACCGCGCCGTCCACGCGGCCTGACCGCAGAGGCGGTCCGAGAGAACCCGCACTACCGTCCGACCGCCGCGAGGTCGAAGCCCCGTGACACCGGCAGAGGTTCGTCCACGCCCTCGACGACTACTTGGGGCTTCCGTGCGTCGTCGATCACCGCAGTGATTGCCGTGGGGTGGATGAGGAAGGACCTGTGAATTCGAATGCTCCCCTCGACCTGCTCCTCGAGCTCTCCGAGCGTCATCCGGAAGAGGACCTTCTGCACCCGGCCCTCCTCCACGAAGTGGATCGCGACGTAGTTCTGCTGGGCCTCGGCATATCGGAAGCACGACAGCGGAATCGCAAGTGATTCGTCGCTGCCCTGCCCGCGGATCTGCAGTCGAGTGACCGGGTCGGGTGGGTCCTCGGGAAAGCGGGTTCCGAGCAGGACCGCTCCCAGGATCGCGACCGGAAGGAGGATGGGAAGGTTCGGGAGCGAAAAGTGGACCAGGTAGTCGACCCACCACGAGACGCTGGGAGTGATGTCGTTGATCACCGTGCTGTTGTAGAACCACGTCCCCGTCGTGACCGCCAGGAAGAGCACGGTGCGCATCACCAGCTCGTCCGCGACCCACCACCGGTATCCCTGTCGCCGGTAGACCACCCGGTCGAGCGCGTGCACGCCGACGAACGCCCCCACATAGACGACGGCGTAGCCGGAGAGTCGAAGGATCCGCCATGGGGCGTCCCATTCGCTGGTCCCCCACGGCTCGAAAATCAGGGTCATCAGCACGTTCAGCACGCCGAGGCCCGCACCGAGCAGCGCCATGTTACGCCATCCCAGCACAAACGGGACGGGCGTGGTGATCAGTCTCCGGCCCTGCTGCAGCGGTGAGGTGTTCCTCATTTCCTTGTTGCTACGGGTCCTGAAGTCCGGTCCGTACCGGTGTCCTCTCGGTGCGATTCCGGCGCCTGTGCACGAATGAGTATAGGGGGTCCGATCCGGCCCGATCGATCTCCATGCGGTCCCGGCGGATCCCGCTCATCCCAAACTCGCGCCAGCTCGTCACATCCCGCCCCTCGAGGGCCGAACGACTCGGTAGCGTTTCATGGAAGCCCGGTATCTTCCCACCGCCGGAGTACGTGGATCCGTGAAACTGCCCATTCGTCGCCCGACCGTCGTGGTCGCCATTGCAGTCGCTGCGATCGGCATTGCGATCTTCATCGTCCCGCGCCTGTCCGAAGTCGCATTCGTCGTCCGCAACGCGCAACTCGCGGCACGTGTCGTGGCCAAGGACATCTGCTACGGGCGGTTCCTCCAGGGGCGATCCGAGGCCGACGTTCGGGCCTCCGAACTCGGGCCCTACCTCGACCCACGCCTTTCCTGGGCACGAGCGGACATCGATGAGGAGGCGAGGGCGGTCGAGGCCCGGTTTCTCCGGGTATTCCGTGCCAGGGCTGTCCAGCTTGCGGACGGCAGCTGCGTGTTCGGCGAGGCGGTGGGTGGGCCGGGCGGCGCGGCGCGGCAGGACGGACTACGATCCACCGGAGAAGCCCCGGACCGGTCCGTTTCCGGCCCGACGGACTCGGCCATGTCCCCCGATCCGGCGCCCTGGCCCGCCGGAGAGGGGCTCTCCCCCGAGGCGGCGAGCATCGTACCGGACATGGCCGCCCTGCGAGACGCGGTCGAGGCGGAGTTCGCCCCGACCGACTTCGGTACGGACCGTGGGACCCGGTCGGTGCTGATCATCCACCGCGGCGAGCTGGTATACGAGCGGCATGCCGACGGGTGGACCCGACATATCCCGCAGAACGGGCGGTCCATGACGAAGGTCGTCCCCGCTCTTCTCGCAGGCGTCGCGGCCGGTCGTCAGTCAGTCTCACTCGCGGATGACTCCCTCCGCTCCGAGTGGACCGACGCGAGGGCAGGTATCCGGCTCGATCACCTCCTCACGATGCGGAGCGGCCTCTCCTGGCAGGAGGCCAACGGGCCGGGCGATTCCGCCGAAGCGACGCTCATGGCAGCGAATGCCGCAGACTACGCTGCGAGCAAGTCCCTCGAGTTCGACCCCGGGACTCGGTTCCGGTACTCGGCCGGGGACGCCGAACTCGCGCTCGCCGCCGTACTCGATCGCCTGACTCGTGGTGAGTCGGCGGAGGACGCTCGCGGATTCGCGGGTCTCGGTCCCGAGACGATCCTCTTCGATGCTCTCGGGATGCACAGCGTGGTGATGGACCGGGACCCTTCCGGCGCGCCGATCGCCTCGACGTTCATGTATGCGTCGGCCACGGATTGGGCACGGCTCGGGCTCTTCCTGGCCCGGGACGGCGTGTGGGACGGCCAGCGCATTCTCCCCGAGGGGTGGGTCGCCTTCATGCGCAGTCCGACCAGCGAGTCAAGGTGCAACTACGGAGCCATGATCTGGATCCGTGGTGGCTGTACCGACGGGCGCGCCGCCGAGGTGGTCGAGCTGTCGGGGTTCATGGGACAGGGGGTCACGGTCGTACCCGCCTCCGAAACCATCGTGGTCCGCACCGGATTCGGTCCGTGGGTGATGGGCGATCTGCTGGACCGTGTCTTCGATGCGCTCGGGATCGAGGCGCCTACACGGATGGCGATGGAGGTGGAGTCATAGCGGCATCGACGGTGCCGGGGTGTCCCGAGGGGGAGGCGTGACCCTTACCTCGGAGGTAATTGAGCCACGAGAAGGTGCCCTCTACGGTTCGGGACCATCAGACCCCAGGCCCGTCGAGGACGGGCATTTCCAAAGAGGCCCCGACATGACCGAGCTATCCCGTTCCACTGCCGCCCAGACCGACCTCCGTGATGTGCCTCCGCCCCGTGGGTTTCCCCGTGACGAGCTCCTTCGGACCGGACTGATGGGCAACGCCATCTTCTCCGCCGGGACGGGGGCCGTGGCGCTGCTCATTCCGGACGGCATTGCGCAATTGCTCGGCGATCTGCCTCCCGGGTGGATACAGCTGCTGGGTGCGTCGCTGATCGGCTTCGCCCTCGTCGTGGGGTTCGTGGCCACCCGCGCACCCGTTCCTCCGGTTCCGGCTGCGGTGATCTCGCTCGCGGATGTCGGCTGGGTGGTTGGAAGCGTGCTCGTGATCGTCTTCGGTGCGCCGGTACTGGGAGGCGCGGGCGTTCTGGTCGTGGGAGGCGTGGCCGTGGCCGTGGCCGGGTTCGCGAGCACCCAGATTGCCGGGCTTCGTCGGTACGCGCGCAACGAGAGCGGTCGCACGTCGGCGGTGAGCCGTTTCGACTTCGTACAGCGCGTTCCCGGCGATCCGGACCTTGTCTGGCAGCGACTCCGCGCGCTCGACCGGATTGGCGAGTTCTACACGGACCTCACCAACGTTCGAGTCGAGAAGTTCGACGGAGTGGTTCGGCGCACGTGCGGGATCGAGGGAAGCCAGTGGTCGGAAGAGGTGCTCGTGATGGACGACGCGGCGCGCGAACTCGTTCTGCAGTTCGATCTTTCGGAAGGACGCTTTCCCGTACCGGCGACGGAGATGACGGGCGGATGGGTAGTGACCGAGACCGGAGGAGGCTCGCACGTACATCTCTGGTACGAGTACACCCTCCGCGGGGGCTGGCTGGGGGAGATCCTCGCGTCCCTCATGGCGACCTTCTACCGCCGGCAGCTCGTACCCGTGGTCGAGGCGATCGGCCGGCCGGAGGAACGATTCGCATCGTCGGGGCCCCCGACGAGTGGATGACCGAGAAGAGAATTGGAGGAAGGCATGGCGCCGAGAGCTGAGTCGAGGAGTGGGGTCGGGCCGATGATCCGGCGGTGGCGGACGCACCGCCGATGGAGCCAGATGGATCTGTCATTCGAGGCTCGGTTGTCTGCGCGTCACGTGAGTTTCATCGAGACGGGGCGCAGCATGCCATCCCGCGACGCGGTCCTTGCGATCGCCGCCGCCCTCGACGTCCCCCTGCGTGAGCGGAATGCCCTCCTCGAAGCGGCCGGCCATGCCCGCGAGTATCCGGAGCGCGACCTCGAGTCTCCAGATGCGGAGCACCTCCGAAACGTCGTCACCCGTCTGTTGGACGGGCACGACCCGTGGTTCGCCGTGGCGATCGATCACCGCTGGGACATCCTCCTCGCGAACGACCCGGCGCAGCGCGTGCTGGATCGATACTTCGATGACGGAGGCGTGCCGGGTCCGCCCAATCTCCTGCGGCTCACACTTCACCCCTCGGGCTATCGGGGGTCGATCGTCAACCTCGAGGTCGTCGCATCGCGACTGCTTGCGTCGCTCGAGCGTGAGGTGACACGACGGCCGGACGACGAGGCGCTCGGGCGCCAGCTCGATGAGATTCGCGGATACGGTCCGGAGGGAAGGGGAGGCGCACCAGTGGACACCGCCGTGCCGATGAGGATCAGGACACCCTGTGGGGAGGCCGGGTTGCTCACGGTGCTGATGACCTTCGACAACCCCCTGGATCCACTGACCGACGACCTTCGGATCGAGACGCTCGTGCCTGAGGACGCGGGAAGTGAGGTCGTGCTGCGGGAGCTCCTGGGCGCGTCATGAACGACGGGGCTGCGAGGAGCGCTCGACGACACGCACGAGATACTCGACCTCGACCCGGTGACTCGGCAGCGTCTTCCTTGCCGGGCGGTCTGGGGATACGCGGACTCACGCGGGGCCGAGTTGCCACGTCTCTAGGACCTCATCGCCAAGGCGGGCCGCGTTCATCCGTCGGTAGTCGACCACATGGTCTCGATTCCGGTGGAAGAGCGTGGATCGGGAACCGTGCATGCGCGCCGCCTCGGACGGCTCCGGCGGTCGACGTCACGGGTTCAGTCGCGCCGCTCGGTCCGCCAGGGAGGAAACCGCCGCGCTGCGCCTGCCCAGTAGAGCTTGATTCGGTTTCCTGCGGGATCCCGGAGTGTGGCTTCTCTCCAGAGATATCGCTTGTCCGTCGGCATCTCGTCGAAGGTGATACCCTTACGGACGAGCATGGCAACCAGCGCATCGAGTTCCCGGTGCTCGAAATAGATCGTCGCTCCGTTGTGGATCTCACCCGCGGTTCGCGCGAGCGAGAAGGTCCCATCACCGTCGGGGCACTCGAATCGTGCGTAGTGCTCGGAATGGACGATCTGCGTGAGCCCCAGCTCACGGTAGAACGCAGCGACTTTCTCCACGTCCCGAACAGGTAGAGTCACTTGGTTCATATTCATTGGATCCGCTCCTCTTGTGTTGCCGCGCGGGTTTCCGCGTTCGGATGGCTCGGCGTCCTGCTCTTAACGGCCCTTGTGTCCGCGTGCGCCCCGGAACCTGATGGTATGCCCGATGCCTCCACTCTGGATTCCGCCGGGGTCACGATCCACGAATTGCCTGCGGAGGCTCTCACACGGCCGGCACCGCTCGCGCTCGCTGCCACACCGTCGGTACGCATCGGCGAGGTCGGTGGGCAGCCGGAGTATCAGTGGACGCGACCGGTGGCCGGCGCCCGACTGTCCGATGGTGGCTTTGCCGTACTCGAACAGGTGCCGGCGGAGGTACGCCTCTTCGACGCTGGGGGGTCGTTCGTCCGGCGCATAGGCAGAAGCGGCGAGGGGCCCGGGGAGTTTCAGCGGCCGTCGCAGCTCGCCGTGCTCGAGGGCGATACCGTTCTGGTCTGGGACGAGGGCGCGCGCCGCCTCAGCTGGTTCTCGCCGGACGGTGCGTTGTTGCGGGACCGTACGCTTCGCGGTTTCGAGGGGATTCGGACCATCCGTCGAGTCAGGCTTGCCGAGAGTGGGACGACGACCGTCCTCGGCACGAGGTCGTCGATCGAGGACTGGGGGCGCGAGAGCGAGGGGCGAAGTCGTGAGCGTTGGACGATCGCGATCCTCGAAGGATCGGAGGATCCGGGAAGACGACTTGGCGAGGTTGCCGGCACCGAGCAGGTCGTGGAGGTGTCCCGCTCCGAGAGTGGCGCTGTCGCATCGGTGAACGTAAGCGGCCGCTGGTGGTGGGGTGAGGGATTCGCGTGGGCACACTCCGACGGTGTCTGGACGGCGGACAGACTGGCGCCTGAGGCACGGCACTTCGATTTCGCGACTGGACTCGACCGGATCGTTCGCATCGCTGCCGAGCCCCGTCGATTCACGAGTTCGCTCATCGACTCGCTACACCGTGTGGAACTCGATCGCGTCGACGACCCGGAGTTGAGAGACCTCTGGCGAGAGGACTTCGAGGGGCGGGACTACCCCGAGTCGGTTCCCCATGTCTCAGGTGTGTTCGCGGCTGCAGATGGGTCGTTGTGGCTGGGCCTGGCTGCGCCTCCTCCCGAGCGGCTCGCTGGCGGGTTGCGGGCGATCCCGCGCTGGCTGGTGGTGCCCAGAGCTTCTCCCGATGAAGGCGTGGTCGAGCCCCTCTCCGGGGATGACGCTGGTGTCCTGCAGCTTCCGTCCCGTAGCCACCCACTCTGGGCGGATGCGGTGGGCCTTCTGCTCGTACGGAGGAGCGTGGAATTCGATGTGCCCTTCGTGGAGTGGTATCCCCTCGTGAAGCCGAGTGGGGGGCAGGCCCGATGAGTCGGTCGGCACGCACCGGACCCCGCGCGTGCAGGGGTCGCATGTCCAGAGCACTCGTCGTGATGGCGGCGTGTGGACTCGCGGGCTGCGCCGGAGTCGAGTCTCCGGATGTCGAGTTCAATGAGGAACTCGGTGCTGCCTACCAGGCCTGCTTCGATGTCGTGGAGCGGGATACGGGTCGGGACCTGTCACCCGAAGAGCTTTCCGGTGACGACGCGCTTCCGGAGCTGAGACTCGCGAGGAATCGCATCATTGCCGCGGTGAATGAGGCGGCGGAGACGTTCCGGGACGGCGGGACAGCCGATCCGATCCGCTTGCCCGTCCTGTTCGCTCGCGAACCCGGCGACCCCGGGTATGCCGAGGATGCGCTCTACGACATGGAGTGCGTACCGGATCCGGAGGACCTGGTGCAGTCCCCCGGAGCCGCCCCGAGGTAAGGACGCGCCACGCAGGTATTACCCCGGAGGTAATTGAGTGCATGCAGCGGCCTGCCCACTGTCCGGTCGAACGTGACGACAGCCCATATGACTGGACGACATCATGACGCTTCTGCTCCGGGTGCTCTCGCTGGCTCTGATTTCTCTGACCATCGTCTCCTCACCGGTGGAGGGGCAGGATGTTTCGATTCTGGCGAGAGGTGCGATCACTCTTCCAGTCGACGACTTCGGGGATCGGAGCGACTGGAGCGGAGGGCTCGGCGGCACGCTGTTCGTGAAGCTCGTGCCGCCTCTTTCCGCCTACGCGGGCTATCAGTTCGAGACCTTCGAATGCTCCGGGTGCGAAGGCACGTCCTTCGAGACGGATGGTCTGGAGGCAGGCCTGCGGCTGGGAGTCGGGTGGTGGCGCGGTATCGAACAGTGGATTCAGGTCGGGGTCGTCTATCTCCGCCTCGATGAGGAGGACGGACCGTTCGTGGCGGCGTCCGATCGAGACCTCGGATTCCAGGGTGCGGTTGGACTCGACATCCCCCTCACATCCGAGTTCAGCATCTCCCCGGCACTGCGCTACCAGGCGTGGACGGCCGAGTGGCCGTCAGAGGGGGGTGCCAGTCCGGAGGCGACGGACTTCGAGCGGGAGGTGCGTAGTCTCGCCCTGGACCTGGGGCTGAAGCTCCGAGTGGGGCATTGAGCGGCGGACGGGCACGGGGGACGCAGCGGGGGGGGGGCGAGGGCGTGTCTCCCTCCTCCGGCACTTCGAACGTTCGAGGGTCCGATGTTCGACGGCCGGACGTGCGCCGGTCCGACGTCGGGCCGTCAGGCGGATCCGAACGGCGACCGATCACGATGGTCGGTCGCCGTTCTTTCGTTCAGGCGGCGCATTCGAGCGAGCGAGGCGATCAGGCCGGCGACCGCGCACCACACGACCACGAGTCCGAAGAACCGCGTCATCCGCGCGAGCGCTCGATCCTGCTCGAGGAGACCGGCCGCCTGGAGCAATCGATACCAGTCGTGCTCCGGGGTTCCCGCTCCGACGCTCACGAGCGGAAGCGCCTGGGTCCGCGCGTCCGCCATGTAGGGCGCGATCGACAGCAGGGCCGTACCGACCCAGAAGACGGCGACGAGGGTGCCTGCGACGTCGCCATGGCGCCAGAAATACAGGGCGATGAGGATCGGGATGCCGACCTCGAAGAGGCTGCCGCCGGCGACCATGAGCAGCGACGAGCCGAACCAGCTCAGGAAGAGGTGGCCGGCTTCATGGATCGCGAGGTTGATCCCGGCGTAGATGCCGCGGAACTCGCCGTCGGCGGTGTGCGACCATGCGAACCACGCGAGGATCGGAACCAGAAGCGCGCGGGGACGCCAGTCTCGCCCCTCGAGCCGTACGTTCAGCGCCTGCTCCCACGCGGGCCGCGCCCGCACGGGCGCCGCCGATCGGGATCGCGGGTCGGAACGGGAATGGTCGGACAGGAAGCCTCCGGGCGCTGGTCGCCCACAAGGTGTCACAGCCTCGACCCGCGCGCCACGGGGGACCGGCCGACCGGGACCGAGACCTTTCGTCCACGGCCCGGTATCGGCATGTTGACCGGCCTGTTCCCCTCGATTCACCCAACGATGAACGATCGCGTCGCTACCCTCCTGGACGGCCGCCGAAGCCGGATCGCTCGAGCCCTCGGGCGTTCCCTCGAGCGCCCCGAGGCTCACCCGTCTCCCCTTCCCGAAGAGAGCCGGGAGCATCTCCTGTCGGAAGCTCGCGACCTGTACTGGAACGAGCTGGAATGGGAGAATCTCATGGAGGAGGAAGCCACCGATGTGGGTGAGCCCCTCCACGAGCTCATGTTTCCCGGCCTCCTCGCCTTCGTGCGGGGTCTTCTGCTCACGGAGACCAATGCCGATGCGCTGGCGCCCGCGGAGCCCCGGCCCGAGGTCGTGGAGGAACTGCTCCGCTTCCTCGCTGGACGGCTCCTGGAGATCGACGAGCAACTCGCGGGAGACGGCGAGACCGCGGAGCAGCTGGAGGTCGAGCGGCTCGCGACCGATCGCCTGATCGACCTGGTTCTCCACCGCTTCCACGGTCTCGACGCCTCCGACGTCGACGCGCTGGAGCGAGCGCGCTGACCGGCGTGTGATCGGACGACCACGGCAGCGGCCGGGTCATCCCTATCTGGCCGGCGCCCCGCTTCTCGTCGCGCATCGAGGGGGTGCGGCCCTCGCGCCGGAGAACACGCTGCCGGCTTTCGTCTCCGCCGTGGAGCGATGGGGTGCCGACATGCTCGAGCTCGACGTCCATCTCTCTCACGACGGCGAGGTCGTGGTCATCCACGATCCGACCGTGGACCGCACGACCGACGGCTCGGGTGCGGTGTCGGACATGACGTGGAACGAGCTCCACGACCTCGACGCCGGGGCGCGGTGGGAGACGCCGACCGGAGACCGCAGATTCGCGGGGCGAGGCATCGGCGTGCCGCTCCTGCGGGACGTGCTTCGACGGCTGCCGGACACTCGCCTGAACGTGGAGGCCAAGGCGAACGATGTCGCAGGCCCTCTCGTCGCGCTCGTGCGTGATTGCGGTGCCGAACACCGCGTCCTTCTGGCTGCGGAACACGAGCGGAATCGCGCTCGAGTGCGTGCCGGGTGGTCGGGCCCGGTGGGCGCGTCCCGGCGACAGATCGCGGGCTTCATGCTGCTTTCGCGACTTCCCTGGATCTCCGCGACCCCCTCCGCGGACGCACTCCAGATTCCTCCGTGCTGGCGGATCGCGGGTCGGGTCCGGCCGGTCCTCACGAAGCGCCTCCTGGGTGAAGCTCATCGCCGCAACGTCCCGGTTCATGCGTGGACGATCGACGACCCGGAGGAGATGGAGCGGTTGTTCGACATGGGGGTGGACGGCATCCAGACCGACCGACCGGATCTGCTCGCGACGGTGCTGCATCGGCGCACCGGCCGTCCGCTTCCGCCCGGTGCGCACCGCGAGGCCGCGGCGCCGGTGGTCGGTGGCACGGCTCCGCCGAGAGCATGACGACCGGAGATCCCTCGCGCCCGCGGTCCGGCGGGGAGGCGGAGGAGAGTCCGAGAGATCTCGGGGCCGAACTCGCAGGGGCGCTCGAAGGAGGTCTGTGGGGCGCGCGGGCCCTGGACCCGTCTCGAAGACCTTCGCCGACATCGGATGTGCGCCCGGGTGCGATCGTCCTCGCATGGTCGGGCGGCCTGGATTCCACGGTTCTGCTCCACCTTCTCGCGTGCGACGACCGCGTGAAGCTCGCGGTCGGGGATGTGACGATCGTGGCCGCGCATCTGGACCACGCCATGCGGCCGGATTCTCGGAGTGTCGCCGATGCGGTCCGCGGGACCGCCGAGGCGTGGGGCGTGGAGTTCCGGTCGCACCGCCTGTCGACGCCCCCGGGTTCGGAGGAGGCTGCGCGGACGCAGCGGTACCGCTGGTTGTCCGATGTGGCGGACGAGGCCGAGGCGGACGAGATCTGGACCGCGCATCACGCCGATGATCAGGCGGAGACGGTGCTCTTCAGGGCGCTCCGCGGCACGGGGGTCGCCGGCCTGGCCGGAATCCCGGTCCGGCGAGAGAGAATCCGGCGGCCCCTGCTGATGCTTTCGGCGCCGGTCTGGCGGGCCGATCTGACTCGGTACGGCGAGGCCCACCGCCTTCCGGTCCGGATCGACCCGTCGAACCAGGAGGCGGTCGCGACGCGCAATCGCCTCCGGAACGAGGTGATGCCTCTCCTCGACCGGGTCGTACCCGGCTCGGCCGAGGCGCTTCTCCGCCTGGCACGCAACGCTGCACGTGCCGCGGAGGAGGTGGATGCGCTCGCGGAGCTGGCATTGAGTCTCCTCGAGGATGCCGGAGTGTCCGAACACGAGTCGGTCGCCCGGAGGGGATCGACGTCGGTCCAGACGCCGGGGCCCGACTCGATGCCGGGGCCCGACTCGATGCCGACGTCCCGGGCGTCGTCGATCGGGGCGTCCGTGTGGGAGGAGGCGGGCAGACCTCTCCGGCGGGCGCTCGTCCGCCATCTCGCGGCCCGGTCGGGGGTGGCGCTTTCGGAGGCAGCGACCCGCGCCGTACTCGACCTCCCCCCCGATACCCAGAGCGGGCGGGGTGTGGACCTGCCCGGTGGCCTCCGCTTCGAGCGCGACTTCGACCGGTGGTACCTCGCCCGACCCACCGAAGTCACAGTGCCGGCGTCGCGGGCCGACCAAATCCGCATCGACCAGCCGGGACCCGGCTCCGCCCGGCTGGGCCTCGGCGGGCGGGTCCTGGTCGCGGAGTGGTCGACGGAGGGGACCGAATCCGCCGCCGGGCCATCGGAGCCCTCCCTGCGCGTCGATGTCCAGCCGTCCCGGTTCCCGCTGACCCTGCGGGGGTGGGAGCCGGGGGACCGAATCGCGCGCGACTTCGGCACCACACCCGTCGCGAAGGTGTGGGCCGAGCGCCGCGTGCCACGGAGAGAGCGGGCACATCGGTGGGTCCTCGCCGATCGCCGGAACACGGTCCTGGCGGCCGAGGGGTTGGGCGCGGCGAGCCGCGACCGTACGATCGAGGGGTCGAATCCCACCCCCGTCACACTGCACCTCCGCCTGGACGTCGAGGCATGACCATGACCGATCCCCGCACCGGTTCCCACGTCATCGACCGCATCGTCTTCTCCCGCGAGGAGATCGCGCATCGCATCGACGAGCTGGGTCGCGAGATCGCGGACGCGGTCCCGGAGGATCAGGACCTCGTGCTCATCGGCATGCTGAAGGGATCCCTCCTCCTGCTCGCCGATCTCGCCCGTGCGATCCCGCGCCCCGTTCGCGTCGACTTCATGGTGGCCGCCAGCTATCACGCGGGAACGGTTTCGACCGGTGAGGTTACGCTGAAGTACGAACCGGATACGCCTCTCGAAGGGCGGTTCGTGGTTATCGTTGAAGACATCATCGACAGCGGAACGACGTTGAAGCGCCTGCTGCCGATGTTCGAGGCTCGGAAGCCCGCGCAGCTCGAAGTCTGCGCGCTCCTGCACAAGCGTCTCGCGACGCTGGACCCTCCCGCGAAGTGGGTCGGGTTCGACGCACCGTCGGAATTTCTGGTGGGATATGGCCTCGATCATGCTGAACAGTTCCGGAATCTTCCCTACATCGGTGTGCTTCGGACCGACGAGGGGTAGAGACCCCGAGCGAGACGCCCATGGCTGAGCAGGACTCCCAAGACAACGACCGCCTCACGAAGGGTTCGAAGAACCTGGCTCTGTGGGCGCTCATCATCCTCATGTCGGTTCTGGCGATCCAGTTCCTGCGTGGAGCCGATACCGAATACGCCGAGGTCTCCTGGACGGAATTCGAGGAGCAACTCGACGGCAACAACGTCTTTTCGGTGACGGTCGTGGGTGCGCGCACGCTTCAGGGCGAGCTTCGGAACGAGGCGCAGATCGACGGTCAGACCGTCACGCAGTTCGAGGCGCTGGCACCCTTCGCGGCCGATTCGGACCTCGCCGAGCGTCTCCGCGACCAGGGCGTCGTCGTCGATGCGGAGGAGGCTCAGACGGGGTGGGGGACCATCCTGCTCGGTGCGCTGCCGTGGCTGCTCATCCTGGTCTTCTGGTTCTGGATCTTCCGTTCGATGCAGGGTGGAGGGAATCGGGCGTTCCAGTTCGGTCGATCCAAGGCAAAGCTCATTTCGCCGGACACGCCGAAGGTTTCCTTCGCCGACGTCGCGGGCGCGGACGAGGCCAAGGAGGAGCTTCAGGAGATCATCGAGTTCCTCAAGGATCCGCAGAAATTTGCGCGACTGGGCGGACGTCTGCCGAAGGGCGTACTCCTGGTTGGACCCCCGGGAACCGGAAAGACGCTGCTCGCGAAGGCCGTCGCGGGAGAGGCGGGGCGTCCCTTCTTCCAGATGTCGGGGTCGGATTTCGTCGAAATGTTCGTGGGGGTGGGTGCATCCCGCGTCCGCGACCTCTTCGAGCAGGGGAAGACCCACGCACCCTGCATCATCTTCGTGGATGAGATCGACGCCGTGGGACGCCATCGTGGCGCCGGCCTCGGTGGTGGTCACGACGAGCGCGAACAGACGCTGAACGCACTGCTCGTCGAGATGGACGGGTTCGAGTCGAACGAGGGCGTGATCCTGCTCGCGGCGACGAACCGTCCCGACGTTCTGGATCCGGCGCTGCTTCGCCCGGGGCGCTTCGACCGTCAGGTCGTCGTGGATGCACCGGACGTGAAGGGTCGCGAGGCGATTCTCAAGGTGCACGGAAAGAAGCTTCCCCTGGCGTCGGACGTCGATCTCGCCGTCATCGCACGCGGGACGCCGGGTCTCTCGGGCGCCGACCTCGCGAACATCTGCAACGAGGCCGCTCTCCTCGCCGCCCGGTCCAACGCGGACAAGGTGTCGATGGAGGACTTCGAGCAGGCGAAGGACAAGGTGATGCTGGGGACCGAGCGGCGGTCGCTCGTCCTCACCGAGCGGGAGCGGGAACTCACCGCGTACCACGAGGCGGGGCACGCGGTGATCGGTCTCCGTGTCGAGGGGCTCGACCCGGTTCACAAGGTGACGATCGTCCCGCGCGGTCGCGCGCTGGGCCTGACGTCGTCGTTGCCCGAGGAAGATCGCCACTCCTACACGAAGAAGTGGTTGGAAGGGCAGCTCGTCATGCTGTTCGGAGGCCGCGTGGCTGAAGAGATGATCTTCGGCGTGGACGAGGTCACGACCGGGGCTGGAAACGACATCGAGAGGGCGACGTCCATGGCGCGTCGCATGGTCACGTCGTTCGGGATGAGCGAGGTGATCGGGCTGATGGCCGTGGGCGATTCCGAGCAGGAGGTGTTCCTGGGTCGCGAGCTGGGACAGCGCCGCCAGGTATCCGAGCACACGGCGCAGCAGGTGGACCAGGAGGTCAAGCGACTTCTCGATGAGGCGCATTCGGCCGCACAGCGGGTGCTCGAGGCGCACGAGGATCTTCTGGAGTCGATCGCCCAGGCCCTCCTCGAGCGCGAGACGATCGACCAGGCCGACCTCAAGATTCTCAGCGACGGTGAGAAGCTGCCGCCGCCCGAGGTGCCCGCCGAGCCGCTGCTCGGAGAGTCGAGCGACGAGGGAGAGAGTTCGGCGGCCCGACCCTCTCCGCGACCCGAGGGTGGCCTCCTGCCCCCTCCGCACCCGGCGACCGGCGACTGATCACAACTCGACCCCCTTCACACCCTGCGATGCGTAAACGGAGCGGACACCCGGCGTGAACGTGCTGGACGATTTCGCGCTGCTCCGACCCGGCTGGCTCGACCTCTTCGAGATCCTGCTGGTCGCCGTGATTCTCTATCGGATCTTCGTGCTGGTCCAGCGGACGCGGGCCATGCAGATCCTGCTGGGCCTGTTCGTGCTTGGCGGCACCTACCTGGTCGCGCAGCTGTTCGGACTCGACCTCATCCGATACCTGCTGGAGACGGTCTTCCAGTACGGCGTCATTCTGGCGCTGGTCGTATTCCAGCCCGAGCTGCGCTCCGCGCTCGCCCGCATCGGGCAGAGCCGGATGGTCCGGATCTTCACGTCGCTGGAAGAGAGCAAGGTCGCGGATGAGATCGCGGATGCGGTGGAACGGCTTTCCAGGTCGAAGATCGGGGCCATCATCGCCGTCGAGCAGGAGGTGGGGCTCGACGAATACGCCGACACGGGCAGCGCCGTCGAGGCGCGCGTCTCCGCGGACATGCTGACCACCATCTTCACCCCCTATTCGCCGCTTCACGACGGGGCGGTGCTCGTCCGCGGCGACCGGATACGGTGCGCGGGCGCGATTCTTCCGCTGACCCAGTACCCTCTGACGGACAAGTCGCTGGGGACCCGACACCGTGCGGCACTCGGCCTCAGCGAAGAGACGGACGCGATCGTGGTCGTCGTGTCCGAGGAATCCGCCCGCGTGAGCGTCGCGCGCGGAGGCCGCATGGAGCGGGACGTGGGCCCGGAGCGGCTTCGCGAGGTGCTCACCGGCGCCGCACGCAAGACGGCCCCGACCCTGTCCCCGAAGACGGCGTGATCTCGTGCTGCAGCCCGGCGTGATCCCGGGCGATCGGGTCGGCGTCGATGCGGCAGTTCACCCCCGAGCTGCTCGGGACCCCGAAGGAGTGGCCCCATGCCTCTGTGGCGAGGGTCGCGATCGCGGGGTTCGCCCTGAGGAAATCTTTCGCGTTGACATCGAGGAAAGGGGCCGGGTAGATTCTCGCGGTCTAGCCCCTGAATCATCCCGTCGCATCAACACGACGACTCTGTCCGAGGACCGTTCTTGAACACCCAATACGATCTCCTGACGCTTTTCGCCGACGGCGGACCGATGATGTATCCGCTGATTCTCTGCTCGCTGATCGCGCTCGGCGTGATCATCGCGAAGACGTGGACGCTGTATGCGGCGCACCGTGGCACGCAGCGGCTGCTCGCGGAGGTGGAGGAGGCCGCACGGGCCGGACGCACGGACGAGGCGATCGAGATTGCCGCCTCCACGCCGGGCCCCACGGCCGCGATCCTCTACTCGGGTCTTCGGCGCATGAAGGGAGGCTCCGTCATCGAGGGAGAGATCGATCACGCGATCAGCACGACCGGCACCATCGAACTCTCCTTTCTCGAGCGGGGTCTGGTGATTCTCGCCACCATCGCCAATGTGGCGCCCCTGATGGGCTTCCTTGGTACCGTGGCCGGAATGATCATTGCCTTCGACGCGATCGCGAAGGCGGGGAACGTCGATCCCACGCTGGTCGCGGGCGGCATCAAGGTGGCGCTCCTCACCACGGCTACCGGCCTGGTGATCGCCGTTCCGGTGAACATCGGCTACAACTACTTCGTGACGCAGATCGACGGGCTGATCCTCGACATGGAGCAGGGAGCCCAGCGCATCCTCAACATCGCCTGGGACCTCGAGAAGGACGGTCGTCTCAAGGTGCACAAGGACCAGGCCCGCACGGTTGCCCGGGCGGAGCCGTCGATCGCGCGCGCCGACGGTGCGCCGGGTCTGGAAACCAGAGGTGCCGACCTCGATGATCCGCAGGCCGAGAAGATCTGACACGGAACTCCGTCCCCGACGTTCACGTACCACCCAACGAACCCAAGCCCGAGCTCTCCATGGCCGTTCTGCAGAAGAAGTCGAAGGTCAGCGACGAGATTCCCTCGTCCTCGATGGCGGATATCGCCTTCCTGCTGCTGATCTTCTTCCTGGTCACGACCGTGTTCCCCAAGGACAAGGGGCTCGCGATCGTGCTCCCGGAGCCGAACGCGGACGAGGTGGATATCAACCCCACCAACCTGATGTTCTTCCTGATCCAGCCGGGGGGGACGATCAACGTGAAACGTGGTGAGTCCGAACAGATTCAGCCGATCACGGCCAATCAGGTCGAGGGCGTGTGGCGGACCGACTTCGCGCAGAACGAGAACCTCATCGCGGTGGTCCAGACCCACCCCGAGGCGGCGTATCGTCACATGATCGATGTGCTCGATGGTCTGCAGTCCGCGGGTGCCGACAAGATTTCGCTGCAGATCCAGGAGGGTGGCTGATGGCGATCAAGGGTGGTGGCTTCAGCCGGAAATCGTCCGCTTCGGACAAGATCCCGGATTCTTCGCTGGCGGACATCGCCTTCCTGCTCCTGATCTTCTTCATGGTCACGACGGTCTTCAGGACCGACAAGGAGCAGGACATTATCTGGCCGGCCGCGGAGGCGACCGAGAAGATCGATGAGAAGCGCGACGACATTCTGAACATCTGGCTCACGACGGCGGGTGAGATCTTCATCAACGATCAGCCGCTCACGATGGACCAGGTGCGGCCCATCGTCGCACCGATCTACGCCGACTCCGATCGTCGCCTCGTCGTCTCGATCCGCTCGGATCGCGAGGTGCCGTATCGCCTGATCAACGAGATGCAGGACCAGCTGAAGGCCGCGGGCGTCGTCCGCGTCGTCTTCGCGACAGAACTCGAACAGCGCATGACGAGGGCACGCCGATGACTTCCGAACCCGTACCCGAGAAGAAGGGTCTTCTGGCCGCCGAAACGGCCAACGACAAGCTCAAGCAGGGCTGGGAAGGCTGGTTCTGGGGCGGCATGATGGGTGCGATCGTGATCCACTTCGCGATCTTCGCGCTCTTCCCGCAGCTCTCGGCCGACGACGTCTCCTTCGAGGGCGACGAGCTCACGGCGATCGACATTCCGCCCGAGGTCGAGATTCCGCCGCCGCCGGAGGCGATTCAGCGTCCGGCGACGCCGACGATCGCGGACGCGCAGATCGACGAGGACATCACGATCGCTCCGACGACCTTCGACGACAATCCGGTCGAGATGCTCCCGCCCCCGCCGGATGCGACGGCGGGAAGCGGAGACCAGGCCGGTCCGCGCTTCATCCCGTACGATACGCCGCCCCGCCTGACGAACAACCGTGAGGTGCAGCGTGTTCTGGAGCGGGAGTATCCGCCGCTCCTCAAGGAGTCCGGGATCGGCGGTGAAGTGATCGTGTGGCTGTACATCTCCGAAGATGGCGAGGTTCTCGACCGGGAGGTCCGTCGGGACCCGCCCGGGACGTCCGGCTACGACGCGCTTGACGCAGCGGCCCTCGAGGTCGCGGACGTGATGGATTTCGTGCCCGCGCAGAACCGTGACAAGACCACGGCCGTCTGGGTCCAGATTCCCATTACCTTCACCGTGGGTCGCTGACCGCGTCCGCCCCGAGGTGTGCGAGGGCCCTGTCGGCGATCCGCCGGCGGGGCCCTCTTGCATACCCGTCCCCGCGTCCTTCCCGACGCCCTTCGACGAGCTGCACCTGAAACCGGAGCCGACCGAGCCGGATGTACGCCGAACGACTTCGCGAAACGCTTCCCGAGGTCCGCGCCTCGATCCGGAGAGCCTGCGACCGCGCGGGGCGCGATCCCGACGACGTCACACTCGTCGCCGTCACCAAGAGCCATCCCTTCGAAGCGATCCGGGCCGCCCTCGACGCCGGGCTCACCGATCTGGGTGAGAATCGCGTCGGTGAGCTGGAGGACAAGGTCGAGCACTTCGGCCACCCGGAAGGCGTGCGGTGGCACATGATCGGATCGATCCAGAGTCGCAAGGCGTCGCGACTCCCGGGGGTCGCCGATCTGGTGCAGTCGGTGGGCCGCCTGAAGGTCGGGCGAAAGCTCGCGGCGGCTGCCGACCATGAGTCTCCCGTGTCGGTACTCGCGCAGGTGAACACGTCGGGTGAAGATGCGAAGGGCGGGTTCGAGGGTGACCGGGTGGTCGAAGGCATTTTGGAGCTTGCGGAATTCGACGAGCTGCGGGTCGAGGGACTCATGACGATGGCCCCCTTCGTCGACGACGAGGCGGTTCTGCGGAGGACGTTCCGGCGGCTCCGTGAGACGCTCGAAGACGTGCGACACCACCGTCCGCAGGTGGGGGACACCCTCTCCATGGGGATGACCAACGACGTGGGAATCGCCGTCGAGGAGGGCAGCACCATGGTGCGCATCGGAACCGCGCTCTTCGGTGAGCGGCCGGGATACGAGCCAGAGTAACCAGGGGCCTCGCCCCGCAGTTGGAGGAACCGATGATCGATCTTACCCCACTCGACGTCCGCAAGAAGGCGGGCGACTTCACGAAGGCGCTCCGCGGCTACGAGACCCAGCAGGTCGAGTCGTTTCTGGAGCTGGTCGCCGAGCGGCTCGAGGAACTCGTGAAGGAGAACCTCACCCTGAGCGAGCGAGTCGACCGCCTCGCCGAGCAGGTGAAGGTGCAGACGGGAAGGGAGAACGCGGTGAACGACGCGCTGGTGACGGCCCAGCAGCTCCGCGAGGACATCGTCTCGTCGGCCGAACGGGCGGCGGAGGCGATCAGGACCGAGGCCCGCGCCGATGCCGAACGAATCCGTGGGGAGGCCGAGGACCGCGCCCGTCGCGCGGTCGTGGACACCGAGGAGCGGTTGGCCGATCTGAAGAAGTCCACCCGGGAGGTCACCCGCCGGAGGGCACGATTCCTTGCGAGCTTCCGACAGCTGCTCGAGCGGGAACTCGACATGGTCGAGGTCCAGGAGGAGGACACGCTCGAGGAGTACATGGTGGTGGGGCTGGGGGGCGACCCCGCCCCGACCTCGACTCCCGGAGGCGACTCGGCGGCCGCGGAGGGCCTGACGGCCGCAGACGATGTGATGGCCGCAGACGATGCGATGGCCGCAGACGATGCGATGGCCGCAGACGATGCGATGGCCGCAGACGATGCGATGGCCTCGCGTGATGCGATGGCCGACAAGGATGCGATGGTCGCGAGCGACTCCATGGCCGCGAACGATTCGACCTCCAGAGGCGTCCGCACGGATCCCGGACCGGGAGCCGCAGCCGCCTGGGCGTATGGTCCGGCCGACGGAGCACGCGATACCGACGAGTCTTCCGATTCCGGGCTCGACGAAGTGGACCCCGAGGAATCAGCCGACGAACGCTGACCGAGCGAAATCGATAGATGCGGTATCCCGAGTATCCCGAGTCTCTGCAGTCGCTGGAGTCTTCCACCCTCGACCGGTGGCGTGAGGAGAGCCTGTTCGAGCAGACCCAGGAGGCCACCCACCTGGGTGACCCGTGGGTCTTCTACGAGGGTCCTCCGACCGCGAACGGACGGCCCGGGCTCCATCACATCATCTCGCGGACCATCAAGGACCTCTTCTGCCGGTACCACACGATGCAGGGGCGGCAGGTCACCCGGATCGCGGGATGGGACACGCACGGCCTTCCCGTCGAGCTCGAGGCGGAGAAGAAGCTCGGGATCAACGGCAAGCCGGAGATCGAGGCGCTCGGGATCGAGGCCTTCAACGAGGCCTGCCGCGACTCGGTGTTCACCTACAAGGAGGAGTGGGAGCGCCTTTCCGAGCGGATCGGCTACTGGCTCGACTACTCCCGGCCGTACGTCACCTTCCACACCGACTACATCGAGTCGGTTTGGGCGATCCTCGGGCAGCTCGCAGATCGGGATCTTCTGTATCGCGGCCACAAGAGCGTCCCCTACTGCCCGCGGTGCGGTACGGCCCTTTCATCCCATGAGGTCGCCCAGGGCTACGAGGACGTGGACGATCCCTCGCTCTACTTCCTCGCTCCGATTCTGGACGACGAGGGGGAGGATGCGGGGCGCTCGTTCGTGGTGTGGACCACCACGCCGTGGACCGTGCCTTCCAACGTCGGGCTCGCGGTCCATCCGGAGCTGATGTATGCGGAGGCGACGGACGCCGAGGGGCGCACGGTCGTCGTCGCCGAGTCCCTGGTGGCGGACGTACTGGGCGAAGATGCACCGGTGACCCGGACCTTTCCGGGGTCCCAGCTTGTCGGACTCCGGTATCGCCGGCCGGTCGACCTCGTCCCGGCGCCGGATGATCCGCGCAACGCCTGGACCGTCGTGCCCGAGGACTTCGTCAGCGCGGAGGACGGGACGGGAATCGTTCACATGGCCCCCGCCTTCGGTGCGGACGACTATGCAGCGGGGCAGCGGCACGATCTGCCGATGCTGAAGCCGCTCGACGATGCGGCGGTCTTCCACGAGGACCTCGACCGGATCGGGGGCCTCTTCGTGAAGAAGGCGGACCCGGTCGTCGTCGAGGTGCTGCGCGAGAACGGATTCCTCTTTCGCGCCGAGACGGAGCGCCACAACTATCCGCACTGCTGGCGCTGCGGGTCCCCGCTGATCTACATGGCACGGGAGTCGTGGTTCGCGGCGACGTCGACCCTCAAGGATCGGATGCTCGCCAACAACGACACCGTCGACTGGCATCCGCCCGAGGTCGGCGAGAAGCGGTTCGGCGAGTGGCTCCGGGGCAATGTCGACTGGGCGCTGTCCCGAGACCGGTTCTGGGGAACGCCCCTTCCGGTCTGGATCTGTGACGAGGACGAGGATCACGTCACGTGGATCGGCTCCTTCGAGGCGCTCGGCGAACGCGTGGGAGGGCTTCCCGAAGACTTCGATCCGCACCGGCCGTTCATCGATGAACTCACCTGGGCGTGCGAATGCGACGACGACTGTGGTGGGACGATGCACCGGGCGCCGAGCGTGGTGGACGTCTGGTTCGACTCCGGAGCGATGCCCTACGCCCAGTGGCATCATCCCTTCGACAACGAAGGCGAGTTCGAGCGCCACTTCCCGGCGGACTTCATCTGCGAGGGACTCGATCAGACCCGCGGCTGGTTCTACTCGATGATGGCGATCGCGACGATGCTGGGTCGGGGAGCCCCGTACCGGAACGTCGTGGTCAACGACCTGTTGCTGGATGCCGATGGACAGAAGATGTCCAAGTCGAAGGGCAACACCGTCGACCCGTGGCAGGCCATCGACGACCACGGAGCGGACTCGGTGCGCTGGACGATGCTGGTCGGCTCCAACCCGTGGGTACCCAAGCGCTGGGATCCCGAGGCGCTTCGCGAGAACGAGCGGAAGTTCTTCGACACGCTGGCGAACACCTACCGATTCTTCACGATGTACGCGAACACCGGCGGGTGGACACCCTCGGGGGCGGATCCCGCACCTGCCGCGCGGGGCGTTCTCGACCGATGGCTGCTGTCGCGCATGTCCTCGCTCACCGCCGAGGTGCGCCGCGAGCTGGATGGGTACGAGCCCACGAAGGCCTACCGGGCCGTCGCGGAGTTCGTGGACGATCTATCGAACTGGTACGTACGCCGGTCGCGCGCCCGCTTCTGGGGTGATGCGGCGGACGCCGACGCGCGGGCCGCCTTCCGAACGCTTTGGGAGGCGCTGCGCACGGTCGCGCTGCTCATCGCACCGGCGACCCCCTTCTTCGCCGACTGGCTCCACCGGGCCCTTGTCGGTGAGAGCGCCCATCTCGCGAAGTTCCCGGAGGTCGACGAGGACGCACTCGATGCGGACCTCGAGACCGAGATGGAGTCTGCGCGGACGCTGGTATCGCTCGGGCGAGCCGCCCGCGAGGAGGTCCAGATCCGGGTGCGTCAGCCGCTGAGAAGGATCCAGGCGGTGATTCCGTCCGCGCTCGCGATGCGTGATCCCGTACTCGATCTCGTCAAGGACGAACTCAACGTGAAGGAGGTCGGCTTCATCGGTTCGGCCGAGGGGATGGTGACGCTCGATGCCCGTCCGAACTACCGCGCGCTGGGACCCCGATTCGGCAAGGCGACGAACGACGCGGCCGATGCCATCCGTGCCCTTTCTCCAGCCGACCTCTCCGCCTTCCGTGACGGGAAGGAGGTGTCGTTCACCTTCGACGGACGGAGCGAAGTCCTGCGAGCCGAGGATCTGGAGATCGTCGAGGAGGCGGCCGGCGAGGACATCGTGAAGAGTGAGGGCGGGCACACCGTCGCGCTCGACCCGGTCCTCGACGACGAACTTCGGGAGGAGGGGCTGGCCCGCGAGCTCGTCAACCGGATTCAGCGTCTCCGGAAGGATGCCGATCTGGAGATCAGCGATCGGATCGAGCTGGGTATCTACGGAGGCGAAGAGGTGGTAGCCGCCGGAACCGGGTGGTCGGACTTCATCCGCGGCGAGACGCTCGCGCTGGACTTCGATGTCGGTCCGCCGGCCGGCGCCGGCGAGGGTGAGGGTGCCTGGTTCGCATGGCGTGAGGTGGATCTCGACGGAGTGCCCGCGCACATCGGGCTGAGGCGGGCCGAGGGGTGACGCCGGATGCCGGGGAGGCGGACTACCGCGAGGTCGAGGCGGGTCCGGACGATGTGGGAGCCCGCCTCGATGCGTGGCTGTCCGACCGGCTGGAGGTGTCGCGTACGCGGGTCCAGCGCTGGTTGGCCGCGGGTGAGGTGAAGAGGATCGACGAAGACGCTCGACTCACGAAGTCGGATCCGGTGGAGGCGGGGTCGCGCTTCGGGGTGACCATCCCGGCGCCGAAGAAGACCGAGCTGGTCGCGGAGGATCTCCCGCTGGACATCGTGTTCGAGGACGACGATCTGGCGGTCGTGGACAAGGCCGCCGGCATGGTGGTCCATCCCGCGCCCGGGCACCCACGGGGTACGCTGGTCAATGCGCTGCTGCATCACCTCGAATCCCTCGGGGGCGTCGGTGGTCGGCTCCGTCCCGGAATCGTGCATCGTCTCGATCGTGAGACGTCCGGACTGCTCGTGGTCGCGAAGACCGACCGGGCACAGACCGGACTTCAGGACGCGCTCAGGAAGCGCAAGGTGAAGCGGCTCTACACGGCCATGACGTGGGGCCACATTCGTTCCGAGGCCTGGCCGCTCGAGGTCGACGCGCCGATCGGCCGGGACAGGAAGGACCGAAAGCGGATGACGGTACGTCCCGACGGACGTCGTGCGGTCACCCGTCTGCGTGTTCACGAGGAGTTCCCCGCCGCGCAGCTTCTCGACATCGCGCTCCAGACGGGGCGCACACACCAGATCCGGGTACACCTCCGGCACCTCGGCCACCCGATCGTGGGGGAGCCGGTCTACGAGCGTGGTGGCGCTCTCGGAATCTCCGGGCCGACCCAGGGATGGGCGCGCGGGCTGGAGCGCCGGACGCCGCGACAGTTCCTGCACGCCGCCGAGCTCGCCTTCGATCACCCGGTATCCGGCGAACGTGTACATGTGACGGCACCCCTGCCCGACGACCTCGCCGCGGCGCTCTCATGGGCGCGGGAGATGCGATGAGGGCTTTTGCCGGGCACGCAGTCGCCCGATACTTGGGGACTCCGACAGGGCGCTCCGCGAGGGAGACGTCCGTCGTGCCGAACCCCCGCGTCGACACATGAAGGACTTCGATAAGAGCTCTACCTTCGACAGCTTCGTCGTCGGTCCCGCCAACCGTCTGGCGTCGGCCGCGGCCAAGCGCGCCGCGGAGTCTCCCGGGACCGCCTACAATCCACTCTTCATCTACTCGGCGTCCGGACTCGGAAAGTCCCACATCCTCTCGGCCGTCGCCCATCATGCGCGAAAGGCCAACGAGGATCTGACGTCACGGTACGTGACGCTGGAGGCCTTTCTGCAGGAGCTGGAGTCGGCGCTGGAAACCGGAGACCGCGACGGGTTTCAGGACCGGTATCGTGCCCTCGACATTCTTCTCGTCGACGACATCCAGTTTCTCACGGGTCAGCCCGAAGCCCAGGAGTTCCTGCTGGCCACGCTCGACGCCCTGACCTCGCAGGGCTCCCAGGTCGTTCTCGCAAGCGACCGCCCCCCCTCGGAGATCGACGAGCTGGATGCCCGTCTGGTGTCGCGCTTCTCCGGAGGTCTCATCGTCGACATCTCCGCGCCGGAGCTCGAGACGCGGATGGCGATCATCCACAGGAAGGTGAGCGAACGGGGTCAGACCCTCGAACCGGGAGTGGCCGAAGCGATCGCGCGATTCCCCTTCCGCAATATCAGGGAGCTCGGCGGGGCGCTGAATCGGGTGCTGGCGACGCAGGAGCTCGAGGAACGTCGGCTCGTGGCGGACGACATCCCGGGACTCATCGGCCGCGCCGTCCCGGGGGCCCCGGACCCCCCGGATCAGGAGGACGACGCCGTCTTCGGGGAGATCGAGGAGGCGGACGCTGGCGACGAGGAGCCCGAGTGGATTCAGCGCACCCGGGCCGTCGCGAGGGCCGCTGAGGATGACGGCTACTCCGCGGCGCGGGTTCGTGGGCTGCTGGAGCAGGAGGTCGAACCGGAGGACTGGCGGGAGAAGCTCGACGCGTTCGAACGGGACGTGGAGCGCCTCGGAGAGGTGGCGAACGAGCTCACGCGCCTCGGCAATCCGTGGAAGGACACGGCTCCATCTCTGGTGACGGACCCGGACCGGCTCGAGGAGGCCGAATCGCTGCTGGAGTCCGTACGCGAGCGGGTGCGGCCCTTCCGGAGCATACCGGAAGGACCGGGCCTGGAAGGGCTGGACGCGGGCATCCCGCTCATCGCCGTGAAGGCGGCAGCGCAGGTCGTCGGGCCCGAGCGCCCGGACTACAGCCCTCTCTACCTCTGGGCGCGAAGCGATGACGGGCCGGTCGATCTGCTGGCTGCGGCCGGCCGGACATATGCGCTGCAGAACCCGGACGCACGGATCGCGATAACCACCGTGAAGGAGTTCTCCGACGACTTCGTTCGCGCGCTGGGGAGCGGCGTTGCCGGAGCGTGGCGAGAACGGTGGTGGACGGTGGACCTGTTGCTCGTGGACGGCGTCGAGACCCTTTCCGAGACCGAGCGGGCCCAGGACGAATTCTTCCACCTGTTCGAGGCGCTCAAGCGCAGGGGAGCCCGAGTGATCCTCGCGGCGGATCGACCGCCCTCCGAGGTCCATGGCGTGGACGAGCGCCTCCGGTCACGGTTCGAGGGCGGCCTCGCGCTGGACGTGACCGGGGTGGCGACCTCCGACGGACCGGCGTCCACGGCGAGTGGGACTCCGGCCGCCGGTGGTGCAGCCCCGCAGCCGCAGACGGGTGAGGACTCCGGTACGGTCTGGAGCCCTTCGCCGGAGGATGTCGTGTGGATCTGGCCCCGGCTCGACGAACGCCTCGTGGAGACGCTGGACTGATGGCCATCAAGGGTGCGATTCAGGACGTGGGGCTGGCGGACATCTGCCAACTCCTCTCGATGGGCCGGAAGACGGGCTGCCTGAGCCTCACGGACCGCTCCAACTTCGGGTACATCTATTTCGAGAACGGCCGTGTGATCTACGCCTCCGTACTCGACCGCCCCCATCGGATCGGCGAGCTGCTGGTGCGGAACGGCGTCATCACGAGAGACGACCTCTCCGCGGCGATGGAGGCGCAGGCCCATCAGGAGGATGTTCGGCTGGGGCAGTTACTCCTTCGCGCGGGTGCGCTCGACAGCGGGCAGCTGAACGAGTACGTCCGTCTTCAGGTGGAGGAGGCGGTCTACCACCTGTTTACCTGGAGTCGAGGTTCCTTCCACTTCGATCCGGACCAGGAACCGGACGAGGAGGAGGCCGGGCTCGTGGCGATTCCGGTCGAGCAGCTCCTCATGGAGGGAGCGCGACGCGTCGACGAATGGACGGAAATCGAGAAGAAGATCCCCTCACTCGACATCGTGTTCGGTCTCGTGAAGGACCCCGCGGAGGCCGACGACGTCGAACTCACCGCGCACCAGCGAAGAATCCTGCCGTTGATCGATGGTGAGCGTACGGTCCACGACATGATCGCGGAGTCGGGCCTCGTCCGGTTCGACGTGGGGAAGGCGCTGTTTCCGCTCGTCCAGAAGGGTTTCGTGGACAAGATCGGCCTGAGGCGCCCGGCCGAAGATGAAGACCCGCAGGAGGACCCGCTTCCCGCGCGCCTCGAACTCGCGGACGCCTTCTACGATGCAGGGATGCTCGAGGACGCCTCACGGGAGTACCAGGGCGTCCTCGCTGTCGACCCGGATCATGCGGTGGCGCATTTTCGTCTCGGTCTGATCGCTCTCCGCAAGGGACGTCTGGAGGTCGCGCTCGGATCGTTCGATCTGATGCCGGACGACGCCCGCGGGTCGTGGGCGGTGCTCCGGAACCGTTCGCTGGCTCTCGAGCTCCTCGGGCGCTACGACGACGCACTGGCGGTTCTCGAGGAGGCGGGAGGGAAGCGACCCGACGACCCGGAGGTGCCCCTCGCCCGGGGGATCGTGCTCCTAATGAAGCGGGATGTACCCGGGGCGCTGGAGGCGCTGGACGCGAGCCGTCGACGCTCGGGTGCTGCTGCGCCGCCGGCCGCCTATTTCGCCTACGCCGTCCTGGCGACGGGAATGGCCGGAGACTTCGAGGAGGCGGTACGCATCGGCCGGGAGGGTCTGACGCACCACCCCGACTGCGGCGAATTGCTGGTGAATCAGGCAGCCGTCCTCGGGCGGATGGGGCAGGGGAAGGCGGCGTGGGCCCTCTACGAGCGTGCGGCCAAACAGTCGCCCGCGCCGGCGCAGGCCCACAAGGCGCTCGGAGATGCCGCGCTCGAGCGGGGGGACGAGGAGGAGGCCCGCGCCCGCTTCGAGAAGGCGCAGCGCCTGGATCCGCGTCTCGGTGACGACCTGTACATGAAGCTGGGCGGACTCGCAGAGCGCCACGGCGACCACGATGCGGCGCGACTGCTCTGGACACGGGCGCTCGAGCTGAACCCCCACAACGAGGCAGCTCGGACGCATCTGGAGGCGCCGGGCACCTCCACGTGAGCCGAGCGGCGCGCCTCTGGCGCCGCGGTGTGCGCCTCGGCGCAGCGACCCTCCTGTCGCTCGCGCTCTGGGGTGTCCAGGGGGTCGTCCCCCGGCCCCTCGCGGCCCAGCGTGCCGATGTGCTGCCCGTTCCCTCGGCGGTCGGCGCGATCCTCACGGACTCCCTCGTCACCCCCCGCGCGACGATTCGATTCGAGCCCGCCGATTCGGTGCTCGCGCGGGCTGTCGCGGATCGGATTCGGGGGCAGGAACCGCTGCCCGCCATCTCCGACACCATCCCCTGGGGCGCGATCGTCTTCCTCCCGCGCTCGGAAGAGGCGATCGAACTCCTGCTGCAGGGACGAAGGCCGGAGTGGAGCGCTGGTCTCGCGAGGCCGGCGGACGGGTGGATCATTCTTCCCGCCGGTCGGGGTGAGCCCACGGGCCGACGCGATCTGATCGACGACGTGCTGCGGCACGAGTGGGCGCACATCGGCCTCCATCAGGCGGTGGGTGGATACCGTGGCCCGAGGTGGTTCGTGGAGGGCTATGCGCAGTGGGCCGCCGGGTGGGACACCGAGCAGGCGTGGCGACTCCGGATCGCGCTGGCGACCAACGATTCGCTGTCGCTCAACGGTCTCACGCTGCGGTGGCCGGGCGGACGATCCGACGCCGAGATGGCGTATCTCGTCTCGGCGACCGTCGTGGACTACCTGGTCGAGCAGTCGGGCGAGAGGGGGCTGAGGATCTTCATCGAGCGGTGGGCCGAGACGGGCCGATTCGAGGAGGCGCTGCGTCTCACCTACGGCCTCTCGTCGTCGCGACTCGAGGAAGACTGGGTGGCGTGGGCGAAGGACCGCTACGGCTGGCTCTATGTGCTCACCCGCTCCGGCATCGGGTGGGGTCTGCTCGCGGGGCTGCTGCTCGCGCTGGTGTGGGCGCGTCGCCGGTACCGGAAGGACCAGATGGCCGCGCTGCGGGCGCGGGAGATCCCCGACGCCCCCGACTGGTGGAGCGCCGGCCACGACCCGGAGGCGTCGAGGGATCGTGCCACCCCGACCCTTGGTACCAGTCTCCGAGTGGAGTACGCTGTCGAACCAGTGGCTCACCCCGAAAACGACGACAGCGAGGAGGAGGAGCGGTGAAGGGACGGATCCTGATCGTCGACGATGAGGAGGGCCTGCGCGAGGCGTTGGCCGAGAAGCTTCGTGCCTCCGACCACGAGGTCGAGACGGCCGATTCGGCGGAGTCGGGGCTGGCGCGCCTGTCGAGATTCGGTCCCGATCTCGTTCTGACCGATCTTCGCATGCCCGGGATGTCCGGTCTCGACCTGACGGAAAAGCTGAAGGCGTCGAAACCCGAGATCGATGTCATCGTCATGACCGGTCACGAGGAGATGTCGAGTGCCGTCGACGCGATGAAGGCCGGAGCGTTCGACTATCTGGTGAAGCCGGTACGCCTCGCCCGGGTGCAGGACCTCGTCGAACGCTGTCTCCGGGAGCAGAAGCTGAACGCCGAGGCGGAGGCGACGGGCATCGGGTCGACCGGGGAGGAAGAGACGCCCGAGAAGCCCCGGATCGTGGGACGCGATCCCCGCATGATCGAGATCTACAAGATGATCGGCGTTCTGGCGCGCAACCGTGCCACCGTCCTCGTCCGTGGGGAGACCGGTACCGGGAAGGAGCTCATCGCGAGGGCTGTCCACGCCCACTCGCAGCACGCCGACGAACCCTTCATCGCGGTGAACTGCACGGCGGTCGCCGACACACTGCTCGAATCGGAGCTGTTCGGGCACGTGAAGGGCGCGTTCACCGGCGCGGTCGGATCGAAGAAGGGATACTTCGAGCTGGCCGGCACCGGGACGATCTTCCTGGACGAGATCGGGGATACCTCGTCAGGCTTCCAGGCGAAGCTTCTGCGTGTCCTGCAGGAGCGCACCTTCTATCCCGTCGGGGGCGAGCAGCCGCGCGCGACGGAGGCGCGGGTCGTCGCCGCCACACACCAGCCACTCGAGGAGCTCGTCGAGGAGGGGAGCTTCCGCGAGGATCTCTACTTCCGGCTCCGCGTGGTCGAGATCGCCGTGCCGCCGCTGCGTGAGCGACGGGGCGACATCCGTGGGCTGGCGAGCGCGCTGCTGGGCCGAATTCGGCGCGAGACCGGGCAGTCGGTCGAGCGAATCTCCGAGCCCGCGCTCGAGCGGCTCGAGGCCCACCCCTGGACCGGAAACGTCCGAGAGCTCGAAAATGTGTTGACCCGGGCCGCCATCGTCGCGCGCGGGCGGACCATCTCCGAGGATCATCTGCACCTGGAGGCCGCGCCGTCGGAGTGGATTGGCATGGGGGAGGGCGGGGAGGATGCGCTGGACACCGTCATCGCGTCGCACATCCGGACCGTTCTCGATCGCACGGGAGGCAACCGCGGCGAGGCCGCCCGCATCATGGAGGTGTCGAGGTCACGGCTGCGGCGCCTTCTGGACCGGCTGGATATCGACGTCGGCTGAGCCGGCCGGATTCCCGCCCGCGTCTTGATCCGATCCACCACAACCGAGAGCTTGTCTGCATGAGCAAGAAGACCCGCACCGATCGTGCCCAGGCGAAGTCGTCCACGGAGACGCTCCAGTTCGGCGCGAAGAATGCCGTGTTCGCCGCCGCCGGCTCAGGTTGTCTGGTGGCCGGGTACTGGCTTCTCGCTCAGGGTTCGGTCACCGCGGCACCGCTCCTGCTGGTGCTCGGCTACGTCGTCCTCCTGCCCCTCGCCATTTCGGGCTGACAGGTCGACATGGCGGCATCGCCGCCACTCTCAGGGCGCTTAACTCAGTTGGTTCAGAGTGCCTCCCTTACAAGGAGGAAGTCGGGGGTTCGAATCCCTCAGCGCCCACTGGCGAACGCCGCTGTCTCGGAAGGGGGCAGCGGCGTTTGTTCGTTCCGGGCGATGTGGTGGGCCCGCCCGGCTTCGCCTCGCGCGTCGACCGCCCTCTCTCGTGTCCTCGGTGCGGCGGTCCCGACGAGGTTCGGGACCCTCGACCCTGTCGCGTGCCCCGTGCGTCCGAGGTGCCCGGGGGTGACTCGACGCCTACCGCCCCCGGATCGGTCAGGCAGACTCCGGTGCGCGCGGTCGCGCGGGGTGGTCCGGTTCGGTGTCCCGGAGCATGCGGTCGCGAAGGTGGCGCGGCAGGTACGTCGGCGACGCGCCGCGGTCCTCGTGCAGGGCTCACGGGCAAGTTCGTACCGGATCGCAGGGCGGATCGTCGGTCTTCGGATAACGCCCGTGCGGTGTGACCTTCCGTGATGCCGGTCCCACGCCCTCCCGCGCGGTTCCACGGCCGGCGCACAACGGGCCGGCGCACCACGAGCCGGCGCACAACAGGCCGGCGCACCACGAGCTCGGGGACCTGGAGTCCCGCGGCCTTCCACGACACCACCCGCTACACCTCGCGATGAAGACACCACGACGCTTGCAGCCCCTGGTCGACGACGGGCTCGTCGATCAGGTCGTCCGCCCGCTCATGAGCGGCAAGGAGGCCGACGTCTTCGCGGTCGTCTGCGGCGGGGAGGTCCGCTGCGCCAAGGTCTACAAGGAGGCCGCCCAGCGGGGCTTCAAGCATGCGGCGGAGTACCAGGAGGGGAGAAGGGTGCAGAACAGTCGCCGGGCCCGGGCCATGGAGAAGGGGTCCAGATTCGGTCGGGAGCAGCGTGAGGCGGCGTGGCAGAGAACGGAGGTCGATGCGCTGCGCAGACTGGACCGCGCCCGGGTCCGGGTTCCGAAGCCCTTCGGATGGTACGAGGGGGTTCTGCTGATGGAGCTGATCACGGATGGTGAAGGAAATGTTGCGCCGCGACTGGGCGACATCTCGCTGTCTCCGGAGCAGGCACGGGCGCACCATGCCTTGATGATGCGCTATGTGACCCGGATGCTGTGCGCCGGGCTGGTTCACGGCGATCTCTCCGCATTCAACATTCTCGTGGACGAGCAGGGCCCGGTGATCATCGACCTCCCCCAGGTCATCGACGCCTCGGCCAACAACAACGCCGAACGTTTCTTCGCGCGCGACGTCGACAATGTCACCACGCACTACGGCGGGTATGCGCCGGAGCTGCTGGATACGCGCTACGACGGTGAGATCTGGTCGCGCTTCCAGGCCGGAGATCTGGAGCCGGAGTCCGAGCTCACGGGTGTCTACTACGAACGCACGGGCCTCGCGGACGTGGATGCGCTGCTGGATGAACTCGAGGCGGTCGAGCTCGAGGAGCTGGAGCGGCTCGAACGTGCGGCCGAGGCCGACTCGAAGAGGTAGTTCGATGTGGCCATCGTGGCCACGCGGTCACGCCAGCGCATTCTCCTGGCCCGAGTCCCGCACGAAGAGACACGACGAGGCCGTGGTCTGAAGCACGTGCCGGGCGAAGTCGAAGTCGGGCTGGTCGGACATGCCGAAGATGTCGAGGTCCGCGGTGGGGACCCGTGGTACGTGCTCCTTCAGTTCACCGACCCGGATGTCGATGTCCACATCCGGAATCCGAGCGAGATCGGTGACCCTGCGGACGAAGCGCTCTGCGTTGTTCCTCTCCCCTTCGTCCTCCACGACGCAGACGATGCGGAGGTCCCCGTCCCACGCCTCGCGCAGGATGTATCCGAGCAGGAGGGACATGTCCATGTTCCCGAGGCGCATACCGATCTTCCACTCGGGGCTCTGGTCACGCATCCACACGTTGATCGACTGGCGGCGACCGAGACGTGCCTCCGGGTGGTCGGCGAAGATGATGACGCCGATTCCCAGGCGCTGCGCTCTACGATTCACCCGGAGGATCTGCTCTTCCGCGGACGGATCCTCGTGGAGCGGGAGCCTCGTGAAGACGCAGTTGGGACGGAAGAAGGCTCCGTCGAGCGCCTGCATCGCGGCGACGAGTCCCTGACCCGGCTCGGCCTCACGGATGAACGTCGTCTGGGCGAAGACGCCACGCTTTCGGAAGGCACGTGCGAAGGAGGGGATCTCCCTTCGCATCTCCGAGCCCTCCTCGCTCTCCTCGAGCCCCAGCAGCTTCACGGATCCGCCCAGGTAGGTGAGATCGGCGAGGAGGGGGAAGCCGCCGCGCAGCTGCGTCATGCGTACGACGGGCACGAGAATGCTCGGGCGCCACGACCGCTCGGGGGAGGGCGGGAGCTCGGTGACCTTCTGGGCCGCCCATTCGGCGAGGGCCGCGAACAGGCCGCTGCGCACGTCCCCGCCGGGTGCCTGGATGCGCCGGCGCAGAAGCAGCATGTAGAAGCCGACCACGAGTCCCACGGCCACCAGTCCGAAGACGGGCTCGATGATGAACATGGCGAGCAGGCACCCGACGGCGCCCACGAAGGGGATGAAGCGCGGGATCCGGAAGAGCGGCCGGAAGCTGATCAGCCCGAGACTCTGCTCCACGAACACGACGACGTTGATCATCGCATACGTGATCAGGAAGAACATCGTGATGAGCGGCGCGACCGTGTTCAGGTCCCGCAGGAACAGGGCGAAGAGGACGACGACGCCGGTGACGATGACCGCGTTGCGGGGCTCGCCGTGTCGCGTACGCTCGGCGAGGCGATCCATGCCGGGGAGCACGCCGCTGTCCGCCAGCGCCTGGAGGATTCGCGGCGCGCCGACCAGCGACGCAAGACCCGACGAGAAGGTCGCGCCCAGCAGACCCGCGAGCACCGCCGGCCCCCACAGCGCGCGGTCGATCATGATGGTGTAGTTCTCGGTCAGCTCCTGTGGAGTGGCGGCGCGGGCGAGCCACCAGGCGAGCGCCATGTAGACGACCGTCCCGACGACCACCGCGGCGAGGGTGCCGAGCGGGATTGATCGCCGAGGATTCTCGAGTTCTCCCGACATGTTCGCGCCCGCCATGATGCCGGTGGCGGCGGGGAAGAAGAGCGCGAAGAGGAACCACATGTCGGTACCCTGGAATCCTGTCTCGGGGAAGCCCCGGAACTCCCCCCACATCTGGGGCTCGTACTGAAGTCCGCCGGTGAAGGCGGTCCCGAACACCGACACCAGGGACACGACGATGATCGCCAGGATCACGTACTGGATCCGGAAGGCGAAGCCCGCGCTGACCAGCGCGATCCCGAGGATCACGGCGAAGGTCAGGAGATCGACCAGCAGTGCCGGATGGCCCGGAAATATGAAGAGCCAGCCTTCGCGGAAGCCGAAGATGTACATCGTGACGGCGAGCGCCTGGGACAGATAGAGCGGGACCCCGACGCTGCCGCCGACTTCGAGACCGAGCGACTGCGAGATGATCGAGTATGCTCCGCCCGCCCCGATCCTGATGTTGGTGGTGATCGAGGACATGGACATCGCCGTGCACGCGATGATCCCGCACACCAGTCCGATGACGATCCACGCGCCGCCCAGCCCCGCATTCCCCACGACGCTGCCCTGCCGCAGGTACATGATGACGCCGAGGATCGTGAGCAGCGTGGGGGTGAACACGCCGGCGAAGGTGCCGTAGGTGCGCATGTTCTCGCGCCCCTCGACCTGCTCGCCCAGGGTGGCTCCGGCGTCGACACCGGATCTGTCGGGGGCGGGAGACATGTACCTCTCGGAGGTGGGGAGGCAGGCGGTGCCGACTCCGGACCGTTTCGGGCTCACTCACGAATCAATAAGGGTCCGAGCGGACGAACGCACGGACGAGCGGGATCACGCTCGCGACCCGTATCGTGCCCCGGGGCTCTCTCGGCGACGGAGCCGGATCAGCTGGCCGATCGCTGCCGGCATGACGGCGAGGCCCAGGGCGATGCCGACATCCCCGATCGAGAGGGGTGTCGTGCCGAGGATCGACATGAGCGGCGGCCAGTAGAGCGCGAGGCCCTGAAGCAGAAGCACCAGGGCGACGGCTCCGAGTGCCCACCGATTCGCGAATGCTCGGGACGGCCGGAGGACCGGGTCGCGGGCCCGAGCCGTTCCGAGGTGGAAGAGCTGGGCGAAGGCGAGCGTGGCGAAGGCCATGGTGACGGCGTGATCGAGTGGTCCGGTCCGGAGCCCCCAGACGAACGCGCCGAGGGTGACGGCGGTGATGAGCGTCGCGTAGAAGAGCAGGGTGCCCACGAAGCGACGGGAGAGGATCGCGGCCCCGGGTTCGCGCGGTGACCGTATCATCACGCCGGGCTCTCCCGGCTCGATGGCGAGCGCCAGCGCGGGGAAGGTGTCGGTGACGAGGTTCAGCCAGAGGATCTGGAGGGGCAGGAGGGGGAGGGGGAGTCCTGCGAGGCTCCCTCCGGCGACGACGAGAACCTCGGCGACGTTACAGCTGAAGAGATAGAAGACGAACTTCCGGATGTTGTCGAAGATCACGCGGCCCTCCTCGACGGCTGCCGTAATCGTCGGAAAGCGATCATCCCGGAGCACCAGGTCGGCGACCTCCTTGGCCACGTCGGTCCCGCGCATCCCCATGGCGACGCCCACATCCGCCCGCTTCAGCGCGGCTGCGTCGTTCACTCCGTCTCCCAGCACCGCGACGACCTCACCCGAATCTCGAAACGTCTCGACGATCCGGAGCTTGTCGGCGGGACTGGTGCGGCTGAAGATGGCGGTGGTTTCGACCGCCCGTCTCATCGCGGAGTCGTCGAGGGCCGCGAGGTCCCGACCGTCGATCGCTGCGCCCCCCTCCATTCCCAGGTCCCGGGCAACGGCCGCCGCGGTCTCGGCCTGGTCCCCCGTGATCATGATCACGCGGATGCCGGCACCACGGAGCGCGCCGATCGTTTCGGCTACCCCCTCCGCGGGTGGGTCGAGGAGGCCGACCAGACCGAGGAACGTCCCGTCCCTCGGAATCGGGAGGTCGCCGTCGAGGCCCTCGGGAGGTCCCTCCGTCACGGCCAGCGCGATCACGCGGAGGCCTCGTCCGGCGAGATCCTCGTTCCGCATTTCGAAGTCGCGTCGCAGGTCGTTGTCGAGAGGGACCCCGCGGCCTCCGGTTCGGATGGTGGTGCAGCACGAGAGCACCGCCTCCGGAGCACCCTTCACGTACCCGATCGTCGTGCCGTTCGAACGGTGGTAGGACGCGCTCATCCGCGCGTCGCTCGTGAAGGGGATCTCCCCCACTTGCGGACGCGTGCCGAGGAGGCGGTCGCGCGCGCGACCGCCCTTCCGGGAAAGGACGAGCAACGCCGCGTCGGTGGGGTCTCCGACGACGCCCCCATCCGCCTCCACGCGCGCTCTGGGCGTCAGCGCCGCCGCATCCAGCAGATCGGTCAGAGCGGCGAGCGCGTCCGGCGGAGCCTCCCGTCCGTCGATCTCGAAGCGGCCCTCTGCCGCGTAGCCCGATCCGGTGACCGAGATCTCGTCGTCGGCCGTCACGATGGTGGTGACGGTCATCTCTCCCGCGGTCAGCGTGCCGGTCTTGTCCGTACAGACCACCGTCGTCGCGCCCAACGCCTCGACCGAGGCGAGACGTCGGACGGCGGCGTTGCGGCGGGCCATCCGACGGAGTCCGATGGCGAGGGCGATGGTGGCCACCACGGGCAGGCCTTCGGGGACCGCTGCGATCGCGAGCGCGATCCCGGTCTCGAGCATGCGGACGGGGTCGAACCCCCGAAGCACACCGACGACGACCAGCGCGGCGGCCACGAGGAGGGTCGCACGTACCAGGCGTGCGCCGAGCGCGTCGAGACGGCGTTCGAGCGGCGTCTCCTCGTCCTCCACACCCTCCAGCATGCGTCCGATGCCACCGAGCTCCGTATCCATGCCGGTGGCGACCACTATCGCGCGTCCATGCCCTACGGCCAGCGCAGTCCCGGAGAAGAGCATGGTGGTCCGCTCGGGCAGCGGCGTGTATCGGTCGCATGATTCCGTCGCGTCCTTGCGGACCGGAACCGACTCTCCGGTGAGGGCCGCCTCGGCCGCGCGGACGCCCACCGCGTCGAGCAGCCGCGCGTCCGCCGGAACCGCCTCACCCTCCTCGATCTCGATCACGTCGCCGGGGACGAGGTCGACCGCCGGGATCCGCTCCCGTCGACCGCCCCGCAGGACGGTCGCGTCGGGTACCTGGTGGCCGAGGAGCGCCTCCATCGCCCGTCGTGCGCGCAACTCCACCGGGAATCCGATAGCCGCGTTCAGGAGAAGCACCGCGGCAATCGCTGCGGCTTCGAGCCTGTCCCCCACTGCGAAGGCCACGATCGCCGCCACCACGAGGAGGAGCACCACGACGCTCTGGAACTGCGCCAGGAGAATGCCCCACGCCGACGGGGGGCGTCGGGCGGTCAGCTGGTTCGGGCCGTGGGCAGCCAGACGTCGAGCGGCTTCCTCCGGTGAGAGGCCGTCGCGCGACGTATCCACGCGTTCGAGGACCCGGTCGACGTCCAGTGCGTGCCACGCCGGCGCTTCGGGAGCTTCACCGGTCGACGCTCGTTCATCCCCCCCGGGATCCGGGGGAAGCTCATGGCCATTCGGTTGATGCCCCACGGGGACCTCCCCGTCATGGGCACACGTCGGAGGTGCGCCCGACTCGACGTCACTGTGTAAAGATCGCGGATCGGAACGGGCGAGGCGAGGCGCGGGGCGACGCGTCGGGCCTCGATCGAGCCGCCGGCTCCGCCCGCCGCCTCCGCCGAGGGTGGCATGGACCAGCCAGGGATGCCCGCCGCCGAAACGGCGGCACCGGCCGGGCCGTAGGGCGATGTGGAGCCTGCACGCCCCCACCCTCGCCCCGATCCCATGCCCCCTCGTCATCATCCGATCGCCGCGCTGGCCGCATCGGCGCTGCTCGTCTCGCACCCCCTCTACGCGCAGACCGGGTCGCCGCGATACGACCTCGAGGTGTCCATCCACCCCGAGGCGGGTCGCGTCGAGGTCGGCGGGACGCTGCACGTGCCACGCTCGCTCGCGACCGGTGGTCGGCTCGTACTGCTCCACAGCGCGGAGGCAGCCGGGGTCTCGCTCGATGGGCCCGACGTCGATTCGGTCTCGGCCGGCAGTGCGGAGGGGATCACTCGTTGGACGCTCCAGCTCGGGGCGGACCTGTCGGACACGCTGCGACTCGACGTTTCCTACCGTCTCACGATCCCATCGGACCACGCGCTCAACCGCATCACGCCCGACTGGATCGAGTTGAACATCGACTCCTTCTGGCACCCGGTGGTGGCCAGCATCCCCGATATCCGGTATCGGCTGCGACTGGACGTCGGAGGCGACCTCGAGCTCATCTCGGGAGACGACGTTACCGCGCTGGACAACGGGATCTACGCGGTCGCGAACTACATCGCTCGACGCGACATTCCGTTCTCGGCCGGTCCCGACCTGAGGAGCGCGCGCGGGGTGCTGTCGGAGGCGTGGTCTCCGATGGCCGATGTCGACCTGGAAGGCGTGGTCCGCGCGTCCGACAGTATCCTCGTGTTTCTCCGGGACTACACCGGCCGCGCGGAGGACTTCGAGCGGCCTCGGCGGATCGCGCTCACGCCTCGGGAGGAGTCGGGATATTCACGGAAGAACTACGTGGCGATGAGCGACGTTCGCGACATGGACTCCCTCGACCTTTCGGGCTATCTGGCGCACGAGTTCTCGCACTACTGGTTCTCCAACGCGCAGTTCCAGAGCCGTCACCACTGGTTGACCGAATCGTTCGCCGAGTACCTGTCCATGCTCTACATGCGCACGCGCTTCGGCGACGAGTGGTTCCAGAATGAACTCGCGGAGAAACGGACTCGGGTCGAGGTCGATCCCACCCCGATGGCCGAGTTCGAGGGTCGTCCGCCTCATGTGGCGCTCTATCATCGCGGCCCCCTCGTGCTGTACGAGTTCGAGGCGGACATCGGTGCCGACGCCTTCCGTTCGCTGATCCGCGCGTTCATCCGGGAGGACATCCGCACTACCGGGGGGCTGCTCGCCCTGATCGAGGAAGATCTCGGGGCAGGAGCAAGGCGAACCCTGGAACGGCTGCTCGCGGAGGTCTGAGCCACCGCACCCCGAGTGTCTGCGGCACCGAAGGCTCGATCAGGCCGCGGGGAGGTCCTTCTGCCGCGGCTCCATCGAGGCCGGGTCCGGGCGGCTGTGTTCGGTGTCCCCGGTTCCGAGCAGCCAGCGCACGTCCACCGCGAAGGACCACGTCAGGAGCGTGAGTGCGACGGCGGCGACGGCGGTCTGGAGCGTCGGCAGCGCCAGAGGGGCGACGGCGACGAGAAGCGCGATGACCTGGACCACGCACACGGTCTTCCGGCGCAGATGGTCCTCCGTGAGATCGGCCCTGAGTCGTGGTTCGGCGACGCCCGCTGCCACGAAGAGGTATCGGAGCGCCCCGATCCCGAGAACCCAGACTCCAGGCGGTCCCGCACGCCACGCGATCACGGACAGCGCCATGAGGAGGGCCGCGTCGGTCTCCATGTCGAACCGTGCGCCGAACTGCGACTCCGTCCGGGTCCGGCGCGCGAGCCATCCGTCGACGCCGTCGAGCGCGAGCACGACCAGCGCGAGCCCGGTGATCCACCACAGGCCGGTGGTGGTCGGGAGAGCCGGCACGATCGCCGCGCCCCCGATGGGAAGAGCCAGCACGACTCGGCCGAGGGTGACCCGATTCGCCGCGCCGAGACCGGATCCCGGAAGGCGACGTGGAAGTCCTCGAAGGATCAGGAGCGCCACCACGGCGTAGATAGCCAGCGCTGGAGCGATCAGAATCGCGGAGTACTCCGCGACCGTCGAAACCAGCAGTGCCACCCCCGCGGCGGCAGGTGCCGCAAGGACCAGGTCCCGAACTGCAGCAGTCCGGGCGCGGGAGCGTGCGTCTGGTACGGACGAAAGGAGAAGCGACATGACCGGAAAAGACACCGCACGGGCGTTCTGGATCCGTCCGCCGGACGATGCGGCGATCCTGGACGAGCCGCTGCTTCCGCCCACGACGGCCGACGTTCAGGTCCGGACGCTGTATACGGGGATCTCCCGCGGCACGGAGTCCCTCGTCTATCGCGACGAGGTGCCCGCCTCCCAGCACGACGCCATGCGCGCCCCCTTCCAGGAGGGCGATTTTCCGGGGCCGGTGAAGTACGGGTACTCCAACGTCGGGGTGGTCGAGTCGGCGCCCGGCGATCGGTCGCTCGAGGGGCGACACGTATTCAGCCTGTATCCGCACCAGGATCGGTTCGTCGTTCCGATCGATGCCGTCACGCCGCTGCCGGCGGGTCTTCCGCCCGGTCGGGCCGTGCTGGCCGCGAACATGGAGACGGCGCTGAACGGATGCTGGGACGCGGGTGTGGGGCCGGGCGATCGGGTCGTGGTGGTGGGGGCCGGCGTCGTCGGGATGCTGGTCTCCTGGATCGTCGATGGGATTCCCGGCACCGACCTGGTGGTAGTGGACCCCGAGCCGACTCGCTCGGACCCCGCGGAGGCTCTCGGACTGGATCTCAGGTCGGAGCCGCCCGAGGCGGCGGCGGCCGATGTGGTGATCCACACGAGCGGCTCTCCGGAGGGTGCCCGGTCTGCGCTCGCATGCGTCGGTACGGAGGGCACCCTCGTGGAGCTGAGCTGGTTCGGAACCACCCGTGTCGGTCTTCCGCTCGGCGAGTCGTTCCACTCGGGCCGGATCACGATCCGCAGCAGCCAGGTCGGCCGAATCCCGCCGCAACGTGCGCCTCGCTGGACCTTCGCTCGTCGGATCCACAAGGCGCTGGCGCTGCTGCAGGACTCGGCGCTCGACGTGCTGGTGAGCGGGGAGTCGGCCTTCGAGGAACTTCCCACCACGATGGCACGTCTGGCCGCCGACGGGGGTGACACACTCTGCCACCGGATTCGCTACCCCCACGGAGACCCCTGATGTACAAGCTCAACGTCCGAGACCACTTCATGATCGCCCACAGCTTCACGGGCGAGGCCTTCGGCCCGGCGCAGCGGCTCCACGGAGCCACCTACGTCGTCGACGCGACCTTCAAGCGCGGGGAACTCGACGCCGACGGTCTCGTGGTGGACATCGCGCTGGCCGGCGATCAGCTGAGGGAAGTCCTCGACGAGCTCAACTACCGGAATCTCGACGATCTCGACGAGTTCGAGGGAGAGAACACGACGACGGAATTCCTCGCTCGCCAGATTCACGAACGACTCGTGGCCCGGATCCACGAGGGCGAGCTCGGGCCCGGAGCTCCCGGCTGCTCGAGCCTCGAGGTACGGCTGAACGAGTCGCACATCGCGTGGGCGAGCTACGAAGCGGCCGTGTGACGTCCGGCCACCATCGGGATCCGGCCTTCGTGGTCGCGGGCGCCCTCGATCAGCGCACCGGCGGCTACCTCTACGACGCACGCATCGTCGCGGGGCTCCAGGCGCTGGAGCGGAAGGTCCGCGTGGTCGAGCTGCCCGGGGACTGGCCGGAGCCCACCGGTCAGGATGTGGCGTCGTTGAGGTCCGCACTCGCGGACTGTCCCGACGGGACGCCGGTCGTCGTCGACGGCCTGGTCGCCGGCGCCGCGCCCGGTCCGATCGAGGCGGAGTCCAGCCGGCTCCGGATCGTCGCACTGGTCCATCATCCCCTGGCCGACGAGGGGGATCGCCCGCCGAGGGATGTCGCCGCACTCGAGGCGCGCGAGGGTCGCACTCTGCGGGCGGCGCGGGGCGTGATCGTGACGAGTGGATTCACCCGGAATCGGGTGGTCGAGCTCGGCGCGACTCGGGATCGAGTCGTGGTGGTGGAGCCGGGGACGGATCGTCCGGCCGGCGACGACGGATCGCGGGTTGCGAGAGGAGACGTCGTGACGCTGCTGTGTCTCGGATCGGTCGTGCCGCGCAAGGACCAGACGAGACTCGTTCGCGCCCTCGACGCACTGCACGCCTCCGACCCCGATCTGCGATGGCGCTGCGACATGGTCGGGAGTCTCGAGCGAGATCGTGAGTACGCGGATCGGGTACGGCGCGCGGTCGCTGCGTCCTCCGTGGCCGGCCACATCCGGTTCACCGGCGAGGTCGGGCACGAGGCGCTCCGCGAGATCTGGGCCGAGGCCGACGTGCTCGTTTCGACGTCGCGGTACGAGGGGTACGGGATGGCGTTGACCGAGGCCATGGTGCGGGGACTTCCCGTCGTCGCGGTCACGGGGGGGGCGGTCGAACGAACGGTCCCGGCGGAGGTCGGGTGCCTGGTGCAGCCCGACGACGATCGGGCCCTGTCGAGGGCGCTCGAGCGCGTCGTCGCGGACGGCGCCTACCGGGCCCGTCTGGCCGCGAGTTCCCGCGAACATTCGGGCACCCTCCCGACCTGGGCGGAGCAGGCGGCGGCCTTCGACGCGGCGCTCCGGGAGCTGACCGATGCCTGAGGGCTCGACCGGTCCGGTCGACGGCACGCGCAGCGGCCAGTCGGGCGCCGACCTCCCTCACCCGGACGACACCTTCGAATCGGACTGGCTCACGCTGCGGGAGCCCGCCGACCACCGGGCGCGTTCGAGCGACCTCGTCGGTGCGGTCGTGGCCGCGGGTGCTTCGCGGGGATGGTGGCGGGTCCTCGATCTCGGATCGGGGCGGGGGTCCAACGTGCGCTACCTGCGCTCGCGGCTGCCGTGGGCTCGACGGTGGACGGCGGTGGACCACGACGCAGGCCTGCTCGAGGAGGTCGAACGCAGGGTGGACGTCGAGGTGCGCACCATCTGCGGGGACCTTCGCGTCGAGGGACTCGCGGAGATCGCGGACCACGACCTCGTGACCGCGTCGGCTCTGCTCGATCTGGTCACGGAGGAGTGGGTGGAGGCGTTCGCCCGTGGATGCGCGACCGCGGGTGCGGGCGTCCTGATCGCCCTGACCTGGGATGGCACTGCGGAGTGGCGTGACCCGGATCCTCGGGACCGAGACGCGATGCAGGCGGTGCGGCGTCACCAGAGGGGGCGGAAGGGGATGGGCATCGCGCTCGGGCCCGACGCGACGGAGTTCGTCACCGCCGCACTCCGTGCGCAGGGCTTCGATGTGTCGGTGGCGCCCAGCCCGTGGGTGCTCGGAGGCGCGCGGGACGCCGGGGTCGCCGAAGAACTCGTGCGCGGGTGGGTGAGGGCCGCCGTGGAGGTCGCACCCGACGAACGCATCCGTCTGGAGGAGTGGGCGAGCCGTCGGATCGGACAGGTTCGGTCCGGAGACTTCGAGCTGCGCGTCGGGCACCACGATCTCCTCGGGCTTCCCGGTACGGTGGGATGACCGGGAGACGCCGCCACAGGTGACCGACTCGATCCGAGTGTCCGGCCTGACGCTGCTACGCCTCCTGGGCGGACCCGTCATCCTCGCCGCGGTCCTGGTCTGGGTGGATGTCCCGGAGGTGCTGTCGCGCCTCGGAAACCTCCATCCCGCGTGGGTCGCACTGGCACTCGGGGTGGGGGTCGTCCAGACCCTCGGATCGGCCTGGCGGTGGCGGTTCACGGCAGGGCGTCTGGATATCCGGCTGCCCTTCGGAGCCGCCGTGCGCGAGTACTGGCTGGCGGGGTTTCTGAACCAGGTGATCCCGGGGGGAGTGGTGGGGGACGTGTCGCGCGCATTTCGGCACGCGCGAAATCCACAGGAGCGAGACCACGACCCCCCCGGAGCCGACGGACACCCGCCGGTCGATTGGAGTTCGGTGGGCGGGGGCTTCGAGAGCAGAGCCGTCCACGCGGTGATTCTCGAGCGCCTGTCGGGTCAGGTGGTCGTCGCGGTGGCCGCCGCGGTATCCGGGGTCGCGCTGCTCACCCCGCTTTCGGGGGGGTGGGCGACGGCCTGGGGCCTCGCGGTGCTGGTCGGAATCGTGGTGGTCCAGGCCGCGGTCCCCTCCGACTCGAGCCGGCATCGCCCCGGAGAGCCGGTCAGCGGATTCTCGGATAGTCTGCGCGCAGCTCTCGTGGGTCGGACGGCACTCCCCGTGCAGCTCGTGACCTCGGTCGGTGTGGTCGCGAGCTATGTGGCCATGTATCTGGCCGCGGCGAGGGCGGTGGGCGTCGAGACGCCGTTCGTCGCCATGCTCCCGCTGGTCACGCCCGTTCTGCTCGCGATGCTGGTTCCCGTCTCGGTGGCCGGGTGGGGCGTCCGCGAGGGTGCGGCGGCCGCGATCTGGGCGTCGGCGGGGCTGCCGGCGTCGGACGGAGTGGCGATCTCGGTCGCGTACGGCGCGCTGGTGCTGGTTTCCACCCTTCCGGGTGCGCTGGTGCTGGTGGCGGACGGACTCACACGTCGTCGCTCGGGCGCGCACTCCTCTCGGTCAGATCGAGGTCGAACAGGAGGTCGACACCGAGTCGGTGGTGCCTCACGGGGAGTCGCAGAGCATCCGACAGAGCGGCGACCGGGGGAAGGCTGATTCCGGGCCTGCCCGATCCGATGAGGAGCGGCGCGACCGAAATGTGAAGCCGGTCGAGGGCGTCACATCGCAGGAAGTCGGAGACGGTACGTCCGCCCCCCTCGACGAGGACACGATGCAGATCGCGTTCGGCGAGGAGGTCGAGCACCGCGCAGGGCTCGAAGGTGCCATCTTCGCGAGTGGCGAGTTCGAGACGCTCCACGCCGTCCGCCGTCGTCGGTGGCGTCGCGCGAGCCGCCCCCGTCCCGATCAGCCAGAGGGTCGGTGCGTCGGGAGATGTGAAGAGGTGGCTCGTCGGTTCCAGACGGTCCTTTCCGTCGAGAACGACGCGGCACGGGTTGTCCCCTGCGACGCGACGGACCGTGAGTCGGGGATCGTCGGACGCGACCGTCCCGGCGCCGACCACGACGGCATCCGAAAGCGCGCGTGCCCGGTGGAGACGCGTGAGGTCTTCGTCGCCGTTGATGTAGTGCGAGTCGCCCGTCTCCGTGGCGATGCGCCCGTCGAGGCTCTGACCGAGCTGGCCGAGAACCCACCGGGACGAGGCGGCCAGGGGTGCGAAGACGTCGTCCAGAACCTTCGCGAGGTCGTCGGTCATCGCTTCGGACCGCCGGTCTCGTGCTCGCGGTGCTCACCGTCCTTCGTGTCGTGCTCACGGTCCTTCACGCCGTGCTCGGGGTCCTTTGCGCCGTGTCCCCAATCGTACGCGGTGCGGTCGTCGTCGTCCCTGTTGACGTCTCCGTCGCCCCCGAGCCGGTCCAGCGGGAAGGACCGTGAATCTTCGAGAATCGCGGCGAGTTCGGTGCCCCACGCCGTGACGAGACGCGCACCCATGTCGGCGGTCGCGAGGGTGGCGTCTCCCGTCGCCCCGGACGGGTGCAGGTCGTCGGCCCTCCACGCGAAGGAGGCCGACCCCTCCGGCGCGATACGCGACCCGTTCGCCTCCAGATCGATGCCGAGCGATGGGAAGTCCCGGACCTCGGAGGTGCGGACCCTGTCCGGATGCAGATGAAGCATGACGGCCGTCTCCACCGCGCCTCCATGAAGTCCGTGCCGCAGCTCCCGTTTCGGCAGGTGGATGTCGGACGGAATGGCGAATCGGAAGGTGTGGACCTTCACGACAAGGAGGCCGAAGCGGCGCCGGAGGCGAAGCGCCGCGGTGTCGATCGTGGCCCGGTTCCCACCGTGACTGTTGAAGATCACCAGGCGGCGTATGCCGCTTCGCGCCACGGACGCACCGAGATCGACCAGGCTGCCCTCGACCGTGCCGGGATCGAGTGAGAGCGTTCCCGCGAGCGTCGTGTGTTCGGAGCTGACGGCTGGAGCTACGGTCGGAAGCAGGAGCAGGGGAGGGGCCGGGGCCAGAAGGTCCAGTGCGCTCCGGAGCACACCCTCGCCGATGTCGACGTCGGTGGAGAGAGGGAGGTGGGGCCCGTGCTGCTCGACGGCGGCGGTCGGGAGGATCGCGACAGCCTCTGGACCGGCGAGAGCCGCCAGTTCGGGGGAGGTGAGCGACGCCCACGAACGGGCCGCTCCCGGGAGCGTGTTCGATTTCGTCGTCGTTCGCCGCTCGGTCATCGTCCGTCGCTCCGTCGTTCGGTCGGTGCGGCGTCGCCTCCGCTCCGTCGGGCGTAGAGGTCGCCCGACGGGAGTCCGTCCGCCCCTCCCGACAGCCACTCCTTCGCCTCGACGGCGGTCCGCCAGCCGGACCAGCGAAAGCTCCGGCGCTCTCCCTCGATCGCGTTGTATTCGTACGTGGCGAGCGTCGACAGCCGGTCGACGCACCGAACGGCTACGTCGAGTCCCCCGGCGACGAATTCGACGGAGACGGCCTGCACGGGCGTGGTGAGTCCGGCGAGAACGTCGGCCTCGAAGCCCTCCACGTCGATCTTGACGAAGGCGGGCAGACCGTACTCGGCCACGAGCAGGTCCAGCGTGGTGACCGGCACCTCCACCTCCGCGTCCCATTCGACACCTCGAAAGCCCGGATTGTCTTCCGGGATCTTCTCGCGCCACTCATCCGCGAGTGTGGAGACCGTGGGATGCCGGCGGGCCACCGCGAGCGTGGCGGTACCCGGGTGGGCGCCGACCGCCTCCCGCCGGAGCGTCACGCGGTCGCGGCGTCCGACGATGCGTCCGAGCCACTTCGCCAGGACGGGCTGCGGCTCGAAGGCGACGACGCGCGCACCCAGCGCCTGGAAGGCGGCGGTACGGTCTCCGAGGTGCGCGCCCACATCGAAGACCAGGTCGCCCGGCGCGACGAAGTCCCGGTAGAGCGCACGGAGACCCCGCTGACGGCCGGGTCGCCAGTATGTCACGAGGGAGCGGGCCAGGCCCAGCATGCTGCGAA
>JGI12109J20283_12061858_pt1 | contig 61717 bp, 52 predicted proteins | sample ElkSlonscriptome_12_FD_20283 | JGI IMG/M metagenome (IMG submission 20283) | reverse complement strand
AAAATGTTTTGTGAAAAAAGATAAAACCGTACCATGCTGCCGCAGGCGGAACCGTTCTGTAGCGGAGCAACCACCCGGTTTGTCATGCTACCGCACAGGTTCTGCTATTTGAAAGGTATTGCCCCATCATGACCAACCCGTTTCAAACAGTCTCTGAGACCCGCGCCGGGAGTTGCCGGCGCGGGTCTCTACGCATGTAGCTCCGCTTCAGGCGAAAGCAATGATGCTTACGATCCTATATCAAGTTCCAACAAAAAATTGACCAGACCGGGAAACAGAATTATTAGGATGAGAATGCAGACCTGGATGAGAATAAACGGAATCGCCCCGCGATAGATATTTCCGGTTGAAATCTCCGGCGGAGCTACACCACGCAAGTAGAAGAGCGCAAAGCCAAAAGGCGGCGTCAGAAACGAGGTCTGGAAGTTCGCGCCGAGAATCACGCCAAACCAGATGAGATCAACATCCAGTGCGAGAGCAACCGGCACAAACAGCGGAATGACGATAAAGGCAATCTCGAAGAAATCGATAAAGAATCCCAGGAAGAAGACAATCAGCATACTGGCGATCATAAAGCCCCAGAACCCGCCGGGCAGATTGGTCATAATATCAAATACAAAGCGGTCGCCCTCCAGTCCCCGGAACACCAGTGCAAACGCTGTTGAGCCAATCAGGATAAAAATGACCATCGTGGTGACACGCATCGACGCATCGGCCACTTCGCGCAGGGTTTGCCAGGAGAGCCGTCGGTTGGCCGCGGCCAGCAGCGTTGCGCCCAGCGCGCCGACCGATCCTGCCTCGGTTGCGGTGGCAACTCCGAAGAAAATGCTGCCCAGCACGGCAACAATCAGGAAGAGCGGTGGCACCATGACCCTCGCCACCCGCAGTGCCAGGGTTCGCCCGCTCATCGTGCGTTCGGAGAGCGGTAGCGCCGGTGCAAGTTTCGGCTTGATCTGGGCAATCACAAAGCAGTAGAGCGCAAACGCGCCGGACATCAGCAAGCCGGGAATAAGCGAACCGATAAACAGATCGCCGACGGAGACGCCGAGTTGATCGCCCAGCACCACCAGCACAATGCTGGGCGGAATTATCTGGCCGAGCGTGCCTGACGCGCAGATCACGCCACAGGCCAGATCACGGTTGTAGTTGTAGCGCAGCATAATCGGCAGCGAGATCAGCCCCATCGCCACCACCGTCGCGGCAACGACGCCGGTGGTGGCTGCCAGCAGCGCGCCGACAATCACCACTGAGACTGCCAGGCCGCCGCGCATCGGCCCAAACAGGATGCCCATCGTTTCGAGCAGGTCTTCGGCCAGACCGGACTTCTCCAGCATCGAGCCGAGAAAGATAAAATACGGAATGGCGAGGAGCGTAAAGTTGGACATGATGCCAAAGACCCGCGAGGGCAACCCCCGGATCAGAACCGGATCAAACAGATCCAGCGCCACCCCGACAATCCCAAAGATAATTGCTACCCCACCCAGCGAAAAGGCCACCGGATAGCCCAGCGCCAGCAGCGCCAGCGCCGCCAGGAACATCATCGGCCCGAGCGCTTCGAGAAAGATATCATACATCGTGCGCCTCCGTTACGTAGCCTGATCGCTGATCGGCTCGTCCGCCGAGTGCAGGTGGCCGGTCAGCATCGCCACATTTTTGATGATTTCCGAGATGCCCTGGATAATCAGCAGGCTAAAGCAGAAGATAATCACGGTTTTGAGCGGGTAGCGCGGCAGGCCAAACGGGTCGGGTGACTGCTCCTGGATCTGCCAGGAGAAGATCACGGCACTCCAGGAGAAGTGGATCATCAGGATGCTAAAGGGAATGAGGAAGAAGATCGCCCCCAGCAAATTGACCAGAATTTTGCGCCGGGTCGGCCAGTTTCCATAGAAGACATCGACCCGCACATGCCCGTTGTGCTTGAGTACATAAGCCGATCCCAGCAAAAAAATGATCGCAAACAGATACCATTGTAGTTCGATGAAGAGATTCGAGGAGAGATTACGCCCGACCAGCCGCCCGATATAGCGCCCACCAACATTCCACACGCCGACCAGGATCACCAGCGGCACCAGCCAGTAGGTGAACTTGCCCAGCTTTTCCATAAAGTCATCAATGACCTGCGACAAGCGGAGCAGTGCTTGCAATAGCGACCTTCCTTTCCATTTCTGAAATCTATTCGATCAAGGCCTGGTGAAAATACCTTTTAAATACTACGCGTTACGCGGTCCCTGACCCGGAAGAACATGTCGCCTCCGGCAGGGCCGAAGATTCGAATCTTTTTCACGAACATGTTGCACAACGTGCAACATGTTCGTGAAAAAGAAAAGTACCATGCTGCCGCAGGCGATTCTGCTTTTTGGTAGATCAAATGCCTGGTTTGAACGTCCACCGCGTAACTTGTGTTAAATAAGTTCGTGCAAAGCCGCAAAGAGCGACAAAAACCGTGTAAACTTTGCGGCTTTGCGCGAGCTAATCCAGCCATGTTTGAAAGGTATTGGGCTTAGTGACATGTCGCATGCCGGTACACGCCCTCTCCGGCACGCGCGCCCAAGATTACCGGGGCGCGGCATTGCTTCTCCCGGATGGTTCCGGCAGATGTATCCCAGATCATCGGCTACCATGCAGGGCAAACACGACCGCGCGTATCATTTGGTATGGACTGCACCGGAAAGTGGGTAAGGAGATGGGGCAGGTTGACGCGACAGTCGGGGTTGCGCTATCGTATTTCATGAACTGTCATACATTGGGGCGCACATCCTGCATATGGCACATAAAACCTGCCGGACGGCTATTTTTAGAGCGCAGCATAACGCGCCAGGTTCGATTGTACCGGAGGGGAAAGGGCTCGTGTAATGGGCCGCATTTTAACGGTTTGCGGAAGTTCTGTCAATAGCATATGTGAGGTTACACCTGATGATATACCGCCTTTTGTTATTCTTCTTGCTTTTGCTGATGGGGTGTCAGGCCGGGGCCGCATCAACCGCCACACCAATACCATCCGCTACGGCGGCTATCCCGAATCTGGCTGCCGCCACAACGCCCTGGGTGCGCGCGCCCCAGATCTCAACCAGTGCGCCACCGCCGGCTCCCGCAGCTTCGCCCACCGCGCCGCCTGGTGTCACCACCACGCCTACACCGACCGCTACACTCGCACCGCCAACAGCGGTTCCAACCGCGCCACCAACGCCGGTGCCACCAACGCCGGTGCCACCGCCGGCTCCCCCCGTTCCGGCCTACGGCTACCCGATTGGCCGCCCCGGCCGTCTCCCCGGCGCGGGGTTTTTTGTCCGGCATGGCTACCAGGTTGAGAATACCTGGTTTAATCCGGGCTACTGGCACACGGGCGAAGACTGGTATGCGCGGGAGGGTGATACGGCCGGCGCGCAGGTCTATGCAATTGCGGCGGGGACGGTTGTGTATGTGGGGGCAAACTACCCCGGTCGCGTAGTGATTGTCGAGCAGGACGATGGGCTCTTTTCAATGTACGGACATCTCGATCCGGCCGTCGCTGTGCAGGTTGACCAGCGCGTGAGGCGGGGCGATCTCCTGGGGACGATCCTGCGGCGCAGTGACGATGTGCCCAACCATCTGCATTTTGAAGTGCGTACATTCCTGACCAGCCGGGAGGTAAACGGCGCCGCGCCGCGCTACGGCTTCCGCTGCGGTGTGCAATGCCCGCCGGGGCCGGGCTACTGGCCGATTGGCGCGCCGGATCTGCCGAGCGACATGGGCTGGCGCAATCCAACCCATGTGATTAACCAGCGCATGTTCCCACCGGATGCCGGCGCACCCCTGGCTGAGGTGCAGGTGGTGGCCCAACCTGTGGCGCAGGCCGTGACGCTCTGGTCAGCGCCGCCGGGAGAACAGCAGACGGCAACGGGAGAACTGCCGCTGCCGGCGGAGGCGCGCTTCCCACTGCTGGCGGTCTGGACCGGCCCGGAGAATAGTCGCGGCACCAGCGCCGAGGCGTATCAACTCTGGTACCAGATCGGGCTATCCGACGGCGGCAGCGGCTGGGTGCCGGCACTGGTTGCCTCGGATTTTGAGACGGGCGGCGATGGGCGTCCGGCGACCCTCTTTTTTCACTTTGTGCCGGTGATGGGGGCGGCGGGATCAGAACCGGGTGCCTGACATAATGCCGGATGCGGATATGGAGTGCGGGAGCCATGCTCCCGCCTACATCCGGAGGGACTGCGGACGCGCAGAAGCGCGTCCCTGCCCAATCGCCAATCCCTAATCCCCAACTCCCAGTCCCCAGGCAGCGGCATCTGATCAGTTATTCTGAACCAGTCCACCACCTACCCAGTTGCCTGGCCCGGGTGCGGTACGGTTTACGCCGCCGCTTACCGTTGCGGCGGTACCGCTAGCCGTATTGGAACTCCCACCACTAACAACGGTACCTTCACCACTGGTCGTGTTGGATACCCCACCGCTAATCGTTGTGGCGAGACCGTTGGTGGTATTGCGTTGACCGCCCGTAATACTGGTCTGCCGACCGGCGGCGATATTGACTGCCCCACCGCTGATCGCGGATTCAGTTCCGCCGGCCGTGTTGTCACGTCCGCCACCAACCCATGCCTGTATTCCCGTGGCCTCATTCAGGGTGCCACCGCTGACGCCGGCATAGTTGCCACTGGCAAGGTTGCCGTCGGCTGTATTGGGACCGCCCCCGCCGCTCACGGACGTGGCAAAGCCGGTGGACCGGTTATTCCGCCCGCCGCTCACGCTGGCGAACGGCCCGCTGATGGTGTTGGTATGGCCGATGACCAGACCGCCAAAGCTACTGTAGGTATGCTCAATGCCGACAACCAGGTTATGCGATCCAGTGCGATTATTCGCCGGGCCAGTGTCCTCGTTGTAGCCGATAATCAGGTTGCCCCGGCCGTTGCCGGTCCCGTTGGTTGAGTCGGTGCCGTTGCGGATATGCAGGTTGGCTCCGGTGATGAACATGTCGGTGGCGGTCACGGTGACGTGCTGCAACTTCTCCTCAACCGCAGCCAGGCGTGTGTCCAGATCCGCCGCAGTGATCGTCTGCACCTGCTCCTCGACCGCGACCAACCGGGTTGTGACATCGGTCAGGTTATTGGTATTGTTTGCCACCTGTTCCTCAACGGCGACCAGTTGGGCTTCCAGATCGGCCACGTTGTTGTTCTGTACCTGTTCCTCAACGGTGGACAACCGGGTTTCCAGCGCGGCCAGACGGTTCACAACCTCATTCAGTTGGACTTCCAGCACCGCCGCATTTGCGGCATACTCGGCGCGCAGGGCATATGGCACGCCGGCGATACGCTGGTTTGGTTCCAGTGCTTCAAAGGGTCCATCGGGCGCCGTGCTGAACCAGACCCGCAGATAGGTCGCGCTCTGCGGAAAAACGCTTTGATCCAGCGGTGTGCGCATCCCGGCGAGACTGGTATCGCCCAGCAACAGGTTGAACAGGCCATTGCTCACTGGCAGTTCGACTGCTATGTCCGGCTCGCCGCCGGCGGTGTCGTCGTTGGCCCAGTAATTCAGACTGCCATCGCCCGAGGGACTATCGACAATGGCAAATTTGAAATAGCCCGCACCGCTGTAGGGCCCACCGTCCAGTTCGACCAGTCCCTGGTAGCTGATCACATGCGGTGTGGCTGGGGGCACCTGCGCGGGTACGAGCGGTGCAGCTTCGGTGGCGAGCGCCTGCCACAGCAACACGGTGAGGACGCCAACCAGCAGCCAGGGCAATCCGTTTTTCAGCGGGAAAAGCATCGTCTTCATCACCTTGATACCTCCAGTATCTGTATAAAACAGCATAGATCTTCGTGTGATCGTCTGTTATCTGTTTTTTAGTGTAGAAAGATGGAATGAATAACCAGGGGTAAATAGACAGCATTGTCCACCGGCGTCGTCGGGATGTCTGCCGGCGTGCGTTCACGCGCCTGCCAGTAGCCGGCCCGCAGCGTAACGCCGGGCGATATAGACGTGCCGACAACCGGCTGGCCCAGGGTGCCGTTGAGCGCTATGCGCTGCCCGGTGGTAGGCCGGCCGCCGCTCCCAACGACCTGCCGGACCAGTGCCGCGCGGGGCACGGTGTCGGCCATAACCAATCCACTGCCGAGCCAGATAAACATCAGCAGTATACCGGCCAGAAGAATGCGGTTCCTGGTTCGCATTGTGTGGTATCCTCCTGCTACAGGATGACCGATCGGTCACGATCATTCCCGCAGCGTTACCCGATGATGGAGCAGAGCTCTTCTCCTCCAGGTGCAGTGTAAGGGCATTGGAGCGGAAATGCACTCCCTCACGATGGTAGTTGTGGAGATAGGCGCACGATAGTCAGCGCCGGGGGGGCCTATCATGCCATGATAGGCCGGGGGCAAACGATGTGTGGTGTGCGGTCTGCCGGTGACATATCACCTGCATTCATGCTGCTCGTAACACCCTGTCCACCGCGCATCCCGCGTGCCGGGTGATGCCGATAAGTTCCGGCGTTCCACGGCGCAGCATGCCGCAACGAAACCTCAATATCATACTGACCGGCGGAAGGCATCTCACTGCAAGGCAGTGCGTCATCAAAGAAAGCAGTGCAGTACATCGCGGGGCACGGTGGCATTCGTGCATTGGTGGTTCTCTTCGGGGCAGTTCTGTCCCGCGTGGGCAACAGCCGCGCCGCCGCGCGTCATTCCCCAAACGCCAAACACTGATCCCCACCCCAGGCAGATCAATTCCGGCTGTGGATCTCTTCCGACTCGGTGCTGATCTGCTCGTTCTCGAAGCCGAAGGTATCGGCAACGATGTAGAGCGGTCGGCGTTTCACCTCGTCGTAGATGCGGCCGAGATACTCGCCGATAATGCCGAGGAAGATCAGTTGAATGCTCCCCAGGAACAGCACCGTGACCAGCGTTGAAGCCTGGCCGTAGAAGGCCGGGTTTGACGCGTTGATCAGGCGCAGCATAAACACGATCACCAGGAAGAGCAGGCTGAGCAGCGCGACGATAAAGCCAAAATAAGTTGCCAGTTGCAGCGGCAGATAGGAGAAACTGGTGATCCCGTCAAAGGCAAAGCGCAGCATCTTACTGAGGGGGTATTTGGTGGCACCGGCGGAACGCGCGTTCCGCTTGTAAGGTACCCCGGTCTGCTTAAAACCCACCCAGACTGATAAGCCGCGCATAAAGCGGTTGTATTCGCGTACATTCTTCAGCGCTTCGATCACGCGGCGATCCATCAGGCGGAAGTCCCCGGTGTCGATTGGGATTTCAACGCTGGTAATTTTGGCAATCAGGCGATAGAAAAAGGTTGCCGTTATCTTCTTAAACCAGGTCTCGCCCGCACGTTCGGTGCGCACTGCGTAGACCACCTGATACCCTTCGCGCCAGCGCGTAATCAGATCGGGTATGACCTCGGGCGGATCTTGCAGATCGGAGTCGATCACAACCACTGCCTGGCCCTGGGCATAATCGGTACCTGCCGTGATTGCGAGCTGGTGTCCAAAATTGCGGGAGAAGTTCACAATCTTGACCCGCTGATCCTGCTCATGGAGCCGGTACATTATCTCCGGGGAGCGGTCACGGCAGCCATCGTTGACCAGCACAATCTCGAACGGTTCGCCCAGTGGCTCCAGTGCCGCCACCACCCGGCGGTAAAACTCCGGGAGGATTTGCTCTTCGTTAAAAACAGGCGCAACCACCGAGAAGCTCGGACGCGCCTGGTCCGAGCACTGCACCGGGTGGGGCATATCATTTGTCACCATCTGCATAGAGCCTCTGTTCCTCGCATTTCAGGCAGACCTCAGACATTGACTATCTGCCATTGTAGCATGGCCGGCGCAAGTATGGTTAAGCGGTCGATGATCGTTCTACGCAACCTCGGTCATCTCTTCCCAGTTGCGCCCGACCTCCAGATCCACCTTGAGCGGCACGCGCAACGGGCAGATCTGCTCCATCACCTCACGCACCAGATGCTGTACTTCGTCCGCTTCCGTATCGGGAGCCTCGAAGATTAACTCATCGTGGACCTGCAGCAGCAGCCGGGTGCGTAACCGGCGGCGCTTCAGTTCTTCCGCTACCCGGATCATCGCCAGCTTCATAATGTCGGCGGCGGTCGCCTGGATCGGTGCGTTGATGGCCTCGCGTTCGGCGGCCTGACGACGCTGCCCGTTACTGCTGGTCAGCTCGGGCATGGAACGGCGGCGACCAAAGAGTGACTCGACATACCCCTGGGTGCGGCCCTGCTCCAGCGTGGTGTCGATATAGCTGCGCAACTGGGGAAACCGTGCAAAGAGCGCGTCGATCAAGCCCTGCGCATCGGTGCGGCTCAGGCCGGTGCGCTGCGCCAGCCCGAAGCTGCTGATGCCGTACACGATCCCAAACACGGTGGTCTTCGCTAGGCGGCGCTGATGCTTATCCACCGCCCGAACCGGTACATTGAAGAGTTGCGCCGCGGTTGCCGCGTGGATATCCTGCCCCTCCTCAAAGGCCCGCACCAGGTTGGGGTCCAGCGTGATATGCGCCAGCACACGCAACTCGATCTGCGAGTAATCGGCGGCGATAAAGCTATGCCCCGGCGCGGCGACAAACGCCCGGCGGATCTCGCGGCCATCCTCAGTGCGCACCGGGATATTCTGCAGATTGGGATCATTGCTCGACAGCCGCCCGGTGGCGGTGCCCATCTGGTTGAAGGAGGTATGCACACGGCCCGTCTCCGGGTTGACCAGGCCGGGTAGCGCATCAACATAGGTCGATTTAAGTTTGGCAAGCTGGCGATACTGGAGGATCAGGTCAATGATCTGATGTTTGTCGCGCATCTGCTCCAACGTATCCGCCGTGAGCGAGTATTTCTTGGTTTTGGCGGTGCGCCTGACCTGATCGGACGGCAGGCCCAGTTTGTCGAACAACACACCACTCAACTGGTCGCTGGAGTTGATGTTGAATGGCCGCTCGGCGTAGGCGTAGATCTGCTGCTCAAGCTCGGTTTGCCGCCGGCCCAGGGCGGCGCTCAACTCCTGCATATAACCGACATCCAGTTTAATCCCGGCCTGCTCCATCGTCACCAGCACCGGCACCAGCGGCAGTTCAAAGCGGGTGAAGATGTCATAGATGCGCTCGTGGGCCATGAGTTGCGGCTCCAGCGCATGCTTGAGGCGTAGTGTCATATCTGCATCGGCGGCGGCGTAGGGCACGGCCTGCGCGATGGGCACATAATCAAAGGTGGTCTGTTTTGCGCCGCGCCCGATCAACTCCTCGATTGACTGCATCTGCTCGGCGATCTTCAGTTCATAGAAGGCCAGTTCTTTCAGACCGGCACGCTGCTTGCCCAGCAACCGGGCCGCAATCAACGTGTCAAAGGTCAGCCCCTCGGTAACAACCCCTGCATGCAGTAGCATCGCCATATCAAACTTGGCGTTGTGGGCATATTTGGGCTTCTGTGGATCGGCGAAGAAGGGGCGCAAGGCATTCAGCACCTGCTGCCGGGGGAGTTGCTCGCCGCTGCGATGCCCAAAGGGAATATACCAGGCACTGCCGGGTTCAACTGCCAGCGAGATGCCCACCAGGTCGCACTGGAAGGGATGCAGTCCGGTGCCCTCGGTATCAAAGGCAAACCCCGGCGCGCGATTGAGTTTCTCGATCACCCGGTCGAGGTCGTCTGTGGTGATCACGGCCTGATAATCCCCCAGGGCCGGGGCTATGCTCGAACCGACCGGCGCGCGCTGCGAGGGCGCAACCGGGGGCAGTTCGTCCGTGCCAAACATCGACATTTGCAGACTGCTGCCGGCGGGAGCTGCCGCGCTCAGGTCGGGCAGGGGGACGGGTTCCGCCGCCGCGTCCGGCATGGCCTGATCCGGCTGCGCGCCATCCTGCGGGAGCTTCTTGACCAGGCTGCTGCCAAACTCCAACTCCTGAAATAGCGCAATCACCGCCGCCCGGTCATAATCGTGCAGCGTTGCCGCCGCCGGGTCAAGCGTCACCGGGGCATCGCAGACAATGATCGAGAGCTTTTTACTGAAGAGCGCCTCATCGCGCCGGCCCTCCAGATGCTTGCGGTACCGTTTGGGGGTTTCTTCCAGATGCGCGTAGAGGTTCTCAATCGTGCCAAACTCAGCCAGCAGGTTGAGCGCACCGGTATCGCCAATGCCCGCCACACCGGGAATATTGTCCGACTTATCGCCCTTGAGTCCGCGCAGGTCGGCCAGTTGCGTCGGCTTGAGCCCCTTGTAGCGCTCCTCGACGCGGGGCAGATCATACAGCGTGGTGGTGGTCTTCTGGCCGTAGGGATTTGCCAGCACCACGCGCACATGCGCGTCTACCAGTTGCAACGTATCGGTGTCACCGGTGAGGATCAGCGTGTCGATATCCTGCGCCGTCGCCTGCCGGGAGAGCGTGCCAATCACATCGTCGGCCTCGTAGCCCTCGGCGGTGTAGATCGGAATGTTCAGCGTTGTCACCAGTTGCCGGATGCGTTCCAGTTGCGGATGAAACTCCGCCGGGGTCTCCGCGCGGCCGGCCTTATACTCGGCATAGAGATCATCGCGGAAGGTGCGGCCCACATCAAAGGCCACCGCCACATAGTCCGGCTGATACTCCTGCAGCGCGGTCAGCAAGATCTGGGCAAAGCCGAAGACCGCGTAGGTCGGCTCGCCGCTGGAGGCGCGCAGGTTCGCGTCGGCGAGAGCGTGAAAGGCGCGGTAGGCCAGGGCGTGTCCATCGATCAGCGCAAGCTGTTTCCGGCGAGTCATCGTACTTCTTACTCCTGGATCAACACGGCACAGGTACCTCTTTATTATACTCAATGGCGAACAGATGAGCAACGTCGGGGTTGTGGGCCGTGGTTTGCGTTGACAGGTTTGAACGTTTGAACGTTTGAACGTTTCGCGCTCTGCGCTCTGCGTTCTGCCTGGTTTTATGCCCTTACGAGCCATCCGACACGAACGGCACAAACATCCCCGCATCGTCAACCGTCCAGCGGCTACCGTCGCTGGCCTGGACACCACGCCGGGTGCGCCAGGCATCGGGGAGTTTTGGCGGGATCGCCAGGATGCCGCCGGCGGGAGTATGAAACAGCACGAAATCCATGTGCCCGCTGATGGGTCCGGTGACATCCACGCCCACCCGCCAGCCACCGCTCCACTCACGGTAGAAATCGAACGCTATCTCCTCGCTGCCGGTCATTTCATAGATCAGGTTGGTGATGCACTCGCGGGCAATTCTGGTCACGCCCTGCATCTCGGTGACTTGCGTCAGGCCATGCTGGTCAGTCATGGGTGATCCTCTCTTTGGCGAAAGAACAAAGAACAAACAGAACAAAGAACAAATACGTTTTGTGCGGTCACATTAATCAGGTGTGTTGCAGCGCTTCGTAGACTGCGAGGGTTTGCCGGGCGGTCTGCTCCCAGGAGAACGCCTGCGCACGCTGCAATCCCCGCTCCCGCAGATCGGCCCGTAGCGCTGGAGCATCCAGCACCCGCTGGATTACAGCAGCCAGTTCATCAACAGCATAGGGATCAAATACGACCGCCGCGTCGCCGACCACCTCCGGCAGGCTGCCGGCATGCGCGCAGATCACCGGCACCCCGCAGGCCATAGCTTCCAGCGGCGGCAACCCAAAGCCCTCGTAGAAGGAAGGGAAGACAAATGCCGTCGCGCCCGCGTAGAGCGCCGGCAGATCCGCCTCGGCGACATTCTGGATGCGCATGAGCCGGTCGCGCAGGGCGGGCGCGGCGGCCATCTGCTGCACCTGCGGATAGCGCGGATCGTAATGCCCGGCGAGCAGCAGAACGGCCGGTTGTTGTGGCGTAACGCGGGCCCATGCCTGCACCAGCCGCTCCAGGTTTTTGTGCGGCTTGTTTGCCCCAACATACAGCAGATAGCGTGCCGGTAGCCCATACGTTGCGCGAACAACGACCACCGCTGCCTCCGTTTGCGGACAGAAGCGTGCATCGGCGGCCAGGGGCGTGACGCTGATCCGCGTCGGGGGAATGTTGTAGGCGCGGGTAATCGCCTCCTGCGCATTGCGCGAGATAGTGATAATCCGGTGGCTGGTGCGTACCGCCAGCCCCATCGCCACCCGGTAGAAGAGCCGCCCCTGGCGCGAGAGAGTCTGCGGCAGATGCAGGCCCAGCAGATCATAGATCGTCACCACCGAGGGGCAGGGCAACCCGGCGTAGGGCTTGATGTAGTAGGGCGAGTGCAGCAGATCCAGTTGCAACGCGCGGGCCAGGCGCGGCAGCGCAATCTGTTCGGCCAGCGAGAAGGGCCGAACATTCGTCTGAACCAATTCAACCGGGCGTAGATTACCCAGGAGAGCCACCAGATCGTGGCGGCTGTTGGGCAGGGCCGGATTGTAAAGCACAACCAGCCTATGTCCATGCTCCAGCGTGCCCAGCGCGGCGGCGAGGTTTGCGGTGTAGCGCCCGATGCCGGGAAAGTGATCATAAACATAGCGTGCGTCAAATCCGATACGCATACCGCCCCTACCCCTTATTTTCCATCCAGCATTTCGGCATACACCTGCTCAATCGCGCGGGCAGTCTGGCGAGCATCAAACTGATGGACGACCCGCTCCCGGCCGGCCGCGCCCAGCGCGCGCGCTTGCTGCGGGTGCGCCAGCAGTTCACCGATTGACTGCGCCAGGGCGGTGATATCGCCCGGCTGCACCAGTCGCCCCGTCGCGCCATTGACAACAATTTCGGGCACGCCACCGTCGGCATAGGCCACGACCGGCCGCGCCATTGCCATCGCCTCGATCAACACCCGGCCAAAGGGCTCGGCCTGCGAACAGTGAACCAGCAGATCAAGCGCTGCCAGAAGCCGCGGCACATCTTGCCGGTGGCCGGTAAAGGTGACGCGGTGAGCAATGCCCAACGCATGCGCCAGGTCGCGCAGATCTTGCAGGTAATCGCGTTCGGCGGCAAACAGCGTATCGCCGATGACGGCAAAGTGGGCCGTTGGATGCGCCGGAGCCACCAGCGCGGCGGCGCGCAGAAAATCAGACTGGCCTTTCCAGGGCCAGACTCGCCCCAGGATACCGACCAGCGAACCGGCACGGGGAAGCTCAAGTTCGGCGCGGATTGTCGCCGCATTTAGATTATGCATATGCGGAGCAAACCGGGTCAGATCGACCCCATTGTAAATGATCGTGGCACGTTCAGTGCAGGGGAGTACCGCCGCAACCGCCCGCGAGATCGCAATCACCCGGTCAGCCATACGGCACATCAGGCGTGGGTACCAGGTGCCACCCGGCTGCCCCGGCACATGGATATCGCGCACATGCCAGACCAGCGGCCGCCCGGTCAGCCGGGCGGCCGGCAACGCATAGAAGCCGGCGCGCATCACATTGCTATGCACCAGCGCAATTCGCTCCCGGCGCACAACCAGCGCCAGCGCCAGTCCACCGCGCAGCAGTTCAACCAGGGCCAGAGGATTGCCACGCAACCGGGGCATGGCTATCAGCAAGGTCGGCACACCCAGTTCATTGGCAGCCCTGGCGAGAGGACCGGGGTTGCAGGCCAGCAGCGGACGAAAGCGCTGCCGGTCCAGATGGCGCAAGAGCAGCAGCAGACTATGTTCCGCGCCGCCCAGCGCGGCGGCATGATCGAGGAAGAGGATTGGGTGGGCATCGGGAGAAAAAGACACACTGCCTCACGTCACTGTCGGTATAGCGATTATATTTTCATGGCGCACCGATGCCTCCTGGATTGGTACCAGCATGCTGACTACTCCCCTCCAACGCAGGCAGTAACATTTGTACTGCAACTGGCGAAGTAGGGCAAAGATGGCTTCAGGTGTATCATCAACATCCCGTTCCAACTCACGACTGACTTCGACAATCAGGAGGGGATGATCGCGTGTCAGCGTTGCCTGCGCACCATGCAATACCTGACCAACCGCACCCTCGACATCAATTTTTATCAGATCAACACGGGGCACGTTTAACTGTTGGACTACCTGATCAATGGTCGTTACTGCTACCTCAGCAACATGTGGAGCAGCACTTCCTGGTGGCAACAACCCGCTGCATGATGCTGTACGCGCGAGCGCAAACGACATATGTCCCGCCTGGGCACCGGCAGCCTGCTGCAGAATCCGGACATTCGTTAACTTGTTCCGGGCAACATGTGCTTCCAATCGCTGGTAAGACTCTGGATGTGGTTCAAAAGCAACAACGTGACCCTGCGGCGCATGCCGGGCTGCCAGCAGCGTATACTGTCCGATGTATGCCCCGACATCCAGAACCACACTCCTGGCAGTAAGTGCGCCCAGAAAGTAGTGAGCCAGCGGTCGCTCATAGAAACCAAGACAGTACATGTTGAAGTCTACCCAGTTTGGCAAACGCAGTGTAATCTGGAGATCTCCATCAAGTGTTGTCACAACTTCGCTATTAGGGATAGCGAGTCGCGGATAAAGCATAGTTGCCACGCGATATGTGCCCCGTACAACCGGGCTATGGAGGGCATACCAGCGTAATAACTTCATCCAGAGAGGGATACGCGTCATATATGTGCTTTCTCATAAGAAAGAATACATATTCCCACAAACATGTTGCACATAGTGCAACATGTTTGTGGGAAAGATTAAAAGTACCATGCTGCCGCAGGCGAATCTGGCTTCCATCTCGTTAAAAACCCGGGTTACATGTCAACCACGTAACTCCTGTCATGGTATGGCTATTACTACAACGAGGATGTGCGAAAACCATGCGTGCCGAAGCCACAGAATAAGCTGATTTGTCCACCCGATGTTAGTTATCTCTGCGCCCGCTGCGTCTCTGCGGTGAGAAAGAAATCTCGTTGTAGTAATAGCCAGACAAAATTACTGATGATACAACCTCTGATAGCTTGCCAGCGTCTCCTGGGCAGCACGCTGCCAGGTAAAATGGCGCGCGCGCTCCAACCCACGCATGCGCATCTGTTGTGACAACATCGGGTTCGTCAGTACTTCTTGCATGGATTGGGCCAGAACCTCTGGACTGCCGGTAGCTACAAAATAACTTGCATCTGCCCCCACTTCATGAAAGAGCGCGGTATCGGAGCAGACAACCGGCGTACCACATGCCATAGCTTCGATGAGCGGGATACCGAAGCCCTCATAGAGCGATGGAAAGACAAACAGATCGGCGGCGGCATAGTAGCGCGGTAGATCCTGGTTGGCAACATGCGTAATATGGGTTATGGCCGGGGCAATCCCCAGTTCCATAATAAGTTGTTGCTGGGCCGGTGTGGGCATACTGCCAATGCGCACCAGCCGCACCGATGCCTCCCGCTGACGCAACTGGTGGAATGCCCGATATAATCCTTCCAGATTTTTGCGCGCCGCGCCATGCCCGACATGCAATACAAGATAGCGCTCACCCGGCTGGAGTAAATGTCTACGCTGCTGTTCGCGTTCCTCCGGCGTACCGGAACCAAATACCGGGTTAATCCCATGATGTACTACCGAAATATGATCGCCGGGATAACCGGTTGCTTCAATCAGTTCCTGGCGAGCATCGGCGCTAACGGCAATAATCCGTGCCGCACGCAGCATGCCGCGAAAGGCCAGCCGAAAGATCATGAGCGCCGGACCCGCAGGATGCCAACGACGCAACCGCTGTGGTGGGCCTGATCCGCCGCTATGGTAGGTGACAATAGTGCGCCGGGGATCCGTAAAAAAAGCCAGATGACCATAACTGTTGTCGAGAATATGATAGACATCGGCGTTGATCCGGCGGAGTGTCAGCGGATAACGCAGCCAGCGTGAGAGATAGATCCCCAGCGTCCGAAGCGAGGCTGCCCGTCCATATGGCATCGGAATGCGCAGATCCGGCCAGGACCAGGCTGACTGGCGCACCTCAACAAACGTCACATCAGGGGCCACTACCCGCAACGTTGCAATCAGATGGTCGGAATAGACCTCGATGCTGCGCCAGCCTTCCTCCGGGAAATTACGTATCAATGCAACCCGCATCTACGGCTCCTGTCCCTGCACCTGCGTATACACTTGGAGTGTCGCCTGAGCAATAGCCTGGTCGGTGAAACGCTCCAGTGCGCGCTGGCGACCGGCGGCGCCTAACCGCTGTCGCTCATCTGGATAGGTTGCCAGGTACAGCAGGTGGGCATGCAGGGCATCCGTGTCTCCCTCTGGATACATCAGTCCAGCGTCGCCAATGACTTCAGGAATTGCCCCTGAGTCGGACCCGACAACCGGTATACCGACCAGCATAGCTTCAGCGAGTATATGCCCAAATTGTTCACGCCAGTATGGCCTTGTCCGTGATGGCAAAACGAGCACATCAAGTGCCCGTAAATAGGCCGGCATCTCGCGGTAATCAACATATCCCGGCAGAAAGACCCGGTCGGCTACACCGGAGGCATGGGCCCGCTGTACAATCGTTTCCCGTAACTCCCCGGCTCCCAGCAGAATCAGCAAAGCCTGATCCGCCAGGAGGCGGAAAGCCTCCAACAGATCGAGAAGCCCTTTATCGCTGATAAACCGTCCCGCAAAGCCAATACGCATACCGGCAGGCAGGTGATCCAACGCATCTGCCGGTATGTCACCGCGAAAATGGTTCGGATCCAGGCCAACCTGGGGAAACACCGAGACAGGACCGGTATATCCACGCCAGCGGACCACCTCGGCTGCCACATGGTTACCGGCGAGCATCCAGTCAACATGGCGCAACGTATAGGGCTCGATCCAGGCAAGGGGGCGGCGTCCGCGCCGAAAAATATTTTCCCAGGTAAAGGCAATCAGGTGATAACTAAAGTAAGGTTTGAGCATCACCATGGTGCCAAGCGTCAGACTGTGCGGTTCTGCCTCGACATGGACGATATCGGGCCGGAATTTCCGCAGAAGTGCCAGCAACTGGTGAAGTGCATATATTCGTAGCGGATTATGATTTGGAAAGAGGAGTGGCTGCAGAAGTTCTACCTGAAAAGGCTCATCATGCTGTTCAAAGTGCAGCCGTACACCGCTCGGCAGCCGCAGCGCCGGTATCGCTATAAGCATCAGGTCAATCGTGCCGTTGGTTGCCATCCGGCGTAACTTGCCTCGATAGTGTGACGGAAAATAGGTATGCGAGATCAGGAGAACGCGCATGGTACAACTTCCTCTATTCCGACAACTGAGATGACCGGGCAGCCCGGGCCAGATAGCGGATCTCATGCCACTGACCAGCAAGATCAGCCATGTCTGCGAGTAATCGAACGGTTGCCAGACGTGGTTTCAGTAACACCAGGGTTCGTATCCAGCGGGCCAGACGTACGCCGGCCCGCAGGATGAGCCGCTTGCTTGACGGCAGAGAACCTGCATGTTTCTGAGCAAAATAAACACTTCCGCGACCATGTTTGTAATTCTGATGCCAGAAGCTTTGTAAGTTATAAGGTTGATTATGTAATACTTTTATTGGTATGTACAACAACAATTTTTTTTGCCGAACAATACGTAGTTTGAGGTCAGCATCTTCCCCGCCCGCTACTGGAAAACTCGTATCAAAACCGCCGAGCGAAACCAGCACATCGCGTCGATACGACATTGAGTTTGTCCCCCCCGCTGGACACTCAAATCCACCCAGGTAGGGTGTAGAACTAGCACCATAGACATGATGCGTGATATACGCATCATATTGGGCAAACATATTATGCTGCAACAAGACCGCCGGTGCTTCCAGGTATCCCCCTACGCCGGCTATATGCGTATAACGCATATAGCCGGCGACGAGACAGGTGAGAAAAGCTGGAGGTATCAGACAATCATCATCGGTAAACGCGATAATCTCCCCGGTTGCCGCAGTAATACCCCGATTCCGGGCAGCCGCCGGTCCCCTGTTTGTGGCCTGCCGCAGATAACGCACCTGCGGGAACTCTTGCAGTACCATCGCGTCTGTACCATCCGTTGAGGCATCATCAACGACGATAACTTCATAGTCCGGATAAACTTGCTTGGTCGCCGCTTCCAGGCAACGGCGCAGGAGATCCTTGCGATTATAGGTCGGAATAACGAGCGATATGTTCATAGCATATGTATTAGGATCGTTTAAGAACGGCGGGTGGCGCGTACTAACATGCCGGCCGCCAGCAGATCAGGATAGTGATCACCCAGAAACTCAAGATTGCCGATCAATTTGCCGATAACCCGCAGTGACAGCGCCGGCAACAGCGGCAGATATGGTGCAAGACCAGCAGGGAAGGCCACAAACGTCCCCCGGATTTCTTCGACCGTAAACCCGGACTGATGGAGAAATGTACGGATGATCGCCGGATTAAAAAAGCGAATATGCGGATCGCGCCAGGGTGGCGGGCCAACCGCCGAGACGCGCCGCACCAGGCCCGCAAAATGACGCGCTTGCACGCCCACCGGCAGATACCCTACCAGATACCGGAGCCGCCACACCCAGTACGAGTAGTTGGGCGTTGAAAGAATCAGCGTGCCTCCCGGTTGCAATACGCGGTAGATCTCGGCAAGCATCAGGTCCGGCTGCAAAAGATGTTCAACAACTTCGATACAGAGTGCCAGCGTGAAGCAACCCGTGGCAAACGGCAGACTACCTTCAACACTTCCCTGGCATACATCCAGGGAACGCGCATGCACCGCCTGGACCTGGGATGTCAGATCAACCCCGGTTACAGCATTGCCACACTGGCGGCAAAGCTCTGTGTAGAAGCCGCTGCCGCAACCGACATCAATTGCCCGGTGCCCACTACCCATCCAGTGCCGTAACACATCGAGTGATTTGGGAATCGGGCGCGGTTGAGCAAAGTTTTCGATATGCGTTTCGTTAAATGTTTTCGTCGCCATAGCGTGCCACCACAATGAGATGACCGGCAAACAGATCAGGCCACCAGTATCCAAGCGGATGCAACCAATCTGAGATTTGATGCAGGCGTTGCCGTCCAAGCAGTCGCCCCAATATCACACTGAGCACCGGCATGCCGGTCAGAAGCGCCGTTGCGGTTCCATACGTGCGCACCGGCACGAACGCGGTTGCCCGCAGCAGATCCAGCAAGGCACGGCGCGTAAAAAAGCGAATATGCGCATCGCACCAGGGCGTATCCGCTGTCTGCGGATGGCCCCCGGCCACAAACTTGCCACCCAGCAGACGTACTCGATGAGCAATATGCGCAATATTGGGCACACTGACAATCAATATACCCGCCGGCTTCAACACGGCACGAATATGGCGCAGGAGTCCTGCCGGATCAAACAGATGCTCCAGAACTTCCATACAGACAACCGCGTCAAACTGCGCTCCGGCAAACGGTAACGATTGTTCCAGATCCACCTGAACACCCTGCAGGCGCTGGTGTGCCTGCCGTAGGGCGTGCAACGACAGATCAACTCCAACATACTGCCCGGCATACTGCCGGAGTGCCGGGGCATAGGTTATACCAGGACCACAGCCAACATCGAGCACCCGCGCAGATGGCGCTATATGGCGTCGGAAGACGGCGATATGATCCCTGATATCCGCAGATTGCGGCGCACCGGCCCTGGCCGCTTGCAACTGATCCCAGTAGATCTGTTTATAGTAGGTGCGTTGTTTCATGTGGTTTGATAGAAATAAGCTGTCCTAAAACTCCGGCAATCGCATCACCATAGGCTTCCCAGTTCAATGCCGCAGCCCGCTGCCGGGCAGCGCGTCCCATTGCGCGCCGCCGCTTCGGAGCGGCACGTAACTGTTCCAATGCCGTCGCCAGCGCGGTACTATCCTGAATAGGGACAAGCAAGCCTTCCTGCCCATCCCGCACCACCGAACCGGCATTAGGCGTCGTGACCACGGGCAACCCGGCGGCCATGGCTTCGTATGTCACCAATGCACTACCCTCTTCCAGACTGGGAAAGGCAAAGAGATCCGCCGACTGATAGCATACCGCCGGGTCAGGCATATGCCCCGACCAGTGTATCCCCGGCAGGCCGGCGTAACGGCGCAACACTGGTTGAACGCCTGGTTCAACCAGGCCAACCAACCAGAGTTCTGCATCCTGCCAGCCCAGTTGCCGCCATGCCTCCAACAGGTACAAAACCCCTTTGCGTATGCTGATCTGTCCGACAAAGAGCACCCGGAAGGGATGGTTCGTATCTCCTGCCGGCGTAGATATGAAACGCCGATGATCAACCCCAAAGTGCTGCAGCAGCAGTCGGTCTTCCGCAACCCCCTCGGCAAGAAACGTTTGCCGCACAAAATCCGAAGGGATAAGGATATAGTCGGCTGCGGCAAACTCAGTGACTGCCCGATGAACCACACATTCCGGGACCGACCAGGATAAACCCCAGCGCGCATACTCCCTATTCAGCAGCCGCGCCTGATAGCGCGGATGGGTTGAGGCCCGTTCAACAACGGTGATCATTCCGCGACGACGGGCTTCTTTGAGCGTATGTAATCCATACCCTCCCCAGACATGCAACAGATCGGCATACTCCAGATAATGCGCGGCCCAGTGATCGAAGAGGACATTCTGCACCTGCCATAACCACCGCCGCCGATCATAGGTTGCCAGTTTGCGCAGCACGCGATCCGGCCAACCCAACGCCCTGATCCGGGTCGCGGGTATATCGCTGGGAACATACGCACCGCACAATAGCCGCTGCAGCATACTCTGACGATACAGACCTTGCACGGCGTGATGGGCAATGTTCCCAATCCCGCCGCCGGCAAACTTTGTACCAATGCTGTACAGGATCTTCATGGTCTTCGCATCATTCCCTTAACCCGCAGTTGTTCTCCGATCCAGCGCGCTCCTTCGAGCATATCCCTTCGTTCACCGATCAGCAATAACCCCACGAAGAGTCCACTAAATAGAACCAGCTTGATTGCAGCGGTTGCCCAGGTGCTCCCCTCCAGCCAGAACTGCTCCAGCGCCAACCCGGTGCCACCGGCAATGATCAGTGCCGACAGCGGCCAGGCCACCAGCCGCGCCAGCGAAAAGTCAACGACGCCCCGCAGGTAACGGTAGAGCACCACACACCCGACAAGCAGCATCCCATCGGCAGCCAGCGCTACGCCATTAATGCCACCGAGATACGCGCCAATCATTACTGCCGGAATAAAAAACAGGGTCTGCGCCAGCGCCGTACGTTGAAATGCTTGGGGCCGCCCAACGGCAAAAAAGAGTTGCGCACCCAGAACAATCAGCGCATCCAGCAGCGTGTAGACCAGCATCAACCGGAATGTGAGCAGCATCGGCATCCACTGATCGCCAATCACCAGATGGATAAACTCGGGCATCACCAGCGCAAAGGCGCCCGCAACCAGAAACCCGGCCCGCAAGATCACATAGGCGGCCCGATACACTGCCTGTGAGAGCCGCAAGCGATCGGCCTGGAGGCGGGCAAAGACTGGTTGAAACACACTGACCAGCGGATTCGCCACAACTCGTCGGGGATAGCGCGCAAACTCATATGCGCGCGAATAGTACCCTAGCGCTACCCCCCCCAGCGTTGTCCCGATCCAGAAATCATCAAAGCGATCTACCAGAAAATAGAGATTACTGGCACCCCAGGCAGATTTGCCATACTCCCAGAACCAGCGGACGGTCGTGCCATCCCACCCCGGACGGGGAAACTTTACCCGAAAGAGCCCCCAGGTCATTCCCAGGCGGGTCAGCAAACCACTGCCCAGTTCGGCAACCAGGGCCCAGACGCCCCATCCCAGCCAGGCCAGCGTCGGAGCCACCAGGGTCATCACGACCGAAGCTACCACATTGGTCAGCGCCAGTTGCCGAAAGGCCAGATCGCGCGTCAGCCATGTCTCCTGCATGGTACTGAGCCCCTTGACCAGTTCCAACCCGGCGAGCAACAAAAGCACGCCGCCGAGCGCGGGCATGGTCGGGTAGAAGCGGCCAATCACGGGTGCCAGGGCAACCAGGAACAGTGCGGCCGGCAGCATCAGCCCGATCCGCAGGGTGACATAGGTCTGCTCTACCCGGTCTGTCGCGTCCTGGCGTGAAATCAATGCCTGATCCAGGCCGAATGCCTGCACCTGGGCCAGTAGAACGACATAAAACATTGCCAGCGTGAAGATACCGAACTGTTCCGGCGCAAGAAAGCGAGCCAGCAGAATTGCCCGCAGGAATCCCAGCGCAATTGTCACCCCGGAGGCAACAATGCCGTAGGCCGAACCACGGACGGCGCGACGGGCAATATCGGTATGTGTATGCGATGACACTACACTACGCTATCGGGTCAGAGTATTCTGCATACTGGTCAAAGGTAGCACCATTCACTAGGTATAGCATTTTCCTCCACACTATTGTACCATAGCGCCGGCCGGAACCATCAATTGTAGCAATTCTACCGTGGTTGTGACCTGGTTCTCTGGGATTCGCTCTAACCGCTTGATGCAGGTTGCACCCACTAATGACGTCCAGGAGTAATGACCTTTATTAACAAATTCTTTCGTATTCGACAAAACCTTTTCACATAAAAAATAGAGACATACTCGTCCCGGCACAGTTCGCGCAAAACAAAAGCGCAATTTTGGGCAGTTTGCCTGCTGTTAAAGATTATCATAATTTGGTACAATGTGAATCCTCAGTAAATCCTGCTGATACTGGAAGAAGTTGTACGTATCGTGCTGTAACTATCGGTGCTGAACAGATGACAAGGGAAATGATATGTAACAGTCATACATTGACGGTTGACGTTCTACCCTGGGCTTACTTCTTCTCCGCGCTGATCGGCGCGGATATATATCTCGCCGATTGTCGCCAGGATCTGATTGTACCTGTCTCCCGGAATTCAGATCAGCCGTTCGGCCCTGACCGGCACCAGGCTGTGCCGTTGCCACGTTCCGAGATTTGTAGGTAGGAGTGATACATCCGGCCACCGCTTGCATACAGCATAGCTAGCCGGGCACGGCTACCCTGCGCCCCGCCTGCGACAGGTACGCCCAATTGCTACGCCGCTGTAGCACGATAACCGCTGACAACGAACCATTGCACATCAGCGATCTCTGCATGGATCTGACATCCCTGCGGAATCGGATACCTGTGTGCATACCAGAACATAAGGAAGCGTGCCATGCGAAACGAACAAGCCAACTATGCACAATATGTGGAGGAACTGCGGCAGCGTAATGTCCGAAATGGGAAGATTAGCCATCGTTACCGGCAGACCGAGGACAGTGGTCCCAATGCTCCCCGGATGTTCAATCTGCTTACAACCTGTAATCGCCTGTTGCTACAGGCCGTGGAAGAAAAACCAGTATTGCAGGAGATCTGTCAGGTTATCGCCGAGACCGGCGGCTACCCCTGGGTCTGGATCGGTCTTACTAACCCGGATGCAGCCGGCGGCGTGCATCTGGTTGCCCAGGCAGGCCAGGCACGGGGCCACCTGGAGTTACTGAGCGCGGCCTGGCCGGGTTTTGCCTGGGATGAGACCCCCATCGCTATTGCACTATACACCGGGCAACCCTGCATTATCAATGATTTACTGCATGATGCCGGCGATACACCCTGGCGCAACGAAGCGGTTAAATCGGCGTATGGCGCTGTACTGGTTCTGCCAATTGTGTTTGACGGTGAACAGGACCGCGGCGTGCTCAACATCTATGCCAACATGTCCGGTGTTTTCAATACCGAGCAGGTCAACCTGTTTATGGAACTTGCCACCGACCTGGCCATCGGCCTACCGGCGTTGCAGGTTCGCCGTCGGCAGCAGCAGGCCGAGGTGCAGGTACGGCAGCTCCAGACGGAACTTGAACGGCGGACGCAGCGGTTGACCGACCAATTGGTCGCCAACAATCGCGTTCTCGAAACCGAGATTATCAAACGGACCCAGGCAGAACAACTCTTCCAGCAGGCCGTGCAGCAAAACGAAACGCTGCATCGCATCAGCAGTGCGCTGATCGCCGCCGCTAGCCTCGAAGAGCTCCTATGGGCATTCGCTACGCCTTTTTTAGCGCATGGACCGTGTAATGTTGACATGTTTTGTACCGCCAATGATGAAGACGGCCGGCCCATCTGGGCCGAACTCATTACCCGCATTCAAACGGCCGCGGGACTGTCCGTGCCGCTGGGGATGCGCTACCACATGCAGGATCTGCCGCTTGGTCAGCGCTTGCTGGCCGCCCCCCAGCAGATCGCGCTGATCAACAATGTTGACTTCATGCACGAGGGGGTTGATGAACAGACCATTCGGACCATGAAATCGATTAATGCGCGCGCAATGGCCGGTATTCCGCTGGTTGTTTCCAACCAGCGTTGGATCGGGATCATCACCCTGAGTTGGCCGCATGCATATTCCCTCAATGCCCAGGAACAGGAACTCTGCCGGATGCTGGCACCACTACTGGCAACACAGGTTGAGAATCGTCAGTTGCGTGCCTTCTCGCAGTCAAGTGTAGAGCACGATCGCCTGGTGGCCGAGAATGCTACCTATATGATTTCACGCCAGACACCCGAAGGCGTCTATCTCTATGTTTCACCGGCGAGTGAAATGCTGCTTGGCTATACACCGGCCGAGTTGCTTGATCATCTCTCGTACACGTTTTACCACCCGGAAGACCAGGAAGTTGTCCGCAAATCCCGCGCAACAGTTATGGAACTGCCGGTCAGCCATACGGTCACCTACCGTATCCGCCGCAAAGACGGGACATACATCTGGATTGAAACCACCGGTCGTGCCATCCGCGACCCTATGACGGGAACCGTTCAGGAAATCCTGACTGTCTCGCGTGATGTTACTGAACGCCGACAGGTAGAGGAAGCACGCGCAGAACTCTCACGCCAGAACGCGGCGCTGGTGCAGGCAATGAACGAAGTCGTTTATGAGCATCTGGTCAAGCAAGACACTATTCTCTGGAGCGGTGAATATACCCGGGTGCTCGGTTACAGCTCGGAAGAGATGGGCGCGGATGAGGACAGTTGGCGCGAACGCGTTCACATGAGTGATCTGCCCCAGGTGCTGGAAGAATTTGACAACGCTTTTGCCGAAGGCCGCATGTATGACCTGGAGTATCGCTTTCAACACCGAGATGGACATTACGTCTGGTTGAATACGCGCGGCGTGCTGCATATCGATAGCGAAGGCAAACTTGATCGGATTATCGGGGTGATGCGCGATGTTACTGCACGCAAGCAGGCTGAGGAAGAACTCAAGCAGCGCACCCTGCAACTGGAAGCCGCCAACAAAGAACTGGAAGCCTTCAGTTACTCCGTTTCCCATGACCTGCGCGCGCCCCTGAACAGTATTGACGGCTTTAGCCGGGCACTGCTGGAAGACTATGGCGATTGCCTGGACGCCGATGGACAGGACTATCTGCACCGTGTTCGTGCCGCCGGCAAGCGGATGTCTCGCCTGATCGACGATCTGTTGAGCCTGTCACGCGTGACTCGCAGCGAGATGCGCCGGGAAGCGATACACCTGAGCGAGTTGGTGCATGTAGTGGTGGCAGATCTGCGTAACACTGAACCGGAACGCCGGGTAACGGTGACCATTGCCCCTGACATCATCGCCGAAGGCGATAGTCATCTCTTGCAGGTGGTTATCGAAAATCTATTTGGAAATGCCTGGAAGTTTACCGGCAAAAAGCCGCAGGCCCATATCGAATTTGGTGTCATTGAGCAGAATGATACGCCGGTCTACTTTGTTTCGGATAATGGGGCGGGATTTGATATGGCCTACAGCGAGAAACTCTTTGGTGCCTTTCAGCGTCTCCATACCAGCAATGAATTTACGGGCACGGGTATTGGGTTGGCTACGGTGCAGCGCATTATTCATCGGCACGGCGGGCAGATCTGGGCGGAAGGAGCGGTTGGACAGGGCGCTACATTCTATTTTACACTCTCGGTATAATCGGCCGGCAGCAAGGTGAGGTGAGAAGATGATGCACGGGGGGATTATCGGGTTAATAGAGGACCGCTGCAATGATACCGTGGTACGTATGAGCGGTAGCGGCACGTCAATGTCGGCCGTTCTCCCAAACCGTGAGAACAGTACCACATCCTGCCGGGCAACAGCCGATTGCGCCGACCGAGGAATAACCTGATGAGTACCCCGCTGCGCGTCTTGATCGTCGAAGATGCCCCTGATGATGCGGTTCTGCTGGTGCGTGAGTTGCGGCGGGGTGGGTACACCCTGACCCATCGCCGCGTTGAGACGCCGGAAGCGATGAACGAAGCCCTGGAGACGCAGACCTGGGATATCATCATTGCCGACTACTCGCTGCCGCGCTTTAGCGCACCGGCAGCATTACAATTGATGCGCGAACGGGAGGTTGACCTGCCCTTCATTGTTGTCTCCGGCGCAATTGGCGAAGAGTTGGCTGTCGAAACCATGCGCCTGGGCGCGCACGACTATCTGATGAAAGGACATCTGGCGCGGCTGGTTCCGGCGATTGAGCGCGAACTTCGCGAAGCTCAGGAGCGGCGTGAACGGCGCCGGGCGGAAAAACGCACCCGCCGTGAGGCCGACCGCGCCGAGTCGCTGCTGCGCGTTGCTGCGCGCCTTAACACGCAGCTTGACCTTGACGCGGTGATTACAGCCGTGTGCGAAGAAACAGCACGCGCGCTTAATATTTATGCCGTAAGCGCATACCTCTACGATGAACAGCACGACACACTCTACCTCGCCGGCGCATACGGCCTGCCGCCAACCTTTATGGAGTGTCCCCATAGTTTCCCCCGCGCCAGCTATGATCAGTATGTTCCCCGGGAAGATCTGGTGATTGTCCTGCCGGAAGTCCATAGTATTGCCGGCCTGTTCAATGGCGACCTGGCAGAACGGTTGAACATCCACACCATGGCCCTGGCCCGCATGGTCCGCAAGGGGCAACTGGTCGGCATTCTCAACCTGATGATCTTTGGTGAAGAACATCTCTTCACCGAAAATGAACTGGCGTTGCTCCGGGGACTGGCGGATCAGGCGGCAATGGCGATTGCCAACGCACGCCTGTTTGAAGAGAGCGAGCGCCGCCTTAAGCATTTGCAGGCGCTCCGCAATATTGATATGACGATTACCTCCAGTCTGGATCTGGGAGTCATCCTGACGGCCATCATTGACCAGATTATGCAGTTGCTGCATGTCGATGCGGCCTGCGTGCTGTTGTACAATCCGCAAAGCTCCATGCTGGAGTATGCCTCGGGGCATGGCTTCCGCTCACGGGCGCTCCAGCATACCCGCCTGCATATGGGCGAAGGTTATGCCGGCAGTGCTGCTCTGGAACGGCAGCTTGTCAGCATCCCCAATCTGAACCTGTCAACCGGCGATTTTGCCCGCGCGCCCCTGCTGACTGAAGAGGAGTTTGTCGCCTACTATGCCGTCTCCTTGACAGCCAAAGGTGAGATCAAGGGCGTGCTGGAATTGTTCCACCGTGCGCCGCTCGATCCCGACCAGGAGTGGATCGACTTCCTGGAAGCGCTGGCAGGCCAGGCCGCGATTGCCATTGATAATGCCGAGCTTTTCAACAGCCTCCAGCAGTCAAAGAATGAACTTACCCTGGCCTATGACGCCACCCTCGAAGGCTGGTCGCATGCGCTCGATCTGCGTGACAAAGAAACCGAGGGCCATACGCAGCGCGTCACCGAAATGACCGTACGTCTGGCCCAACTCATGGGTGTGAATGACGCCGATCTGGTACATATTCGCCGGGGGGCCCTGCTGCACGATATCGGCAAGATGGGCATTCCTGACGGGGTGCTGCTCAAGCCCGGCCCCCTGACTGAAGAGGAGTGGGCCATTATGCGGATGCATCCAGTGTACGCCTATCAGTGGCTTGCGCCGATCAGCTTTTTGCGACCCGCCCTCGATATTCCCTACTGTCACCACGAGAAGTGGGATGGAACCGGCTACCCGCATGGGCTGCGCGGCGAACAGATTCCCTTCGCCGCGCGGATCTTCGCTTTAATCGATGTCTGGGATGCGCTCTGCTCGGATCGACCCTACCACGCTGCCTGGCCCCGAGATAAAGTGCTTGAGTATGTTCGTTCACTGGCCGGCACCCACTTTGACCCGCAGGTTGTCGAGGTTTTCCTCAAGCATTTTCCGCAACTTATGAAGATTGATGATCGCCGGCGGTAGCTTGCGTCCCTACGTCTGAATTCTGCAAAAAGTAGCGCAGATCCCCCAGGGGGATCGCCACCCAGTCCGGGCGGTTGGTTAGCTCATACTCCAGTTCGTACATGCCCCGCTCAAGCAGGAAGATTTTTAACAGCAGGCTCATCTCCTCGGTTGTCCGGGGCAGCAGGGAGTTGCCGTCGGCAAGCATGCAATAGGCTTGCAGAAAAGCAACGCCAACCCAATATTGCCAGAAGCGCACCCACCCTTCCCCATCATCCAGATGCTGCCCCGCTTTACGCTGATCGGCAAATGCTACATGCGCCGCGTAGTGAAATGAGCGGAGCATGCCGGCAACATCGCGCAGCGGTGAGCGTTTGAGCCGCCGCTCAAAAAGCGGTCGCTGCGGTTCGCCCTCGAAGTCAATAATGGTAAAGTCCTGGTCGGTACACAACACCTGCATCAGATGGTAGTTGTTATGACAGCGGATGCGCATCCCGGTAAAAGTGCGTTCCAGGATTGCATGAAACTGATCAATCAATATCGCCTTCTGATCGAGTAACTGCCGGGCATCCTCCTGTAGTTCCTCGGGCAGGGTTGCTCGTCGTCGCCGCAGGTTATCCAGCACATTCAGAGTGAGGGCGCGCGCCGTCTGGTAGACCGAGCGCTGGTAGAACGAGTTAAATGGCTCCGGCGCAAAGCCGGGGGTGTCGGTGTCGGCTGCCAGCGTATGGTGCAGTTCGGCGGTGCGCTGCCCCAGCAGCCGCGCCTTCGTCAGGGTAGCACCAATCAGTTCATGCGCCAGGGCCGGCAGTTCCTGATCGGTCTGCTCCAACAGCGTGGTCAGTGAACCGGGAACCACGGGTAGCTCGGCAGCCGTTGCCGCGACACGTTCAAAATAGCCGCGCAGATCATCCAGGAAGTCATGCCATGCGTCGCCCTGGTTGCCCATAAACTGCTGCAGGATTGCCAGCGTCATCGGCGGGGTGCGGCGGCGGTGATAGGTCAGGTCGCCGGCGATGGCGGGGCTATGCCCGAACCCCTGCTCCGTCAAGAACTGCCCCAGTTCCAGGTCGGGGTTGGTGCCCTCATCAATGCGACGGAACAGCTTCAGCACCGCATGCTCATCGTAGGCGGCGGCGGTGTTGGCATGCTTCCGCTGGAGAATGCGCAAATTGCGTACATTCTCAACAATGTGCTGGATCGATGCAAGGACCGGGGTAGGCGTTCCCATCAGCACTCCGGCGGTTCCCAATAAACGCTGCTGGTGGGAGATCCTGGTGACCAGCGCCTGATTAAAGCGCAGATCCCAGATTGCATCGTACAAGATGCCCGGTTCCGCCTGATCGTTCTGATCATCCGGATCGTTTTCGGCAATCTCGGCGATGATCGCGTTGGCGAACCGCTCGCGGGCATATCGGGCTATCTCACCATGGGCATAGGTCAGCGGAAGCGTGTAGATCTCCGGGTCGGCATCGCTATACTCCACCCGGATCAGGCAGATGTAGAGCGCGGGCTCCTCGTCCGAAACGGTGATGACTTCCCGGATCGTCATCGACAGGATCGTCTGGTGCCAGCCGGTAAACCAGGGCTGCGTCCGAAAATAGTTCGGCAGGATCGCCTCCAGGTCGGCGCGGGCGTTGCGCCAGACCAGATCTTCCCAGGAGTCGGCCACCCGCAGTCGGGGGACTGGTCGTTCGGTCGCTCCCGGCGGTAGAACAGTGCGATCATTCCTGGACGGCTCCAGGGCGAACCATTGGAAGCTGTGCGGCCCCAGGGTCAGCAGGTAGGGCAGTTCGCCGATGGTGGGAAACGGCGTGCGCCCAAACAGTTCAATCGGTACCTGCCCCGCGTAGTCCTGCAGATCCAGTTCAACATACTGTGTAAAGCGCGACAGGTTGGCAACAATCAGGATGACCTCGTCTTCATAGCGGCGAATAAAGGCCAGGATCTTGTGATTGTCCGGGTGTAGCAACGTGATACTCCCCCGGCCAAAAGCTTTGTAGCGCTTGCGCATCCCGATCATCTGTTGCAGCCAGCAGAGCAGCGAGTGCGGGTTGATCTGTTGCGCCTCAACATGCAGTGTTTCGTGGTGGTACTCGTGATCAACAATCAGCGGCAGGTAGAGTTGCTGTGGATGCGACCGCGAGAAGCCGGCATTGCGGTCGGCATTCCACTGCATCGGCGTGCGAACGCCGTCCCGGTCGCCCAGGTAGATATTGTCGCCCATGCCGATCTCGTCGCCATAATAGATCACCGGCGTGCCGGGAAAGGCAAACAGCAGGCTATGCAGCAGTTCGATGCGCCGGCGATGGTTGCTCAACAGCGGAGCCAGTCGCCGCCGAATGCCCAGGTTGACGCGCGCCGCCGGATCATGCGCGAAAGCCTGGTACATGTAGAGGCGCTCCTCTTCCGTCACCATCTCCAGCGTCAACTCATCATGGTTGCGCAGAAAGACCGCCCACTGGCAGTTATCCGGAATTTCCGGTGTTTGCGCCAGAATATCCACAATTGGGAAGCGGGTTTCCTGCCGCACGCCCATAAACAGGCGCGGCATCAGCGGGAAGTGAAAGGCCATATGGCACTCGTCACCATCGCCGAAGTAGGCAACCGCGTCCTCCGGCCACTGATTCGCTTCGGCCAGGAACATGCGCTCCGCGAAGTGCTCGTCCACATGGCGGCGCAACTGCTTGAGGATCGCGTGTGTTTCCGGCAGGTTTTCGCAGTTGGTGTTGCCGGCTTCAGCCAGGTAGGGTACGGCATCCAGCCGAATGCCATCCACCCCCAGTTTGAGCCAGAACTCCATGACCCCTGCCATGGCCTCCAGCACGCGCGGGTTGGCATAGTTGAGATCGGGTTGGTGATGGTAGAAGCGATGCCAGTAGTACGCCTGAGCCACCGAGTCCCAACTCCAGTTGGAATTCTCGAAGTCCTGGAAGATCACCCGCGCCGCCGCATACTCCTCGCCGGTAGCGCTCCAGACGTAAAAGTTGCGCTCATCGCTGTCGGGCGCGGCGCGGCGAGCGCGCTGAAACCAGGGATGCTGGTCGGAGGTATGGTTGAGCACCAGTTCGGTAATCACCCGCAGCCCGCGCTGATGAGCCGCTTCCAGGAATTGCCGAAAATCCTCCAGTGTGCCATAGTCGGGATGAATCCCGGTGTAGTCGGAGATATCATAGCCGTCATCTTTGAGCGGTGACGGATAGAAGGGCAGTAGCCAGATCGCCGTGATCCCCAGATTATGCAGATAATCCAGCTTCTCCGTCAGCCCGCAGAAATCGCCGATGCCGTCCTCGTTGCTGTCGTGAAAGGCGCGGACATGGACCTCGTAGATAATCGCATCTTTGTACCAGAGACCATTCTGCCCGGTTGCAACGGCTCTGCGGCCCCTCCTGGATAACGTCATTGTCAACCTCGCTGTGAGCAAAGAACAAAAGAACAGAGAACAAAGAACCAAAAGACCATATTAAAGAAAGTAGGTGCGGCTTGCTGAAGTTTGAATTTTTCATCCGGACATCTGCTGGACCGGGAGTCCCGGCTTCAGCCGGATCAGGCGTTCCCGGCAGGATGCCACTGTTCCGGCAGGCATCCAACCGGCTCACGCCGGGACTCCCGGTCATTCATATCCGGACTATGTTTTCAACGTTCGTGCCTCCGCACACCGCTACCTACTCTCAGGGGTTTGGGATGTAGCCGCATCCATGTGGCATAGACGCGGCTACATCCAGATACTCAATGGTGAAATAGTCCTACATTTTCGAGAGGATGCTCGACAGGTTGATCCCGGAGCCGCTCTTGCCCGACTTATCGCTGAGCACCCGGTCGGCCAGGTAGGCGGCGGCACCCGCCAGGGCTTTCCGGCCCATACTGGAGTTCAGCGGAGAGTCTTTCCCCAGGATCTGGTCCAGCAGGCCTGGGTCTTTCTGCTCGGCGCGGCGGGCCATGCGCCCGACGTTGTGTGGCTGCGCCGCTTCATCCTCATTGTTGAACTGGTAGCCGTCGTAGGGCCGGTTGGGATCATTATTGGCGTTGAGAAAGGAACCGGCCAGCGACTTGAGTGTATCCAGCGGCAGTCCATGGAAAGCCTGGTCGTTCGCTTCGTCGGCCTCCGCGTCCGAGGCATGGCGCATAATCTCGCGGTAGCGGTTTGCAGCCTCCTCGTCCGAGATGCTGTCGGGGTTGTCCTGGTAGCGCTGGATAAAGTCGGCATACTCTTGCCGGCGACCGGGGTGTTCCTGAAAAAACTGCTCTAGCAGACTCATATTCATCGTGTCCTCCTTTGTAATGCTGTCTGATCAGGCCATGCTTACATCGTGTAGTGTGCGCCAGGTTGGTATAGCAAGGAGTATGCCAGTTTTTAGCGAGAACTGAGAGACTGTCTGAAAAGAGTGTGTCATGGGGATACGGCCCCGGCGCGGGCGTCCCGGCGTCAGCCGGTGTGGGGCCGAACCGGCTGATGCCGGAACGCCTGGGGTGCTGTCCGGTGTATCCGGGCAACGAACATGCCATGTGACCGCCGCGAACCACCGTTTCAGACAGGCTCTGAGAACAGGAGACCTTACTCTTCCTCAGAATCGGCTCCCTCCGGGTCGATCCCAAAGATCTGCATCCATTCGTCAACTTCGCGGGGAGTAAGGGGGCGCTCGCTGCTTTTGTTGTCGGGACGTACCGTCGGCCCGGCGGAAGCGTGCAACTTGCGGGCAAATTCGCTGGAGGATATGACCACAATATTTCGGGCATGTGCCTCACCCGCCACCGCCCGGTCGGAGGTGATCACCTGCCACTCATGTGTGCGCCGGATTGCGCGGATACGTTTGATCAATAACCTGTCGGCATCACGGGGGGATTTGGCAAAGTGACACTCGACATTATAGCCGTTGAGATTCTGCGGGTGGCCGTACACCCCGTGATCGAACACGACGACGATGCGCCGGCCGCGCTTTCGGGCCGCATACCGCCGCAGCAGCAAGACCAGTTGCGCTTCATCGTCGCTATCTGCCAGATCCAGGTCCGGCATCTGTCCAATCAAGTTGTGCCCATCGATAAGCAGTGGCATACCTTCGATTGTACCACTGATGCGCGGGTTGTAACACCCATAGTGCAACAATTGATCCCGGACGCGCGTCCCATCCCTGAACGATTTTTTAACCGAAGCCCGCACACCCTGGCGTGAACCGGTTGATCCGTGCCGGCGTGTGCCCATATACCGATAGGTATGAGAATATTCCTATGCCAGGAACAGACATATACGAGCAACCGGTGCAACCGGACGAGCAAGCGTATCGCCGGCACTATCGGCAAGATCAGGCCCGGCGCTGGGGTAGCGTGCTGCTGCTGGTTGGCATCGTCTGGCTGGTCTTTGAACTGGTCAGCCACACCTTCTTTCTAGGAAGTGGGTTTGGGTTTGTCGAGCGCACGCAGCGCCTGGAAGAAACCCTCACCGGGGAGGCACTCGTTGTTGATGTTATTGGCGACGATGTCAGCCTGGTGCGGGGCAGCGGTCCTGAGATACAGATCGAGGTCGTCAAGCATGCCTTCGGGTGGAATGGAGCGGCGGCGGAACGCGCCCTGGCGGATCTGGATCTGACGATTGACGAGCGCGGCAACAGCGTGCATATCACCGGCCCGCGTACAACCGGGTTCTTTATCGGGCGGCGGCCGTATGTCTCGCTGAACATTGCGCTCCCGGTCGATACCCAGGTTACCATCAACGCCACCAACGGCGATCTGTTGCTGGCTAATGTGGTCGGCGACGGCACGCTGGAGACGATCAACGGCACCATTTCCGGCGCGGACACCCAGGGTTCCCTGACGCTCAAGACTACCAACGGCGATATCGCGTTGGAGAACCACAACGGCTCGCTGGTCATCGAAACAATCAACGGCGATGTCACTGCTGAAGATGGACGTATCACCCGGGTGCAGGCCGGCAGCGTGAACGGCGACTTCACATTCGTTGGCGTAACCGGCATGCTCGACGTGACGACTGTTTCCGGCGATATCGACGTGGAAGATGCGCAGGCCGTTCAGCTTGGCCTGGAGAGTACCAGCGGTAACCTGGAGTTTGCGGGCAGTCTGGCTGCTACCGGCCCGCAGCGCATCACCAGCATTGCCGGCGATGTCGCGCTGCGCCTGCCCGCAACCGGCAACCTGCGACTGGATGTAACCACCCTCAGCGGTGACATAGAGACAGATATTGAATTACAGCAGGCAACCTACGAACGCCGCCAAGTGCGCGGACGGTTAGGGGCGGGCGACACGCTCCTCCGCGTCACTACCACCAGCGGCGATATCACTATCGTCGCGGATTGAGCCGGCCTGGAGTGGGGAAGCATGGCTCCTGCCGGGAAGAGCTTTGGAGTGCGAGCGCTATATGCTCGCTATGAACGCGGACAGGTGCGCGTCTGCCTTGCTCCTTTTGCACTGGTTATGGTACAATATTACTATCGAAATTACTCACATGTGTCGCATACAGGTGCTATATGGAGAAGTCAACCTGGACCACGAAAGTCGGTCTGGCCCAGATGCTGAAGGGCGGCGTAATCATGGATGTGGTTACGCCAGAGCAGGCCCGCATTGCCGAAGAAGCCGGAGCTGTGGCAGTCATGGCGCTTGAGCGCGTCCCGGCTGATATACGGGCTGAAGGCGGTGTGGCGCGGATGAGCGACCCGGAACTGATTATGGCGATTATGGACGCTGTAACCATTCCGGTGATGGCAAAGGCACGCATTGGTCACTTTGTCGAGGCGCAAGTGTTGGAAGCGCTAGGAATCGATTATATCGACGAGAGCGAAGTGCTGACACCGGCCGACGATGAACACCATATCAACAAACATGGCTTCAAGGTGCCGTTTGTATGCGGTTGTCGTAATCTTGGCGAAGCCTTGCGGCGAATAGCTGAGGGCGCGGCGATGCTACGGACCAAAGGTGAGGCCGGAACCGGCAATGTGGTTGAGGCGGTGCGCCACGCGCGTACGGTGTATGGCGAGATCTGGCGGCTGCAAAGCATGAGCGAAGATGAGTTGTACACGGCGGCCCGCAACCTGCAGGCACCTTTTGAACTGGTGCGCGAGGTTGCCAAAACCGGGCGATTGCCCGTGGTCAACTTTGCGGCCGGCGGTATTGCGACACCCGCCGATGCCGCGCTGATGATGCAGTTGAGTGTCGATGGGGTGTTTGTCGGCAGTGGCATCTTTAAGTCGGGTGATCCGGCCCGGCGCGCTCGCGCAATTGTTGAGGCAACCACGCACTACAACGATGCTGAGATGATTGCCGAGGTCAGCAAGGGGCTGGGTGAGGCCATGGTTGGGATCGAAATCAGCTCAATTCCGCGCGAGCAACTGATGGCCGGGCGCGGCTGGTAATGATGTAGTCGGCAGTCGTTCGTGCCGGGCACGTGAAGGCCCGGCGCTACTGCCGGCCGGCAACAGGCTATGACAATAGGTATTCTGGCGCTACAAGGCGATTTTCGGGAACATGAAGAGATTATCCGGCGGTTGGGTATCCCGGTACAGCAGGTGCGGTTACCCAAACATTTGGATACTATTGACCGATTGATTATCCCCGGTGGGGAAAGCACGACGATTGGGAAGCTGCTGGTCAAGTATGGCCTGATTGAGCCCATTCGCCGCCGCGCCGGGCGTGACCTGGCCGTGTGGGGCACCTGTGCCGGGGCTATTCTGATGGCCCACCAGATTATCGACGGGCGGCCGGAAGGCCAACCTAACCTCGATGTGATGGATATTGTCGCGCGGCGTAATGCCTTTGGGCGGCAGCGTGACAGCTTCGAGGCCGTTCTGGATGTGCCGGTCATGGGAGAGCAGCCGGTGCCGGGAGTCTTTATTCGCGCACCCGGCATTGAGTCTGTCGGTATGGGAGTTGAAGTGCTGGCGCGTCTGCCGGAAAGCAAGATTGTCGCAGCCCGGCAGGGCCGGCTTCTGGCAACAACGTTTCATCCCGAATTAACGGGGGATGATCGCTTTCATCGCTACTTTCTGGAGTTATAAGGGTAACGGGGAAGGATAGAAGGGGACCGGGTTTGGGAGAGGCATTTGACCCTGAATCCACACCGCATACTCCACACCCTTACACCCTGATCGCATATGATACGATCCGTCGCACCGGTTGATCTCTGGACACTGCGACGTAAACCGCGCAGTCATGTGGTGTTGTATAACCCCACGCTGCTGGTACGTCCACATCGTCCATTCTGGTTTGCCCTGCTCTGTATGCTGCAAGGTACAGGGCGCGATCAGGCCATGACGGTGTTCCGCGAGCGTGGGCTTAGTGCGATGGTTCAGGCGCAGGGCCGGACCGGACGACCGGAACAGGATATTATTTATCTCTCAACCTACGGTTCGTTGGGGCGGGGTGCGCCAACTGATCGGGATATCTGGTTTCGACTGCTTGAGCAACTCTGTGTAAGTGCCGGGCATAACCACGTTCAGCGCCTCTATGCGGCAATCTCGAGCCAGCAAGTGGAACTACGCGAGATCTTTCGTCAACTGGGCTTCCAGGCCTATGCGCATCGGACGATCTTGCAACTCTCCGGGCCGGATTGGGACCAGGGAACCACCATTGCGCCGATGCGGTCGCAGTTGCGGCAGGATCGCTGGGCCATCCATAAGCTCTACGGAATTGTTACACCCCGGTTTGTGCAACAGGCCGAGGCCCGCAACCCCCGCGATTGGATGCTGCCGCTAACCCAGCAGTGGAAACGCCTGTCCCGGCGGGCCTGGGTGCTGGGACCGGAAGATAACCTGGTGGCTTATATTCGGGCGACCCGGGGCCCGGCGGCGCATGTCCTGACCCTGTTGATGCATCCTAATGCCCGTGATGTCGTCAATGATGTCCTGCGTTTTGGCCTGACCCAGGTACCCGATACGCGACCAGTGTATCTCTTATTACACGAATATCAGGAGGAATTGTTGGCTCCGGCCCAGGATCTGGGCTTCCAGCCGATCGGTGAGCAAACTATGCTTGTGAAAAGCACCGTCATTCCCGTACGACGATCCGTGCTCTTACCGGCGCTGGAGGCTGGCCTGGATCCGCGCGTCCCAATTCCGAGCATCTCTGCACCGAGGGAGGATCCACAGATATATGTCAGTAGAGCGACGCGAAGTAACAAGTAATATTGATCTGCTGCTTGAGGCACTGCCGCCACATATTCAGCAAGCTTTACTCCAGGGGGAAGAAAACCCGGAAGATCTCCTCGAAATTGTACTTGACCTCGGTCGCCTGCCAGAGGCGCGCTACCCCGATCAGGAACGCTTCCTGAGTGATCTGGAAATTACCCGTGAGGATATTGAATATGTTACTTCCCGGATTGGCGATTTTGGGGAGGATAACCGGGCCGGTATTCCTCGCACGTTGCACCGCATCTCGGCGATTCGTAACCGTAAAGGCATGGTGATTGGCCTGACATGCCGCGTAGGGCGCGCGGTCTTTGGGACGGTGAGTATAATTCGCGATCTGATTGAGTCCGGTCAGAGCATTTTGCTGCTCGGACGGCCGGGTACCGGCAAGACGACACTGCTGCGGGAGACGGCACGGGTACAGGCCGAGGAGTTTCGCAAGCGCGTGGTGATCGTCGATACCTCCAACGAAATTGCCGGCGACGGCGATATCCCGCATCCGGGGATCGGCCGCGCGCGGCGCATGCAGGTGCCCCGCCCGGCAGAACAGCACGCGGTGATGATCGAGGCTGTGGAGAATCACATGCCCGAAGTGATTGTCATCGACGAGATCGGTACCGAACTGGAAGCCCAGGCCGCGCGCACCATTGCCGAGCGCGGTGTGCAACTGATCGGTACGGCGCACGGAAACTCGCTCGACAACTTGATGCTCAACCCGACGCTGTCCGATCTGATTGGCGGGATCCAGGCGGTAACGCTGGGCGACGAGGAGGCCCGGCGGCGCGGCACCCAGAAGACGGTTTTGGAGCGCAAAGCGCCCCCCACCTTTGATGTGCTGGTTGAGATCCAGAGTTGGGATAGTGTGGCGGTCTACTCCGATGTAGCATCCGCGGTGGATTCTATTCTGCGGGGCGAAGAGCCACAGCCGGAACGACGCGAGAAAGACGCCGACGGACAGGTACAGGTTACACAGCCTCCCCCGCGTGAGTCGCCGGAGATGACCGTACAGCGGCGGAATGTAACGAACCGACCGGATCGCACCCTGCCCTGGGCCCGCGAACGGGAGCGCAACGGCAGTTCCGCCCCGGCAACCCCGGCGAAAGTGCAGCCAAAGCAGCGTATTTTTCCGTTTGGCGTCAGCCGCAATCGGCTCGAAAATGCGATCGACCGGCTGCATGTTCCGGCGGTCATCGTGCGCGATATGCATGAGGCGACCCTGGTTATGACGCTCAAGAACTACTACCGCCAGAGTGCGCAGCGGTTGCGCCAGGCCGAGGAGCGGGGTATTCCGGTCTATGTGCTGCGCAACAACACTATTACCCAGATGGAGCGGCAACTTGCTACCATTTTTCAGCTCAACCTGGCCGAGGAAGACCAGTTGTCCTATCAGAGCGATGCCAGTGGCGGCACTATCGAAGATGCGATGCTGGAGGCCGAAACTGCCATCACTCAGGTGATGAATGGCGAACGCAGCACGGTCGAACTCGCACCCCGGAGCAGCTATATTCGCCGGTTGCAGCACCAGATGGCTGACCGCTACAGCCTGGACTCGCGGAGTTATGGAAGCGAACCATATCGGGGGGTCAAGATCTTCCGATCCTGAGACGGAATATTCGTATGGGGCTATTTATCACTTTTGAGGGCTTAGAAGGATGCGGCAAGAGCACCCAGGCGCGGTTGCTGTATGAACGCTTGCAGGCGCGGGGCTACCCCGTTATTCTGACGCGTGAGCCGGGCGGCACACGCATCGGCGAGATGATCCGCCGTATTCTGGTGGATTTACAGCATACGGAGATGGCGGCAACTACAGAGGCTCTGCTCTTTGCCGCCGCCCGGGCGCAACTCGTCAGCGAGTTGATCCGGCCCTACCTGGCGACCGGCGGCATTGTTCTGTGTGACCGCTATGCCGACTCGACCTATGCCTATCAGGGCTATGGGTTGGGGCGGGATCTGGATGAACTCCACGCTATTATCAAGGTGGCGACGAGTGGCCTGGTGCCGGACCTGACCTTCTACCTGGATCTATCGCCGGAAGAGGGGTTGGAGCGCAAACTGCGGGCCCGCCGGGAGTATGCCGGGAGCGCACATAGTCACTGGCAGCCGGGGGGTGCGCGGGATCAGGGCACCGGGCAACCACCATCACCAACTGCCCCAATTGCCGGAGCGGAGTGGAATCGCCTGGATGCGCGTGACCTGGCCTACCATCGCCGGGTTGCGGCCGGCTTCCAGGAGTTGATCCGGCGCGAACCGCAGCGCTGGTCCGTGCTGGATGCCCGGTTGTCGATTGAGGAACTGATGATTGCGGTTGAGGCCGTTGTCGCCCCTCTCCTGGGGCGGGTGTCGCTTCTGGAGGCAGATATGTAGTGTGGAGTGCGGCAGCCATGCTACCGCCTGCTGCTTGCCGGGTCATCTTGACAAATAGCCCGATATCGAGAGAATACTATGACACGGTATACCCTGTCTGTTTCTACCGTGATGTATACATAAAGGAATGCTGAAATGCAGGCAATCCAGGATTTTCTTGCCAACCTGCGCCCAATCCTGAATTTACTGGGGGTGGTGATTGGCGCATATCTGGTGCTTCTATGGGCCGCCTCGGTATTGTGGGCGTATCGTGATATTCGGATGCGCAGCGAGGATGTATCGGTACAGGTGCTGGCCGTCTCACTGGTGCTGCTGATGCCGTTTGTGGGTATCCCGATACATCTTATTCTCCGGCCACCGCAAACCCTCGCCGAGAAGTATGAGCGCTCCCTGGAGGACGAATATCTGCGGCGCGACATCGAAGAGAAGTATGTCTGCCCCTCGTGCCAGCGCCCGGTTGAGCCCGATTTTGTGCTCTGTCCTCACTGCCATACCGAACTGCGCCGCCGCTGTCCCTGTGGCGACCGGGTGCTCGATCTGACCTGGAGTCTCTGCCCCTACTGCGGCGATGATGGAACCCGCGGACGCGGCATGCTGCCGCAGCAGGCTTACCGCCGCCCGTCACAGCCCCACGAAACGCCGCCGGTTGAGCCGCCCGTTGTGCATCGACCGTAGCCTGGCACGCTCCCTGGAGGTTACCGATGTCACCTGCAATTACCGATGTTCCCGGCGTGCTGGTTGGGCATGCCCACGACGCTGATGCGCTAACCGGCTGCACGGTGGTGTTGACGACCGACGGCGCGGTTGGCGCGGTTGATGTGCGCGGGGGTGGGCCCGGTACACGCGAAACCGATCTGCTAAACCCGGTTTCACTGGTGAGCGAGGTGCATGCCGTGGCGTTATGCGGCGGCAGCGCGTTCGGGTTGGCCGCCGCCAACGGTGTTGTCGATTGGCTGCACGCACATCAGATGGGCTATGATGTCGGCGTCACCCGCGTACCGATTGTACCCGCCGCTGTGATCTTTGATCTGCGCATTGGTCGTTCGGATCGCTGGGCGGATGCGCCGCTGGGGTACGCCGCCTGTGAAGCCGCCGGTACCACCACCCCGGAGGGCTGTGTGGGCGCGGGCATGGGCGCAACGGTTGGGAAGATCCTCGGTGCAGAAGCGGCAACCAAAAGTGGTGTCGGTACCTGGAGCGAAACCCTGGCCGATGGCACCGTAATTGGTGCCCTGGTCGTCTGTAACGCATTTGGCGATGTCTGGCGCGAAGGCGGCAGCATTCTTGCCGGCGCACGCGATCTTCAGCGTGGTGGCTTTGCCGACTCGTCCCAGATGCTGCGCCAGGCGCAGATCCAGGCCGGGTTTCCCACCCGCGCAAAAGAGGAGAGTAACACAACGCTGGCGGTGGTGGTGACGGATGCCCAACTGACCAAGGCGGAAACGACGAAGCTGGCCCAGATGGCGCAGAATGCCCTGCCCCGGACGATTCGGCCCATTCATACGCCCTTTGATGGCGATACGGTTTTTGCGCTCTCGGCCGGCCGGCGCCCGGCGGCCCATCTGGCGATTCTGGGCAGCGTTGCAGCGGATGTGGTAGCGCGCGCTATCGAGCGGGCCGTGACCGAGGCAACGGCCGCAGGTGGTCTTCCGGCAGCACGAGATCTCTAAATGCCTCTTCTGATTGCCCTCAAAGGCCATCCCGGCTCCGGTAAAAGCTCGGTTGCGCACGAGCTTGGCCTGCGGTTGCGTATCCCGGTGATTGATAAGGATGATATTAAAGATGTTCTGGTCGGCTATGCCGATCCGGGTGGTCTGGCGTATGTGACTATGTTTCGGATTGCCCGGCGACAACTGCTGGTCGGGTTGAGCGTAATCTGCGACAGTCCCTTGAGTGAAGATCAGGGGTATGCCACGGCGCAGCGGTTGGCGGCTGAAATGGGGGCAACCCTGCTGCTGATCGAGTGTGTCTGCTCCTCGCATAACCTCTGGCGGCAACGCATCGAGCAGCGGGCAGCGCTGGGGCAACCGGCCCACGAGATCGCCAGTTGGAGTGACCTGGAACGCCACCTGGCGCGGCGCGGCGAGTCCTCGCGCTACAGCATTGATGTACCCCATCTGATTGTCGATACAGTGCGGCCCCACGCAGAAATTATTACCGAGATCTTGGCATGGCTGGCCCAGTATCATGATCACGCTCCCGAACATGCCAATTAGACAAACCTGACCATGCACGCTACAATCTGCGACTGCCGGCGCACTCCCACGCGTCGGACCCTGGAGAAGACCGATCATTTGCGCCCAGGTGCGAATGGTTCAACGGAAGACGCATTGCCGTCGGATAGAAAACACATGCTGCACTCTCGAATGTTCCGCTACTGTTCCCTGTTATTGCTGTTTATGCTGGTTCTCACTGCCTGTGAGATCGAAGGTGGCGTACCATCACCCGCAACCCCTGGAGCCATCGCGCAGCCAACTCTGGCGACCTCACCGGAGCCGACCAGCGCACCGCGTGATATGGGTTTTCGCGTGGGTCTGCTGGATTCGCCGGCGGATCTGCTGCCCTACCATGATGATGCCGGTGATCGCCGGATCACCGCACCCATCAGTGAATTGCTCTTCCCGGAGCCGCTGCTCCCGTTGAGCTATACCTACACCACAACCGGCGTGCTGGAGCGTATGCCCACGTTTGAGAATGGCGATGTTGAACTGCGCTCAGTTGATGTCTACCTGGATGCGGCGGGAACGATTACCACAACCGAGACCGAAACCATTACGCAGGTAGAGCAACTGGTGGTGACATACCACTGGAACCCCGACCTGCGCTGGTCGGATGGAACCCCGGTTACAGCCGCGGACTCGCTGTTTGCCTACGAACTGGCACAGACCGTTTCGCTGGGGGAGGAGGCCAACAACCGACTGGTCCTGCTCGAACGCTACGAGCAGGTTGACGAGCATACCACGCGGGCCTTTGTCAAACCCGATTTTATGCACCCGTTCTATTTCCTGACCTTCTGGACGCCGCTGCCAGAGCATCTGCTGGCCGATATGCCGGCGGAAGAACTCAGGCAGAGTGAGTTTGCTCGGCGGCCGGTCGGCTATGGTCCCTACATTGTCGAACGGCGCGACCAGGATGGCGTGCGCCTGCAGCGCAACCCTTACTACTTTGGCGCGCCGCCGCCGGCCGAGGTGATATCCTTTGCCTTCCTGCCGGGAATGGACACCCTGCGCTCTTCGGTGCTGAGTGGCAGCCTGGATGTAGCGGTGGCGGATCGCATCGCGCCGGAGCAACTGGAGTTTCTAGAGCGCGACGAAGAGCGCGATCTGCTTGGCGTGACCTACACGCCCGGTCCCATCTGGGAGCATCTCGACTTTAACCTGGATACACCCTTGCTCCAGGATATCCGGGTGCGCCGGGCGATTGCGCAGGGGTTGGATCGGCAGGCGCTGGTCGATACGCTGTTTGACGGGCATGTACCGGTGCTGGATAGCTGGATCTTGCCGGAGCAGACAGCCGCTGCCCCAACCGACCGATTAACGCGCTACCCGTACGACCCGGAAGAGGCGCAGCGCTTGCTTGACGAGGTCGGGTTGGCCGATAGCGACGGCGACGGCATCCGCGAGCGCGCGGGCGAGCCGGTGACGATTGAACTGCTCACGACCGATGGTGCCCCGCTCCGCGATCAGGTTGCCGAACGGTTTATTGCAGATATGGCCGCCCTGGGCATTCAAGTGAATGTGCGCGCCCTGCCGGTGCAGGAGCTTTACAGCCGTGATGGTCCACTGTTCCGCCGGGAGTTCCAGGTGGCGCAGTTTGCCTGGATCGCCAGCCCCGATCCGGGTGGGCTGGCGCTCTGGAGTTGTACCGCGGTGCCCACGGAAAATAACGGCTGGACCGGAAATAACTTTGCCGGATGGTGCTTCCGGGAGGCCGACCAGGCGATTCGTACCGCCAACACATCGCTGGATCAGGCGGAGCGCCGGGAAGCCTATGTGCGGCAGCAGGAACTCTTTACGCAGGAGATCCCGGTGGTGCCCCTGTTCCAACGGCTGGTTATCACGATCAGCAATCCGAATCTGGCGGGACTGGAGCCTGATCCGATTGCACCGATTACCTGGAATATCGGAGAATGGAAGCGTGAGTAGGGGATCTCCCCATTCAGGTGGCCGGCCCTACCCATTCAGGCAGTTGACGGCATAGCCCAGGCGTAGTACACTGCCAGCCACTTATTTCTTTTTTTCACAAAGAGCATAACCCCGTCATGCCGGAATCCTGTAGATCAATCGCGGTATATATCCGGCATGCAGGATGCCTCGCCTGTGTTTTCAGTAGCGTAAGGAGGAGTAATGGAGCGCCTGGTTGAAGACATTATGCATCGTGGTGTGATTACCTGTTCGCGTGAAATGCCGGTCCAGGATGTGGCGCAGCAGATGACCCAGCAGGATGTGAGCGCGCTAGTGGTTGTGGACGCTGACGGCAACCTGTCCGGTTTGATTTCACGCACCGACCTGGTCAATGCCCGGCTCTATGAGCAGTATTGGAAGCACTGGCGTGGCCTGACCGCCAGTCATATCATGGTGACGGATGTCGTGTCGGTGCATATCAATGATACCGTGCAGCAGGCCAGCCGGTTGATGATGGAGCGCAAAATTCATCGGGTGGTTGTGGTTGAAGATACCGACGCCGGCGGGAAAAAGCCGATCGGTGTGCTTTCGATCACCGACCTGGTACGCGACCTGGCAAGCGAAGAGGCCGAAAACGGCGCAGACTCGTAAGAAACAACGGCAACCTGGCTTTAGTGGAGATAATCGCGGATCTGGATAATCCAGATACTCAAGCCGTAACTCACCGTCGTAAATAAAATCGTGACTGCCACCAACTGTCCGGCAAGGCCGCGCCGCCAGAGTGCGGCCAGCACCGGGCCCGCCCCCAGGCAGAGCGCCGGATAGAGGAAATGCGGCCAGCGTACCCCCTGACTCGCGTCCAGCAGCAACGGTAATCCGATCATCGCTACCAGGATACCGAGCCACCAGGCAGAGAGTAGCGCGGAGAGGCCTTGCAAGCTCGCTCGTCTGCGGCATGCCTGACGCAGCAACAGCCAGCCAATCAGTCCCACCAGCCCACTCACGGCAAGGAACGGCATAATTTGCTGATAGCGAGCAACCGTGTTGCCGATAATCTGGCTGATAGCCGAGAATAATGACATTTCCGGCATCGAGTTGCTTGCGCCGGTTCCCGCCAGGCGACCGGCAAAAAACGGCGCAAAGGTAGGTGCCGAGTAGTAGAGCGCGCCCACAACAACGATTGCCGCCATGCCGCCACGCATGAGCGCGCCCACCCGGAAGAAGTGGCAGCCTTTCATCCGCATCCAACCACGGGCCAACTCCACAACACCTAACCCCCCCGCGCTGAGCAGCAGGAGACCCGCCGACAGCGCTACCCCCAGATGTCCCAGCAGGCCGACGCCCAGCAGTGGCAGCCACCAGCGGGTATAAGTGTAGCCGCGAGGCTCATCGTGCGTGTCTCCGGCTGCAATAGCCGCAGTTATTGCCGTCGTTCCAGTTGGGATGCGGGTGATGCTCCAGGCCAGCAGCGCCAGCGCCGGCAGTATCAGCGCCTGCCCGCCAATATTCGCATACTCGCCAATTGAAAACGAAACCAGCAGCGGTGCCGGAGCCAGGTAGAACGCCGCCCCGAAAAACGCCGCCCGTGTCCCCAGTCCCGCCTGGTACAGCAGCATCCAGAGCAGTGCCGGCACCAGGCTGTCAAGCAGCGCCACACCGCTCTGCATAATCCACACCCGGCTGTCGATATCAGACGCGGCAAAGAGTTGTAGCGGAGCCAGGATCAGGTAGACACCGGGGGGATAGGGCGCATCGCCGCCGCCCGCGTCCGCCGGCAACCCTTCCATGATGTAGATATTGCCCAGGGCCACTTCCAGCAAGTTATTCGCATTCAGCCGGTGATCGCTGAACCGGGCATGGGGATGCAACATCCCGCCCAGACGGATAGCGCAGGCCAGTAATACCAGTGCCACAATCGCGTTGTACTGCCTATCGTGTTGCGTGGCGCGCGTATCGCGGGCAGAAGAGGGCGATCGCAGCGATTGGTGGGCGACATACGGAATGCGCAGCAGCAGCGCCAGCCCCCACCCACTCAGCGCCAATCCGGCCATCGTCGAGGTAAACAGGGTCAGCGCAAAGCGGTGGGTTGCCAGCAGCAGCGCTGTTACCAGCAGATAGGCCGGCGCCAGTGCCGGCGCGAGGCGTAGTACCGACCCCAACCGGCGAGCCAACGAGTAGATCAGTACGAGGGTTACCGCTAACCAGCCAAGCTGAGCCGGTGCCGGCAGACGCGGGCCGGTCGTCAGCGGAGCCACCCGGATATCATAGAGCACAAACCCCAGGTCGCGTGGATCATTCGCGGCGGTGTAAGGCTGTGTCTGCAGCGCGAGGCGTAAATCACCCGCCGCACTGGTATCGGCAAGAATATGGTAGGCACGAGGAGCCGCCGTAATAACCAGTTCCGGAATGGTCTGCGGGCCGGTCGTCCAGGTACTGATCGCGGGTGTACCATCAGGACGCCCGCTACCGGCGATCAGCGTCACGCGCCAGCGGCCCCCACCGAGGCCGGGCAGTTTCAGGGTGGCAGCGCTCGTCACCCAGCGATAGGAGTTGCCGGCATCAAGGTTCCACCAGTCAAACCGGCCTTTTTGCGCCGGCTCGGAGGCATTGACGCCCGCGAGGAAGGGCGCGTCGTCTTCGCGCCGCTGCGTGCTGCTATCACCGCCTACCGCCAGATGCAGGGAGGGCGGTACCTGGTAGGCCAGCGTCCAGAGGAGGAGGCCCAGCAACAGGAGCAACCCCAGTGCCCACCGATCCACCTGCTGCCCAATCCGGGCCGGCGTGCCGATCCAAACCTGGTGGAAAAAGGACGTGACAGCGCGGGACAGGGACATTTTGCGCGGGGCCGGCAGATGCGGGTCGCCCGGTGCGGGGCGCTGGCCGGTCATACGGGGGCTCGCCAGGTGACAATCACGACGCCGATAACAATCACACATGCGCCGATGATGCGGTTCAGCGTTACATGTTCGCCCAGGAGAAAATGCGCCGGGAACAGACTGACCACATAACTGAGCGCCAGTAGGGGATAGGCAAAGGAGAAATCAACGCGCGAGATGACGCCGAGCCAGAAGAGCCCACCACCAAAGATCAGCATAAAGCCTAGCAGAACCCGCCACTCGGTAAAGGTACGAAACACAGCGCTAAACGAAGCGGAAAACTCACCCACCTGGTTCATACCGGCTTTTAAGAGCAATTCCCCCGTCACCGTCAGACAGATCGCCGTGAGCAGCAGGGTAAAGATCAAGAGCATAGCACGCACCTTTGGTCTATCATGCAAGCCCGCCACCCCCAACCGCGAATCGCCGGCAAGGGGACGTTGATGTCTTCCGGTTCCGGGCTCCGGGTTCTCGGTTCTCATTTCGATCTTCCGGGTCATTCGTCGTTACGCCTCAACACATAGACACCATAGTCGCAAATACCACTGCGCATAGTGTAGGCTCGAATAACGGTAAACTCGGGATGAAAAAGTGTACGGTAGGCCACATCATCACGGATGTTACCGCCCCGATCAAGCCAGTGCATGGCATGCCCCGCAATATTCCAACGATCCGGTGGTGGGATATCCTCCATCACCAGGAGCGTCGCGCCGGGGCGCAACACCCGATGTAGTTCGACCAGGGTCGCACGGGCAACCGGGTCGGTCAGATGGTGGAGCACACCCAGCACCAGGGCGGCATCAAAGCGCCGGTCGGCCAGGACCAGGGCCGCGCCGCTTGCTGCAACAAACTGCCGTAACTGTGACCGTTGCGCGAACCGCAGGTATGCCGGCGAGAGATCAATCCCAACATAGTGACCTGCCGGAAAGCAGGGGGCAAACTCGCCCGTTCCACAGCCCAGATCGAGAAACATGCGCCGGCCGGGGTCGCGCCAGGGGGCCAGTTCCCGCGCAATCACCTGCCGCTCACCCCGAAAGCCATGCTCTACAATGCGGCGCAGCAGCGCCCAGAGGTAGGGCTGCGCGCTGAGGCGATCAAGCATCTGTTGCAGCACCGTTGCCCAAGCGCCGGGAATGGCATGCCCTGCCCGGGTCTGCCGGCGGGCGGTTGACGGTTTCTGTTGTTGTGCCGGTTTCTGCTCCATCGTATCGGGGAGGCACTATACCAGAAGGCCACGCGCTACGCAAGTGCTCTCCCGGACTGTGTGCGTCGGTTATGCATCTTCCTGAAGCTGCTGCACCTGCTGGAGTAGGGTCTGCGATGTAAACGGCTTTTGCAGGAATCTGACGTGCTGCTGCTCAACAAAATGACTGACCATGGTCTGCTCACTATGCCCACTGATCAGGAGAATGCGGACATCGGGCTTGATCCGGCGAATTGCGCGAAACACCGCTTCACCGCTGATCCCCGGCATCGTTATATCCAGCAGAACGCAGCTAATTGTGCCGGCATAATTCTGGAACAGCTCGATCCCGCCGGAACCGTCACTGGCTGTCAGAACATTAAACCCGGAGCGTTGCAGCATCTGGACCGTCACCATGCGTACCTGATCTTCATCATCAATGACCAGTACTGTGCCGTTGCCGGGTTTGTCCGAAGTGTGGGGCAAAGATGCCACGGTGGGTGACGTGGCGGTATCGGTCTGACAGGGAAACAGCACCCGAAAGTTAGTCCCCTGACCCGGCATGCTCCAGACCCGGAGCGTACCTTGATGCTCACGTACAATTCCCAGCACGGCTGCCAGGCCCAGTCCCCGCCCGGTAAATTTGGTCGTAAAGAAGGGATCGAAAATCTTCTGCTGTGTGGCTGCATCCATCCCCGAACCGGTATCGGCAATTTCCAGGTAGACATACCTTCCTTCCGGTAAGTCACCGCCAGGGTGGGTTTCATCGAGAAACATACGTGTGGCATGCATAACACCAGTGGTTATGGTAATCGTGCCGGGGCTTTCGCCAAGCGCTTCGGCGGCATTGACTACCAGATTCATAATGATCTGGTGGATCTGAATTGCATCAGTCTTGATTGCCGGCAGTTGGGGCGTAAGCTGGTAGGTGATGGTGGCACTCTTCGGGATAGAGATCTGCATCAGCGTCGTCATCTCAGTAATCAGCGTGTTGAGATCAAGGAGTTGTATCTCCATGCGGCCCTTGCCGGCATAGGCCAGCATCTGCCGGGTCAGTTCAGCGGCCCGGCGCGCGCCGATGATGATGCGGTCAATACTGGTCCGGGCCGGTGAGTTGGTTTCCAGATCAAGCAGGGCCAGGTCGGCATTACCCAGGATTGCCACCAGCAAATTGTTGAAGTCGTGGGCGATGCCCCCGGCAAGCAGGCCCAGGCTTTCCAGTTTCTGGGTCTCCAGCAGTTTGCGTTCGATTGCCAGGCGCTGCAATTCGGCCTGCCGCTGCTCCGTAATATCCCGAAACACCAGCACGCCGCCCGTCAGGTTGCCCCAGTTGTCCCGGATTGGGGCTGCGCTGTCGTCAATAGGAATAGTTGTCCCGTCGCGGGCGCGTAGCAGGGGCCGGCCGAGTAACCCGACAACCGTATTCTGCTGAAGAGCCCGGGTGATGGGATCTTCGGCATGAATACCAGTTTCCTCATCGATAATGTGCAACACCTCCGTGAGAAGTTTGCCGATACCTTCCGCCTGCTTCCACTGGGTCAATGTCTCGGCAACCGTATTCATAAAGGTAATTCGCCCGGTAACATCGGTGACAATCACTGCATCGCCAATACTCTTTAAGGTTGTCGCAAAACGCTGTTCGCTCTCGCGTAACACATGATCCATCTTCGATTTGTACAGCGCCATCTCAATCGTTACATGTAACTCTTTTTCCCCAAATGGCTTTAAAATATAGCCGAACGGCTCGGTTAATCGGGCACGCTGCACCGCTTCATCATCCGCATAGGCCGTCAGATAAATGATCGGAACATGGAACCGTGTGCGGATCTGCCCGGCGGCCTCAATCCCATCCATGTCTCCTCTGAGGCGGATATCCATCAGCACCAGGTCCGGGCGCAGTTCTGCGGTTTTCCGGATCGCTGCTATCCCGGTTGATACAGTGTCCAGAACTGTGTATCCCAGCAGTTCCAGCATGCTTTGAATATCCATTGCGACGATGCTTTCATCTTCGACCACCAGGATACTTGCTGTATTCATAATGATTTTCCCTCTCCTCGTGGTATGTCGGCGTGAATACTATCATACATGTTGTATCGTTGTCGCGTTCAATAGTGATAGATCTGCCGAGTTGGGTTGTCAGGGTACTGGCGAGTTGTACCCCGAGAGTTTTATGTGTCGTCAGGTCGATATCCGGTGACAGGCCAATACCATTGTCATGCACGCTCAACATGAGTTAATTATCAACAGTGCGACGTAGTTCAATCTGAATTTTGCCGGCACGATTATCTGGAAAGGCATACTTGAGATTGTTTGAAATCAGTTCGTTAATAATCAACCCGCAGCGAATGGCCTGATCGATATCGAGGAACAGGTCATCGACCAGAATTGTCAGCGTGACGGAGTGGGTATCTGTCTGGTATGAACGCAGCAGAGAGGTTGTCAGGCTGCGCAAACATTCGGCAAAATCAAAGCGGGCCAGATCCGCCGACTGGTACAACTTCTGGTGAACCAGGGCCATTGACTGCACCCGATCCTGGCTCTCCCGAAACATTTCCAGGGCGTGGCGATCATTCGTATACCGCGCCTGCAGGCGAAACAGACTCAGGACCACATGCGGTTGCCCTTCCGGTGTACGCGTAAAAATAATTTCCCGGCTGGAGAGCCAGCGCCATTCGCCACCCGCATTCTTCATCCGGTAGTCAGGCTCAATGATCTCATCATCGGCCAGGGCCACAACCTGCTGAACATGCTCGGATAGACGGGCCAGATCATCGGGATGCATTTTCTCGGCAAAAAAGTTCATTCCCATGATCCGGATCTCTTGCTGAGTATAGCCCAGGATGGTGCCAAATTCATGGTTGAAGTAGACGTTGCACTGTTGTACCAGATCAAAGAGGTACAGAATTGCGGAGGTGGCATCGGTAATCCGGTGAATAAAGCGCTGATTCTCCTGCAGCGCATCTTCCGTACGTTTGCGCGCGGTAATATCGTAATAGTGTTCGATCCGCCCACCCGCATAGAGACCGGTTTTGATCGGATGGCTCCAATGTTCCCGCCTGCACCCCGTTGCCTAAACCGCAGTGCGGTCCAGATAACCAGCAGAAAGATGGTGTAAGTGAGGAGCAGATAGGTTTGCCGGTAGAAGAGATCGCTATACACCGTAATACTGACCAGCATGGTAAGCAAGAGCAGGAGACTGACTTTGATTAAACGTCGGGGAGTGGTGTCAACACGCGGATGCGCCGCCCAACTGAGAATGACCGGAGCGATAAGCAGGACGCCGACGGCATCGCTCATCCACCAGATCAACCAGGCCAACCCGGATACCTCCCAGGGCAATCCACTCGTCAGGAGCCGGCTGATAATGCCAGACGTCGGGATGATGAGGGTGTTGATGCCGGCCGCATAGATAATCAAGCCCAGCGCATCCTGCAGACGCTCAAGCGCGGCGCGAAAATCCACCAACCGTTTAAGCAGATATGTTCCAAGCAATGCGCCCAGGACATTGCCCACCGCCAAATTACATATGACAACCAGGGGCGCCCCAATCGTCAGGTTCAGCAGAACAGTTCCCGGAAAAATGCCCGGCCAGAACCGATACCCATAGAGAATGAGTGCTGCCAGTGCAATCCCTGCCGGGGGCCATACCAGAGTGCCATGCCCGTATTCAGTGGCAAAGAAGAGGCCGATTTGCCCGGTAACAATAGAGATGCTGGTAATCAGCCCGAGAGAAACCATATCAAGTCGGCTATACGAATGTATTGTCGTTTTACGTATCATGACCATCTTATAAACAGGGCAGATGTATTGTACCGCAATCAGGTTGCCCAGGCATGGCTCATGGCTTGTCGGAATACTGGTATGATCGCTCTGGCAATCGTACACCCGATCGTCTGCTGATTACAATTGACCAGTATACATAGATTTAAGTATCACACAATCCGATTGTGTAATATTCCCAGTTCGGTTATCTCCAGTTCAACGATATCACCCGGCGCAAGCCACGGACCCTGCCCATGCGTTATTTCTGCCAGGCATCCACCCCCAACCGTGCCGCTGCTCAACACATCGCCGGGATAGAGCGTGACATCCCGACTGGCGTGGGCAATCATCTGCCCAAAGGGAAAATGCATGCCGGCAGCGTTGCCCCGTGACTGCTCGATACCATTCACGCGCGCCAGCATATTTACGGTGAGGCGGCCGTCATCATCCGCATACAGTTCCAATTCATCCGGGGTTACCAGCCAGGGGCCAAGCGATGTCGCAAAATCACGCGCTTTTGCCGCCCCCAACCCGGAGATATCTTCGCCGGCCTGGATATCACGGGCACTCCAGGCATTCAAAATCATATACCCGGCAATATACTCTGCGGCTTCATCAACAGCAATATCGCGTCCTTCGCGCCCAATGACACAGGCAATTTCCAGGGCATAGTCGAGTGCTTCCGTACCTGGTATCGGAATATCTTCAAAAGGTCCATACACGCTGCTGTGATTCCCAAAGACAAATGCCGGGTGATGATACCATGCCGGTGGCAGCGTCCGTCCCTGAAGCTGCCGGATCATCTGCGCATGCTGGGGGAAGGTATCGAACATGCGCAGGCTGTGTGGATGGGGTAACGGTGCATGCAACCGTACATGTTCCAACGGCAGCAGCATCTCGGCACCACCGATAGAAATGCTCCCGGTCATGCCCCGATTGCGACTGCCATTCCCGGTCATCTCCGCATCCAGGTCAAGATCGTTACCGACCAGGCTGATCACCGCATCCTGGATCAGCGCAATATCCTCAAGACTTACATCCGTTTGTGTGCCACGTAACAGACTCACCATATCCCAGGTTAACCCCGCGACATCTTCCAGGACGAGCGGCGCGGCGGCGGCCAGATCGATTACGGCCGGACCAAGCAGAATTCCGGCGCGCGGTTGTTTATCCATCGGCACGAATGTTACAAGTCGCACAATCCACCCTCCTCAAGGTATATTCAAACATAGATTACAGTATAGAACACATACGCCATATCCTCCCCGGGCCTGACACGAAACACAGAATTTGCTTAATACTACCACATACTTTGCATCAGTCAGCATGCGCTACTCCAGCGTCTTGTGGAATACATATGCGTGGAAGAAGTCTCATACGCTGTTTCTTTTCCAAATATGCCGCCAAATGTATTGCAGTAATGGAGCGAATACTGTATAATACGGATACAAGTAAAAAACTGGTAAAGGCTTTGAAATGAAGGATTACACTACGCTGCCGGAGAATGCCGGCACACTCTATGCAAAGCTGTAACGGCATGGTGGTTTTTCCCACGCTATAAGTTTCGCTACGCTGGACCCGTTACGACAGCAGGAAAATGTGCTATAATACCAGGTCCATCTTTGCCCGTTTATGACCGTTGCGAAATAGCGCGCGGTTTGGGGAAAGTACTCTGTGACGTGTATCGGTAATGGCGGATGGGGTCAGGCATAAACTGGCTGCCACCAATATTCATGTGATAGATTGAGAGTGTAGTTATGGATACGAACAAGGCAATTCTAGAAGTCGATCTTACTGACGGAGTGGTGCCTATTTCGCGCGCTGCTTCATCGTTGGCCACTCTGGTCAAGCGTTCACGTACCAAGCGCAAGCCCATTATCGTCACTCAGAAGGGCTACCCGGCCGGCATTATCCTCGATATCAGTCTGTTTACGGATCTGCGTGAACTGGCCGAGTTGGGTATGAAGTTTGCTCCGGAAGTAGAACGAAGTTTGAATGGGCACAGCGAAGCAGAAACGGCAGAGTAGCGTCTGCCCTGGTACAACCTTGTGCTGACAGCGGTATGCTGTGATCGGGTTGTTTACCAGGATGCTGTTATGCTGTGATAGTCAGGGTGCTGCAGTCGTTACAACAGGTGCAGTACCCTGGCCCGGGCCAAAGCCTGCGTACGACTGTGTACCTCAAGTTTCGTGTAAATATTATTGATATGTTTCTTGATGGTACTCATAGCAACCACCAGTTCGCGGGCAATTTCCTGGTTGGATTTTTCAGAGGCATTTCAATGCAGAACCTCGTATTCGCGCCGGCTTAATGCCGCAGGAGGTTCTGAGAACTCCTCCTGCGCCGGGTCGCTATATACCTTGAATTCACCCGCGCTTTGTTCTCGCCAGAGTTCTGTTCCGGTCACTGCTGTTGTGTCTTGCGCCTGTGAATACACGGCAATCAAGCGGTAGACATAGGGTGCGATAGGGCACATCAGCCGCTTCCTGGTGCCTGGTTTCCACCCACTGGCGCAACAACTTTTCAAACAGTTCTCCCAGATCGATAAACATATGGACAAAACCTTCCGGTTCGGCCAGGATGAGCGCGCGTTCAAGGGTCGCCCGGGCCGCAGCCGGATTGCCGCACATCCGGTGCGCAACGGCCTGAAGCGCCAGGATTTCAATGACGCTGCGCATCCGCTCGGCGGTTTCTGCCGCCTGGGGCAGACGCTCCAGAAAAGGCAGCGCCCGCGCCGTGTCACCCTGGGCAATCAGCACCCGCGCCGGCGTGATATAATCAATCTCGAGTAGATAGTTGGGCATGTATTCAGGTGTGAAAACGCATGTCTTTGCTCAGTGGAATGCCGCGGCGACATGCCCCTGTGCCAGCCGGAGCCGCGCCTGCAGCGCCGCCATCCACGCGATAATTCGGGGAGCATAGGTTTGCCGGGCAAACTGCAACGCCTGCCGGCACATCTGCGTGGCACCCGGCGCATCGCCCCGGGCCTGCTTCACCTGCGCCAGGGTCATGTAGCCGCTCAACCGAATCTCGGGCATGCCGCCGCGCTGCCCATGCTCAATCCCCTGCATAGCCGGCCCGTAGCTCCGTCCAGATCATTCCACTCGTACAGCAGTTCACCCATACCGACATAGGCCGCTGGATGGTTTGCTGTTCGCCAAGTTGCCGCAGCACAAACAGGAGAGCCAGGCGCTCAGCAGCGTAGTTTTGCCGGAACCGGTCGGCGCGGCGATCAGGGTCAACTTCCGCCGGGTACCGGCATCCAGTTGCGTGATCAGCCGTGACCATGCCACCAGACCCGGCCGGGGCGGCGGGATTGACAGCTTCGTTGTAAGAGACTGTCTGAAAAGCTGATTCGCGTCGGTCCCACGGCATATAGTCCGCTTACACCTGTCATTATAGCGCACACGGGGGTATAATAACACTGTTTCCAGGATGAAGTGTTGTTTAACGTTGTGATTCGGTTTATGCAGGAGGAATTATCGTATGCCTGCACCTACTGTTACGGTTGCGCCCTGGGCGAAAGATCAGCCGCCAACCGAGGCAACCATCCGGCAGATCTTACATGATGAAGGGCTGCACTACTATCGCTGGTCGAATGGTCCCGGCGATGTCTATGGAGCGCATACGCATCCCTATCACAAAGTGCTCTATGTGGTTGCAGGAACGATCACGTTTGGCCTGCCGGCAGACGAACAGCAGGTGGTTCTACACGCCGGCGACCGGATGGAGCTACCGCCGGGGATCACCCATGATGCAGTCGTCGGGCCGGAAGGGGTGGTCTGCATCGAAGGACATCGGTATAATTGACACGACTTACTTAGTGATTACTCAAGTTGGACATTTGTCTGGACACATGGCCCGTTTGAACGCGCACCGCGTAAGTCCTGTAACTGAGGCGTGTCGCGTCACGCCTGACATGAATGATATGAGAGGATACCACGATGGCATATGTATCGGATCTGGGAACCGGTCAGCAGATCTACCTGGAGAACCAGGGTCCCCAGACGATTATCACGCTGGTTTCGGCAACCGCCGGTCAGCAGCAGAGCCAGCGCAACGGCTTTGAAACGGGCAGTTGGCATGGGCCGCCAACACTGCTGCGCACAGCGGTCGGCCTGATCATACGGATCGAGGCGGCAAAGGGTCAGTTTTTCGTGCAGGTGCAGGGTAGCAGTATGGGTCTGCTAACCACGGCTCCCGCGCTGGCGAGCGCAGATGTGCTCTCGCTGCGCCAGGTTGCTGACCAGGATGCAGCGCGTCCCGCCCAGATGGAGCCGATGAAGCCGATGGAACCCATGCAACCCATGGAGCCGATGAAACCAATGGAACCTATGCAACCGATGAAGCCGATGCGCATGGGCGATATGGAGATGTCGGCTAACCCGATGGACATGCGGATGGGTAATATGCACCTGCGCATGGGTTCACCGGAACAGCAGCAGAAGCCGTCAGCGCGGCGCTTTTGCCCCCAGTGCGGCACGGGCGTCAGCCCTGAGGATCGCTTCTGCGCCAGTTGTGGTCATCGCCTGGTCCTAACGGAAGGATAACCCCCAGGCTACAATTTTCAGCCCTCAGCCGGCAGTCCTGAACAGGGGCTCAGGCTGAGGCGCTGAAAGAGGCGCGCCTCGACATCGGCCGGAAGTTCGGCGGGTTCCTCGTCGAGGTTGCGGTAAAGTGCTACTGTGCGAGTCAGCGTCTCGAAGACCACCTCGCAATCGGGACAATCGTCCATATGCTGCTGAAGCTCCCGGCATAGTTCGCCGGCAAGTTCGCCATCGACATACGCATTGAGTTGGCGTAGCAACTCCTGGCATTCGCTATCGGTGTGATGGTGTGGATGACTCATCAGGTGTCTCCTTCTGTTCCTAAATAGCCGGCCAGCAGTTCGCGCAGGCGCAGCCGGGCCCGGTGCAGGCGTACCTTGACGGCACTCTCACTCAGATCAAGCAGCGCGGCGGTCTCGCTGGTACTCATGCCCTGCATTTCGCGTAGCACAAAGATGACCCGCAGATTCTCAGGCAGTTCTTGCAGCGCGTACTCAAGCTGGTTGCGCAACTCCGTATCCAGGGCCGAATTAGCCGGATCAACGGTCCAGGTGCTCAAGTTCTGCGGCATATCGCTGACCGGGATCATCTCTTCAGCCGTATCAATCGTGGTTGTGGGGTGTCGGCGGCGACGCAGCAGCATCAACGCCTCGTTGGTGGCTATCCGGTAGATCCAGGTTCCCAACCCACTGCGCCCCTCAAACTCGCCGATCTTTTGACAGGCTTTGATAAAGGTCTGTTGCAAAATACTCTCGGCCTCATCCGGGTCGTTTAGCATACGCAGGGCGCGGGTGTAGACCAGCGAGGCAAAGCGCTTGACCATACAGGTGCAGGCATCCGGGTCATTCTGCCGCAGTGCCGCTAATAACTCCTCCTCGGTATCGTAACGGTGCAGATCAATTTTTAGTCCCGACACGCGTTGCTCCTCAATGCTGTAGAAGATTTACGAAACGATCTTATACACGCCCCGGCAACGGTTTCTGTCGGTTGCCAGGGTGTCACGCACAGTGTATTTTATGCACTGCTGATTGTTCTTCTTGCGCATTGTACTCGAAATCGGAAAGTGCGTCTAAAGATCATCCGGTTCAACTCGGTCAGGGTTCATAGCTTGTGTTCTACCAACTTTGATGCGGGTTGTCCGGTATCGGTTACATCCGATTATGCTGAACTCATGCTTCCGGCCAGTCAATCTCAACATAGACCGCGTCGTCTTCAATATGGACCGGATAGGTCGGGATGCGCAGACCAACCGGCGGCACAATACTCTTGCCCGTACGCACGTTGTAGGTCCAGCCATGCCAGGGACAGGTCACGGTATCGCGGATCAGGGCTCCCGCCGAGAGCGGCCCCCCTTCGTGGCGGCAGGCATCGCCAAAGGCATAGATCACGCCCGCGACATTTGCCAGCGCAATAGGCAGTCCCTCGACATTGACGCAGACCATTTGCCCCGGCTGCAGATCACCGGGTGCCGCTACACGCACACGCTCAATTGCCATCGCTTATTCCCTCCCCGACAGGCCATGCATATCCGAGCGCATCGTATTATAGCGCAGATGTTTCTGACTCACGCCCCGGTGTCTACGATTTGTCATCTAGAAGTATTGACATAGACGATCTACCGTCGTAGAATAGGAGATCCTGAGCAACTCATATTCCAAGAATATTGACAATAACTGTTACCTTAGGGTAAAGTAGACGATGCAAACCCTACACTCGCCTACGAGGTATGTATGTCCCCTCTGACACTTGATCCACGTCAACTAGAAACCCTCAGCCAGCTCTTGATTGCTGGGGGCTACCATGATGTTGCCGAACTGCTTGGCGCATCGCTTGAGCGACTGGTGGCCTTCTGGCCGGCTCAGGCGGGGGCGCTGATTTACCATACGCCTCACGGCGAGGTTGTCAGCCTGGAGCATGGTCCGCTGGATGCGGAGGCCCGCACGCTGATTCAGCAGGCGCGCACCGACTCAGCCCGGCGTGATGCCGCCAGCAATGAGCCGACCATTGGCTACTACCCGCTTGAGGATGGACGCGAGGTGTTGGAATTGCCGCTCCAGAGCAGTGGCCAGGGTGTGGGGCTGCTGCACCTGGTTGTTACTGAGTCAACCCTGGATAAGCAGGTGGCTTCTTCCAGCGAGTTGAAGCCGGACGAAGATTGGATGATTCTCTTGGTACGTGCGATTGGTGGTGAGGCCGATAAACTGGCGACGCTACGTCGGGCCGAGCGCGATCTACGTGAACTGCATCTACTCTATGAGATCGGCCAGTCATTGACCGTCAACCTTGACCTTGCCAGTCTGCTCAACGAGATTATCCGGCGGGTCCCCGAAGTGGTCAACGCCGAGCGCTGTTCGATCTTTATGCTGGATGAACAGCAGCACGAACTGGTGTTGCAACTGGCCGACGAAGCACATGAACTGCGCATGCCCGCCGATAAAGGCATTGCCGGGTGGGTGTTGTCACATGGACTGGGCCAGATTGTGAACGATGTTGAGCAAGACCCACGCTGGTATGATGTAATCGGACGTGAGGTTGATTTTATTACGCGCTCGATCCTCTGTGTGCCGATGAAGTTCAAAGATCGGATCGTCGGCGTGATGCAACTCCTCAATAAGCGCGGCGGAACATCGTTTACGCAGCGGGATATGCGCCTGCTGACGACGCTGGCGGCCCAGGCCGGCATTGCTATCGAGAATGCCCGGCTCTACCGCAGCCTGAAAGGTGAGCGGGACCGCCTGCTCAACAAAGAGGAGGAGGTCCGGCACGCTATCGCCCGCGATTTGCATGACGGGCCAACGCAGAGTGTCGCCGCTATTGCGATGAATATCGAGTTCATCAAGCGCCTGCTTACCGCCATGCCCGAGCGGGTCCGCGGGGAACTGGATACGCTGGCGGAACTGGTGAATAAGACCAGCCATGACATTCGCACCCTCCTGTTTGAACTGCGGCCCCTCGGACTGGAAACTCAAGGGTTGTTGACGACGCTGCAACAGTATGTGGCTCGCTGGCGCGATCCTACAGATGAGATCCAGTTACGCCTGGAAGCACCATTTGCGGTTCCGCGGCTTCCGCATGAGGTTGAAGCCGCGACGTTTATTATTATTCAGGAAGCGGTGAACAATGCGCGCAAGCACTCGGAATCGCCGGAGATTACGATTTATCTCTATGAGGAAGAAGGCCACCTGGTAGCCAGCGTGCGTGACCGGGGCAAGGGCTTTAACCTGGCGGTGGTTGAGGCGAATTCGAGCCGGCGTAATAGCCTGGGGTTGACCAATATGCGCGAGCGGGCGCGGCTGATCGGCGCGGAGTTCCGCATTCGCTCCGCAGTTGATGCGGGCACAACGGTGGAGTTACGCCTGCCGCTGGCGTGACCGGAAAACGTAGGCCGGGAAAGGCAACGGGTGACGCGTTACAATAAATAACGCGTCACCCGCTCTGTTTGCGCTGCCGGGGTGTCTACCCGCGGGCGTAGCGGCCCATCAGTAGCGCTTTCCCGATGATATGCCCCTGCATGGCCGCCTCAACATTGCCGCGGGTGGTACCCTCTTCCAGGTTGAGTGTGGGGATGTCGAGGGCATAGAGCGTGAAGTAGTAGCGGTGCGCCTGATCGCCCTGCGGTGGGCAGGGTCCGCCATAAGCCACCTTGCCAAAGTCATTCTTGCCGATGGTACCCAGACTGCTGCCCTCCTCTGGGAGCGTCTGAATTGCGCTGGGCAGATTAAAGAGAAACCAGTGCGTAAACGTACCACTCGGCGCGTCCGGGTCGTCCATAATCAGCGTGAAGCTGCGTGTCATGGTGCTGATGCCACGGTCAATGGCGCGCTACTCTCTTCTCAATATGTCGTGTCGTGCAAGTGTTGCATATTTCATACCAGGGAAAACACACTCGGAAACTTCCCCCTGCTTGACGTATCCCCAAAACCGCTTACTATAGACAGCACGCAGCGTGTAGACGTAACCGTGTGCCTTTGGTGTTCCGACCAGCCCCGCACCCGCCGGTTGGTCTACACGGGACTGCAATACTCCCATCGCACCATCCCATCCCGGCCACAGGAGATCAGGCGTAATCAACCATATGTAGCCTTTTGAGACGCAAAGGAGCGGTAATTGCCATGACGACAGGTCAGTACCGGACCGAAAAGGACTCGCTCGGCGAGATGCAGGTTCCAGCCGAGGCGCTTTATGGGGCGCAGACACAGCGCGCCGTTCTCAACTTTCCTATCAGCGGTATGCGTTTCCCCAGTCGGTTCGTTCAAGCGCTCGGCATTGTGAAGCAGGCGGCCGCCAAGGCCAACCGGGATCTCGGCTTTCTCGATAACGAGAAGGCCAACGCGATTATCGAAGCGGCCCAGCAGGTTATCGACGGCAAATTGGATGACTCATTCGTTCTGGATATTTTCCAGACGGGCAGCGGCACCTCCACCAACATGAATGCCAACGAGGTTATCTCGACCCTGGCATCGGAGAAGGTCGGCGGTGAGCGCGGCAGCAAGACCGTTCACCCCAACGACCATGTGAATATGTCCCAATCCTCGAACGATATCATCCCGACCGTCATGCATATCTCGGCCCGCGTCGCTATCGAGCGCGAGCTCATTCCGGCGCTGACGGCCTTCCAGGAGGCATTGCAGGCCAAGGCGCAGGAGTTTGACGATGTACTCAAGAGCGGGCGCACTCACCTGATGGACGCGACCCCGGTGCGACTGGGCCAGGAGTTTGCCGGGTATGCTGCGCAGATCGGCAAGAATATTGCCCGGCTGAAGTTTGCCTCTGAAGAACTGGCGGAAGTGGCCCTCGGCGGTACTGCCACCGGTACCGGCATCAACTGCCCGCCCGGTTTCACTGAGAAGACGATCAACTATGTGGTCGAGGCGACCGGCCTCTCCTTCCACGAGGCTGAAAACCACTTCGAGGCCCAGGCCGCCAAAGATGCGTATGTGATGGCTTCCGGCGCGCTCAATACGCTGGCCGTCTCGCTGCTCAAGATTGTTAATGACCTGCGCCATCTCTCCAGTGGTCCCACCAGTGGTCTGGCCGAGATCCGGTTGCCTGCCATTCAGCCCGGCTCCTCGATCATGCCCGGCAAAGTCAACCCGGTGATGAGCGAGGCAGTGATGATGGTCTGCGCCCGCGTGATGGGCAACCACACAACCGTCACGGTCTGCGGACAGCATGGCAACTTTGAGCTGAATGTGATGATGCCGGCGATGGCGCATGCCATGCTGGAGAGCATCAGCATTCTGGCGGGTGGCTGCAATGCCTTCCGGGTAAACTGCCTCGACGGAATTGTGGCCGACCGCGAACGCTGCCAGGAGTTGCTCGAACTCAACCCGTCAATCGCTACAGCGCTAAACAGCGCTATCGGCTACGATCAGGCATCCAAAGTTGCCAAGCAGTCCGCGTCGGAGCGCAAATCGGTGCGCCAGGTTACCAAGGAGATGGGCCTGCTGAGCGACGAACAGTTGGACGAGTATCTCAATGTGCGGGATATGACCGAGCCGGGGATACCGGGGCAGTAGATCCGAAGGAACGCGTGGGAGTGCGGGAGCCATGCTCCCGCATTTCCGCCGTTGGGGTCTTTGGAGTGCGGGAGCCATGCTCCCGCGTTTTACGGCTTACTTCCCGACACGATATCCACAGTTGGGACAGAAAACCGCATGCATGGGCATGTTAAACCCACAGGCCGGACAGGTTTTGCTACCGGTTGCTCCTTGTGGTGGCGGCGGGGTACGCTCCTGCGGTGAGGGTGACGATGGCGGTGGCGTATGCTGCTGCGCCGGCGATGGTGGGGG
>JGI12109J20283_12543903_pt1 | contig 62344 bp, 53 predicted proteins | sample ElkSlonscriptome_12_FD_20283 | JGI IMG/M metagenome (IMG submission 20283) | reverse complement strand
GGAATACTGACACTGGGTTCATCGGGCATTCACGGGCCTCCTCTCATTGGTGGCCTGAGTATACCATGGGTATATATTTTGTGTTACGAAGAATGGCGAACTTATTTCTTTATGAACCCTTAACAGGAGTTACGCGGTCATTGACCCGAAAGGACATGTCGCCTGCGGCAGGATGGAAGATTCCATCTTTTTCCACAACATGTTTGCACAAAGTGCAAAATGTTCGTGAAAAAGAACATCATGTACCACATCGCCCGGCACCAGTTCTTCCGCCGCAAGCCGGCGCTCACTGCAGGCACGCCGCACATGGGTGTAAATCTTCAGCAGGCTCTGCAATACGGCGGCGCTCCGTATCCGGGTATATCACACCTGGTCAGGTGGCGGGTTTTGCCTGGTCAGATGCACAGGAAGCAGGAGCAGCGCATAAAAAGAGCGCATCACTGTTGATGCGCTCAAGACCATCCCATGCTTTATTTATGTCAACTTAACCCATGGGCTTCACCGCTTATGCGAATACAAACCGCGCATACCAGCTCTCCAGTTGCGCCGCCAGCCGCGCCGCCGTGTAGTGTTCGCACACCACCTGCCGCCCCGTAGCCCCCAACCGCTGCGCCAGTGCGGGATCGTGCAGCACACGCACCAGCGCCGCCGCCAGCGCATCTACGTCATCGTAGGGCACCAGCAGGCCGGTACGTTCATGCTCAATCAGTTCATTGCCGGCCGGCACATCGGTTGTCACCACCGGTTTCCCGGCGGCCATGCCCTCGATCAGCGGGATGCCAAAGCCCTCGTAGCGGCTGGGAGCCGCGATCACATCAGCGCTATGGAGTAACCGAATCTTCGCCTCTTCGTCCACGGAGCCGAGCAGATGCAGCCGATCCGCCACGCCGCCTGCCGCAACCAGCCGCCGCAACTCCGCCTCACCCTGCCGGTTATGGCTGACAAAGACAAAGTTGGCCTGGGGGACCGCCTGTACAACCGCCGGCATTGCACGGACCAGCAGATCAAAACCCTTGCGCCCGATTAACTGCCCGATGAACAGGATGACCCGCTGTTCCGAGGACGCACCGCGGCGATGCGGCAGTAACGCCGGCATGTCCGCCGGATCGTCCTGATCGTCACGTCCTTGCGTTGTCGCATCAAACTGCTCCAGATCAACCGCGTTGGGCAGGACAGTGATGCGCTCCGGCGGCAGGCCCAACCGGATCAGCAGGTCGCGCTCATGCTGCGAGAGGGCTACCGCGCCATCCACCAGGCGTAGCGGCGCATGGATCAGGTAGTTGCGTATGATCCGCCGGGGATGCGCGCCCCGCACTAGTTGCCCCGCCAACTGCCGGGGGCTCAGGATCAGCCGCTCAAAGCGCAACGGCTGCTCCAGCGGGCGATCCCGATCAGCCACCAGATCGCCATCGTGGAGCAGGCCATGAGGGGTCAGCACCACCGGCCGGCTTTGCAGGCGCGCCAGCCGTACCACTTGAAAGGCCAGCAGACTGCGCAGATGATGCACATGCACCATATCCGGGCGCTCGACCAGCAGCATGCGCAGCAGTGCCTCCGGCGAGAAGAAGCCCCAGGTTGAGCAGCGATGCACCGCGACCGGCCCCGGCAGCCAGGCATGCCGCACCGCCTGACCGGGATAGCTCGGCGCATAATACTCGTAGGCGACAACATGGTGTCCGCGCCGCGCCAACGCCCGCGCCTGCAGATACTCGGGACGGCTGGGAAATGCCGGGTCAAAGCCAAAGGTCGAGACGATCAATATTTTCATGGGTAGTCCGTAGTCCGTAGTCCGTAGTCCGCAGTCCGGCTTGTGTCATCCGTCCTTCGTCCTTCGTCCTTCGTCGTAGGCTGCCAGCACCCGCTCGGTCACACTGGCCCAGGAGAACTGCGCCGTCACCCAATCGCGCCCAGCCTGGCCCATCTGTGCGCGGCGCTGTGGATCATCCAGCAGTTCGCGCAGACCCTCGGCCAGTGCCCAGGGATGCTGCGGCCGCACCAGCAGACCGGTCTCGCCGGGACGCACCACCTCCGGGAAGCCGCCAAAGTTGCTGGCAACCACCGGCGTACCGCAGGCCTGCGCCTCGACCAGCGCAATGCCAAAGGTCTCGTTCGCAAACGACGCGCCCACAACCAGATCAACCCCGGCGTAGAGGCGCGGTAGTTCGGTACGCGGTACCGCCCCCAGGAAGGTAACACGTTCGGCGACGTTAAAGGTTTCCGCCAGCCACGCGAGGTGCGCCCGGTAGCTGCCGTCACCGGCGATCAGCAGCCGCGTATGGGGCAGTTCCACCAGCGCTTGCAGGATGTACTGCACGCCCTTCCAGGGAATCAGCCGCCCAACAAACAGCAGCAGGGCCGCGCCATCGGGGGCATAGCGCCGGCGCAACGCCGGATCGGGCGGCACCGGTCGAAAGAGAGCAAAGTCAACCCCGTTGTAGACCACCCTGGGCATAATGCCGTAGTGGTCTGCCACCGTCTCGGCATTGAAGCGACTGCAGGAGACCGCAATATCCGCGCGCTTGCCCAACAACTGATCGCCAGGGTAGAAATCCTTGCCATGACAGCCAAACACCAGCCGTGCCCCGGTCATGCGCCGCAGCAGCAGGGCCGGCCCCAGGTCGTAGGGCTTCTGGATATGCACAATGTCGGGATGTTCCCGTGCCAGACCCGCGAGCGCCGGCACAGCGAAGGAGAGGCGTTCAAACAGCTTGGTCAGCCCGTAAACCCGGCGAAACGGTGGCAGCGCTCGCCAGTAGTCCCGGCCGATAAATGGGAAGGTGATCACCCGCACTCCCGGCAGCACGGCCCGCTGCGCCCCCACGCCACCGATGATCGTTACCCGCTGACCGCGTTGGGCCAACTCCCGCCCCAGATCCCAGACGAAACTCTCGACGCCGCCGACCAGGGTGGTAGTTGTGAGGTTGTAGAGGACGATATGCATACCTGTGCGCTTAGATCGTGACGCAACAGCCACAGTGCAGTGTAACCGTCAGCGGAAGCGCATGCTCACTGCCGGCGCGGCCATGGCTGAAGTGTGTGACCCGGCCAGCACGCGGATCAACTACCAGTACATCCTTCACCCCTTGCGCCAGGTACCAGGGAGGATTGATACTCAGATCCTTCGCCTCATAATCCGGGCTAACAAGCTCAATCACTGCTTCCGGCACCTGCTCCCACGACTCATCAATATCGGGTGGTTCAATGCAGAAGATCGCAATATCCGGACGCTTGAGTGAGCCATCGGGAAACCTGAGTTGCACATGAGACAGGTGGTGACATTCGCAGGACGTACTGACTCCCGACGCGGGCACAATCGTTGCCCGAATACGGTCAATCACCCTTTGCTGCCGGGGGCCTGGCAGGAACCGCCAGGTACATGTCCCACCGGTGATCTCCAGCTTAATCTGCCCCTGCCGCAACAGTCGCTCGAGATATGCGCCGGGATCTTCATGCTCATGCTGCATGGTCAGCTCCTTTCTGCGCGACGGTGCCTGGCAGTGGGCATGTTACGCTTCCCCATCCTGCCGCACCGCGCCGGGAGGAACATCAGCAAAGAAATGCGCTACAGGCACCCGCACCGGCAACGTCGGCGAGACAAGTTCGTCGCTGGTACCCACAAGCCGGCTCTGTCCATAATCACCCAGGGTCGCATCAGGCTGGCTGCAGACCAGCAGATCGCGGCTACCGGGTCGCACAATCCAGTATTCGGGAACACCAGCCCGTGCATAGGCTTCCCGCTTGACCCGCGTATCCAGACTGGGATGTGACGGTGATACTACTTCGATCAGCAGCGCCGGAACGCCAAAGATACCGCGCTTCTGGATAATGTTGAGATCATCCGTGCGCACAACAATGAGATCCGGCTGCACCGGATCACAGCCGGGCATAAAAAGACCAATTGGCGACCAGACTGTCACCCCAAAACCGGTCTGGTCAATCTGCTGGTAAAGGATTAAAAATATCTGACGAATAATCCACTGATGAAAAAAGTCCGGTGCAGTTGTCATGTAGAGCACTCCATCGATGACCTCATAGCGATTGCCGTCATCAGGCAACTGTTCCCAGCGTGTACGGTTCCATGGTTCACCCAGCGGTTCATCAAACGAACGCAACGCCAGATCAGGCATAATGTTGCTTTGCATACAACTCGTCCCCTCCGTGATAGCGTGGATATACTCACCCTTGCAACTCTATTATACGTCGAATTGTCCGTTCATCCCTCACAACACCCGCAGCCACCAGCGCTTCAACGGCAGTTTGAGCCGCAACAGTTGCTCCCGATCCTGCGGCTCCAGACCACCCGTCAGCCGCAGCACACCCAGGAAGGCGGCTCCACCCAGCGCCGCCGGCAGCAGCAGCAACAGCGCCGCGCCCAGCCGGTCAACAATCGTGGCATCGACCGTCAGATCGGGCAAGAGCAGGCGCATCCCGACGACCAGTAGCGCCATCACGCCGCTTGCCGGCAGCACCCGCAGGGTAAAACGCCAGGGCCAGCGCAGTCCCAGCAGGCGGTAGCCACTCGCCGTTACCCAGAAACCGGCTGCCAGCCGCGCCAGGCCAAATGCCAGTGCCACCCCGACCAGACCCAGCAGCGGGGGCAGGGTCAATGCCAGCGGTACGATCACCAGCAACGTCAGCAGCCGCGAGATCACAATAATCCGCAGATGCTCATAGACGATCAGCGCATTATGGGCCGTGGTCAGCAGCGACTCCAGGAAGAGGCAGGGCACCAGCACCCAGACAATCGGCGTCGCGGCGGCATACTCCGGCCGACTGATGATCATAATCACCGGCTGTGCCAGCAGCATCAGCCCGATGCCGCCCGGCACCATCAGCAGCACCTGCAGCCGAATGAGCGAGCTATACGCGCCCCGCAGCGTCCCCCCCTCACCCGCGCGTACCCGCGTGAAGAGCGGCACCTGTACCCCGACCATCGGTGTGTAGAGATAGGCCAGCACCATGCGCACCACGTTCGCCCCCGCCCAGAGCAGCGCCGCATCAACGATATCCCGCGCCAGGAAGACCGCAAACGATGCGCTTGCCAAATAGTCAGTCATGGTCATCAGGTAAGAGACACCGGAGTAGCGCACAAAACCCTGGGGCAGTAGGGAACGTTGGAACGTTGGAACGTTGGAATGTTGGAATGTTGCGGATGTTCTAACCCAGGACCGGGCAACCTGCCAACCCGCCAGCAGGACGGCAATCGCCGGAGCCAGTGCCATTGCCACCAGCACTCCCACCAACCCCCATCCCGCCAGAATCGCCCCGGCACTTAGCAGCGGCGGCAGCAATCCGGCCGCCAGGGTAATGCTGTTCCAGGCGCGCTGCTTAAAAAAGCTGTTGAGGTAGGCCATCAGCATATCGTAGCAGATGCCGCTCAGGAAGAGTACCAGGAGAATAACCCCGATCAGGAGCCAGCCATACCCCTGCACAAACTGGAGCAGATCCACCTGGGAAGCCTGCGAGAGCCGCGCATCGCCGAGGATTTTCTCGCGCAGCCCGTCGAGGTAGGAGCCATGCAGCAACAGCAACCCGGCAGCAATTGCTAGAAATGCCACCAGTTGCGCACCCAGCACTGCCAGCAGCAGGCGCAGAGTGGCGCGGGGTCCGCCCGTGTTATTCGTTTCCGGGATATATTTGGGGAGCGCCCGCGCCGTGCCGAGATCAACCGTCGTACCCAGACCGTTGCCGGCCCCGCTGATCAGCGCCAGCAAGCCATACTGCGCCGGGGTCAGCAGGGTCAACTTGACCAGCGTTGCCAGCAGTTCGGCCAGCATGCGCAGCGGTACAAATAGCGTATTCCAGAGCACCGCCCGCGAAACCTGGCTCGCCAGCGAGGGCGCTTTTGTCGTTGTCTCAGATGCCATAGCCCCACAACCGCACTGCGCACTCGTTTGCCACAGAGAGCACAGAGAACACTGAGGGATGCGTCCTGTACCACCTGCCGGCACTGCGCACAATAACTGTCTTCTACTTCATCAACTGCGGTTGTCGGAACAGCCAGTGCCGCAGTGTACTCCCACGCCAGTCACAGACGACCATTATAACGCAGGATGGCTACGGCACGTTCTTATGTTCGCACGTTTCACGCTTTCACGTTTCATGTTCTCACTCATCACTCGTCACTACGCGCGAGATAAACTCATTCGTAAATGCCTCGTCTACCTCCACCGATTGGGTGAGCAATTCGGCCTCCTGCATAAAGGTATGGGTTGCTTCCCAGGACTCCGGATCGGTGTACCCCAACCCCGCCTGTTCTGTTGTTGCGCTATGCCAGTAGGGTAGACTCGCCTGTAACACCGCGCGCTGCAACGCTGCATCGCCCAATTCTGCCTCGGGAATATATGACAGGCTCAGGTCGAACGCCTCGTCCGGGTTATCCAGCGTATCCTGGAGGCCACGCATAGTGGCGTCCACAAATGCCTGGACCAGATCGGGCTCCTGGCCGATCAGATCGGCGTGGGTGACAATGCCGTCGGAGACCAGCGGAAATATATCGGCCACGCGCAGCACACTGACTTCCTCGCCCTGCGCCTCCAGCAGGATCGGCTCATTCATCGCGTAGCCGGTCGCAACATCGACCCGATCCTCAAGCACCGCCTGCGCCTGCGTAAAGCCGATCTCCTGAATATTCAGATCGCTCTCCTGCATATTGTTGGCGTAGAGCAGTGCCAGCAGCGCATAGTAACTGGCCCCGAAGCGCCCTGGAATGCCTATACGTTTGCCCTGCATATCCTCAACCGAGTTGATCGCATTTGCGGCTTTGCTAAAGAAGACGACCGGAAACTCCTGGTAGATCGTCGCCACCGTGACCACCGGCAGCCCCTGCCGGCGTGCCAGCAAGACCGAAGTCGCCCCGGCCAGTGCAAACTCGACATCGCTGTCAGGCCAGGTTGCTACTCGCTGCATCACATCATTCTCAAAGTTGTAGTCAAATGCTACATCAAGTCCTGCATCGGCATAGTAACCTTTGCTATCGGCGACGTAGAACATCGCAAACTGCACGTTCGGAATAAAGGACATTGCCAGCGTCACCGGGCGCAACGCCGCCTCCTCCTGCGCCTCGGTCGCACCGACTTCCGGCTCCGCCCCGGTCTCGCCGGCTTCCGGCTCCGCGCCCCCACCACATGCCACCAGCAGTACTATGATTATGTAAACTGAGATATAACGCAAGCCGCGCAGATAGCGCACCATCCTACCCCTCCTCATCATTGCTCCAACGACCCTCATCCTTCATCCTGCCGTAATTACGCTTCCCACTGCACCAGCAGCCGTTCCAGCAGCGATACCAGCAGGTAGAGCAGCAGCGTAATCCCGGCCAGCATGATCAGCGCCACAAAGATCAGCGGGGTGTCGAAGAGACCACGCGCAATATTAATCAGCGCGCCCAGCCCGTAGCGGCCCGCTACAAACTCCCCCACCACCGCGCCGGTCGTCGCCAGCGCCAGCCCGGTACGCACACCGCCGAAGAGCACCGGTAGCGCCAGCGGTATCTCGACAAAGCGCAGCATCTGCCGGCGACTCGCCCCGCTGATCAGCGCCATCTCGCGCAGTTCACGCGGGATGCCGCGCAGTGCCACAATGCAGTTAATCAGAATGGGGAAGAAGGTAATCAGCGCGGCGATCAGCAGCTTTGACGGCAGCCCCGTCCCAAACCAGAGCACAATGAGCGGCGCGACGGCCAGCACCGGCACGGCCTGACTGGCGGCCAGCAGCGGCGCAACCGCTCGCTCCAGCCAGGGCGTATGCGCCAGCAGATAGCCCATAAACAACGCCACCAGCAGCGCCAGCGCAAACCCGCCCAGCGCCTCCGTCAGCGTCGCCGCGACATGCACCCAGAGCAGACCACTGCCGGCAGCGGCGATCAACCGCTCCAGCACCAGCGCAGGACCGGGCAGGATAAACGGCGCATAGCCTCCCATCATTACCAGTGCCTGCCAACCCGCCAGCAGCAACAGCAGTGCCACAGGCAACCCAAACCACTGCCCCGACCGCACCGGCCGCCGCACCGGAGCCAGACCCGCTTCCGCCGCGCCTCGTTCGTGCGGAACAGCAGTCTGCGCTGCCATACCGCGCCGCTGCCGTTGTTGAACCGGAAGAATATCTTGCACAGGATATCCCTTTCGTTGCATGCAAAAACCCCGAAGCGTTCGACACTTCGGGGCATATCCGCGCAACAGCAGGGTAACGGCGCACCGCACATCTCCATGGCGACATGCAGCAGCACACCCGACAGATGCGCACCATTGCCACACCTGCCAACTACCCGCAACCCATCACACAAACAGCTACACCAAAGCGAACACCGGGAAGTAAAACTTCCCTGTGCTACTACTGCGCTGTAGCCAATGCTGGATAGGTATTACACGTGCGCAGACCTTCTCCCATCCGGACTGTACCGTCGGCCCTGGGATCACACCAGAGTCCTGCCTTGCGGCTCGCGGGCTCGTCTTCGCTTCCGTAGTCTGTACACCGTAGTCCGTAGTCTGTACGCCGTACATTTGTCAGTACGGGATACAGATTACGGGATACGGACTACGGACTATGCCGAAGAACTACCGCCGGTCGGGAATTGCACCCTGCCCCGAAGGTCTTTTCATAAATGTTCACTTTTCTAACTGGAGCATAGCATGTCGGGAGCTTAGTGTCAAGTGCATAATGCTTAACTGACAGTTGTGATGAGTTTTTCGTTTACAGGAGTTACACGGTGCGCCTTCAAACCGAACAGTTACCCCGATGAACGACAGATGCGCCTGCGACAGCATGGTACTCTTTTTATCTTTTTCACCCTGCCGCAGGCGCATCCCAGCTACCGGATGGAAAACCGCGTAACTCCTGTTAGTTTACGGGAGTTACGCGGTGGGCGTTCACATCAGGCGTGTGACCCGGTGCAGAACGAGGTTTGCCTCCGGCATTATGAACATCACGCGCGCACCCGCATCCCCCACACCACAAAAAACAGCACAACCACGACCGGAATCCCGATCACCGCCGACAGACTGAGCAGACGCCGACGCGGCATGACCGGCTCCTCCACCTCGTCCGCGTCCGTCTCACCCAGCGCCGAACCCGTAACCATAATACTGATAATCAGGAAAGCTATGAGTGCCAGGAAGGGCACATTGATAAAGCCCAGCACATTCATGTAGACGATAGTGCAGGGAATACCGGCTGTGCAGGGCGGCAGCGGCAAGAAATCTGTCTTGATCAGCAGATAGTGGTAGAGCGCGACAATCGCCCCGAGCAGCGACAGCGGCAGCACATAGAGGTGCAGCCCCCGGTCACGGCGCAGAATGCCGACCGTCAGGATGAGCGTAAGCGGATACATCAGGATGCGCTGGTACCAGCACAACACACAGGGCACCCAGAGCAGCACCTCGCTCATAAAGAGACTACCACTGGTGGCGATCCATGCCGCCAGCAGCGCAATATAGCGACTGGCGGCATTAACCCGCGCAATCACCGCATCGATCCCGCTGACCAGGGGAGGAGCAACCTCATCCTGGGCAAACGCATCATCTTGAACATGGGACATCGGTTCTATTCCTTGCTTTCATCGCCGTGGCAGGCACGACCCTGCGGGAGCATAGCCCGCCTGCTATCCTCAGATAGCAGGCGGGCTGATCGTGATCGTATTATTGTATTGTACGATCAATGCGCTGCGATCATGCATACCATGCGCAGCACGAACGAAGAACAGGAGGTACACAGTGGGAGTTTGGACCACGAACAACACGAAATGAGCGAACACCGCGAACCTGCCAATGCTGATGTGGATGAGACGATCCCGCGTTTGACGGGGGATAGCGCATGCTGCCGCAGGCGAATCCGGCTTGCATCTGGTGAAACGTCTGGTTCGCATGTCAACCGCGTAAGTCGTGCGAAGAACAGAACACCAGGAACAGCCACACTCCCCGGAAGGGCACACCAGGCTGCACTTCTACTCCGCCAGCGTATCCGGGTCAACGCCCAGTGCGCGCAGCCTGGCGGCAAGTTGCTCAGCGCGCTGCTCGGCCTGGGTTGCACGTTGTTCGGCAGTGGTTGCGCGCTGTTCGGCCTGGGTCGCGCGTTGTTCCAGTTCGCTAAAGCTCAGGAAGCGCTGCCCATCCGGGCGGAAAAGCTGTAACGCATCCCCCCCGGCGAGATCAAAACGAATCCCCAGGCGCGGGCTGACCCAGCCATTCATCTCGCCGATCGGATGGAGGCGTGCGTCACGGCGCTGGGTGCCGGCCAGATCATTGGTGTCAGGATCATAAATGTAATACTCCTCCACACCGTAGGTGTCGTAAAACTCCAGCTTTTCCAGCATCTCCGTGAGCGTATTGCCCGGCGACAACACTTCAAAGACCACTTGCGGCGCGATGCCGTCTTCTTCCCACTGGCGGTATGAGCCACGTCGTCCCTTGGGTCGTCCAAAAACCACCAGTGTATCGGGAGCCCGGCGGATCTTGGGAGCGCCTTCCACCGGATACCAGAACAGATCACCCGCCACGAATACCTCCGGGTCGGCCTGAAAGAGCGCTTCCAGATTTTCTTTGATGATGACAATCCAGCGGAACTGTTCAGTATTTTCGGCCATGGGCTGCCCATCACTTTCCGGATAGACGATTGCCGCTGTCGGGCTGATTGTGGTCGCCATTGTGCCCTCCGTCTGGGAGAAAGAACCGGGAACTTGAGAACTGGGAATCGGGAACTTGAGATATTGTAGCACAGGTGTACACTTAGTACAGCATTGCGTAAGTTCGTAGCGCATTTGACACCGTGGTGCAGTTCGCCTATCCTCTGCACATGACGTACCCGGTTGTTCAGGAGGACCACGATGCGTGGGCGTAAGAAAACATATGTCGTGACCATCACCGACACGGACCGCCAGCACCTCCAGAAACTGGCGACCGCACGCACCAGTCCGCGCAGTGAAGCGCAACGGGCGCAGATCGTCGTGACCTGTGCGGACCATCCAGACTGGAGTGATGGCCAGGTTGCCGCCGCGATTCCCTGTTCGTCCGCACTGGTGCGCACATGGCGCAAACGTTGGGTGGAAACTCGCAGCCTGAAGGAAGCGCCGCGCGCGGGCCGCCCGCGGGTCTTTCCGCCCGAAGCGCGCGCCCAACTTACCGCTCTGGCCTGTAGTCTCCCCACGGAGACCGGCATCCCGCTCGCCCGCTGGAGTTGTACGGAACTGGCCACTATGCTGGTCACGCTGGGCGTTGTGGTGTCGATTGCTGCCAGTACGGTCTGGCGTTGGATGCAGGCCGAACAACTCAAGCCCTGGCGTTTTCGCCTCTGGCAACACTCGCGCGATCCGTTGTTTCTCGAGCGGGCCACGGCCGTGTTGCAGTTGTATGCCCAGGCGAAAAACTTGTTGGCGCAGGGGATCTGGGTGGTCTGCGCTGATGAGAAGACCTCGATCCAGGCCCGGGAGGGGATTGATCCGCCCCGTCCCACCCGGCGCGGGCGGTGGCGCCGGGTGGCTGCCCGTTATCGGCGGCGGGGGTTTCTTCATCTGTTTGCTGCCTTGAGTGTGGCCGATGGCGTCGTGGCGGGCTGCTGTCGCCAGCGGAAACGCTTTGGGGATTTCCAGGTCTTTTTCCTGAGCGTGATTGTCCCGGAAGCGTTGCGCCGGGGCGTCCACGAGATTCGGCTGGTGCTGGACCGCGGATCGACTCATGCACCCAAGCACTTGGAAGCCTGGTTGGCCCAGGAAGGGGCGGCCCAGGAGTGGCCCGTTACGGTGCAGGTGGTCTGGTTGCCGACCTACGCCTCGTGGCTGGATCAAATTGAAATCTGGTTCAGTATTTTGCAACGCAAGCTGTTGACGCCGAACCACTTCCCGGATCGGGAGACCTTGCGCCAACGCATTCTGGAGTTTATTGCCCATTACAATCGCTCCGCTGAACCAATCAAATGGTCCTACACAGTGGATCAACTGGTTGAGAAATTCGCTACGAATTAATGCAATGCTGTACTTAGTGTAGGAGCGCCGCATGCGCACAACATATCAGCCGGACGCTCCAGGGATGTAATGAAGTTTGATAAATAGCCCGGATATGCCCTCCGGGAGTCCCGGCTTTAGCCGGTGAACGCCTGCCGGGGCGGCGGCCTCCTGTTGGAACGCCTGATCCGGCTGATGAACGTTGAGAAATAGCCCGGATATGCTCTCCGGGAGTCCCGGCTTTAGCCGGTGAACGCCTGCCGGGGCGGCGGCCTCCTGTTGGGAACGCCTGATCCGGCTGATGAACGTTGATAAATAGCCCGGATATGCCCTCCGGGAGTCCCGGCTTTAGCCGGTGAACGCCTGCCGGGGCGGCGGCCTCCTGCCAGGAATGCCTGATCCGGCTGACGCCGGGACTCCTGATCATGTGCAAACTGCATAAGAATTCCCGCAAGTCGATACCCGGATGACCTATTCAACGTTCACAAACCGGGACTCCGGTCCAGCAGATATCTGGTTACATTTCAACGTTCATAACATACTGATTCAGGGAAGACGCGTCATAGTTCGCAGGCGCATGCTGCACTCCTGAACAACCTGCGGGTCGAGATTGTCACCGATGCGCAGGGCGCGACGGCGCTGCGCTGGGGGCATCCGTAGGGGCGCAGCATGCGCCCGCCTTTCTGGTACGATCATTCCTGGGGAGACACATATCACTTCCGGGGAACACCGTGGGCAGATCGATAGCGCATGCTACGCCCCTACTCGCTCGGAACGGGGAACGGGAACAGTGATGCAGGGGAAGCATTACACAATCGTTCGCCAATGCTGTGCGGTGACAAACTGGGCCAGATGTCCTACATTCATCGTCGCAACAACAACACTCTCGCCTTGTTCTTGCAAAACTCTGGCCTGCGCTGCCAGAATGACATCACCATCAAGCGCTTTGTCGTCAGCCGTAGGTTTTCCCTGCTTGCGCGCCAACGCCCAGAACTCCGCAGCCCGAAGCATGATGGTTGTTGTCAACGGCATGTAACAGATGGTGGCTTTAAACGCATCCAGCCGCCTGACCCCCTGTGTTTTGCCGGCGCGTAGTAACTCACGCCGCACTTCATAATCGGCAATTTCTGAAATACAAACCTGCCGGCCATTTATCAACATATGCTCTAGCCAGAGCGTACACTCCCGAGTCTCTGCCGAGACACGCGGGTTGGTTACCAATCCCAATGGACCAGTATCAAGTAAAATGAGAGAAGTCATGGTTTAACCGTCGTGGCATTGGGAAAATCTTCTGGTCGCGCGTTGCGCAGTTCTGCCAGGGTTGCCTGCTGCTCTGCGGTATCGCCCGCTTCGCGCCATGTGCGTAGGAGTTCCAGCGCAGCCCGGACCTGTTCCGACGTAGCAGCGTCCGGCAGCCGTACCCGGTCAGGAAGAAGCTCTCCATTCTGCCTTGCGGCCAGTGCCGCTATGTCCTGCCTGACAGCGGGCAGCAGGTACTCAATCAGGCGCACTTTGTCAACAGGTGACAGGTGCTGCGCCAGTTCAACTATCTGTTCAAATGGTACTGTTTGTGTCATACAACGCCCTCCAATGGCGGTTGATTTTTTATTGTAACATGAGCCGGCCACAAATGTGGGAACCGGGAAACGTGCATCACCTCTGGTATTTTTCTTGCATACCAACGACTCAGCCTGCCACAGATATAGGAAGAACAGACAAACACAGGATAAAGCTCTGTGCTCTCTGTGGCTAAAGATGTAGCGCAACAAGGAGATATCAGATGGTTGCTATTTCGCTGATGATCGAGGGGCAGATGGGCCTGACATGGCCGCGCTGGCAGCAGATTGCCGCCGAGGTTGAGGCTGCCGGGTTTGCCGGGCTGTTTCGCTCGGATCACTTTACCAATCCCCAGCCGCCCGCCGAGGACTCGCTGGATGCGATTATCGCGCTGACCTATCTGGCCAGCCACACGCAGCGCATCCACTTTGGGCAACTGGTCTCGCCGGTTTCCTTCCGCGATCCGATTATGCTGGCGCGGCAGGCGGCCGCCATTGACGATCTGAGCGGGGGGCGGCTGTGGCTGGGAGTGGGCACGGGCTGGCAGGAGCGCGAGCATCACCTGTTTGGCTATGACCTGGGCGATATCCCCACCCGGTTTGCGCGGCTGGAGGAGGCGCTTGAGGTGATGACCCGACTACTGCGCGATACCGAGCCGGAGCCATTCGCGGGGCGCTTCTACCAACTGCGCGAGGGGGCCTGCCTGCTGCCCCGCCCACAGCGACCGGGAGGACCACGGCTGGTGGTTGGGGGCAATGGACCGAAGCGCACCCTGCCCCTGGTCGCGCGCTATGCCAACGTCTGGAATGCCATCGGCCTGGAGCCGGCGACCTTCCGCGAACGTTCGGCCCGGCTCGATGAACTCCTGGTTGCGCAGGGCCGGCAGCCCGCCGATGTCCGGCGCACCATGATGTCCTCGCAGATCGTCGCACCCGACCGGGCCACCCTGGAACAGAAGTTGCGTCGGCAGGCACCGCCGGAGTTGGCCGACCGCTCATTTGACGAACTGCTCCAGGCCCAGCACGCGGACGGCTGGTACAAACTTGTGGGCACCCCGGAGATGGTCGCCGAACAGCTTGCCGCTTGCCGGGATGCCGGGGTTGAGGAGTTAATGCTCCAGTGGTTTGACCTGGACGATATGGCGGGGCTACGCGCCTTTGCCGAGCAAATCCTGCCGCCGGCGTGATACCGATGTGTTGTCATAGCCACAGCGCACACCGAGAACGCAGCGATGATAAACGGGAACGTGCCGCCGTTGCGCCCAGTGCGCCCGTTGCCGTTGATTGCCGGGTTGCCGGCACATTGGTATTAACAGCGCAGCGCTGACCTACACACCGCTGCCGGCTCCCGACATTTTCCTGGTATTATTGCCCCTGTGGACCGGCAGAAGGAACCGACATAGTCCCAAGGAGAATGAGATTATGACCGACACAACCCGAGCATATGCCCTGCGGAAACGGCTTGATCTGCCGTATGCGCAGGCGGTCGAGCAAGTTACCGCCGCTCTGAAGGAGCAGGGCTTTGGCGTTCTGACCGAGATTAATGTACAGGCGACGCTCAAACAGAAGCTGGATGCCGACTTCCGCCAGTATGTCATTTTGGGAGCATGTAACCCCACTCTGGCACACCAGGCGCTAACGGCGGAACTGGAAGTCGGGCTACTCCTGCCCTGCAATGTGATTGTCTATGAAGATGACGGCGGGAGCGTGGTATCCATCGGCGATCCGGTTGCAATCCTGGGCGTGGCAAATAACACCGGCCTGGAAGCCATTGGACAGGAAGCCAGAACCCGCCTGCAGCAGGCATTACACAATCTGACGGATTGAAAATACGGCCGGATTAGCTCGCGCAACGCCGCACAGCTCCAACGTGTATGCGGTTCTGAAAGACTGTCTGAAACGGGTTGGTTATGGGGCGACGGCCCCGGAGTGGGAGTCCCGGCTTCAGCCGGTTTCGGCCACACACCGGCTGAAGCCGGGACTCCGGGGGCGCTGTCCGGTGGATCAGGGTACCCAGCATGCCGTGTGACCGACGCGAATCATCTTTTCAGACAGTCTCTTAGCGCCCTTTGCGGCGTTGCACGAGCCTACGTGAAAGGGATTGAGGTTAAACCCTCACCGGCTAACCGCCTCCTCGGTCGAGAACTGGCGCTTGACCTCTACCGCCTGTTTCTGCCCACACGCATTCTCCAGCTTATCGCGCACAATGACATAGTAGGTGGCCCCCGGTTCTAACGGTTCGCGCGGATCGAGAATGACCGTATAGCTATCCGGATCGTAGGAGAAGTCCACCTTGATCGGTGGCGCGCCATTGGAACTTTTTGACAGCCTGAAGTTGCCGTTCGACAGGTTATCTGACTGAATCGGTTGGTTAAACGTGACGGTGACATTTGCATTGGAGGTAACCCCCGATGCATTATTCGCCGGGCTGATGCTGCTCACAAAACCGCTGTCCGGATCGGGCGCGCTGCACGCCGCTTCCGGTGTCGGTGTGCTGGTCATGGTCGCAGTGGCGGTGGCCGATGGCGTCGGGGTTAACGTTGCCGTCGGCGTGAGCGTCGGGGTACGGGTAGGCGTTCGCGTTGCCGTCGGCGTGGGCGTCGAGGTGCGAGTGGGCGCAACCGTTGCAGTTGGCCGCGTTGTGAATGTCACCGTCGCGGATGGCGTGGCGGTCCGCGTCGGACGGGGCTTCGCCGTCGGCGTTGCCGTCGGCGTGCCGGTGGGCGTACCGGTTCGGGTCGGCACTGGTGACGCCGTCGGGGTGGGCGCGGGCGTGACCGTCCAGGCCGGGCGGGTCTGCACGGTCGGGCTGGGGCGCGGCGGACGGGTCGGCGCCGGCTCTACTGCCGGCACGACGGTCTGCGTTGCCGCTGGCTGGAGGAGGGCGGTTGATCTCGGTGTTGCTGTCGAGGTGTTTGTGGCAACCGTCGCGGGTGTCCGTATGGCGATGATGGCGGTTAAGGTCGGCGTGGGCGTCCGCACGACAACCGGCGCGGAAGTGGCCCCAGCCGGCGCAGTTGCTGGGAGTTGCGGGGAAGGTACCGCAACGCTGTTCCCACCGGGTGAAGGCGCGGGCGCTATCGTACCAGTTAGCGGCCGGCGCGTCGGGGTGGCGGATGCGCCAACCAGGGTGCCGGTCGGTTGCGCCGTTCGGGTCCGGATCGGCGGGGGCGTGGGAGTTTGCGTACTGGTTCCGGCATTGCTCGCCGCAACCCCGTTGAGCAACCGCACCGCCGGGGTCACGGTCGGAACGGGCGTCTGCAGATTGGGCAGCACAACCGGCAGGGCCGTTGGTCCGGCCCCGTCCAGCGCAGCAGATTCCGGGATAAGCTCCAGCATAAGCTCAGGCCGAATCACCGGTATGCGCATGGGCGACGGATCGGCGCTGTAGTCGGCAACCAGGGCGGAACGTAGCGCAACCGGGATGGCATCCTGCCCATGCAGCGGCTGCACATCCTGAGCCAGCAACGCCCTGCCGATGGCAACCAGGCTGAGTAGGAGGCAGATAATCAGCGTGAGCCACCAGCGGTGATCCCCACGCGTGGCGTTGTCGATGTTCCGTCTCATCCCGTTTTCGCATCCTGAATGACTGGCGAGATCACCGGAACAGTGGGATGGAGCCGATAGACCGCAAACGGCGCGGATTTCCCCTTAAACTGGTGTGCGCCCAGATCTTCAAACAGAAATTCACCCTGGCGTTGTTGCAAGGCGGCGACGGTGGCAGCACTCACCACAATGCTACTCGCGCCAAACTGCCGGGTAAAACTCTCCAGCCGTTGCGTGGTGTTGACCGTATCCCCAACCACGCCATAGCGCATCCGGTCCGCCGTGCCGATACTCCCGGCCGTCACCAGCCCGGTATTGACCCCGATCCCGGTGATCAACGGCGGCTCACCCCGCTCGATCCGGCGCGCATTAATCTGGTCGATTGCCGTCAGCATCGCCAGCGCGGTCTGGCAGGCGCGATAGGCGCTCTCCTCCGGCAATTGCGGCGTAGGCAGAATACCGAAAAAGACCAGCAGCGCATCGCCGATATACTCGCTGACCACACCTCCGTGTGCCGTGATAATCGGGACCAGTTCGCCAAAATACTCATTGAGCCAGGCCCAGACTGTGATTGGATCAGTTTTTTCGGAGAGGGGTGTAAAACCGCGAATATCGCTCATCAAAATAGTTGCAACGATATTCTGCCCCTCCAGCCGCAGGTTTCCGCCGGCAAGCGATTGGCGAAACTGGTCGCGCACCTCCGGCGAGAGCGTACGTCCCAGCAGATCGCGGTAGATCAGTCCTTCGCGTAAGCGGGCCACCATATAGTTAAAACTGCGTGCAAGCAAGGCGAGTTCATCGGTACCAACCGGCTTCACAGTGACAGTAAAATCGCCCCGGGCTACCCGCGCCGAAGCATGCACCACGCGCAGCAGCGGCGCGGTAATGCGCCGCGCCAGGAAAATACCGATGGCAATGATCAGGATAAACGCCACCAGCACCAGGAGCGCTATTTTGAGGCGGGTCATCTCGCTGGGGCGTACCAGAAATGTCTGCGGTAGCGCCGTACCCAGCAACCCCAGATCGTTGCCGTTACGCACCTCAAACGGCCCCATGATCTCGTAGTAGGGAATACTACCCGCCACGACGGGCCGAATGCGGCTGCTCGACTCTTGCTGCTCCAGCACACGCGCCGTTTCGAGCGAAAGAAGCGCGGCGGCCGGTTGATCCGGCAATGTAGAAGCGATTGGCTTGCCGGCCAGGTTGTAGACCGTCGTATGCGCCAGGGTCTCCTGGCGAAATTGCTGGACCAGCGTGGTTATGCGCTTCCCCACCAGGACCACCCCGATTAACTCGCCCCGCTCATCATTAATCGGCCCCGCCACATAGAGATAGTATGCCGGCTCCGAGCCGTGCAACTGAACCAGACTTGCATATTTATCACCATACGGATCACGCTCGCCACGCAACACGCGCTGAGTCAGCGGCCACTGGCGGAACTGCTCATCGCCCTGAGTGGCTGTGTAGCTGCCCTGGTTGTCGGTCACCTGATAACGCAACGAGAGCAGGCTGTTGCCCTCCCGATCCAGGATATCGACCGCTTCCTCCCCGGCATTAACGACAATCGGCAGTGTGAGAAGCCGCAGGCGTTCAACATCGCGTGTCTCGACTGCCGCCGGCATAGCTTCAACATAAGCGATTAACCGCAGCGTTGTCAGTAAGCGGCTCTCCTCGCGCACAATTTCGTCGGCGCTCTGTTTGCCGGCCTCAATAAGCTGGTTCACAAACCGTTCTTCGATGGAGTCCAGGGCGACCTGACTCACCACATAGGTCGCCGCCAGCGCCAGGAACAGCGCCAGGAGCACATAGGGCAGCGTGATTTTGATGCGCACCGGGACACGCAGACGGGAGCGTGCCGGCTTGCCACTAGTTTGCCGGTCAGAGGGATGGCGCGAACGTTCCACCTGGGCCAGAGCCTGCTCGATCTCGCCGCGCGTACAGGGCAGTCGCACGCATACGTTCAACCCCTGGGTCTGCGCCAGATCTTCGCGCTGCGGATCGGCGTGACGCACGATCAACAAAACGCCGGTTCGTACACGTACGCGGTGCGCCAACGAAAGCATCCGCTGCCAGTCAATATCCGGCAGATGAATATCAATGACCAGCAGATCCGGTTTATGCTTTTTGATCAGGAAACGCGCCTCGGTAGCACTGGTTGCCTGCCAGACTTTATCGCCCTGCATAGTAAAGAACGCATGCAATGTCTGAGGCAAAGACGTTTCAGAATGTACTATTACAACCGAGCGTACCATTATTGTCTCGTCGGGTTATACGAGTGCAAAACAAGCTCAATAACAGGTGTTACGCGGTTGCTCACCCAAAAGGAACTTTCGCCTCCGGCAGGGCGGCAGATTCTCTTCTTGTTCACACCCATGTTGCACACAGTGCAACATGGGTGTGAACAAGATCCATCACGTACCATGCTGCCGCAGGCGAAGATCGCTGTTGCGGGCGTACATGTCTGATGTATACGCCCACCGCGTAACTCCTGTCAATAACAGGTGTTACGCGGTGGGCATGCAAACCGGGTGTTTGACCCGATGAAAACCCGACTCGCCTGTGGCAGCCTGGTACGTTTTCTCTCTTTTTGGAAAAACGTGGCTCTCCAAGCTACGTTTTTCCAAAAAGGGATGGCCTATTCCGCCTTGCCGAAGGCGATATCCGCTTTTGTAGAAGAGACCGCGTACGTCGTGTCAATAACAGGTGTTACGCGGTGGGTACACGAACGGGACATGTGCCCAGGTGGAAGCCCGTTTCGCCTGCGGCAGCATGGTACATTTGATCTTTGGTCACAAAACATTTGCACTGTGTGCAAATGTTTTGTGACCAAAGCTGGGTTCTTCCGCCCTGCCGGAGGCGGAATCGCCTGTCGAGTCAACGACCGCGTAACGCGTGTCAATAATATCAGGACTTACGCGGTCGGTTCCAAACCAGGCGTTTGCCTGGAGCCATGGCCCGATTCGCCCCCGGCAGGGTGGAATAGGACCGTCTTGTTCAGGAAATGTGGCACAATGTGCCACATTTCCTGAACAAGATACCAACGTACCACGCTGCCGCAGGCGAAATCCGCCGTTATCGGGAACAAACGGCCCGTTTGAACGCGCACTGCGTAAGTCCTGAATATATCATAGGTTAAAATGTTCAAGAGATCAATAGGTTAAAAGAACGGAGGTACACTGCTGCCTATCGTACGCGCACAGCAGTGCTAACTTGAGCGGGCCAGGGTCTGCTCGACCTGTCGGATCAGACGGGAAATATCAGATGCATGTTCAGCGGTAATACTCACCACGCCAACCCGGATGTGCAGGGCGGCGCGTTGTCCATCCGGGGTATGCAATATCTGATCCTCGACATGACTGCGGATGCGATTGGCAATCAGTTGCGCGGTGGGCAGGATGGTCTCATTCAAGATCAGCAAAAACTGGGAACCACGCCAGCGTCCAACCAGATCCTGCTGGCGAATGATCCGCGTCAGTGTATCCGCCAGCAGGCGTAGCGCCTGATCACCACAGGCATAGCCATAACGTTCGTTGAGCAGCGGCAACCCCTCCAGTTCCAGGAGCATCAGACTGAAGGAGTGGCCCGTCTGCTGGTAGGCAACCAGTTCCTGGGCCACACGTTCATACATGGCCTCGCGATTCAATACCTGGGTAAGTGGATCATAGGTTGCCAGGGCTTCCCGCTCGTGCTGCAACTGCCGGCAACTGCTCTCGAGCTTTTGAATGCGTCGCCCCAGCAGCACCCGCCGCCGCAACTCCCGCAGATCGAGCGGTTTCACCATGTAGTCGTCCGCGCCCGCCTCCAGTCCTGCAATCAGCGCGTCCTGCTGATTCCGCCGGGTCAGCAGCAGAATATAGGTATAGTCTGGTCCATTCAGGCTACGGATATGTCGTACCAGTTCAACTCCACGCCCGCCGGGCATCGGCCAGGCCGTGATCAGCAGCGCGGGGGGATCGCGCCGCAACCGCTCCCAGATAAGCTGGACATCGCCCACCGCCGTGGCCTGATACTGCACCCGTGACAGGTAGGCGGGAATGGCATAGCGGATGAGGGGACTGCTGTCAATAACCAGAATGTCCACCGTTATCGTCTTTCTATCCCGACTGTTCAACGCGGATTCACTCCCGTTGATACCGGCGGGATAACCGCTGTTCCAGGTCTTACAGTGTACCACTTTCGGCTGCTTTGTCATGGCATCAGTCCCCCAATTGTTGTTAACACGCGTTACGCGGTGCGGACTATCCTGCCCGCGTGCCGGACCCGAAAATTGGTTTCGCCTGCGGCAGCGTGGTACTCGTTTTATCTTGTTCACAAAAATTTTACACTCTGTGTAAAATTTTTGTGAACAAGCATGGAATCTTCCGCCCTGCCGGAGGCGATATCCTCCGTCAAACGCGGGATCGCCTGCTACATGGCAGCACCAGCAGGTTCGTGCTTTTAGTACATTTCGTGTTGTTCGTAGTCCAAACGTCCACCGCGTACACGCGGTCAGTTCCAAATCAGGTGTTCATCTGGATGAACGCCCCGATTCGCCTCCGGCAGGGCGGAAGAAATCTGATCTTGTTCACAAAAAAATTCACGTTGTGAATTTTTTTGTGAACAAGAAACAAAAGTACCATGCTGTTGCAGGCGAATCCGGCTTCCGGGTCTGGCACGCAGCCGGAACAGTCCGCACCACGTAACTCCTGTCATTAATCGATAATTATGTACACGGGGGCGAGCCAGTGCTACTGGCAGTCCCAGACTTGCCATCCAACTGCCAGATAAGTTGACCTCCATTGAAATCCACCTGGACAACATCTACTACGCGCCCCGGTTGGAACGTGGTTGGCTGCCCACGATCCTCTGCGCCCGGCACAAAGCGATTACGTGACCCGATCGGAATTGTCACGACGTAGGCATTCTCGTTGTTGTACCCAAAATGGGCGGTATAGGTTCCATCGCCATTGTCGGCAACACACTCAAGAATGGGACCGATCCGCACATAGGCCGGCGTCGCTGTCGCCGTCGCCGTCGCTGTGGCCGTGGCCGTCGCCGTCGGTGTCTCGGTCGGTGTCGGTGTGATCGTGACCGTCGCTGTGGCGGTTGCCGTGGCCGTTTCCGTTGGTGTGGCTGTCGGCGTGGCGGTTGCGGTCGCTGTGGCCGTGGCCGTTTCCGTTGGTGTGGCTGTCGGCGTGGCGGTTGCGGTCGGCGTGGCCGTCGCCGTCGCCGTCGCTGTTTCCGTTGGTGTGGCCGTTTCCGTTGGTGTGGCCGTCGCCGTCGGTGTGGCCGTTTCCGTTGGTGTGGCCGTCGCCGTCGGTGTCTCGGTCGGTGTCGGTGTGGCCGTCGCCGTCACCGTCGGTGTCACCGTCGGCGTTGGTGTTATTGTCGGCGTGGCGGTTGCGGTCGGCGTGGCCGTCGCCGTCGCCGTCGGTGTGGCCGTCGCCGTCGCCGTCGGTGTGGCCGTCGCCGTCGGTGTCTCGGTCGGTGTCGGTGTGGCCGTCGCCGTCGGTGTGACCGTGACCGTCGCTGTTGGCATCGGTGTGACCGTGGCCGTTGCGGTCGGCGTGACCGTCGGCGGGGCTGTTGCGGTCGGTGTCAGCGTGACGGTGGCCGTTGCCATTACTGTCGCCGTCGCTACTGGTGTACTGGTTGCCGTCACGATTGCTGATGCGGTTGCTGCCGGCACCGGCATGACGGTGGGTGTTGTCGGCGCTGTGCTGGTTGGTGCCGGTGTCCGCGTGCGCGTCGGCGTTGGTGCCGGTACCCGCGTTGCTGTGGCCGTAGCTGCCGGGCGCGGGGTGCTGGTGGCGGTATAGGGTGTCATCGTCGGCGTGCGCGTCGGCACCCGGGTTGCCCGCGCTGTGCCGGTTGCATTGGCGACCGACGGCATTGCTGTGGCTGTGGCAACCGGCGTCGCTGATTGCCCAACTGCTACCGGCGTACGCGTCGGGACGACCGACGGCGTGATTGGATCAGGTTTCGGGCCACCGGCCGCTGTCGGAACCCGCGCGGTTGCTGTGGTACCAGTAGCCGGTCTGGTCGTCGGATTGACGACCGGACGACTGGCGGTACGCTGCGGTCTTGGTGATGGACTGGTGACGGATGGGCGCTGTACCACCCGCTCCGGTGTCGCTGATAAATTGGTGGCCGAGGGGCGCTGCGCTACCCGCTCCGGTCGTTGCGTTGGCCCGGTATCGGGTAGTGGCGACTGTGCCAACACGATGGCAACGGTTGGCACCATCCGGTTGGCGCGGGGCGTTGGCGTTGCCGCATCCAACCCGGAGGGCACAAAGGTCTGCGCACCCGCTACCGGCGTAATCGTTTGACTGCGGGTATCGCGTAGCGTATCCGCAACAATTGCAGGATCGAGCGGTGGGTAACGGGGAGCATCGTCCAGCCAGGGGCTATAGTCGGCCTCCAGGCGCGAGAGCAGGCTGATCGCATAGCGGTCGTCCTGGGGCGCAACCATGGCCAACCCGATATTGGTAGTACCATATGTCGCTCCCACGACAATGAGAAAGATCAGCAGGCTGACCACCTGCAGCAGGTGACGCCGTAACCAGGTTTGTAGCTTTTTATACTGGTTGATCGTATGTTGCATTGTTTACTCCTGGCATCCAGATGGTAAAGACGCTGCCCTGGTCGCACGTACGCGCCAGACCGATAGTGCCCCCCTGCCGTTCGATCAACTCACGCGCGATCACCAGGCCCATCCCCAGACCCCGCGGCTCGGCATTCAGGCTCTCACCACTACGACTAAAACGCTGGAACAGATTTGGCACTACTTCGGCGGGTATACCGGGCCCGCCGTCATGCACGGCAATGCTGACGCCATTCTCCTGAGGGCCGGCGATAATGCTGACCGGCACACCCGCGCCATATTTGACGGCATTGTCAACCAGTTGCTGCAGAGCCACTTGCAGCAACCGGCTATCAGCCTGGACGGAAGGAAGATCGGCGGGAAGTTCCGTCAGTAATTCAACCCCGGCAGTGTCGGCGGCACTCTGCAGGCCATTAACCACCGTCTCGATCACGCTCCGCAGATCCAGGGTAGTAAGATCGAATGTCAGTGCCCCTGTTTCGATTTTCGTCACCAGGATCGCCTTTTCGATAAGCAGTCGCATCGCGCTGGTCTGGCGCGCCGCCATTTCTACCAGTTCGGTCTGCTCCGGCGGCAGCGCACCGCCAACCCCCATCAGCAGCATCTCGACAGCCCCCTGAATCGTTGTCAGCGGGGTCCGCAACTCATGCGAGATCACGGCAACCAGATCGGTTTTAGCCTGATCCATTGCCACTTCGTCAGTGATATCTTGCAGAACAAGTACTTCACCGGAGAAAATCCGGGTTGACAGGGGCATGCGATCCAGGCGCACCACCGACGAGTTGACCTGGTAGCGCGTATGCATCTGCATGGTGGGACCGAGGAATGCTCCCGCCTGGGAGAGCGGCGTTAACGGCAGTTGGTCAAACCGATAGCGGCCCCAGGCCCAATCGTAGATATTGAACAGCTTCTCCGCTGCCGGGTTCATCAGGACCACCCGGCACTCGGTGTCGCAGACCACAACACCGTCGGTAATGCTCTCCAGGATGACGCGGCGGTAGTTGCCCTCGGCCTGCACTTCCAGGTAGAGCTGTGTGTTGTAGAGCGCGGCGGCGGTCATGCTGGTCACAATCGTCAGCGGCTCAAGTTGTGTGCGGGTGAATGTTTCCGGCTGAGGGTGGAGGAGCAGCAAGAGCCCCAGCAGCCGCCCCTGCGTAATCAGCGTGGCACAACAGAGTTCGGCAACATCGTCGGCAGGCAGACAAAGGAAGCCCAATGCCGGATGCGTGGCCTCCAGAACCACCGGCTGTTCGGCAAGTTCCATAAGCGCCATCACCGCCGGAACATCGTCTACCGACCGGGTATGCCACGCCTGCAAGACCGTGCTGGTCGTATCACCGGCATAGCAACGCCAGCTCTCCCGATCCTTGAGCAACGTCAGCACCATGGTTCCGGGCACCAGCGGCTGCACTGCTGCGTTCGTCTCGCTCAGGATGGCGGCAATCTCAAAATGCGCATTAAGCGCGCGGCTGGTCTGATAGAAGTGCAGCAGTCGCCCAGTCATATGATTAAAGGCCGATGAGAGCAACCCCAGTTCGTTGCGGCTGGAGACATGGCTGCGCCGCTGGAGATCGCCCCGGGTCACAGCACGCGCGGTGTATAGGAGTTCATGCAGCGGCAGCGTGATCCGCCGCGCAATGATCAACCCGATGCTGATAACCGTCATAATCAGGACGGTACCAAAGAGCAGGACCAGCAGCCGCCCCCGCGCCCAGGCATCGACAATAAAATTACGCGACAGACCCACCCCGAAGAAACCGTCCGTCGTCCGGCGGATCTTCAGTGGGCTGTAGGCAAACTGGTAACCCCGTCCGTTGATGGTCAGTACGCTCTGAATGTGAACCGGTTCCGAGCCTATCCGCGCAGCCTGAAGTTGGGTCAGCACATCGGAGGGAATATCGGACTTCCCGAAGTCTTCCACCAGCACCTGGCTGGTCGCCACAGATGCGCCCCGGCTGTTGTAAAAGGTTGTCACCCCGGCATTGCTGCGCCCTTGCAGTTCCGCCAGCAGTGCATCAATGGGTATCCCGACCATCAACCCGCCGACAAGCTCGCCGGATTGGCGCACCGGGGCCACAGTGAAGAAGTGCCCATCCTGAAACGCGGTGAACTTATCGCCATATTCATCACGCTCTTCCGCTACAATCTGCTGCACCAGCCACCAGGTGTCGAGTTGGGGCACCGGCAGTTCCAGAGCCACAGCCGCAGCATCAGGTTCAGAATCACGCTGCCAGCTTAACAGCGGCGCACCTTCGGCGGTAAATGCAATCAGGGTAGCGAGATCTTCATTGACCCAGTGGGGATAGAGCAGCACCTCCAGCGCGTCGGCATCGTCGGCATGCAGCGCTGCGTCAACCCCCTGGGTAAAGGCCATGGCCCGCAGTTGGGTTAACTGGCGCGCTTCAATCAGCACCAGACCATCACTCGTGGCCTGACCGGCCTCGATCAGACGATTCGAGAGGCGCTCTTGCAGGGTACCGACGGTGAGACGTACGCCTAAAAAGGTTACGGTTAGCGATAAGATGAGGGCCAGTAGGAGGTACGGAAGGATGATCGTATGGCTGATGCGCGAGCGCGGGGGGCGACGGCTGGAACGTACACGCATGATGACCATCCTTGAGCATAACGTAAACGGAGATGTTGATAGTTAAACGCCATGTGGTTGCCGGTTAGCACGTTTCCGGCACTATGTTACTTGAACCGATTGGGTATCTCCTTCAGACAATCCAGGGTGAGACCTGCTCACACCAGGGCCATGGTGGTGAGTATACCATGCCGGCGTGTGCAACACAATACGTTACGCCGGCTCCCATAGTCCGAAAACATCCCGGAATATGAGAAGATTCCTTGTCTTGAACGCGCATCAAGCTGCGATTCGCATAGCCGCCCGGGTGAGTGCGGCTATCCGGGTTCCAAAAGATTATATGGGATTTACCGGCAGCCGCGTCCAGGGCATGCCGGCCGGTCGTACGCAGTGAGGAAGGGCAGGCCGGATGCCCGCCCGGAGCCGGATTACAGATATTTCACGAGATGCCAGTGGTTGCTCCCGATGCGTGGCGTATAGTCCACCTTATCCATCAGGTTGTGGATAAGAAACAGCCCATAGCCCCGCTCGCGCACCTCATCCAGGTTGGGCGCGGGAATACACGCCAGATCGAACGTACTGCCGGTGTCGCGGAAATCAATCGTCATCTGCAGCGGGTCAGGGAGTAGAGTCAGGGTAACGGCAATGCGACCATCAGGATTTCCGGCGTAGGCATGTTCTACAATATTGGTGCAAACCTCGTGGGCCGCCAGTTGAATATTGTAGGTGACAACATCCCGATCGGCAATGTCGGCGACACTGGTCAGCAGTTCTTCAATACAGCCACTCAAGAGTTTCAAATATTTATAGGCCGCTGGGAGTTCAAGATACATATGCTCAGCACGCGGCAAACTCATGTCGCCACTCCTTTAATAACGACAAGCGTCTGATCATCTTCTTGCGGACAATCGGCTTTAAATCGGTCAACTGCCGTGAACAGGCTATCGGCAATATCCTGGGCCGATTGTTCGGCCAGCGTATCAACCAGATCCAGGAGCCGCTTGTGTCCAAACATTTCATCACCCGGATTACGTGCGTCGGAGAAGCCGTCGGTGGCGACAATCAGGAGGTCGCCGGGCCGTAGCGCAACTTCCTGATCCTCGCAGGAACTCACCGGAAAAATCCCAATAGCAGTACTATCAGCCATCAGCATAGTGGCTGCCCCCGCCGCCGGGCGATAGATCACCGGCGAGTGTCCAGCATTGGCATAGTGCAACATCTGGTGTTGGGGATGATACTGCCCAACAAACGCCGTGGCAAACACACCGACCTGCGTAAAATCTTTGTAGAGATCTTTATTCGACTGCTGCAGCACAACTCTGGGTGTCGGTTCCGGCATAAAGAAAGCTTTACTATGGATCGCCATACGGGTCATGGTCATCAAAAGCGCGGCCGGGAAGCCCTTGCCACTGACATCACCAATCGAAAAGGTAAATGGACGATCAGTCTGGCAAATAAAATCATAAAAGTCACCGCCAACCTGAAACGCCGGGCGTGATGCCGCAAAAATATCCAGTCCCGTGACGTGCGGCAGTTGTTTGGGCAAGAGATCCTGCTGTACCTGCCGGGCAAGCTCCATCTCAGCCCGAATTTTGGCCTGGTCAAATGTTTCTTTGTAGAGCAACACTTTCTCGATCTGCGCACTGGCCTGATTCGCAATTGCGCGGGCCAGTTTAATGTCAGGTGTTTGAAACCCGCGCCCCGGATCCCGCAGCATGCCCAATCCGGCTATGACGGTATCCCGCGTCTTGATCGGGATAAACAGCAGATCACGGGGACAATCGGCTATGGTAGTGGAGAGATCCAGCGTGGTCAGGGAAACCTCCGGCGCGGCGGAATGGGCCTGCCAGAAGCAGCGCCAGAGCAGCGCTTCATCGATCTCCGCAGGCGGATGTTGCACCACAATCGGGTCAGCAATGGACGGCACAAACATGGCAAACCCGTTCCGGGCCTTGATCAGCCGCATGGACTCCATAACCAGCGCGGTCAATGTCTCTTCTATCGTCAGATACTGACTCATTGAGTGCGAGAGCCGGTACAAGGCGACCAGTTGATCCTGTGTGACGACCAGATCCGAGGCCATGCACTCAATTTCATGCTCCAGCCGAAACAGGTGCGCGATCAACTCGACATCGGCGGCGAGCCGCGCGCGTGCCGCCGAACCTGGCATCCCCGATATCCGCACATCGCCGATGACCTGGTCGCCGACGCAGATCGGCATAACCAGGCCAGGCTGGTCGGGCTTATTCCCGGCCGGCCAGCCTGCCAGGAGTTGCCCTTTTTGCCAGATCCCAAACGTCGTTGCTCCATTTGCCAGCCAGGCCTCGGCCAGCGTGGTAAACCGCGCATAGTGTACCTGGATGAAAGCTGCAAGCATGCTCATCGGCTTAATTCGTAAGCGCACGGATAGCATGGTCTTCGTCTACAAAAATACTGAATGCCTTACTCAACCGGGTCATTTCAAAAATCATATAGACCTGCCGCTGCAACCCGCACAGATACAGTTCACCGCCACGCTGTTGGCACTGTTTGAGGCCGCGCACCAGGGCCGCCAGAGCCGTAGAATCTACAAAGTTCACCCCCGCCAGATTCACGAGAATATGAGCCGGCGTGGTCGCCGCAGCCTGCTCTAGCCAGGTGACAATCGGCGGAGCGGTATTCTTATCAAAGCGTCCGGTAAGTTCTAGAATAGCGACACGATCCGAGTAACGTGTTACTATATCCATATCTACACACTCCCTAATTTTCAGCCCTATAATTATAACGCATGCTGTTTATGCGATTGTTCCATGTCAGAAATATTTGTGAGGGCCGGCTTCCGTCGCAGGGAAGTTCTACCACGACGCAGCCAGGCTATTGGTGTTCGCAGAAGAATCATTATTTCACTTCGCCGCGTGCGGGTCGCGACAAAAAAAGTATCTGCGATCACAATCTCTTCCAGATCACTGACAGGGTCCGTTTGAATATACCATAATCCGGTAAATCCTGCTGGACACTCAAACCGCTTCTGATACCATTCCGCCTGAACCAGATCAACTTCAGTGGGGCGCAGGGGCTTGACGCCCACCAGGGCCAGGTCACCCGTACACACATTGACCAGTTCGGGCAGACGGTCCAGTTCCCAGTGCCGTAACCAGCGCCCCACCGCATTTACCGTCCCATTGCGGCGCGTGGTACGGAACATCAGCAAATCAAAGGTTTGCACCTCGGCATCAGCCGCCGGATCTCCGCCCCGGTGCGCGGCGCGCCGGCCGCTATGGGTTTCGCGCTGGAACAACGCGCCACCGGAGGCCAGCCAGACCAGCGGCAGCAGGAGCAGCAGGAGCGGCAACAGCATCAGCAATAGCATTAATGCCCCCAGCGTATCCAGCACCCGGTGGAAGCGGCCGCCCCACGACCCGGCCGGGACGGCGGCCGCCAGCAGAAATGCGTCAACCACCCGGATACTCTCGCCGGTCTCCGGATCAATAATGGTTGCCTGATTAACCACTCGATCTGTTATGTCAACCAGGCGACCGACATAGGTCTGATCCAGGATACTGCTCTGACGTACGGTTGCCTCGTCGTCGATGACAACATCGTCACCCAGCACCGTCATCGGCCCAATTTCAACATTCTGGCCGATCCGGCAATTGTCGCCAATGTAGACCGGGGGTATCAGGCGGGCGGCCGGATGAATGAAATGATTCCGGCCGACCCAGATGCCGGGCGCAATTGACCGACCGGTGATTGCGGGATAACGCACCGTGCCGGCATTGGGAACGGCGGCGACATCCGGAGGACCGGCAGCATAGGCACTCTGCAAGAATGTCGCCTGTGCCTGCTGGTACTCGCGCAACGAGTTTAATGGATTGTAGTAGCCCGGCATAACATAGCTCCGGACCGGCACATCCGCTGCGAGCAGGGCCGGCAGGAGGTGGTGGAGACAGTCGTACGGTGTACGCGCCGGAATGAATTGCAAAACCTCCGGCTCACAAATATATGCACCCGTGGGCACCATGCGCCGAACCACACCCGGATCATCCGGCCCTACCAGACACCCCGCCCGATCCACGGAGACCAGGTCAGCCGTGGAGAGATCAGGCTGTGCCACCGGCCCGGCAACCGGATGCACAATACAGGTTACCACACCGCCGTGCTCTTCGTGGTACGCCACTGCTGCGGCAATATCGAGATCAAGCAGCGCATCAACTGGGAGCAGCAGAAACCGCGTATCCAGACGTGGGGCCACCCACTTCAGGGCCCCCGCCGACCCCCATGCCTGGGACTGCATCACATACTCAATTTGCACGCCCCAGCGGCTGCCACTCCCCAGATAGGACATAATTTCCCCACCCCGCTGGTAGATGCTGACCAGGATGTGCTTCTGACCGGCACGCGCCAGCAACTCAAGGGTGTAGGCGATCACCGGACGATTGACCAGGGGAAGCATTGGGGTGGGCATGGTCTCCGTCAACGGTCGCAATTTGGTGTCTTCGTCGGTTGCGAGAAGTATGACATGCATGAGTATTCACCTGGAATATATTGTCACAGAAAGTAATCTTTGTGCCGGCGGGTCGAAACGCTACAGATTTGCTGCGGCAATCTGCTCTACCGGTCGCGGTGCTTGCGGCGCGCTTGGGGCAGTAGCCGTCGGCACGTTAGGAAAGAGCGCAAACATACTATCTAACCGCACCATTTCCAGCGTATGCTGCACATCGCGCGAGCAACCGGAGATGCGCAACTCGCCGCCCTGCTCGCGCGCAACCCGCTCAATGCGAATCATCGCGGCCATACCGGCACTGGCTAAGAACACCGTCTCACTAAAATCAAGGATCAGATGCGGGTTCTGCTCCATGCGTTGCATACACGTCTCAACCATTGCTGCGGTGGTCGTGGTATCCAGCCGGCGGGGCATCTTCAGAACCTGCCAACCGGCATGATCTTCCTCCGGTTCGATGAAAGGCTCCGTGGGTGTATGTGCCAGTTTGAGAACCGTCTCCACATCAGCATAGATGTCAAAGAAGCGCTCCAGTCGGGTAGCTGTAAAAATCTGGTGGATATGCGGCGGAACGCCGGCGAGCCAGAGTGCGCCACCCGCCGCGCGCGCCTGATTGGCCAACGTCACCAGGGAACCCAGTGCGGCGCTGTCAAAAAACTCGACGTGCGCCAGATTTAGGATGAGGAATGGAGTGCGGGCAAGCGCCTCTTCCGCCCGCTGGACAAGCGCGGCGCGATTCGTAATATCTACACGTCCATGAACGTTGAGGATGACACGATTATCAATAATGATCGAGTCAGAATCAGAGGTAGGCAATAGCGTCTGCGGTGACTGCCCCCGGCGCATAATCCAGGCCTGGCGCGCAAAGAAGGAGCCGAAGTAGAGCAGATCGTGAACATAACGTTTCCAGAGCCGGCGCGGTTCCTGGAGCAACCGGTAGAGCCACTCAAGGCCGATTTGTTGCATCCAGCGCGGCGCGCGCCGGGTTACACCTGCGATCAGATCAAGCGTCCCGCCGATGCCAATGCTGACCGGCACACCCAGTTCGTGCAGGTGCATACTAATCCATTTTTCTTGCTTGGGATTACCAAAGGCAACCAGCAGAATGTCCGGGCGGGCAGCCTGCACCTCCTCCAGAACGCTGCGATCCATCTCCAGCACCGAGCGATTCGGCGGTGACGCCGTGCCGACAATGTTCAGGCCCGGGTGACGCGCCTGCAGGATCGCGGCGGCGCGGGCGGCAACACCGGGCCGCGCCCCAAGCAGGTAGATAGAATGACCTTTCTCGGCGGCCCGCGCGGCCAGCGTCGGCACCAGATCCGCCCCGGTTACACGCCCTTCCAGCGGCACGCCGAGCGTCCGCGCTCCCCAGACCAGTGGCATACCGTCTGCCGTCGTCATATCAGCTTCTTGTAGAATACGCTGAAGTTCAAGATCTTTCAACGCATTGACAACAAAATCGGCATTAATCGTTGCAACTTGATGACTCCGGCCCGTGGCGCGGCCAACTGCGATAAAATCGTCAAGGCGTTGTAATGCCTCGTCCATAGTAAGATCATCAATCGGAACGCCGAGAAGAATAAGTACTTTGCGCATGGTTTGCTCTCAGTCTTCTACAATTATAAGTACGATAATGAGACACCTCAGCGGTAGTCACACCCGGTATTGCTGCAAAAAATGCCGGCCGAATCCAGGCTGCGCCGCTTAGTACGCACCCTTCGCAAACAGAACGGCCGGGATTGTTTTGAGCAGAATTTCAATATCTTTCCAGAGACTCTGTTCAGCGATATACTGCAAATCAAGTTCAACCCAGCGCTGAAAATCCAGGTCACTGCGCCCGGAAACCTGCTGCAACCCGGTAATACCGGGAATAGCATTCAACCGCCCAATCTGCTCATAGGTGTACTGCGCAACTTCATGGGGGAGTGCCGGCCGCGGACCAACCAGGCTCATGTTGCCCCGCAATACATTGAAAAGCTGTGGAAGTTCATCAATACTTAATTTACGGATGACCCGTCCCACCCGGGTAATCCGTGGATCACGCTTCATCTTGAACACCGGGCCATCAACTTCATTCTGAGCTTGCAACTCTTTGAGACGTTGTTCAGCATCAACGTACATCGAGCGAAATTTGTAGCAGGCAAACGGTTCGCCCCACTTGCCCACCCGTGTCTGGCTAAAGAAGATCGGACCGGGGGAGTCGAGCCTGACTGCAATAGTTGTCACAATAATAACCGGCAATGTCAGGATCAGGGCCATACCGGCAACGAGAACGTCAAGGGTGCGCTTTAAGCGATTGACCAGCCGGGTGCGAATAACCCAGAAGGTCAGGGTCAGCCGTAGGCGCTGCGTTGTTTGGATATTGCGAAATCGCTCGTTGGCAAAGAAATCTACCATTTGCGCTGTTTTGGTATTATCCCGATGTTCGACAGTTACTTCATTCATTGGCGCCTCCTTGATTGGCATGCTTCAAGGCGTGAATATACTTTGACACTGTTCACCATAACATCTATCAATGAACCATCAATGAAAAGTATCTTCATATGGCGGTATGTAGCATTACGATTCGCTCATACAGTTTTGCTTTCTCTTTACATAATAACCGCCACACCCAGTATGTATTGGAATGTCGGCTTCCTTCCGGCTTCACTGCACAGCGCAGGCACTCCTTATCTACGAAACCTTGCCCTCAGTTGCACCTCACACATACCCATGCTATAATCGCTCCCGCTGTGTGCAGGAACGACCACAAACAATGTGTCTCTGCACCATAGCCAACGAAAGAGTAGAATTTGCTCATCAAGAGAGGCTGAGGGACTGGCCCGACGAAGCCCGGCAACCCCACGATAGCTACCGAGAGATTGGATGGCGGTACTTATCGGGAAGGTGCCAACTCCTGCAGGCGCTATGCCTGGGAGATGGGACGCGTTATCGAGAGAAGCCTTTCGCCACGCGTAGAGGCTTTTTTTGTTGCAAAGTGACTGTATGTCTACGGAAGAACTGCGGACAGTCTGGTGGGAAGATGGGGCGGTCTGCCTGATTGACCAGCGGATATTGCCGCATCAACATGTAATTGTACGCTGCCGCACACTGGCGGAGGTGGCCCAGGCTATCAAAACCATGCAGGTACGAGGCGCGCCCGCTATTGGGTGTACTGCCGCCTACGGCATGGCGCTGGTGGCTCAATCCAGTTCTGCCGACAGTAGTACTGCCTTGCTTGACGAACTGGCCCGGGCAAAGGCATTACTCGATGCACAACGCCCCACGGCGGTGAACCTGGCGTGGGCAACAACCCGTATGCTACAGCATGCGCAGCAATCGCCCGCAGGCGATGTGGCAGCGCTACGCGCCCGTATGCTGGCCGAAGCGCATGTAATCCTGGCCGAAGACCTGGCGATGTGTCACGCGATTGGCGCGCACGGCGTAGCGCTTATTCCCAAACGGGGCCATGTGCTGACCCACTGTAATGCAGGTGGTCTGGCGACGGCAGGATACGGTACGGCGCTGGCACCGTTGCGCACCGCCCATGACCAGGGCCGTTCGCTGCATGTCTATGTGGATGAAACGCGGCCCTTCTTACAAGGCGCGCGCCTGACAGCCTGGGAGTTGCAGCAGGCCGGGATTGACCAGACGCTGATTACCGATAACATGGCCGGGGATCTGATGCGCCGGGGCGCAATTGACTGTGTGATTGTCGGCGCTGACCGGATTGTGGCAAACGGCGATGTAGCCAACAAAATTGGCACCTACACACTGGCGGTACTGGCAAACGCGCATAATCTGCCCTTCTTTGTTGCTGCGCCCTCCTCGACCATCGATCTTGCGCTGGCGAGTGGCGACGAGATTCCTATCGAGGAACGCGATGCCGGCGAGGTGACGCATCTCGGCGGCCGGCCGATTGCACCCGCAGGGGTGGCGGCAGCGCATCCCGCATTTGATATAACGCCGCATATACTGATTACGGCTATTATCACGGAGCAGGGTGTGGTGACAGCGCCGTTTGCAGATAAACTACGCCGTATTGCCACGCATAAAACGTCAGGTTCATAGAAAGAACAAACAAAGGACAAAAACAAACCGTGTGTTCAGTAGAGAGACGCCAGGCACACTTGGTTCTATGTTCTTTGGTTCTATGTTCTTTATACATATTCTATGCCACTTTCATACCAACCAGCATGTTTACCCATGGCGCAGGGGGGATTGCCACATCTTTATCTGAAGCAAGCGTTTGATCTGTTACAGAGAACGACGCCGCTGCTGGTGACCTGTCCGATTCTTCCATATCGTAGCTTGCGCGAACAGGAGTATGTTCAAAGTGCCGCCGGTTTTCCGGGACTGGTGATTGAGCAGGAAGCTGAGCGGGCATATGTGGACCGGACGAATCTTGAACGGGACATTGATCGACTATCACTGGCGTATCTTCAAGATGATGTAACATTCGCGGCCCTCAAGACCGAAGATGCACCGCTCCTGATGGACTGGTTACATCGCATAGAACAGGGCGGGGAGCGACGGGCGCTCAAATGCCAGGTCGTCGGACCAATCAGCCTCGGGTTGCAACTCACCGATGATCAGCAACGTCCGCTGATCTATGATCCCATGCTCCACGAGGCACTGGCCCAACATCTGGTGCTGCGGGTGTCATGGTTGGCAACACAGATAGGGAAGTTGACTTCCGATGTGATTGTCTGCCTGGATGAACCCTTCCTGGATGCGTTTGGATCGCCCTTCTGTCCGCTGGGTTGGGATGATGGTGCCGCGTTGCTTGAAATGGTGCTGAAAGGCATTACCGGATGCCGGGGTCTCTTTACCAGCAGCAGCATTGACTGGGGCCGATTGCTCGAAACCTCGGTTGAACTGGTGCATTTTAATGCGTATACCTATGGCAGCAGCTTATTGGCGGCGGCGGCTCTGCTACCTGATTTCTTTGAGCGATCGGGCGTGCTTGTCTGGGGCATCGTTCCCGCTGATGAAAGCATGCTGCACCTGGAAACGGCGACAACGCTACGTATCCGCTTCGAGGGTTTCCTGGATGAATTGGTAGCAGTGGGAGTGTCCCGAGATCAGATCCTCGCGTCCGCGCTCATCAGTACCAACGGCAGCCTGGCAGAACTCTCCATCGACATGGCAGAACAGGCAATGATGCTGTGCGCCGAGTTATCGACACAGTTGCGGTTAAAGTATCGCCTGGAGTGACGTGCGTGGCGAACTTTCAGTAATATTCAAACGTACAAACAACCATTTTTTGTTTACACAGGGGTGTTATACAGGATAGAACCACAGCATGGTAATTCAGTGAGTAAGGAGGAAAAGTGTGCGCATCGTCGTAACCGGAACACTGGCCTATGACTACATTATGGACTTCCCCGGCTATTTCATGGATCATGTCATCCCCGAACGCGAACATAAGCTCTCAGTCAGCTTTCTAGTTGACTCAATGCGCAAAATGCGGGGTGGCGTGGCCGGAAATATTGCCTACAACCTGGCATTGCTTGGTGATCGTCCCCTGATTGCCGGTAGCATCGGTCACGACTTTGGCGAGTATCACGCCTGGCTTACCGGTCATGGAATCGATACCAGTGGTCTATTGGAAATAGACCATGAGTTTACTTCGTCATGCTTTATCAATACCGACATGGCGCATAATCAGATTGTAGCATTTTATAACGGGGCAACATCCTATGCCAATCGTATCTCATTGATTGGCCTGGGGGTAGGATCGAATGACCTGGTCATAATTTCGCCGACCGATCCAACGGCGATGAGTCACTATGTAACTGAGTGCCGGCAGCACGGTATTCCCTATATCTTCGATCCGGGGAAGCAGACGCCGCGCCTGGAGGCCGAGCATATTCGACTGGGCCTGGCCGGGGCACGGGTACTGGTCGGGAATGACTATGAGTTTGCGATGATGGCGCGGAAACTTGATATTACTGAAGCTGAACTGATTGCCGGCGCGCCGATCACGGTCATCACCCGGGGTGAGAAAGGATCGCGGATTTACACCAGCGATATGAATGGTCAGGGGCTTGATATTCCGGTGGTACCGGCAACCGAGGTGTGTGATCCGACCGGCGCGGGCGATGCCTACCTGGCCGGATTAGCGTTTGGTATCAGCCATGACCTGCCACTGGAAGTCGCGGGACGAATTGCGGCACTGACAGCGGTCTATGCCATTGAACACCAGGGCTGTCAGGAACATTCCTACACGCTGCCTGAGTTTACTGCGCGTTACACTGCGGCATTTGGCGAACACCCGGCGCTGATGGAAATGCTGGTTGTTTAGTCGTGTCACTAACTGGTGATAAACGTGGTCCCTGAATAACACTGATGCACTATGTTCACATAACCAGGATCACGAATAACATTATTGGTGTACTTTACATCAAATCACGTATCAAGGAGGATGGATTTTCATGGGTAATTCCTACGACGTCAAAGACATCAATCTGGCAGAGCAAGGTCGCAAACGGATGGAGTGGGCCGAACAGGAGATGCCGGTACTGCGGCTAGTGCGTGAGCGCTTTGCGCAAGAACGCCCCCTCGAAGGCGTGCGGCTGAGTGCCTGCCTGCATGTAACCACCGAAACCGGCAATCTGATGCGTACCCTGGCGGCCGGTGGGGCTGATGTGGTGCTGTGCGCCTCGAACCCGTTGAGCACCCAGGACGACCTGGCTGCGGCGCTGGTGGCCTACGATGAGATCCCGGTCTATGCAATCAAGGGGGAGAGTAACGAAGTTTACTACCAGCATATCGATGCGGCACTGAATCATAACCCCCAGATTACTATGGACGACGGCGCCGATCTGGTGTCCGGCGTTCTCAAGCAGCGCACCGATCTTATCTCCAGTATGTACGGCAGTACGGAAGAGACGACGACCGGCGTGATCCGGTTGCGCGCCATGGCGGCCGATGGTGTGCTGAACTTTCCGGTGATTGCGGTCAATGACAGTGATACTAAACATCTGTTTGATAACCGCTACGGCACAGGCCAGAGCACCATTGACGGGATTATCCGGGCCACGAACATTCTGCTGGCCGGCAAGACCTTTGTCGTCGGCGGGTATGGCTTTTGCTCGCGCGGCATTGCCGAGCGTGCGCGGGGTCTGGGCGCGAATGTGATCGTCACCGAGATTGACCCGGTACGCGCGCTGGAAGCGGCGATGGACGGCTACCGGATCATGCCGATGGTGGAGGCGGCCGCAATAGCCGATTTCGTAGTCACAGCAACCGGCGATAAGCATGTCCTCGACGGTGCGGATTTTGCCGTCATGAAAGACGGCTGTGTGGTTGCGAACAGTGGACACTTCAATGTCGAAATTGATATCCCCGCACTCGAATCTCTCAGCGTCGAAAAGCGCCAGCCACGCACATTCGTTGATCAGTACATTCTGAAGGACGGACGGAAGATCAACCTGCTGGGTGAAGGCCGCCTGGTCAACCTGGCAAGTGCCGAGGGGCATCCCAGCGCGGTGATGGATATGAGTTTTGCGAACCAGGCGCTGGCAAGTGAGTTCCTGGTGAAAAACAAGGGTAAACTTTCCGACGGTGTGCATGCGCTGCCCCGGGCATTGGACCGCGAGATTGCTGCACTCAAGCTGAAGGCGATGGGAATGAACATTGATGTCCTGACCCCTGAGCAGGAGTCGTACCTGAACTCCTGGCAAGAAGGCACCTGATAGGCTTGCTGTAAAGCGGGCAACGACGGGGCGATGGCGTGGTGGTCCCCACGGCTGTCGCTCTCGTCGGAACAGCATTTCCCGATATGACCCGGATCAGGGCTACGATGGACAGGGTGAACAGGATCTACAAAGTCAGGAGACAACTGTGTCAACATCATTTGTACAGTCACCGCAACTATTTTTTACCAGCGAGTCCGTGACGGAAGGGCATCCCGATAAAATTTGCGATCAGGTGAGCGATGCGGTGCTGGATGCTCTGTTAGCTCAGGATCCGCGCTCTCGGGTTGCGTGTGAGACTGCTACGACAACCGGCCTGGTGGTCGTTATGGGTGAAGTGACCACCGAAGGCTATGTTGAAATTCAGGATATTGTACGCGACACGATCAGTGATATTGGTTATGTCAACTCCGACTATGGTTTTGATGCACGCACATGCGGCGTGATGGTCAGCCTCAAAGGGCAGTCGCCCGATATTGCCCAGGGAGTTGACCAGGCACTGGAAGTGCGCGATGCCGCCATCACACCGGAAGAGGTTGAGAAGATTGGTGCCGGCGACCAGGGTATGATGATCGGGTTTGCCTGCAATGAGACGCCTGAGTATATGCCGCTGACGATTGCGCTGGCCCATCGCCTGGCGCGGCGTATGTCGGTGTTGCGCAAGAATGGCACGCTGCCCTATCTGCGCCCCGACGGCAAAAGCCAGGTGACGGTTGAGTATGCGTATGGCAAGCCGGTACGTATCGACACCGTGCTGCTTAGTACCCAGCATGCGCCGGATGTGACATCACAGCGGATTCGTGATGATCTGATTGAGCAGGTGATTCACACCGTTATCCCGGCAGATCTGCTGGATAACCGCACGAACTATTATGTCAATCCGACCGGGCGCTTTGTGACCGGCGGCCCGCTGGGTGATGCCGGGTTGACCGGGCGCAAGATCATCGTGGATACCTATGGCGGTGTGGCGCGGCATGGCGGGGGCGCATTCAGTGGCAAAGATCCGACGAAGGTGGACCGGAGCGCCGCCTATGCTGCACGCTATGTGGCCAAGAATGTCGTGGCGGCCGGCCTGGCCGAGCGCTTTGAGGTACAGATTAGCTACGCGATTGGCGTTGCGCGTCCACTTTCGATCTGTGTCGAAACCTTTGGCACAGGCAAAGTCAGCGATGAAACACTCGGACGACTGGTTGACGAGCATTTTGATCTGCGACCGGGAGCAATTATTCGTGACCTGGATCTGCGCCGACCGATCTATCGCGCTACGGCAGCCTATGGTCATTTTGGACGGGATGATATTGATGTGCCCTGGGAGCGCACCGATAAAGCGGAAACGCTCCGGGCGGCGGCGGGCGTGAAATAAACAGGGCGTACGCGGTCACTGACCCGGAAGGGAATGTCGCCTCCGGCAGGGCGGAAGATTCCATGCTTGTTCAGAAACCATTTGCACAACGTACAAATGGTTTCTGAACAAGCTAAAAAGAGTACCATGCTGCCGCAAGCGAATCAGGCTTCCATCGGGTCAAACGTCCGGTTTGCATGTCAACCGCGTAACGCGTGTGAAATAAGAAGCCATGTACAATAAGCGGCGGGGCGCAGATCTTGCGCCCCGCCGCTCATTGAATCCATTTTACACCCTTATGCACTCACCAAATGCACGACTACTGACTCCGCCAGACCCACTCCTCTTTACGCAGTTCCATTTCTAAAAACTGCACCCAGGCTCCCCGGCGCTCACGCCGGAAGAATGGCTGAAGCTCGCGGTACATTGGATTATCGAGGAGACGGAGCGCAGGATCACGCCCGACATGCCGCCAGTCACTCCCGACATGCCGAAAGCCCAGCCGTTCGTAACAATGCACTGCCCGACGGTTAAATCCGGCCACGTCGAGTAGCATTGCCAGAAAGCCCATTGGCCCAAAGTAGTGGTTGAGAAACAGGGTCAGCGCCTCGGTCCCCAGACCTTGCCCAACATAAGGCGAGCCGAGCGAGATACCCAGGCGGGAGTGCCGGCGGTTCTGCTCAACCTCGCGGAGCGAGATCCGCCCGATCAGGCGCTTATGCCGGTCTTCAATCGCCCAGATGCGGCGCATACCGGCGGCATATCCGATGTAATCACCATTCAGTGAAACCGGACGCGGAGTATTCCAGAGTGTGCTGAATGGATCGGTATAGCGCGGCCACGATTCTTGTGCCAGCAGATCACGCTGCTCCCACGGACGGATACGCACCCGATCGCTTTGCATCTCGATCAGACTCGGATCCTTGTTCACCCGACTGCCTCCTCTGTTTCACCAAACGCCTGCCGCACCAGTATGGGCAGCACTACCCCGGCTTTACCCCGGAAACAGCAGTCGGCAATAACCGAGAGAGATGTCTCTTCCGGGTTGATTTCGATGACATACGCTCCGGCGCGTTTAGCGATCAGGGGCAGCGAGGCGGCCGGTTGCACCAACGCCGATGTCCCAACGGCAAGAAACAGATCGGACTGTTCGGCCACGCTGTACGCCATGCGTAACTCCTGTTGGGGCAACGCTTCGCCAAACCAGACCACGGACGGTCGCAACAGTTCCCCAGTCTGAGGGCAGCGGGGCGGCGTCTGGCCGTCATCGTCCCATGTTTCAACATCGGTTCCGCTGTCAAACCGGCGGATGCGTTCGAGGTTTCCGTGGAGTTCCAGAATTGACTGGCTGCCGGCCCGACGATGCAGGCCATCAATATTTTGGGTAATCAGGGTAAAGTTAGCCGCGTGTTGTTCAAGCGTGACAAGCGCATAGTGAGCGGGATTAGGGTGGGCCTCCCGATCCATCCGGCGGCGGTAGGCGTACCAATCCCACACCAGGCGCGGATTGCGCAAAAACGCCTCGGGTGTGGCAAGTTCGGTGGGGTCATAGTGGGACCAGAGCCCGGTCTGGGCCTGGCGAAAGGTCGGGAGGCCACTCTCGGCCGAGACACCGGCCCCGGTGAGAACAGCCACCCGGACGGCATTGCGCAAGTGCTCGACAACTTCGGCGGGAATGGTCTTTGTCATGCGACTTCCTCAGTAGTCAAGACGCGGGCGGACAGGCTGACACAGTTGCACCAGCATGCAGGTCTATTCTAAGGGTACCAGAAAATTCTCCGAAACCCAACCTTCAATCGTCTGATCGTCTATTTCAGCACGCACACGCACCCAGGGAACATTATCCTGCACAATCGGCCCCTCAAGTTTGCGCACCCGTGTGCCATTTGGCAGAGCGGTGATAACATTGGAATTGGTAAGACCGGGCTGATCACGAATATTGAGGGCCGTGGCATCACTAACACTAACCACATAGATCTCACCCGGATCGCTTCCCGGCAACCAGTCCGGAATGCCGAAGCCAATATCAATGGCAAACACCCGGTCCACGACATAGCTTGCCCCCGCGTAACTCACAAACGCCACGACAAGCAGCAACAGGCTAATAGCAATCCAGCCGCGCAGGCCATGCTGCCAGGCTTTCTGACGGAGCGTGGTTGTGTCGAGTGGGCGCAGTCCCTGGTCGCGCCGCCGACGTTTGCGGGGGGGGGTTGGTTGGGCCGGTGCCGCCGGTTGGGGCGGAACATAGGCCGGTTCCGGTGCCGGCGCAAGCGGTGGTGCCGGTGCGGGTGCGATGGACGGTGACGCGGGTGCCGACGCGGGTTGGGGTTGGGGACGGCGCGGTGATGGTGACACCGGCAGGCGCTGCGTGTCGGTCGTCAACTCACGCCAGAGTTTATCCAGCGCCTCGCCAAAGGCCGCCGCCGTGGGGAGACGCCGCGCCGGGTCACGCGCAATGGCACGACCAATCAGCCGCTCCAGGGCAGGCATGTAAAGCAGCGGTCGTACCTGCGCAATGGGCGGGATGCGCGCTGTGAGGTGCGCCTGCGAGATAGCCCACGGATCGCTCCCGGTGACGGGGCGTGTCCCGGTGATCAGCTCATAGAGCAGCAATCCGAGAGAATAGACCGTACTGGCCGCACCGGCCGGCCGGCCCTCGGTACGCTCCGGCGCGCGGTAGTGCGCCACATCCAGCGAAAAATCATCAGGCGGAACAAACCAGCCCTCGACCAGCTTGACGCGGCCCTCTTCGGCCACCACGATATTGCTGCTACTGATCGGTGGGTACGGCTGATTACGCTCCTCACAGAGCGCAACGGCACCCGTTATCTGGCGCATATAGAGCAGCGCCTGCTCCGGTGTCAGCACACCCAGGTCGCGCAGCGGTCGCCCGGTCACATCTTCCGTAATCATGTAAGGACGATCATTCGCAGTACCGCTGTCGAAAACTTCGGGCAGCGCCGGATGCGAACATTGGGCCGTTGCGTGCGCAAGCTCCATAAATCGCCGATGGAGTTGCTCCCGGTCGCTTAACTCTTTGCGCAGCAGATGCAGCAGCACGGTGCGGCGAAGGCGCTCGTCGGTCGCCCGATAAACCGTTGCCAGGCGGCCTTCGCCGAGTTCTTCAATTACCCGGTAGCGCCCAAAAATCAGGGGCGTTGCCGTTTCTGGAGAAGGCGTCTCAGTCATAGTTCCAATTCTACCCACCGTTCGGGGCCAGTTGTAATCCAGGCTGCCATGTCGCAACAACAGCTATGGTATATATACCGTATTGGTGTAGCAGAGAGGATTATAGCACGCGGTAGGGTGACAGTGCAAAAGTGCCGGAAGCAATGACGTGCCGAATGCCGCACCAGCGGACGTTGCTGGTCGCAGGATCTCAAGACCAGGACCACGCCCAGGTGGAATCTTGCTCACCCAACGTGTCAAGCAGATTGAGTCCCAGTTGCTCGGCAATAAAGTCGCCCAGCGCGGCAGTATCGGGAAAACTGATCACAGTTTCGGCTTCGCCATCGTTATAGGCCACGCGCCAGATCTTTCCCAACTGTTCATCCTGCCAGACACGCAGATCATATGTTGGTGTCACCAGTGTTGTCCCCATAATCGCTCTTCCCTTTCCCGGCGTGCCTTCAGTTGCACGCAGCTATGGGTTGGTGCGCAGAGTTGCGCGTCGTTTGTTCTTTTCTTATCATATAGACGGACAAAAACAGGGTTTGGATCACGTTAATTGATGAGAGTTTGATGAGGCGCGGCGCAAAACAAGCTGATACGCTGCCGCAGGCGAATCGGGACTCCATTGGATGAAACGTCCGGTTTGCATGGCAACCGTGTAACTCGTGCCGGTCAGATAATCTAGATGAACGGGTTGCCCGATAAACAGCAAGGATCACCATACGCTATGTCCACACTATCAGAAGCTGCAAACCCTCAACTGCTTCCCGATGTCGCCCATGACCGGCAGGAACCGGGCGGCCTCTGGAAAACCCTGGCCCACCAGACCAGACTCACCCCGCCGCCACCTACGCTGAGCGCTTCATCTGATCCCGCCGCAACCACGACGCCAGGGGGATTGTGGGCCACGCTGCTGGAGCAGACCGATCTGGCGCAGTATTCCCCGGTACGGCAGACGGAGGTTGTCGAAGAGACGATCAGCGACGGTGAGCAAACCTACACCGTGCTGCGCAGCCCCAACGGCACCTACCTGCGCCTCTCCGCCGCCGAGTGCGAAATATGGCATGCAATGGACGGCACCCGAACCGTGGCACAACTGGCTACGCTGGGATTTCTCCGGTTCAAGCAACTGCTGCCCGTTGCCGGTCTGGTGCAGAATCTCAAGCAGCAGGGCTTCCTGACCGATACCCCGATCAATATTTACCAGCAGATCCAGCGCGGCCTGGAACAGCATACCGCCGAGGGTTGGGGTCGGCGACTGCTGAAGTTCTTGCAGGGGCGCACCTTCCCAATCCGGGGCATTGATACGCTGGTGACCCGGCTCTACCATGGTGCCGGACGGCTCTTTTTTACGCGTCCCTTTCTCCTGCTGCATGCCCTGGTCAGCCTGGCCGGGGTGCTAATCTTTGTGCAGACATTTGTGCATTCCACCGGGCCGCTCCAGGTGCTTGCAGTTGATGGCGTCACCACCAGCCTGCTGGCGCTCTGGGTGGCGCTGCTGATCTCGTTCGGGTTGCATGAACTGGCCCATGCGCTGGCGGTGAAACATTATGGCCGCACCGTCTGGAGCGGCGGCGTGATGCTCTACTATGGCATGCCGGCAGCGTTTGTCGATACCAGCGATATCTGGCTGGCCGGTCGGCGGGCGCGAATAGTTGTCTCGGCGGCCGGGCCACTGTCGGATCTGCTGGTCGGCGGCGCGGCGGCCCTGGTTGCCGGTCTGTTTGCAACCGCGTTGCCGGGGCTGAGTGCGGCGGCCTATAAGTTGGCATTTGCCTGTTATGTTGCTACTCTCTTCAACCTCAATCCACTACTGGAACTCGACGGCTACTACATGCTCGTTGATGCGCTCCGTCTACCAAATCTACGCCGACGGGCGTTAGCATTCGTCACAGGTCCGATGTGGGGAAAGCTCCGTACACGCGCGCCGTTTAGCCCTGAAGAACGCATCTTCGGTTTGTATGGTCTGCTTACCGGCTTATACACATTGTGTGCCATTGTGCTGGCATTTCTGTTCTGGCAACAACAACTGCTCGATGTAATCCGCCGGCTCTGGGCGGGCGGCTGGGGCGGGCAACTGCTGGCGCTGCTGCTCGTTGGCGGCGGTGTGGTGCCCGTAGCGCTGGGGTTGCTCCTGGCGGCCTGGAGTCTGTTGCAGGCGGGGGCACGCCGGCTGGAACGTCGGAAGTATGCCCAGCAGCCGGGGATTGTGGCGCTGCTCCTGCTCCTGCTGGTCGGGGTTCTCACCATCCTGCCGTTCCGGTCGGGATTACCGCTACGGGACGCCGGGTTGACCGGCATACTTGCACCGCTGCTGTGGAGTATCTCCCTGCCGGCACTGCTGGCGGTACGCCCCAACTATCGCGGCGCGGATGTCCAGCATGTGCTGCATGCGCTGCTGCTGGCCAACGGGATGACTTTGCTCAGCGCGCTGCTGCGGCTGTCGGCGGTTGAAGATCTGACAATGCTCTGGCTCTTGCTGGAGGGTGGCGCATTTCTGCTGCTGCTGCTGGCCGGGTTTGCCGCCCTGCTCGATGTCGATCTGCACCAGGCATCGCAACGCGAACTGGGAGTTACGGCCTTTCTGCTGGTGGTCGCCTTTGGCCTGGGTGGCGCCACCATTCACCGGGCGGAACTGGCGCTGCCGGGGGGACCTTTCTGGATGGCGCTGGCGGCGGCAGCGCCGGTCTATTTTGGCACACTGGCCCTGGCGCTGCTACTACCGCATCTGCTGGGCCTGCGCGACTCGCGGCTGCGCTGGTGCTGGCTGCCGCTCTGGGCCGGTATTGCGGTGCAGACCGGGGCGTATGGATTTGATCTCGCATTTGTGGGGCAGTGGGGACGGGTTTCGGTTGCCCTGAGCATTCTCACAGCGGGGCTCTGGGCAGTTGCCTGGTGTGTACATTATGTAACGTTGCGCACCTTCACGGCGGAAGAGCTTGACTGGCCGGCAGTGCCGACCAGGAGTGAGGCGGAACGGCTTCAGCGTGGCTTTCAACTCAGCTATGTGGGCTGTTACCGGCTGCTGCGAGCAGTATATGGCTCGCGGCGGGCACAGGCGCTTGATGACCGGATGGATATCCTGGCATCGACCGCCAACTGGGATGTGACGCTTGACCGGGAGCAGGTACGCATCAGTCCAGTGCTGGCGGCCCAGTCGCTCGATACCCAGGGAGGACGTTATGCCGAGGTGCTGCGCTACACGGTGGCAACGATTGAGGAGATCGCCGGGGCCCGCTTTGCCCGCAAAGTCATCCAGGCGGCCTATGATGCACTGCCCTGGGCCGAGCGAGAAGCCATGAGCCGCCGGAGTTTTCCGTATACGCCCTGGGCGCGCGATCTGTCGCGCTCGTTTGGCAGCCTGCGGGAGGCACGACTGCGGCTGCTGCGTCAGGTTGATCTGTTTCTGGGCTGCGACGATACCGAACTGGCGACGCTCGCCGGGATGCTGCAATCAGTTCAGGCGCGCGCGGGTGAGACACTCATTCCAGCCGGGACAGCACCAACCGGCATCTGGATTGTCGAGGCGGGCGAGGTGGCGATCTGGCGCGATCAAGAGGTCATCGGCGAGTTGCACCGAGGCATGGTCTTTGGCGCGGTCGAACGAACCACGCTGGAAGTGGGTGAGGGCATAGTGCCGACAACGACACCCCCACCGGACGCGGCCGGCTATCAGGCTACGGTCGCAAGCACGCTGCTCTTTCTACCACCGGCTGGTCTGCGGCACCTGCGTGATATAGATGCACTGCACACCCGGGAGAGCCTGGAAATAGTGACGAGCATGCAATTGCTGGAGCGCATGCCACTCTTTGCGGAAGTCCCCCGGCGGACGCTGCGCGAACTGGCACGGGCCGCCCGGCAACGCCAGGTACCGCCACGAACTGTGCTGGTGCGCGAGCAGCAGCCCAACGGAATTTTTTATATCATCAAACAGGGTCAGGCAGCCGTGATTGTGCGCAGGCCACCTACAGATAACGCCGGCGGGACGCCGCCGACACGTCGGGCAGAGGTGGTCGCACAACTGGGACCGGAGGAATTTTTTGGCGAGATGGAACTGTTACGGGGAACGGCGCCGGTTGCGAGTGTGGTTTCACTCACACCGATGCTGCTGCTGGAGTTGCCTCACGCGACCATTGCCCAGTTGTTGCTGGAGCGTGCCGGCGCGTCCCGCTCGCTGGAGGAGGTTGGAACGGGGCGGTTGCTGCACCGAACTTCGCGCTTTTCTGCCACCGAGATCCCAGAGAACACTGCGGGTTGATAGCTGCTCTGCGTGTGGCTTGGTAGCAAAATCCTCATAGCCACACCCGGTTTCTACGGATAACGATTGGGATTATCAGCAACCAGACCCTCAGCATGCGCTGCTGTGATCAGATCATCATCAGCGGCAACAAAGGCCAGAGCCGGCAAGCCGGCAGCCTGATACCGCTCGTTAACAATCAGTGCTACCGCGAGTTGCACTGCATCATACCCACGTAGTCGGTGGCTCTGGGTCAGGCTGACAGCCCGGTCAACCATACAACGCCGAATAGGCACAAGCTGGTACTCGGTATCAGCATGCTGCAATAGTAGTCTCACAGCAGCATCCCGTTCTGCCGGCGATATACTACCTGCACGAAACCGGGCAGTCAGTGCCGCCGACACTTCAACCAGAGTAATTTCTGCCAGAATAATGGTAGTACCGGCACCAGGATCGGTGATACTCCGCATCCAGGAGGTTCCTGTCTCTACCAGATAACGCTTGGCTACCGCACTTGAGTCAAGTACGAGCAGGCTCAATCCTTTGGTCCTCGCTGCTCCAGAATGATTTCGCTCAATGGTTTGCTGCCCGGACGACTCAATGCTGCGCTCACCTCTTCAAGTGTTGCACTAGACTCCCGTGCAAGCCGCTTTAACTCGGGGCCGAGTTCGGTCAGCAATCCTGCATCCCGCAAAACCGCAATCGCCCGCTCACGCTCACTGGGAACTGCCAGGGGAGATAGACGCTCTGCCACCCATTGCGCTACCAGTGTTTCAGCGGATTGACCAGTTCGTCCTGCTTCTTCCTTCAGCTTCTGGTAAAGCTCCGGCGATAGTTCGAGAGTCAATGTTTCCATCAATCACTCCTGAAACAGCAGTTGATAACTGCCATTGCGCGCGGCCTGAGCCAAAACGCGGTAGCGAATATAGCCCTGCTCGTCGGTCTGGATGTGGGAGGTGCGCGTGACCTGGCTGTCAGGGCGACCCTCAGCCACAAACTCAACGGCACCATCGGGGCGCAAGAGTTCCAGGCGCAGGTCGCCCGCCTCAACCTCGACGATAGCAATCACCCGCATCAGGCGCGCATCTTCGGCAACTTTAAGCTCACGCGTGGCCTGCCCCTCGGCGCTGACAAAACTGACGCGCAGGTTGCCGCCGCCCGGTTGCAAATCAACACTGGTCTGCTCACCACTCACCAGCAGGCAGCCACTTAAGAGAACCAGGAACAGCATACCCAGAACAGACCAGGAGCAAACAAACCAGACTCGCTTCTGTGCGCTTTGTTCGTTGCGCTTTGTTCCTGGTGCCGGCACACGTTCAGGAATAGGATTCCGGGTTTGCATCAGCCGTCAACGTCTCCTCATAGGGCACCGGCTCAACCCGCGCCGGCCGCTGCCGGATGACGCGCAGATGCGTTTCGCAGCGCGGGTTGGCGCAAACCACAATCGTGCCGACCATCGTCATACTGGGCGACAAGCCCAGTTTCTGCTTACATTTGGGGCAGCGTACAATTGCCACGTTCATAGTTCTTCCTCCGCGAACAACGCGTCCACAAAACCCTCGGCATCGAATAACGCCAGATCACCGAGCTTCTCGCCAGTACCGAGATAGCGAATGGGGCGCTCGATATCCTGCGTGATGGCAAAGGCGATCCCGCCCTTGGCCGTGCCGTCCATTTTAGAGATGACGACATCAGTAACATCAACCGCCTCCAGAAACGCCTTGGCCTGCAGCACGCCATTCTGCCCGGTGGTTGCATCAATCACCAGCAGCACCTCGTGGGGCGCGTCAGGGACACGGCGGCGAATAACGTTGCGCAGTTTCTCCAACTCGCGCATCAGGTTAAACTGGGCATGCAGGCGACCGGCTGTATCGATAATGAGGGTATCGACATTCTGCCGCATGGCCTCGTCCAGCGCATCAAAGACGACCGCCGCCGCGTCTGCACCCTGCCCCCGGCTGACCACCGGCACCCCGGCCCGCTGGCCCCAGGTTTCCAGTTGCTCGGTTGCCGCAGCGCGGAAGGTGTCACCCGCCGCCAGCATGACGCTGCGGCCAAAGCGCTTGTAGCGCTGGGCCAGCTTGGCGATCAGGGTAGTCTTGCCGGAGCCATTCACGCCGACAACCAGGATAATAAACGGGCGCGTGCTAACGGGTGCCGGCTGCTCGGCATACTCCTGAAAGGTACTGACCATCTCGGCCTTAAGCATATCACGGGCCTCGCGCGCCTTCTTGACATTGTTGCGGTTCGCGCGGTCCTTGGTGCGGTTCACCAGGTATAACGTCGTCTCAATCCCGACATCGCCCTGGATCAGCGCTTCCTCCAGGTCGTCCCATAACTCCTCGGTAATCGGCTCATCGGTGGCAAACATCTGGCTGATGCGGCCGAACATACCCTGGCGGGACTTTTCCAGGCTCTCTTCGACCTTTTGCTCTTCCTCGTGGGCCTCTTCCTCGGTGCGCGGCGCATCCTGACCGCGGCGAAACAATCGTTTAAACATAATCTATCCGTCCGTAAAACTATTGCTCACTATTTGTTGTACATGGCGTAGAGTTGCAGGACTACTCAGATGTTTATTGTACACGATATTTGCGAGATGTGTGTGCTGACGCCGGTTGCGTATCCACTACCACCCACCGGAGCGTATCATGCGTATCTATAAAAATTGTCATCCAGATTGACGACATAGGCGGTTGTCAAGAATAGTTGAACCTGTTACAATTTACAATCCATCCCTATCTGATGCCAAAAAGTACAAGGAGGTACGTATGCCCCGCAATCCCCACTCTTCGGGATTATTCATTCGTGCGCTCTGGCTGATCATGCTGCTGTGTGCCGGCCTGATAGCAGTTCCGGCCTCTGTGCCCGTCCGAGCCCACCTGCCGGAACCCGAAATACCGGCTACAGTAGAACAGCCCGCACAGGCTGCGCCGCTCCAGATCCCGTCTGAACTGCCGGTCTTCAATATCATCTCGCCGGAAATTAGCAGTGTGGAGACGCTGAGTCTCTCGAGTCGGTTTGCCGGCATTGGTGGTCAGAAGGTGTATACCGATACCAGCCATGCCGATACCCCCCGTTTCACGGTAGTAGGGAAAGCAGGTGATGAACAGACGGGAACACCCATTCTGGAGCAGTATGGGGCAAGCAGCGGCTTTTTCGCATACAATGCGACACGCGCCTTCGCCGAGGAGGAGCGCGGTCCATTCGATCCGCAAACCGTGAAAGCGCAGGCATGTGACTTCTTGCTCGTCAATGAGTTGTTCCCATTTAGCGAGACAGCAGGCGAGGTGCGCAATTGCCAGGATGAGAATTTGCCCTACGAGGTAACGATTGCCAAAACCAGCAATCAGACCCCCGATGATGATGGGCCGGCGGCGGAACAGCACATCGCCGCCATTGTGCGCGTGCCCCTGTCGGTGCAGGTGGGCCTGACCGAACAACAGGAGGAGATCCGCCTGCCGATGAATGGACCGGGCGGGCATCTCTCACTGCTTTTCACGGCGACCAATTTCGACAGTGGTGAGCCAACCCTGGGAAGTGATATCCCCGGCCTCGCGGCGTATGCCCAACCCTGGTTTGATCAGGATCTTCAGGAGATCGACCGATTTACGGTTGTATCCGAGAACGAGGTCATCCAGCAACTGCGTGACAGTTTCCCCGGTACCAACATTGAGCCCGGCACTCCGGTGCTGGCCTACTATGTGGGACATCCCGCCGAGCCGCAGGAAGTCATGATGCCAATGTGGTCATTCCCGGAAGCCACGGCAGAAATTGACGGACAGACAGCGGTACTACGTACGCTCAGGTTTCCTGGCGTTACCGGCTTCTTGCCGAGTGTTGAAATCACCAGTCCGCAGGATAATACACTCTTTACACCCGGCGAGTCCGTCACAGTGACGGGAAGCATTACCGGCGGCGAGCCACCCTACACCTATACCCTTGCACTGGATGATGGAACGGTCCTGGGTAGCGGCACAACGACCGAAACCGTAACGGTGGAGACAGACCAACTGCCGGTACTTGGCCGTTCGAGTGGTGTTCCGATCAGCACAACGCTGCGCCTGAGTGCCGGCGACAGTCGTAGTGCGGAAGCAGCGGATATTGTGTCACTGCGCCCCAGCGTGGTTCCGGCGCTCTACCTGCCACTGATCACGCGGGGCGGTACGGCTGCCTCGGCAGCTACAACCGCCAGGCAACCCGACCAGCGCGAAGCAGACACGATCACGCTGGCCGCTTCAAACTATAGCTTTGGTTTGGAGTGGGTGCAAGATTATGATCCGCCAGGGTCAGGTGGTGCAGATCTGCCGGGAGTGCCACCGGACGGCAACGGCTTTGATCGTGAAATGCGCGACCTGGGGTGGAGTCGCACTTTCCGCTGGACCAACTACGCCGCCTGGGAGCGTGACTGGCGTGATTGTTCGTTAGGCGGACTTGATTGCTCATTTGGGGTAGACCGGGCCGACTTTGTCTATTTTGCCGGTCATGGTAGCCCGTCTCGGATCTACTTTGGCTCCAACCAGGCTTCAGGCTCCTTCTTCGGTGGGCAGGCTCGCTACCAGAATGTGCGCTGGATGGGTTTTGCCACCTGCCAGACGCTGCGAGTCAGCGCCATCAGTGATTGGTTTAATGCCTTCCAGGGCGCGCATATGCTGATGGGTTATCAGAGCAACATGGCTGATATTGCCTTTGGCGGACCATTTGTCGATAACATGCGCATACCGACATTTATTGGTATCGAGTTTCCGGCACTGCAACGTTCAATCCGTGAAGCCTGGGTGCAGACAGTCTTTGAGATGAACGCGGGCAAACCAGCTTACATCTATGCGCGCGGTAATGGCGTTAACCCGGTGAACAATAAACTGCCACGCAGTAACGATCCGGATCTGCCGCGTCCATTCCCGGTGTCGTCGTGGCACTGGGTCTGGTGGGAATAACCGCGCTGCTACGACTAAACACAACAAAGCAGGGGCGGGAGCAATAAGCTCCCGCCCCTGCTGACACATAAGCCTGTTACGGAACTACTCAGCAACCTCGGCGGTCGTGCCGGCCGCGGCACGCGCCTCTTCCAGCCACTGATCAACCTGATCACGGTTTGCTTCAATCCACTCGCCGGCGTGGCGCTGGATATCATCCTCGCTGTCCTCACCCTCCTGCATCTTCACATTCTGATCGGCGATGTCCTGGAGCGGAATAACCACCAGTTCAAACAGTTGCGCTGCGGCGGGATTGCTGTTCAGGAACTCCGTGTTGGCAACCACGCGGATGTCATTGGGCGGGAAGCCCATATCGCACGGCTCAGCCACACACCCCTCAACCCCCTCAGCGACGGTCTGGTCTTCCAGTTCCGCCTGATCTTCCGGCAGACTGGGGAAGGGCACACCAATCCAGACCACATCCTCACCCGGCACCAGTTCAGCAATGGTCCAGTTGGGCGTCCAGGTGTAGAAGAAGATCGGCTCACCATCCTCATAGCGGTTAATCGTCTCCGCCATCAGGGCGGCATAGGTACCCTGCACATGCTGCACATAGTCGCGCAGTTCATAGGCATCCAGATGATGCTCGATCACCGCTTCACAGCCCCAACCGGGGTTACAGCCGGTCAGATTGGCGAGACCATCGCCATCGCTATCGAATGCCTCGACGACCTCGGGGCGCGTGAAGTCTTCCAGGTTCGTGACATCAAGTTCCTCGGCGGTCGCCCGATCCACCAGGTAGCCCTGAAGCGCACCGGCCTCAACCTGGAAGCCTACCTGCTCAACATTCCCCTGCACATCTTCCTGCTGGATAAAATTGTTATGCAGTGGGAACCAGCCATTCGGCCAGAAGTCAACATCACCCTCGGCAGCGGCAACATAGAAGAGCTCGGCGCCCAGCTCGCTCGGCTGCGAGATCTCGTAGCCCAGTTCCTGCAGCAACTGATCATAGATCGCGGCCTGGAACCAGCCGGTCGTCCAGGTGGCACGGGCAATATCCACAGTGGTACCCTCGCCGGGCATTGCCCCGCTCTCTCCCGTTGTCTCGCCTTCGTCTTCAGGCGTGGCCTCTTCCATCGCCGCGCCTTCGTCTTCAGGCGTGGCCTCTTCCATCGCTTCCTCAGACGTGGGTTCTTCCATCGCCGCGCCTTCGTCTTCAGGCGTGGCCTCTTCCATCGCTTCCTCAGGCGTGGGTTCTTCCATGGTTTCTGCTTCACCTGGGGCTTCAGTCGGTTCCGTCTCCGTCTGCTGACCACCGCCACCACAGGCTGCCAGCACAAGCATCAGGGCCAGACTCAGACTGAGTATGTAGATCAAACGGTTCCGCATGTTGTGGTTCCTCCTGATTTAAGTATCAAGTCTTGCTCACTCTGTTCCATCAGTGTGAAATCGTTCGTATCAACGTGTATCCGGGCATGATGCCGGGGTCCACCTCAACACGCTCTCCTCAGGATCATCCTCCTTTCCGCCAGGCTAAACAAATACATCCCACGATCACCCATACACAAGTTTAGCTATGGAAATGATCGGCGTGGAGATATCCAGCTTTTTACGCCCTGCTAACATCGAACAGGGGCAGGGTTGCAAACCTGCCCCTGGTAAAGGGCGAACGCTATCATACGTATACAGAATAAACAAACTGGATGCGGGTTATAGTACCACAGGTTCGCTAAAATGTGCAAACGTGACAACTACGTTTATCACTAACAGGAGTTACGCGGTCATTGACCCCGGCGCGGAATTTCGCCTCCGGCAGGGCGGAAGGTTTCATTCTCTTTCATAAAACATTTGCACAGGGTGCAAATGTTTTATGAAAAAGGTAGATTACGTCCCATGCTGCCGCAGGCGCAACCGGCGTTTGGGTCCGGCATCGGGCCGGAATAGACCGTACCGCGTAACTCGTGTCACTAACAGGAGTTACGCGGTCGTTGACCCGACGGCAGATTCCGCCTCCGGCAAGGCGGAACATTCCTTTCTTTTTCCCAACATGTTGGGAAAAAGAAAAAACGTCCCATGCTGCCGCAGGCGAAGACGGCTGTTGTGCGCCTATGTGTCTGATTTGAACGCCCACCGCGTAACTCCTGTCACTAAACGGTTGTCGCCCGCTGTCCAATCTGGGAGATCCGGTCCAGCAAGATAGCCAGCAGCACAACGACCAGTCCCGACTGCACCGCCGTACCGATATCATTATTGTTGACCGCGCGAAAGATCGCCTGACCCAGACCACCGCCGGCAATCAGCGCCACGATCACCACCATGGACAGCGCCAGCATCAAGGTCTGGTTCAGACCGGCCATAATCGCGGGCAGGGCCAGTGGCAATTTCACATCCAAGAGCAATTGTCGGTCACTTGATCCAAAAGACTTGCCGGCCTCCACCACATCGCCGGGTACCTGCCGGATGCCCAGGTTGGTCAGGCGGACAATTGGGGGCAACGCAAAGACAATCGTTGCCAGCGTACCGGGAGCCTTCCCGATACCAAAGAAGATAACCACCGGCACCAGATAGACAAACGGGTGGATCGTCTGCATCGCATCCAGCATAGGCCGGATAACATTCTCGACATTATCGCTGCTGGCAGCCAGAATACCCATCGGAACGCCAATGACAATACAGACAAACAGCGCTGTTAAGATAATACTGATGGTCGTCATCGTCAGTTCCCAGTAGCCCAGCAACCCGATCAGGACAAGCAACAGGCCGCTGCCCAGACCCAGCTTCCAGCCTGACTTGAGCACACCCAGAACGATATCGCCGACCTGATTGCCGTTTTCCGCGTCGCTATCGCCGCCCAGTCGGCGCAAATGGTCACTACCGGCCTTGAGAAAGCCAATAAGAACCACGGCCAGTACTACAACCAGGGGCGGCAGGCTGAGCAGAAAGCCTTCCATAACACCGAGTACCGTGTCAATCCCATTTTGAATTCCATCAAAGACGGCACTGGCAATCGGGTTATCGTCTAGCCAATCCACGCCGATCTCAACCCAGTCCCCCAGAGGAATTCGGTTTTGTTCAAAAAACTCTTCAAGCATACTGCTTCCTCCTATGTTGTTTCAACGGTATCTTCCCGCTTTTGCTGCGCGCCGTTACCGTTACTGCCATTCTCTCTCACATTCCCGGTGACAATCCCGGTTGCCTGTTCTTCATCGGCCTGTCCCCCGATCTCCTCGATTGTTGCCAGGCTGGAGAGCACATCCGAGGCATGCACCGTACCCATCAACCGCCCGGAGGCATCAATGACGGCAACCGGTACGCCATGGGCTACCAGCGCATAGAGTTCGGTCAGGGAGGCACCGGGATGTGTCGAGGGATATTCTCTATCCAGGTAACGGGACAGATCTTTGTCTTTGTTATCGGCCTTGCCGTCGCGCAGGATGCGGTGGCGGCTTAGCAGACCTTCAATCTGCTTCTGCTCATTCACAACATAAAAATGGCTGGCGGCGTCTTTGGCCTTCATCCGGTTCACCGCCGTCTGCACAGCATCCCGCCCCAGCACCAGCACATCGGCCGGTTTCATTACCACCTCGGCGGTCAGGACACGGCTCTGGTCCACATCCTGCACAAATGCCGCGACATAATTGGTAGCGGGCTCGGTAATAATCTCGACGGGCGTACCGATCTGAACAATCTCGCCATCTTTCATAATGGCGACATGGTTGCCGACGCGCAGCGCTTCATTCAAATCATGGGTAATGAACAGCACGGTCTTTTGCAGTGTATCCTGCAATTGCAGCAGTTCATTCTGCATCTGCCGCCGGATCAGCGGGTCCAGCGCGCCAAAGGCCTCGTCCATCAGCAGGATATCGGCATCCATTGCCAGCGCCCGCGCCAGACCGACGCGCTGCTTCATCCCACCGCTGAGGTTAGCGGGATGGCGATCGGCCCAGGGCTTCAACCCGACCAGGTCAAGCGACTCCAGCGCCCGCGAACGGCGCTCCTGCTCCGAGACACCGCGAATCTTGAGCCCATAGGCTACATTTTCCCACACGGTTTTATGCGGCAGCAGGGCGAAGTGCTGGAAGACCATCGCCATCTTGGTGCGGCGGATCTGCCGCAGGCGCTGCTTATCCACCTGCAAAACATCTTCGCCATCAATATAGACATGCCCGCTGGTAGGCTCGATCAGCCGGTTGACACAGCGGATCAGCGTAGACTTTCCAGAGCCGGAGAGCCCCATCACCACAAAGATCTCGCCTTCCTGCACGGTAAACGAGGCATTAGATACACCGACGACATGCCCGGTGCGCGCCAGGATCTCGTCTTTCGCTACACCTTCTTTCAGCATCGGCAACGCTTCGCGTCTGGGTTGCCGGCCAAAAATCATTACCAGATCCTCAACGCGTATCTTGGGGTCCTTGTGTTCTTTGGCTTCCATCAGGTAATCTCCTCCATAATGTGATAACGGCTAGAAAGAACAGACACGCAAAGGACACCAACGCACCGGGCGCGCTTTGTTCTGTGTTCCTTTGTTCTATTGTTCTATTGTTCTATATTCTCTGCAGGGAGCCGGCACTGAAGACGCTCATCAGATCAGGCATATCCCGGCACTCGCGGATTGCATAGGCAATCCACTGCCTGGGATACGGTTCTGTTCCAGGAGCAAAGTAGCGGAACAACGCTGTTCCAGCCAGAGCGGTGAAAGTGCCCGGAACCATTCGGCGGGGCACAAACTGGATTATTACACCAGATCAGGATCACACCCGTGGACTTCCCGCATAACGCGTCATCAGTGCCTTACATTATTTTCAAACAGGCGTCTAGACCCCATCTACTCAATACCGGCGTTGTTCCAGGTAAACCTGTCTATCAGTTGCGTTTCAGGAAGGTTATGATAAGTATACCATATCAAAAGGTAAATATGGGCATGCCAGGTAAAGGTTGTACACCAATCCGGCCGGTGAGCAGAAGGGGTTCAGGGCAGCAGGAAGGCATATACCAAAATCGACAATTGCATAGTTTTAAATTGAAATCCCCCTGAGTACGCGAAATGCAAAAAATATGAAGGGTTGCAGGTGGCTGATCCGCTCACGGTGCCACGGACCTTGCAGCAAAAGGTCATCGCCGCGCGCGGTCCCCTACATCGGGAGGAAAACCGGCCCTGGGCAGACTTCTACGTCTGCCCCTACCGATGCCATTCCAGTGCAATGCGGTAAATACGGTTTACACCTGAAGGATGAAGTCGGGGGGGATGTTCGCCCGTTTGCGGCCCACCATGGCAACATAGTTGACCGGGCTGCCGTCAACAGCCAGGCGGTGGCGGTAGGAATGCGAGACCTGAAGATCAAGCAGGCCCGCCTCGATCACGCGGCTAATGAAATGCGGAAAGTCCGCCACATCACGGGTTGACTGGGAGGCCGGTTTGAAGTTGAAGGCAACCCAGCCATCGCGGGCAACCAGATTGTAGCCCTGCGTGAATACGGCGGTTGGCACATGTGACAGTCCCAGCGCCGAGACGCACACCATGGCGTTAAACCGGGTCGCGGTCAACTCCTGGTGAGCCTGTGCCGTCAGGTTACACATATCTTCGACATAGTAGCGCCAGTAGACGCCGGGACGATCACGGTGGGCAGCCTCGCACGCCTCCGGCAAGATATCAATGCCGACGATCCGGCGAATGCCCCGCTGCTGCAACGCTGCGCCGACCAGTCCCGTGCCCGCCCCCAGATCGAGCGCAACCAGATCGGCGATGGGCACTCCGACCTTGCCGACTTCCGCGCTCAACATCCGGGTAATAACCTCGGGTGAAGTACACTGTAGCAGATCCGACAGGAGATGATCGTAGAGCCCCGGAACATTGTAGATTTCCCGGTAGTCATGCAGACGTAATCGCCGTTCATTGCGTTCCTGAACCAGGATAAAGTATTCTTCGGTCTGGGCAAGGCCACGTACATCATGCGGCAAACGGATCGTGAAATCCGGTCTTTGCATAGATAAAACCCCTTCTCATACATTAGGTTAGAACTGAGAACGCAGGACTGAGAACCGAGGACTTGGAACCAGAGACCGCGAGATAAAAACCAGGAACAAAGAATAAAGAACCGAGAACTACATATTTGTTCTTTATTCTTTGTTCCTGCAGCTATGCCCTAGCTGACGCCATAGCGCCGCTTCAGGAAAGTATCTGCCGACTGCTTAAATAGGAGATGCAGCAACAGATCTTTGTGCGTTTTGACGAAGGGCAGGTCATACGCGTCTTCCAGCACCGGATGCAGGTAGGAGGCCGGCCGGTATTTGAGCGGCTCCTCCCCCGGGCGCAGCACCTTCTGAAGGATCTCGGCATTGGTGGGCCCCGGTGTTTTACCAAACTCGCCCTTAAGAATCATCTTGAACTCATCAGAGACGACGTTGTAACGTCCACCGGAGATCACATTAAAGGCCGCCTGCGACCCGACGATCTGGCTGGTTGGCGTCACCAGCGGCACATAGCCGGCATCTTTGCGGACGGAGGGAATCTCTTCCATGATCTTGTCCATCATGTCAAGCTTGCCCATTCCCTTCAACTGATTATGCAGGTTCGAGAGCATCCCGCCGGGCACCTGCGCCTCGAAGATCTTATCATCATACTTGGGATAGCTTAACCCCATCAACAACTCGCGCATCAGCGGGATGGCCTGCTCGATTGCCGCCGGTTCGGACTTGGCAACCAGTTCAATGATCTGGTTAACCTTCTTGCGATCAACATCGCTATACTTCACCGGCTTATAGTGCTTGATCTTGTCGGGGATACTGTCGCCCAGTTCATCAAAGACGGGGAAGAGCTTCTCCTGGACCTTCAGGATCAGATCTTTGTCAAGCCCGTGGTCCAGTCCCATCTCCTCGGCGAAGACGATCATTACCTCAATCGGCGGATGCGAAGTCCCCCCGGCAAAGGGGGTAATCGCCGTGTCGATAAAGTCGATGCCCTCCTGCATGGCAATCACGGCATTGAGCGAGGCAACGCCGGTAGTCGTGTGGCTATGAATAACGATAGGGACCGAGAGCTTCTGCTTGAGCTTTTTACAAAGTATCAGCGCCTCGGTGGGATAGAGCAACCCGGCCATATCCTTGATGGCAATCTGGTCCGCGCCCTCTTCTTCAAGTTTCACCGCAAAATCGACAAAATAGTCGGTGGTGTGAACCGGACTGGTGGTGTATGAGAGCGCCGCCTCAACCAGGCCACCATAGGCTTTGGTCGCCAGGATCGGCACCTGGAGGTTGCGCCAGTCGTTCAGCGCATCAAAAATGCGCATAATGCCCACGCCCGACTCGACCGCCTGCTTGATAAACGAGACCACCAGGTCGTCCGGGTACGGCTGGTAGCCAAACAAGTTCTGGCCCCGGAGCAATGCACGAATTTTCTTGCCGGAACCAAGAGTTTCCTGGAAGGTCTCCAGGCGCTCCCAGGGATCTTCATTTAGAAAGCGGATACAGCTATCCAGTACCGCGCCCCCCCAGAGTTCCAGCGCGGCATAGCCGATATTATCGACCATCTTCAATACCCGCATGGCCTGCTCGGTGCTCATTCGGGTGGCCGCTAGACTCTGATGCCCATCTCTGAGCGTCACATCGACAAAGTTGACTTTTCTGCTCATGATCATGTACCCCCTCTATCACGACTACGTGCCCCGAATGGGGAGTGCTGCCTGCCGACACACTTCAGCGTGTATGCTCAACACCAAAAATAGCCGTCCGTTTGTATCCGGCACACCATCAGGACGACCATATGCTTCTCTCCGCCTGTATGCATAGTCTACCATAAGTTGCCGCTGTTGATGTTAAAGACGGCTAAACATTGCGGATGGTGGACACGCCAATTCTTTCTTTTCCTGAAAATTGTCATCTACAGCGCGACGGCAGCGTGCTATAATAAACTCCCCTCACAGATACACACTGTAATCCGGGTGCTGTTCGCACAATCGCCAACCGGTATTTCTGCGCGTCAATGGTTGCAATTTACCCCGAACGCGGCGCTGACCAATACCCGTCAGGCAACACCGCCAGGCGATTTCCGCTATGGCGACGAGAGCCGGGTTGAGGTCGCGGTGCTGCTGGATGGCATAATGACGGGCGGTTTCTCGCTCAACCTGGAGACCAGTCGGGTTTTGCTACCAATTATCGTGAAGTAGGACAAGAAATAGATGACAGGGGAGAGGGGAAACGTTGCCGGCGGTGGTGAAATCGGTTCACTGCTGTCGGCAACGTTGGTTGCCTCCCTGCATCGCATCGCACGCATTACGCAATTCAGTCAGATCCGTCAGCAACCTGCACGCACCGGCCTGGCACAGAAAATGCAATCTACCTGGGCAAGAGAAAAAGCAAGCGTAAGGAGGTAACATATGTCATTCCTTGGTTTCATTCTACTATTAGTTATTGCGGCGATTGCCGGTGCAGTGGGCCAGGCGCTGGCGGGGTACTCGCTGGGGGGTCTGCTGGTTTCGATTGTGGTAGGGTTTATCGGGGCGCTGCTGGGCTACTGGCTGGCAACCGGCCTGGGACTGCCGCTGCTGCTGCCGGTTAGCGTTGGCGGCGAAACATTTCCGATCATCTGGGCCATTATCGGCTCGGCCGTTTTTGCCGCTGTAGTGGGCGTGTTGACTCGTCGGCAGGCGCATACATAGCGCGGATACATCTGCGTTGTGCCAGCCGGGAGCATTCATCTGCTCCCGGCCACCGTTTTTACCGGGCATATGGCGCTGTCGATGAACACCTGCTGTTGCTGTGCAGTAGCTCCATCGCCTGGGCGGCTAATCCGTGAGGCACTGGTGCCGGCAAAGTCTCTAGTTCAACGCATCAATTCAACTCAGCGGTAGGTGCATGTTCCTGGAGCGCGGTCATCGTCAAGAGCGTGCCGTTTTTGGAGCAGCACGCCAGCACCCAGCCGTCGCTGTCTACCGCATCGGCGCAAAACTCGCTGGTGTAGGCCATATCACTGCTCTGATCCTCAACCTGAAGCGGATACTCGCTCAGACTGCCAACCCAGACGCCCACATGTTTCTTATCTACCATTATCTACCTCCTGACCTACACATTGTCATTCTGGCCCGGCACACGCCAGCAAGAGACAATCACGGCTTCTTATCTGTTTTCTTTTCCAGCAGATTGCGTCACAGAAGAACAGGTTCGGTTAACGAATCACAAGTGCCTCACGGATCAGCCGCTCACGGTGGTGTGATTGTCTGTGGGCCAGATGTAGGAAGCTGGAAGTAGTTATGGATAAAAAATAGTTGCCCTTAGAACCATATCACGCTGACGGCGCGGCGTCAAGCATCCGACGGTTGAGAAAAGATTGCCCAAAGTACACAACCGTTAACGGATTTCAGGATTGACCCTTTCCGCCCGGTCTCGAGACGCGCACCTGCGCGACCGCCTGCATAAATGCCGCAACCCGCGCTTCCTCAACCGGATTGCCGGAGTAGCCGTCAACTCGCAGGCTCGATCCCACCAGCACACCATCCGCTATCTGGAGAAACCGCCGAATATTGTCGGCCCGCGCACCAGTATTCATCAAGACCGGCGACTGCACCCCAATGGCGGCTTTGGCCTCGCGCACACCGGACAGATCCGGTTCAGCCCCGGCCATCGGTCCGGCCACCAGGATGGCATCGGCCAGCGCCGAGAAGACCGCGCTGTGGGCCAGGCTCTGCACAGGACGTGCGCCCAGCGGCACTGCAAACTCCGGCGTGATATTGCAGAAGACCCGCACATGCTGCGCGCCAATCGCCCGCCGATAGCGCAACACCGCTGCCGCGTCGGTACTCCAGAGGCCCATATCGCTGTTGTAGACACCCATGCCCACAATGCGCACAAACTGCGCCCCGGTTGCCAGCGCAATTGCCAGCGATGCCTTCGCATCCATCATAAAGTCAATCCCAAACGGGCGATCCCGAGGGACCACTGGTGCAATCGTTGCGGTCATGGTTGCCACCGCCTCAAATGCCGCAGTGAGGCAGTAGGGCCGGTCGCCTGCATTGCAGAAGAGCAGCCCATCCACGCCGGCGCGCAGCAGTTTGTCAACATCGCCGGCGACCCGCGCATGAATGCCGGCGATACCCGTCTGCTCATCATACAGCGGTGCGCCGGGCAGCGGCGGCATATGGACCACCGCGATAACCGGCTTATTCACGCCGAATAGTTCCTTAAGAAAGGTGTGCATGATCCCTGTTCCTTAGAGACTGTCTGAAAAGCTGATTCGCGTCGGTCCCACGGCATGCGGGGTGCCCTGCGCCACCGGACAGCGCCCCCGGAGTCCCGGCTTCCGCCGGTTCCGGCCACACACCGGCTG
>JGI12109J20283_12456825_pt1 | contig 62640 bp, 68 predicted proteins | sample ElkSlonscriptome_12_FD_20283 | JGI IMG/M metagenome (IMG submission 20283) | reverse complement strand
CCCGGCTTCAGCCGGTTCCGGCCACACCCCGGCTGAAGCCGGGACTCCTGGGGCGCTGTCCGGTGGATCAGGGCAACCAGCATGCCGTGTGACCGACGCAAACCACCTTTTCAGACAGTCTTTAAGAACATTACTCCCGTAGCACACTGCTGTCAACCATAGGGATCATCTGCATGCATTGACGCTTCCGCAGCGCGGTGTTATGCTTAGAATTATCCCAATCTGACGGACTGTCGTGCAAATAGAGCGAGAACAAACCAGAAACGGACATGGTGCTCAAAGCACTGCGCCGGGTGTACTTTATTCTCTGTTCCTTTGTTCTCTGTTCTCTATAGTTCCTTTGTTCTCTATCCTTGACAGAGGAGGCATGTGAAAACCTTTTTGGAAACCAGGTCGCTCGAAACGCAGATACACCGGGCGTTGCAGGCGAATGATCTGGAGCAGGTGTGCCAGGTGTTAACCGCCGAGCATCCGGCAGACGTGGCCGATGTGATCGACCGATTAAGCGATGCGGAGCGCGTGATTGTGTTCCAGACGCTCCCACCGGAACAGGCCGCCGCCGTCCTGGGCGAAACCGGGTTTAAGGCAACGCGGACAATCATCCAGCAGTTGCCCGACACCGAGACCGCCCACTTGCTTGATCGGATGCCGCCCGACGATGTTGCTGAGATCCTGGGGCAGGATATCCCCGAGCGCCAGCCGGAGTTGCTGGGGGCGATGCAGCCCACGATTGCCGCCGAGGTGCGCAAGCTGCTGATCTACCCGCCGGAGAGTGCGGGACGGCTGATGACCGAGGAGTTTGTGCGCGTCACGCCGGAGATGCGCGCAGCCGAGGCAATGGATCTCCTGCGCAGATCTGCCGCCGAGGTGGAAACGATCACCGACCTCTACTTGCTTGACGACGCTACGCGCTTGGTTGGGGTGATTACCCTGCGCGAGCTGATCCAGGTACCCGCCGAGCGACGGCTGGCCGATATTCCGCGCGCCAATGATGTACGGGTTGCGCCCGAAACCGATCAGGAGGAGGTTGCCCGACTGGTCTCGCAGTACGATCTGTTTGCGCTCCCCGTGGTTGACCCGGAGGGGCGGATGCTGGGCATTGTCACGGTTGATGATGTCATTGATGTGCTGGTCGAGGAGGGCACCGAGGATGTACTACGATTTGGCGCGGTTGAGCGCGGTGCCACCGACGAGACCTACTTTGCGACACCGATTACGCGTGCGGTGCGGCGGCGCATCGGCTGGCTCATGCTGCTGTTTCTCACCGGGACGATTACGATTAATGTGTTAAGCTGGTTTGAGACGGCGCTGAACCAGGTCGTGGCGCTCTCGTTTTTTATCCCGCTGCTTATCGGCACTGGCGGGAACACCGGCGCACAAACGGTTTCAACCATGGTGCGGGGCATGGCCCTGAACGAAATTCGTCTGAGCGATATCGGGCGGGTGGTCCTGCGCGAGATTAGCAGCGGCCTGCTGCTGGGCCTGCTGCTGGCGCTGGTTGCGCTGGGTATGGCGTTGCTGCTGGGCAACTCGCTGATGCTGGCGCTGGTAGTCGCTATTTCGATCATAGCAATCTGCACCTGGGCCAACACCGTTGGGGCGATTGTCCCGATGATTACGCAAAAATTTGGACTGGACCCGGCGCTGGTCTCGGCTCCGTTAATTACCACCCTGGTTGATGCGACCGGCCTGATGATCTATCTGTTGATCGCCAGAGCGCTGCTTAACATATAATCACCACCAGTTACGCGGTGCGGGTTTGGACCACGAAAGCCGCGAAGTGAGCGAACACCGCGAAACGACCAGTGCTGGTATGGATCAGGCGATCCTGCATTCGGCGGGGGGTATCACCTCCGGCAGGGCGGAAGGTACTATTCTTTTTCACAAAAAATTCACTTCGTGAATTTTTTGTGAAAAAGAAAAAATAGCACCATGAGAAGATGTCTTTCGCCTCCGGCAGGGCGGAAGATTCTAGATCTTTTTCACAAACATGTTGCACTTTGTGCAACATGTTTGTGAAAAAGAGAAAACAGTACCATGCTGCCGCAGGCAAAATCCGCCGTTATCAAGAGCAAACGGTCCGTTTGAACGCGCACCGCGTAAGTTGTGTAATTGGTTTAGTATTTTGAAGTAATCTGGAGTTGGCTGGAAGCTGAAAACCCAACCGTTCCCAGAGGTAGTGTACACATGTCCGCTGAGGATCGAACACCTGAACAACCTGAAGACGCCGCTACCGCTCTATCCCTGCTCAAGCTGCTGGCCGACGATACGCGCTGGAAGCTGATCAATGATCTGCGCCTGAGCGACCGCCAGGTCAGCGAACTGGTTACGCGGTTGGAACTACCCCAGAACCTGGTCTCCTACCATCTCAACCTGCTGCGGCAAGGGGGAGTGGTGCAGGTGCGCCGGAGCGATGCCGATGCGCGTGTCACCTACTATGGCCTCGATATCGCCGCGTTGCAGGCGGGCTACCGGCAGGTCGGCATGAGTTTACATCTGCCGGACATCCCATCGGACGATAGGCTGCCGATGGTGCCGGTGGTCTTTCTCTGCACCGGCAACAGCATTCGCTCGCAGATGGCGGAGGGCTGGCTGCGCTACCTGAGCAACGGGCGGGTGCCGGTACGCAGCGCCGGCGTTCGCCCGACAACGATCCATCCGCCGGTGGTGCAGGTTATGGCTGAGGCAGGGATTGACATCGGGTATCAAAAATCAAAACATATTGATGCAATTTCCGAGATAACCCCCGGTCTGGTCGTCACGGTTTGCGACCGGGCACGGGAAGAATGTCGGCCCTGCCTTGATGCGCCGGTACAGATCCACTGGAGCATTCCCAACCCGGTGCAACGGCAAGCCTCCCCGGAAGCGCAACTGGCAGCCCTGCGCGCGACCCGGGACCAGTTGCGCCGGCGGGTTGTGGGCCTGCTGGCACTACTACCCCGGCTCGCGGCCGGCTTCAATCTCCCCTGAACTGCTCGCTAGACAACGCGGCATTTTCTGTTTATACTATCAATAGCGGTTGATATTTTTACCAGACAAGGAGCAGGCCCAATGAAACAACGCGTTCTGTTTCTCTGCACGCACAACAGTGCCCGCTCGCAGATGGCCGAGGGTCTGTTGCGCCATCTAGGGCAGGATGCCTTTGAGGTTTTTAGCGCGGGTACTGTCGAAACCCACGTCCGCCCGGAAGCAATTGCGGCGATGCAGGAGTTGGACATCGACATTCGGGGGCAGACCTCCAAGACGCTGGAGCAGTTCCGCGATCAGCCCTTTGACGAGGTGATTACCGTATGCGATTCGGTCAACGAAACCTGTCCCATCTTTCCCAACGCCCGAGAGCGGCGACACTGGTCAATCCCTGATCCTTCCGGGGTGCCGGGCAGTGACGCCGAGCGCCTGGCAGCCTTTCGGCAGGCCCGTGACCTGGTACGACAGCGGATTGAGGCGGAACTGCTGCACTGATCGCACATTGCCTGGTTGGTTTTTCACCACACATACACGCCGGTCTATGTTGGAAATCTGGTAGATAGAGGCTCGAAACCTTAGTAACACGAGTTACGCGATCACTGACCTGGAAGATAGTTCCGCCTCCGGCAGGGCGGAAGATTCGATTCTTTTTCACACAATTTTTGCACATAGTGCAAAAATTGTGTGAAAAAGATAAAACAGTACCATGCTGCCGCAGGCGAATCGGGCATTCAGGTCTGGTACCAAGATGGAACCGGCAGCACCGTGTAAGTTCTGTAAGATGACAGGAGTTACGCAGTTACTGACATGGAAGCTCATTTCGCCTCCGGCAGGGCGGAACAGACCATTCTTTTTCACGAAAAGTTGGCTCCTTGAGCCAACTTTTCGTGAAAAAGAAAAATAAGTACCATGCTGCCGCAGGCGAATCAGGCTTCCATCGGGTCAAATGTCCGGTTTGGATCTCAACCGCGTAAGTCCTGTTAGTAAATGAAGTTTTCCATCAAGGAGGAGAAGGTATGCATGCTCCAATCCATCGCACGCTGATTGGCTGTCTGGTGCTGCTCCTGTTCTTGAGTGCATGTGGCCCATCGACGGCCGAGTCTCCCGCTGCGCCGCAGGGGGCAGGCAGTGCGGGCGATACGGGGGACATGTCGGCCACGGTTGATCCCGCTACCGTAACCGGCGCGATCCAGATTACCGGCTCTTCCACCGTCTTTCCATTGACATCAGCGGTTGCGTCCGCCTTTACGGATGAAGGTTCACCGGCGGATATCTCGATTCGCATTACGGGAACGGGGGCCGGCTTTGAGGTTTTTTGCAGTCCTGAATCCCAGGTGGATATTGTCAATGCCAGTCGGTCCATCACCGATGAGGAACAGGCCGCCTGTACTGCCGAGGGACACCCGGCCGTCTCGTTCCGGGTCGGCACCGATGCATTGGCCGTGGTCGTCAATGAAACGAACGATTTTGTAACCGATTTGTCGCTGGAACAATTGGCACAAATCTTCTCGGGCGCTGCGACCACCTGGTCCGAGGTTGATCCGGCCTATCCTGCCGAGCCGATTACGCTCTTTAGCCCCGGCATAGACAGTGGTACGTTTGATTACTTTGTCGATGAAGTCTTCGACGGTAATGAGGAGTTAATCCTGAATACACCTGGCATACTCTTGAGCGAAGATGATTACGAACTAGTTCAGAGTATCGCCGACGACCCCTATGCCATTGGCTACTTTGGGTTTGCCTACTACCAGGATAACCAGGAACGTCTGAATGTTGTTGCAATTGATCCGGGTACGGGTGAGGCAATTACGCCGATGGAAGAGACCGTATCCGATGGCAGTTATCCCCTGGCGCGACCACTTTTTATTTACAGCAGTTCCAGCATTATGCAGGCCCAACCGCAGGTGGCGGCGTTTATCGACTACTACCTGGTGCATGTTCCCGAGTTTATTGAGGAAGTTGGCTACTTCCCGATATCGCCCGATACGCTGGAGGAGTCCCGGCAGAAATTCCGCGATGCCATGCAAGAGACTGCCGGACAGTAAGTGCAGCTTACAACTGCCCACAGGTTCCAAACCTGTGGGCAGTTGAGTAGTAGTAACCGATGGTAAAATAGAATGACAGACGAACAGAGCGACTATGATAGCCCCTGGAAAGAGGCCATCGAAGTCTACTTCGCCGACTGTATCGCCTTCTTTCTGCCGGAAGCCTACGCCGAGATCGACTGGTCGCGCGGCTATGTCTTCCTGGACAAAGAGTTGCAGCGGGTGGTGCCGGATGCTGCCGTGGGGCGGCGGCTGGTCGATAAGCTGGTGCAGGTCTGGCTGCGCGATGGCCGCGAATCCTGGGTGCTGATTCATATCGAAGTTCAGGGCGAGCCCGAAGCCGCCTTCGCCGAGCGGATCTACATTTATAACTCGCGGCTGTACCACTACTCCGGGCGGGAGGTCAACAGCCTGGCGATCCTGGCGGACACGCGTACGCGTTGGCGGCCCCGGCAGTTTCGCTATGGGCGCTGGGGCACGGATTTGCGCTTCAGCTTTCCCATTGTGAAGCTGGCCGACTACCGCAAGCGCTGGGCCGAACTAGAAGCCAGCACCAATCCCTTTGCCACGGTCGTTATGGCGCATCTGAAAGCCCAGGACACGCAGAAAAACCCGCAGGAGCGCGGGCACTGGAAGTGGCTCCTCACCCGGCGGCTGTACGAGCAGGGCTATCGCCGGGAGGATATTCTGCAACTCTTTCGCTTTATCGACTGGATCATGCATTTACCCCATGAACTCCAACTATCATTTCGCCAGCAAGTGTATGCATATGAAGAGGAACAACGGATGCCATATATTACCAGTATTGAACAGATGGGGATTGAAAAAGGCCGCGCCGAAGGCCAGTACGAGGAACTGCTGTCGGCCATTGAACTGATGCTCAACCTGCGGTTTGGCGAGGCCGGTCTGGCGCTGCTACCGGAGATCAGCCAGGTCGCCGAGTACCCGGTATTGCGGGCTGTCCGCGACCAGATCTTGATCGTTGACCAACCCGGAGATCTGCGGCAGATCTATCAGCGCGACAACGATGGATAATGCGATAACGCCGGCAGCAGGAGCAGTACTGAAATGCATTTGGTGATTACATGACCTTGACCTCAGCTACACACCACCGCTGGGAAGCCCCTGGGATGCTGTGCAGGTAGCTGCCCAGGCGTGGGAACAGGCAGTTACGAACGTGCGTTGATGGTCATGTCTTGCGCGGTCATCTGTCCGCGTGTGGGGGTATCTTGCGCCGTAGCAGGAGAGTATATTGACAACCTTCGATGTACCTGCTATACTCCCCGGTAAGGAGGACACCATGACCGCGATAATCGAACTTCAGGAGCGCAAACTGGGCAGTCGCTGCTGCGAGGGGGTTGCCCAACCGCAGCTTGACCCGGCTGCAGCGCAACGCCTCAGCGATGATCTGCAGATCCTGGGGCACCCGGTGCGGCTCCAGATCCTGGATATTCTGGCACAGCATGCCGGTCAGGTATGCGTGTGCGATCTGGAAGCGGCGTTGCCGGTGAAACAGCCCACGGTGTCGCACCATCTCAAGTTGCTACGCGCCGCCGGGCTAATTGACAGCGAGAGGCATGGGCAGTGGGCCTACTACTTCATCCGGCGCGACTCCCTGGCGGAACTACGCACACGCGTCAGCCAGTGGCTGAATGTTTTAGGGTAATCTCTTTTTTTAGCAGGTATATCGAAGTTTATCAATATGGTGCATTTCCGTTCCACCCTGCCGGAGGCGAAAGACATCCACTCAGGAAGAGACCTGCTTTTTGATGAGAATTTTGCACAATATGTAAAATTCTCATCAAAAAGCTACAAAATGTACCATACTGCCGCAGGCGAAGCCGGCTGCCATCAGGTTAGATACCCGGTTTGAATATCAACCGCATAACTTGTACAAGCTAAGATCAGGAGGAACTCGATGAGCGACAACCAGGAAATCACGGACGCGGTACGCGCGCGCTATGGCGCGATTGCAGCCCGGGTAGCGGTAGATCAGTCCGCCGGCTGCTGCGGTGGTACATCCTGCTGCGATCCGACAACATCCGGTAACGGTGGCGACACAATTTCGCAGAACCTCTATCTAACCGAGGAACTGGATGGCCTGCCGCTCAAGGCGGCGCTGGCCTCGCTGGGCTGTGGCAATCCCACGGCCCTGGCCGAACTGCACGCGGGCGAAGTTGTGCTGGATCTGGGCAGCGGCGGCGGGATTGATGTGCTGCTCTCCGCGCGGCGAGTTGGCCCGACCGGCACGGCCTACGGGCTGGATATGACCGACGCGATGCTTGATCTGGCGCGGCACAACGCAGCCGAAGCCGGCGTCACCAATGTTGGCTGGCTCAAAGGTGATATTGCCGCGATTCCGCTCCCTGACAACAGCGTCGATGTGATCATCTCCAACTGCGTGATCAATCTGGCTGCCGACAAAGTGCCGGTCTTTCAGGAGGCGTTGCGGGTGCTCAAGCCGGGGGGCCGCTTTGCCGTGTCGGACATTGTGATCCACGGCGGCTTGCCGGAAGAAGTGCGTGATAGTGCCGCGTTTCGCCGCGATCTCTCCTCCTGGGCAGGATGTATTGCCGGGGCGCTCACCGATGCCGAGTATCGTGCGGGGTTAGCCCAGGCCGGTTTTACTGACATCAATCTGGAGATTACCCGACGTTACACGCCGGCTGATCTGGGTGATGTTCTGCCCGCCTGGACAACCCAGGTGGATGCGGCGTTGGTAGATGAGATTGTCAGCCGCTTTGCGAGTACGTTTGTACGAGCGCGCCGACCGAAACATAACGGGTAATGCAGGAGCCTGCCGATGCTTACACCAGCCCAGTTGCATGATGCCGGGGCTTTACTGCCCTTCCTGGCCGATCCGACCACGCCGGCCGCGCGAGCCTTCACTGAACAGGCCACACTTATGCGCTTTCCGGCAGGAACAACCGTGTTTGAAGAAGGTGATATTTGTAGCATCTTTACCATCCTGGCTACCGGCCAGGTACGCGTCTTCACCATTGGTGAAACCGGGCGGGAGATCACGCTATATCGCTTTGCGCGGGGCGAGAGTTGCATCCTGACAACGAGTTGTATCCTCAGCGCGGGACAGTTCCCGGCAATTGCCACAGTTGAACATGATGCCGAGGCGTATGTCGTGCCGGATACCGCCTTCCATGAGTGGATCAATGCGTTTCAGCCCTGGCGCACCTACATCTTTCAACTGCTCGCGCGGCGGCTTGCCACGGTGATGGCGGTACTGGATGCGGTTGCGTTTCGGCGGATGGATACGCGCATCGCCGAGTTTCTGCTGCGCCGCATGGCACCCGGCCAACCCGCCCTCAGCCTCACCCATCAACAGATTGCCGCCGACCTGGGAACATCGCGCGAGGTCGTCAGCCGGATCTTGTCCGACTTTGCTGATGATGGGCTTGTGCAAATTGGACGAGGGGTGGTGACGGTCGTCGATCAGGCAGGTCTGGCGCGACGGGCGGAAGTACGTTAGCTGTGTGACTTTGTCACTGATCATCGGTCCCGGGCATGCTATGCTGATAGCAACAGAGGAATTCAGAACTTCTACGGAGGGCAGATCATGCAGGCAAATATGGGAACGATTGATCGGGTTGTGCGGGTAGTGGTGGCGGTCGTGATTGCGGCACTGATTATCACGGGACAGATCGGCGGCGCTCTCGCCATTATCCTGGGGATACTGGCAGCCGTTTTTGTCCTGACAAGTGTAGTCAGCTTTTGCCCACTGTATGCGCCATTTGGCATCCGCACCTGTTCAGCGCGAGCGTCAGATAATTAAGTAACACGCGTTACGCGGTGGGCATTTGGACCACGAACAGCACGACATGCGCGAACCCCGCGAAACGGCCACTGCTGCCATGGATCAGGTAATCCTGCGTTTGGTGGGGAATATCGCCTCCGGCAGGGCGGAAGATACCGATCTTGTTCACAAACATTCGCACGTTGTGCGAATGTTTGTGAACAAGATAAAACAATACCATGCTGCCGTAGGCGAATTGGGCCGTTCATCGAAACAAACGCCTGGTTTGGAGTCTACCGCGTAACTCTTATCAGAAAAAGATCAAAGGAACAGAGAAGAACGTGCGCCAGACGCATAGTTATAATATACTATTCTTTTTTATAGAGTCATCTATTCCTTTTTACTGCATCGTTTCGCGGCCTGCACTCAGGTGAAACCACCGGGCGCAGGCTACGCGTCATCAAACAGGCGACTAACCCGACAGGCAAAGCCGGGCAACAGCGACGACGTCAGTATGTCCTGGGCATAAAGGGTTGCGACCAGCGTCAGCGCGGCCTGCTCACGGCGGTAGATCTCGATCTGCTGCCGCTGCCAGTTCACGATCCAGTACTCATCCACTCCGCGCCGCGAATAAAGCTTGCGTTTAGCCTCCTGATCACGGCGCTCGTTGGTGCTTCCTGGTGATAATACTTCGATAACCAGTTCCGGCGCGGCGTGGAGTTTGCCGTCAGCACCAAGCACCGTCGCGCGACGCTCCCGGCTTAGCCAGATAACATCGGGTGCTACATCGTCATCATCGGCAAAGATCAGGCCGGGAGCAGCATTCACAACGCCCATACCAGTCTGTTCATTCCACTCATCCAGAAAGCGGCCCAGACGCATACAGGTAAACTGGTGGTGCCAATGGGGTTGCTTTGACGCGTAGAGTTCTCCATCTATAATTTCGTAGCGCTTGCCATCATCCGGCAGGACTTCCAGGTCCGCCGAAGTCCAGCGCAGGCTGGTCTCACTCATTGGCGTGGCTCCCTTTCACGGCATGTTGCGTATGTTATGCTCAGTGTACCACAACGGTGGAGAGATCTTCACCCGACTCACTCCATTCTCTGCTTGCCATATTCAAAAGATGGAATATACTGGAGAGAATAGAGAATAAAGAAACAGAGCTCAAATGAGAACCACTGACGAACCAACAACGGCCCTTTTTCGGGCACTGATGCACCCCACCCGGCTGGCGATCCTGGATCTGTTGCGCCACGGCGAGCAGTGTGTCTGCCATCTGGAGGCACACCTGGGCAAGCGGCAGGCGTACATTTCGCAGCAGTTGATGGTGCTGCGTGAGGTGGGCCTGGTGGACGATCAGCGCGATGGGCTGAATGTTTACTACCGGGTTATTAATCCGCAGGTGTTTGCACTGATTGACACCGCCCGGTCCATGCTGGGCGTGGCGGTAGATACCGATCAGGCAGAAGGTTTGCAGGGCAACTGCCCATGCCCCAGATGCAGCCCGGTTACGGAGATTGTTCTGGTCAGTTGACCGCGGTTTCTTTTTTTGAACGTTACATTCGGTTTTTTGAATGTATTGCGAATTCACCTACCAACCGGAGCGCGTACTTTTTTGCCACAGAGATCACAGAGAACACCGAGGGTTGAGTTCTGCATTACCTCTCACAACATGCATTGTCACCAGGATAATCCGTAAACTGTGGTTGTCATAATTAAAGGAAGTTTTCCAATGAATGTTACTCCCGAACCACGCGCCGGAACGGCTCCTGCGACCACACCGGGCGGAACGTTGCGCCGGCTCCGTGAGCAGGTGCATGCCGGGCTGAGCCACTGGCAGGACGACTGGAAGACGCTGCTGGTGATCCTGACCATCTTTCTGGCAGTGTTTTATCTGCCGGTGGGTGTGCCGCGCTTCAACAACGCGGTGCTGGAGTCATTACACCTGGCGAAATGGTATGCGCAGGAACATGTGCTACTCTGTCTGTTGCCCGCCTTTTTGATTGCGGGCGCGATTGCGGTGTTTGTCAGCCAGGCGGCGGTGATGAAGTACCTGGGCGCGAATGCGCCCAAACCGCTGGCCTATGGCGTCGCCTCGGTGTCCGGTACGATCCTGGCGGTCTGCTCCTGCACAGTCCTGCCGCTATTTGGCGGCATCTACCGGCGCGGCGCGGGTCTGGGTCCGGCGACGGCATTTCTCTACTCCGGCCCGGCAATTAATGTGCTGGCAATTGTGCTGACAGCCAACGTGCTGGGTCTGGAGATGGGCATTGCCCGCGCGGTTGGCGCGATTATATTTAGCATCGTAATTGGCCTGTTGATGCATTTGATCTTCCGCAAGGAGGAGCAGGACAAATGCCGCGCACAGGCAATCATGCCACAGCCGGATGTCGAGCATCCGCTCTGGCAGAATGCGCTCTACTTTGGGGCGATGATTGGGATTCTGGTGTTTGCCAACTGGGGCCGGCCGGCTGCGGACGCCGGCTTGTGGGGCGCGATCTACAATGCGAAGTGGGTTATCACCGGGGGTTTTGCGGTGGCGCTGGCGCTGACTATGGTGCGCTGGTTTAGCGTGGGTTGGTGGCAGATGGCGAGCGTTGCCCTGCCGACGCTGTTGGCGGCACTGCTGTTCCCCGGTAGTCCGTTGATCCCCTTCGTCGTCGGCCTGGTCGGACTGACGCTCCTGACCAGCAGTAGCGATGGCGAACTGGGGGAGTGGTGGCAGCAGTCGTGGGGATTTGCAAAGCAGATTCTGCCGCTGCTCTTCTGGGGGGTGCTGATTGCCGGCTTGCTGCTGGGACGACCGGGCAATGAGGGGCTGATTCCCTCCGAATGGGTTAGCGCGGCGGTGGGCGGTAACTCGCTCATGGCAAACTTCACCGCATCATTTCTGGGCGCGTTTATGTATTTTGCCACACTGACCGAGGTGCCTATTCTGCAAGGGTTGCTCGGCAATGGCATGGGCAAAGGTCCGGCCCTGGCGCTGCTGCTGGCGGGGCCGGCGCTCAGCTTGCCCAATATGCTGGTTATTCGTAGTATGATGGGGACGCAGAAAACGCTGGTGTTTGTGGCCCTGGTTGTCACGATGGCAACGTTAAGCGGATTGATCTATGGAACCTACTTTGGATAAAACAAACCGGAGGACAATGATGAAGAAGTTGCAAATTCTGGGCACGGGTTGCCCCAAGTGCCGGAAACTCGCCACGCAGACGGAAGCGGCGGCCCAGGCGGCCGGGATCGAGTATGAACTGCTGAAGGTCACGGACATGAACGAGATCATGGATTTCGGCGTGATGATGACGCCGGCGCTGGCGGTTGACGGTGAGGTCAAGGTGGTGGGCAAGGTGCCCTCGGTAGCGGAACTGCAAAAGCTGCTGGGATAGAAAGGTTTTTGTTTCCGCTCTGTTTAGGAGGTCAGGATCATATGCATGAACAGCCGCAATCGGACAGGCATAAAAGCTATTGGCGTATGCCTGTCCGATTGTTTATGCGCCGGATGGCAGCCATCCAGGCCACATTCCGCAGGAGACCCGTGATGATGCATATTCTGGCAATTGCGCTGGGTGCAGCCATTGGCGCAAACCTGCGCTACGGCGTGTCGGTCTGGGCAACACAGCGCTTTGGGCCGACTTTTCCCTACGGTACCCTCATCGTCAACCTGGCCGGGTGCCTGCTGATTGGACTAGTGATGGAGTTGGCAACGACCCGCTGGGCAATCGGCATAACCTGGCAGCGCCTGCTGGTGACCGGGCTGCTGGGCGGCCTGACCACCTTCTCCTCCTTCGGCTACGAGACCTACGGGCTGTTTGTGAGTGGCAGTCGGAGTATCGCCGGCATGAATGTCCTGGGCAGTGTGATCCTGGGATTGCTGGCCGTCTTCCTGGGAGCCGTGCTGGCCCGGCTTATCCCCTGAGCAACTGATATTAATTAACAGGAGTTACGCGGTCAGTTCCAAACCCGGCATGTGCCTGAATGAACGGCGCGATTCGCCTCCGGCAAGGTGGAATGGAACATTCTTTTTCAGAAAAATGTGGCACAACATGCCACATTTTCCTGAAAAAGACAACAACGTACCATGCTGCCACAGGCGAAATCCGCCGTTATCGGAAGCAAACGGCCCGTTTGAACACGCACCGCGTACGTCGTATCAATGACACGCGTTACGCGGTCACTGACCTGGCAGAGCATTTCGCCTCCGGCGGGGCGGAATGGAACATTCTCTTTCACACAACATTTGCACGAAGTGCAAATGTTGTGTGAAAGAGAAAAAAGCGTACCATGCTGCCGCAGGCGAATTGGGCCGCTCATACAGGCAAATGCCTGATTTGAACGCCGACCGCGTAACGCGTGTCAATGACACGCGTTACGCGGTCGGCGTTTGGACCACGAACAACACGACATGAGCGAACACCGCGAAACGGCCACTGCTGCCATGAATCAGGTGATCCTGCGTTTGGTGGGCGGCGGCTTTTATCCAGCCAGACGTCCGGTTTCATCGGCCACCGCGTAACGTGTAGACAGAAGAATTGTATAAGCATGACGTCGTTGCCGGCAATATCTTTAACGCAATGTTAAATCCCGATGTTAAACCCTGGCAAACCCTGTACAAAAGGGGAAGGGATGTTATAATGAACACGGAATGAGAACAACATTTCTTGCGCAGGAGTCACATTGGTAATTTATGGGCACTCGCCCGGTATAGGAGGTATACTTCCCCGATGACCGAACAGCAACCACTCACAGAGCTGCAGGTCAATGTTGCACCGGCAGTCAACCAGTTTCGCGCTGAAGTTATCGCCGGACTCACCCGACCCCAGAAGGAACTCCCCTGCAAATATCTGTATGATGAGCAGGGTTCACGCCTGTTTGACCAGATCTGCGAGCTTACCGACTACTACCCGACCCGCACCGAGACCAGCATTATGGAAACTCATGTTCATGAGATGGCCGAGCTGATTGGCCGGGACTGCCTGCTTATCGAGTATGGCAGCGGTAGCAGTATGAAATCGCGCATCTTGCTGCAGGCTATGCAGCAACTGGCTGCCTATGTCCCGATAGACATCTCATGTACGTATCTGCAAAAAACGGTAGCGGCGCTCAAGCGCGATTTTGCCGGCCTGGAAATTCTGCCGGTTTGCGCCGATTATTCGCAGCCGTTTGAACTGCCGGAACCATATCACCCGCTTAATCGGCGCTGCGTCTATTTTCCCGGTTCGACAATCGGGAACTCCCACCCGGACGAGGCGGTTGCGCTGCTGCAATCGATTGCCCGCGTATGCAAACCGGGGGGCGGTCTACTGCTCGGCGTGGACTTGAAAAAAGACCCGGCCCGGCTGCACCAGGCCTACAATGACCGGGAAGGCGTTACGGCTGCCTTCAACCTGAACATGCTGTCGCGGATCAACCAGGAACTGGGGGCCGATTTTCAGCCGGAGCAGTATCGCCACTATGCGTTTTACAACCCCTACCATGGCCGCGTTGAGATCCATCTGGTCAGCATGACCGAGCAACAGGTGCAACTGAACGACATAGCAATCCCGCTACGCGAGGGCGAGACGATCTGGACGGAGAGTTCCTACAAGTACACGCCGGCCGAGTTTGCGCACCTGGCCGAGACTGCCGGATTTGCAGTGACACAGGTCTGGACAGACCCACAGAAGCTGTTCAGTGTGCAGTTCTTGACGGCACAAGGGTGAAGTCTGTAGTCCGTAGTTCGTAGCCCGTAGCCCGTAGCCCGTAGTCCGTGGCAGAACCAGTAACTTCTGGCTAAAAATGGCAGTTAGAAATACAAACGGGACCAGTCGCTATGACTGGTCCCGTTGCTGCAAAGCAAACACGCCCCGAATGTCCAGGCTGAACTTACACCGACAACTGCTCCTGCAGCCGGCGGTTATCGCCCAGGGTGATCGCATAGCCGGAGAGCGAGGCTGTCACCGCACCCAGCAGAATGCTGACCAGGAAGAGCGTGCTGTTCTGGGGATAGTTGAGGATAAACGGACTGATGACAGTCCAGATGCCCACAAACGCGGTCGCGCCACCGGCGATCTGGCCCACCAGGTTACGCCCATAGCTGTAGGCGACGGTGCCGATAATGCTGCCAATCGTGATCAGCAGTCCAGTCAACACAGCCGTCTGCCCACCGGCCGCGACCGCAACCAGCACCAGCGCAATCCCGGCGAGCGCTCCCAGCACGCCCAGCCAGATGCGCCATGTCCAGAGGTTGGGGCCACCCTCACGCTTGAGCATAGCAATATCAAAGAGCGTGCTGCCACCATCGGCCGTCGGTGTGGTCAGCAGCGCATAGGCCGCCGTCAACACCGTCAACAGGCCGGTCAGGACCGTAATCAGGAAGAGCGGCGCAGCCACCAGCAGCGGCCCCGTGGCCCGGCCCAGAGCAAACGCGCTGACCACGGCCCAGAAGCCCACCAGAATCGTCAGCCAGCCAAAGAGCTGCACCAGCGCCTCATTCATGCGCCCATAACCGAAAGCGGCCAGCGCGCTCAGAGTTGCCAGCGCCGCGCCAACCATACCGAGGTTGAGTTTAAACACACCGCCGGTTTCCCCATCGGCCAGGAACGCCAGCGCCAGCAGCAGCAACCCGGCAACGAGACCGGGCATACCCGTCCAGCCGCGCCATTTCTGCCCAAACAAATCATTGAGCGGCTTATCACTGTCGTCGATGGGCGGCGCGCTAATCAGGGCAAACCCGGTTAACGAAGCCGTGACCACCCCGACCAGCACACTGACCACCAGCAGCACACTGTCAATCGGATAGCCCAGAATAAACGGCCCGATAATTGCCCAGACGCTCGCCAGCGCAGTAATACCACCAGCCACTTGCATCACACTGGAACGCAGATAGCGGTAGCTAAACGCACTGACCGCACTGCCCAGCGCAATAACCAGACCGGCAACGACGGCAGTCTGGGTTGCCGCAACACTACCAATCAATCCGGTCACCGTGGCGACGGACGCCAGGATCAGGCCCAGCACCACCCCGGTAACGCCCAGCCATGCCCCCCAGGTACGGAAGAACCCCTTCAGCGAGGTGTCCTTGAGCGAGTGATCTTCAGCCATACGTCATGTCCTCCTTACTTGACATAGCATTGAACCCCTATATCATTTATACCATATTTTGTTCTATAAAACAAAAGGATTGCGAACCGTTACATCAATGTCCGCATAGGTGCGGCTGCACACCACGCCCGGAGATGGTATGAACGTTGCACTGACCCAATCAGCATGCGGCTGTAGATATATTGTAGCGCACCTGGCTGCTTTTGGCTACACTTCTTCATTCACCTGGCGTGGGCGCATGGTATCATGCGCCCATCAAGCGAAAGGAGCCGCGCAGATGAATCCACCCTTTCCCGGCATGGACCCCTATCTTGAGAGTAGCGCGAACTGGTCCGGCTTTCACCACCATCTGGCTGAAGAGCTGATGACCGCGCTACCTGGCGACCCGACCAGTTCACGCTGGGGTTGTGGGGTTGCGAAACCCGCTTCACCTTCCCCGTGGTCAAACTGCTGGACTACCGCAGCCGGTGGGCGGAACTGGAGGCCGGCCACAATCCGTTTGCCACGGTGGTAATGGCGCACCTGACGGCACAAGCAACCCGCCAGGATACGTCGGGGCGAGCGCAGACCAAACTACACCTGACCCGCCGACAGATCCGGCCGCGGCTGCACCCGGATGTTGCGGGTATGCTGACGGCACTCCAGCAAGATCCGGCCGGCTTTGAGCAACAGATGGCCGGGATGATTACGCTGGAGGGGCTCTGGAGCCTGGTTATCGGAATGAGTGGGGAACGTGACCGCGCCCTGTACGAAAGCGCCGCCTTTCGTGCAGCATACCGGCGCGCCCTGGAGCAGGGTTTTGCGCAGGGTACGGAGGGGTACGCCCGCGACCTGGTGAACGCTCTGGGCGCATGGCCGACCGCGCCTGAGGCAATCCGCATTCCAGTCGATCTCTGGTATGGACTGGAAGATACCAGCACTGTTCACTCACCGGACTTTGGGGCAACGCTGGCGGCCCGGCTGCCCCAGGTGACACATACAACGCTGGCCGGCGAAGGCGGATCAATTCTCTGGACGCAGTCGCGCGCGATCCTCGAACGGCTGGTGGCGCATCGTAGACCCCGGAGTGATTTATGAACTGCGAAAGGGCTTATAGACCGGACGCCCCGGAGAGTGAACTGTCGGAACAGCCAGGATACATAACCAGAAGTCGTTTATTCAAGTCGATTTACGATGTCACTAGATTGTCCATCTTCCATAATCCTATCCCACATTCAGGTTGGGCCGCTGTCGGCGGCGCGGCAGGCCGGGCATGCAACTGCAATAACCTCGCCTGACCTGGGACTGTCGCAGGTCGAAGTAGCGCTGGAGCCGGAGGGAGTGCGGTTTCCCGGCGGGCAGTGGCTGTCCTGGGAACAGATCGCTGCAATTGCGGCGCACGAGACCACCTGCTTCGTGCTGGAGGAGACTACGCTACGCAAGGCACAGGCTTACTCAGACGAGCCTGACCGCTTCTACAGCCTGATGCCCACCACGGGCGCGCCAACGGTGCTGATCGCCGGCTTCCCAATGCATCGCATCAGGGGCATTGATCCGCGCCAGGACACGCTTAAGAAGATCCGCGCGCTCGGCTCGCTACGGGGCCGCGTGCTAGATACGACGACTGGCCTGGGCTACACGGCAATCGCGGCGGCAAAGATAGCGACACAGGTTGTCACCATCGAACTTGACCCGACAACCCTGGCGCTTGCCCGGCTCAACCCCTGGTCGCGGGCGCTGTTTCACAGCCTCAACATTCAGCAGATCATCAGCGATGCGTTTGACGGCGTCCCAACCCTGGACGATACTGCCTTCTGCCGCATTATCCACGACCCGCCGACCTTCCAACTGGCGGGGGAACTCTACTCCGGCGCATTCTACGAGCAACTCTTTCGGGTGCTGCGGCCGGGCGGACGTCTCTTTCACTACCTGGCGACCTGGAGAGCAAGGCGGGGAGCAGTGTCGCGCGGGGCGTGGTGCGGCGCCTGCAGGCTGTCGGGTTCGAGCGGATCGTCCGCCGTCCGGAGGCATTCGGGTGGTGGGGTATAAGTAGTAGAGAATAGCAGTTGTTACGATCACAATATGTTTCCTGTATTCCTACAATATTCCGCAGGGATTTACCTTCATGAAAGTTCACGTTCCGCCGATTAAGTGCCAGGGGATTAAGACCAAATTGATTGGCTGGATTACGGAGTTTGCCGAACTATCACCCGCCGGTCGGTGGGTTGAGCCGTTTATGGGGTCGGGTGTGGTGGGCTTTAATATGCGGCCGGAGCGGGCTCTGTTTGCCGACATAAATCCGCATATCATTACCTTTTACAACGCGATCAAAAGTGGGTATGTGACTGCGACAAAGGCGAAAGCGTTTCTTGAACGCGAGGGGGCTTTCCTCGCGCAAAAAGGTGAATCACACTATTACCAGATACGCGAGCGATTTAACACCGGGCAAGACCCCTTCGACTTTCTCTTTCTCAGCCGGGCCTGTTTCAATGGGGTTATCCGCTTTAATAAAAAGGGACGATACAATGTCCCTTTTGGACATAAGCCGGAGCGTTTTGCCCCGGCCTACGTAACAAAAATCACCAACCAGATCCGGTATGTCGAGAGCGCCGTCAGGCAGTATGACTGGTCATTTGTCTGCGCAGACTTTCAAGATATCATAAGAAGTTGCACAGAAGCAGATTTTCTCTACTGCGATCCGCCGTATGCCGGACGCCATACCGACTATTTTAACGCATGGTCGGAAAAAGATGAGCAACTATTGCTTGAACTATTATCAGCAACGCCGGCTAAGTTTATGTTATCAACATGGCACAGCAACAAGTACCGGCAAAATCTGATGTTAGCACAACAGGCTGACCGGTTTCTCGTTCTTACCCGGGAACATTTCTACCACGTCGGCGCCAGTGAAGGGAATCGCAACGCAGTGCTCGAGGCGCTTGTGTTAAACTACACCCCGGCGCGTCTGTATGCGACATCCGTGTGTTACCAGTAGCCCGAAACCGCTGAACAGATACGTTTGGGTAGTAAATCACAAATCTGCACTCTTCCCGCCACATGCAACTGAAAAGACCACACGTCTGATAACTCAAGTGTGCTATAATAGAACGACCAGCGTGCTGTTTCATCTTACATAAATTTATATGAGTAATTTGCCTGGTGACGTACCAAATCCATTACCCTGTCGCCATCAGATACGAGTAGTACAGCAGATTCAACCTACAGTGGATTTGCTGCGGAATATGGATTCACAACACCCGGATGTTCTACGCCAGCATTTGATAGATCCGCAAGACTATCACAGCGGTCTGGTGTTTCGTTCTGCGGTCGAAAGCATTCGTGGTTCGTACATTGCATCTTCTACATCCGGTCGTGAACGTTTCGTTGCTGATGTTTTGTCGGAAATGAAATCTCACGGTCTAATCTTTGACTTTGACCAAGTCTCTAGCAGTCAGCGATGGGACTTTGAAGTTTTTCCAGAGAGTGACCTGTCATATCTCGCTGTCATCGAAGTAAAAGGCGGAGAAGGTAACTCCATAAATATTTCTGTTCGTTCGCGTATCGTTAAAGAGTTTGGCATATGGTCACACCTGGATGGCTCTATTCAACACCATCCGTCACATGGTGCGCGATCAGTCGTTAATCGGATTACAAACGAGCTATCTACGCGTGGAAAGCACGTTGACATGCTTTTCTTTCGGGATATACTCTGTGGTTCCCGTGCTCGGCCTTGCCCCAAGTATCCGGGACAAGAGACTACCATTGGCGCAAAAACCTGTCCAGATATTTTCCTGTTTCCTCAACGTGTTCCGACATTAGAAGATCCAGAGCCGCCAGTTCATACAATTGAAACGCTACGGTTGCCCAAACTATTACTCAATCATTTTGGAGTTCCAAAAGAAGAGTATGAAAAGCATATCTGGTATGTTCATATGCGCCTTGTTCGGCGTGAAAATGATCCACAGAACCGCCTTCAGCGGTTGACGACTATTCGTTATGAAGGTAGTGATGTTGTGCAGGGTAGAGGGAAGCCTTTTTTATTAACGGGGTAGTAATAATGCAGCCAACACAACTTTCCTTGTTTATGGACACCACAGAAACGCACCTCGATCCACTGATGTGGCATGGCTCTTTCAATGGCCGGGAGAGTACGCTGCAGCAACTCAGTCCCTACGTGGGCAAGCTCAAGAGCGGCATGGTGCGGGTGCTGCTTGACCGCTTCTCGCAACCCGGCCAGGTTGTGCTTGATCCATTCTGCGGTTCGGGGGTGGTTCCGTTAGAGGCCGCGCTTGCCGGCCGGGTTGCCTGGGCCAATGATCTCAGCCCCTATGCCTATGTCCTGACCCGGGCCAAACTGGCTGCGCCCACCGATCTTTCCACGGCGCTGGAACATGCGCTTGACCTCCTCGACGCGGTCGAACTGGCTGCCCCCGACGTTGACATCGATGCCGTACCCGAATGGGTGCGCAGCTTCTTCCATCCGAACACCCTGCGCGAGATCCTGGCGGCTTTCGCGTTGCTGCACGCCCGCGAAAACTACTTTCTCATGGGATGTCTGCTGGGCATTCTGCATCATCAGCGCCCGGGTTTTCTCTCGTTTCCCTCGAGTCACCTGGTACCCTATGTTCGCGTGAACATGTTTCCGCCGGAGAAGTATCCCGAACTGTACACCTACCGGGATCTGCGCTCGCGGTTAATTGCCAAGGTACACCGGGCCTACAAGCGACCGGCATTGCCGGCGGACTGGTCGCAACGGCAGTATCATCTCTGGCGGACAAATGCGATGGAGTTTCCGGTAGACGACGCGTCGGTGGATACGATTATCTCTTCTCCGCCCTACTTCGGGGCGTTGGATTATGCGCGGGATAACCGCCTCAGGCTCTGGTTTTTGGGATGCACCGACTGGAAGCAACTCGATCAATCGCTGACGGCCAACCGCAAAGTGTATATTCCACAGATAACGCGCTGTTTGCGTGAGATGGAGCGCCTGTTACGTCCCGGTGGTTACTGTGTCCTTGTTCTGGGTGACGTGGAGCGCGACGGACGGCTGGACCGCACTGCCGAGATTCTACGTGATACCGCCATTACCGCAACGGATGGCCGGCTGGTCTTCGATTTTATCTGCGACGACAATATCCCCGACGAGCGCCGCACCCGTCGCCGCACCCGCACCACAAAGGTTGAACGCATTCTGGTGATGCACAAAGCGGCATAGACTATACCTGCCGGAGACTACCTCTATCAAACGCGCGAGCGCGGAATACAGGGCCACACCGGCGTTTCGCGGTGTTCGCTCATTTCGCATTGTTCGTAGTCCAACCCTCCACCGCGTAACTCCTGTTATTCACAGGAATTACGCGGTGGAGATCCAAACCGGACGTTTCACCCGATGGAAGCCGGATTCGCCGGCGGCAGCATGGTACGTATTTGTTCTTTTCCACAAAACATATGCACATGTTTTGTGGAAAAGCATGGGATCTTCCGCCCTGCCGGAGGCGCATCGGGCCATTCATCCCGGCAACAACCCGGTTGGGAACCGATCGCGTAACTCCTGTTAAAAAGACGGAGCCTCTTCCACTGCACCAACAGCGCGACGAGCCGTGAAGAGGCCATACTCCATTGCGCCCTCGGCGTAAGCCTGTCGTAGCGCCGTAAATGACGCGGTGAAAGCCTGGACATCCCCACCGATCAGCGCCGCCGCCCGGCGTAACAGCGGTCGATTACGAAAGCCAATGCAGATATCCCAGGTGCGAACCACATGCGGCGTGATAATCCGGCTCTGGACGGCCTCCAGCCCGGCTTCCGTAAACCAGCGGGCATACTCCTCTGCCGAGCTGAAGGGGTAGCAGAGCATCCCCTGCTCAACCGTCTGTCGCAGCGTCAGTGCCTCCGGGGTCGTGGCCGGACCCGCCAGCCAGGCCGCCAGGCATAAGCGACCGCCCGGGCGCAGCACCCGGTGCGCCTCCCGCGCAAAGTGGGACCGATCCACCAGATGTTCACTGCACTCCACGCACCAGACCAGATCGACGCTTGCGTCGGGCAGCGGCCAGCGCTGCTGGGCATCGGCAACGGCGATCCGCACACGCGGCTGGAACCGGGCCCGCCGGATCTTCACCTGACCAATCCACCGCTGCAGCGGGCTGAGTGTAATGCCCAATCCCTGCGCCCCAACGTTGCGTGCCAGCCAGAGCAGCGAGCCGCCATAGCCGCAGCCCACATCCAGCAGGGCCGGGTGCGGTGGACTGCCCCCGAAGCGGTAGAGTTCGCGGATCAGGCGCTCCTGCGCCTCGGCCTGGGATGCCCCGTCTCCGGCGTCCTCCCAGAAGCCATGATGCACATGCTGCCCCCACAGACCGTAGTAAAACGGCGCAAGCAGGTTATAGTGCAGCCGGATACGTTGCGTCAGGTTGCTCATGGTTATAACCGTCCAATCACATGTCCCAACGCGATCTCCTCCGTCGTCACATGCGGCGGTTGCGCGGCAAGCTGGGCAATTGCCCGGGCCACATCCTCCGGCTGAAGCATATTGGCGCGGTTCCAGGTGCCGGGAATTGCGTCCCACAGCACCGTATCGGTGGCGGCGGGCAGGACGGTAGTCACGCGCACTCCGCGCGGGCGCAACTCCTCGCGGATAGTATTGGAGAAACCGAGCACGCCATACTTGGCCGCAACATAGGCCGACCAGGTGGGAAACGGCTGGCGCGCGGCGACCGAGGCCACATTGACAATCAGCGCACCCGCCGACATATGCGCCACGGCATACTTGCAGGTCAGGAAGGTACTGGTCAGCACGGTGCGCAGGGTCGCCTCCCAGTCAGCCGACGCAAGCTCATCAAACGGCGCAACAATTGCCCCACCCACACTGTTGACCAGCAGATCAATCCGGCCCGTCACCTGCGCGGCGGTCTGCATCAGTTGCTGCACATAGTGTTCGTCGGTGACATCACCGGGAACAACGGTGACAGCCGCCCCGGCCGCGCGTGTCTCAGCCGCCAGCGCCTCAAGCGCCGGCACCGACCGCGCCGCCAGGACCAGATGCTGTCCTGCCCCGGACAGCGCCAACGCGGTTGCCCGACCAATGCCACGCGATGCGCCGGCGACCACGCTTACGCGCGGATTTGATAGATTCTCCACAGCATCCCCCAGGGTATTCAAACTACTCAAAATCGTAGGATCGCTGGAGATGGCTCATAAACTCGGCGCGGGTTTTCGAGTCGCTGCGAAAAACCCCGCGCATCGCCGAAGTGGTCATTCGGGCGTTGGCCTTCTTCACGCCCCGCATCACCGCGCACATATGCACGCCTTCGGCGACGACGGCCACACCCTGCGGATGCAGCGCGTTGTTGATAAAGTCCGCGATCTGAACGGTCATACGTTCCTGCACCTGGAGCCGCCGGGCATAGGTTTCAACAATACGCGGGATCTTGCTCAACCCCAGCACCTTGCCGTTGGGAATATAGGCCACATGCACGCGCCCCATGAAGGGCAGCATATGATGCTCGCACAGGCTGTAGAAGTCAATCTCCCGAACCAGAACCATTTCATCATAATCGACACGAAAGACCGCATCATTAATCAACGCCTCAGGATCAATCTGGTAGCCGGCGGTCAACTCCGCATACATTCGGGCCACCCGGCCGGGAGTTTTGAGCAACCCTTCGCGCTCCGGGTTCTCGTGGACCGCCTCCAGGATATTGCGCACCGCGTCTTCGATCTGCTGGTTCGTCTCAAAGGTCAACCCTTCCAGCTTCCCCCGTCCGGGCATAACCAGGTCGGGATACGCGGCGAGATCAAAATCCAGATCGCGCTGATCAGGATGTAACTGTTGTGTTGTACCATTCGTTTTCATTCGTCTATCCATTCTCCAGTTTCAAACAGAGCCACACGAACATAACGCACAAAATAACCGGGCAGGGATATAGCAATCCTAACGTGGTTGTGAACTGCTTCTTCCGAATTCGCTCCCAACCGCCGGAAGGCGGCACTACGACGAATGTAGGGTTGCTATATTACACACCTGCATATTCAAAAATGTTCTTTTTTGTCTCCCAGAGCCGGAGATGAACCAGACGACCCATCAGGCGCGGCGCTAACGCATCCCAGAGGTAGACAACAATATTTTCGGCAGTCGAGGGCCGGGACTGAAACGCGCTGACCTCCTGATCAAGATGGGTATGATCGAGTTGATCAAGGAGACTGCGCACGTTCCGATCCAGGGCCAGCAGATCAACAACCATGCCGGTTGTCGCATCCACCGGACCGGAAACCGTCACCTCAAGCGTGTAGTTGTGTCCGTGACCATTGGGATTGTTACACTTGCCATAGATCGCCACATTCTCATCCGGAGAGAGCGCCGGCGCATGCAACCGATGAGCCGCCGAGAAACCATACGAGCGGGAAAAGCGCGTCTCCGCTGTACCGTCATACTCGGCCCAGAGATCAGCCATTTCATAAAGCCGCAGCCGCGCCGGCACCACGCCTTCCGGCAATCGGGGAGCGATCAGTTGCCACAGAACCCGCACAATATTTTCGGTTGTCGGGATCTGCTCCTTGAAGTAGGGCGTATCTTCATTTAGATGTTTATGATCAAATGCCTCCAGCACCTCATTGACGAGTGCCTTCAGGTCGGCCATGTTCATAATCATGCCTGTGATCGGGTCAACCTGCCCGGTAATGGTCACATCCAGCGTGTAGTTGTGCCCATGCCCATAGCGACTGGTACATTTCCCAAAGACACGCTCGTTCTGCTCCGTACTCCAGTCATCGCGCCAATAACGATGTGACGCAGAAAATTCGAAGCGGCGGGTTGCGTACACCATAAAAAACGGGCCTTACATGCCACCGTCGCAAGCGACGTGGTCAGTCGCCCTCTGCTCCTTCCTGATTAAATTTTTGTGAACAGTTTCAGCTAAATGTTATGATATTGCTCATTGCATATTCAGCGCTGTTGTGCTATGGTATTCTTTACGATCCAACCAGGGTTTGGCAAAAATTACCAAACCCACGAATCATTATACCTGAAAACCACTTTGGTGGGTAGGGAGTGCCGTGTTGCCCGGGTAAGTACCAGTGTCACTGAAGTTTCAACTATACAAGGGTTCATTTGGCAGCGAGGGTATATCCTTACAACAGTGGCACGGTTCTTGCTCTATAGAATCCAGGTCATCCAGGTACGTGGAGTAGTAGCAACACACCAGGTAGCAGATGATCTTCGCAGTATAACATTGTTAGTATGGGTTTGGCCCGTCAATGCCGAGTATCAATGGTGTACACGGTGTTCCTAAAGAAAGAGGAGGAACGTATGCAAACCGTCCGATCATCAAATCTCGCTCGCACTGTTGGTGATGATGCAATCCAGCTTGTCGAAGGTAATAAGGAGGATTTGCTACGGGTTTCGACCCGCTCGCGACCAAGCGCAGTTGCCGGTGCTATTGCCGGTGTTATCCGGGAAACCGGTGTTGCGGAGGTTCAGTCTATTGGTGCGGGGGCCGTTAATCAGGCCATCAAAGCCATCGCGATTGCGCGTAGCTACCTTAGCGAAGATGGAATTGATATCGTGTGTGTTCCATCCTTCATCGATGTCGCCATCGATCAGGAGGAGCGCACTGCTATCCGTCTGCTAATCCAAAAACGCTAAATCGTGCTGTTATAACAACTAAAGATTGTAGTTCCCCCCGCGCAATCCATTGAGGTTGCGCGGTTCTCCTTTTTATGACCCCTCCAGCAATACCTGCATCACTGTGTAAAGGGTTGCAATCAGGTGACCCTTTGCGGCAGTGACTACCGCTCCTGGTCCGGACGGAGGATACTGAATTGTCCACGCATTATCGTCATACCAGACAGCGACATCTCCCACCAGGGTTTGCAGGTAAAGCTCCGGACGTGCGGCCTGGGCATTGTAGCCGGTCCTGGCTTCACGCATCAGCATGCCCACCAGATCAAACCCGTAAATATCAAGATAATCGTTTGTGTCCATCTCCTGACCCAATGTGGCATCGAATGTTTTCAGCACGCGTTCGATATCTGACGCCTGTGACACAGCATCCTGTCCGGAGATATGCCACTGCGCGTCTCCATCCAGGCGCGCAACTGCGCTCCATACTCCATCACGACCACGCATCACAGCCTGCATAACCGTCAGTCGTCCGGCAAACTGCATCTTCAATTCGGCGAGGGCTGCGTCGGCCTCACTCCGGCTATGAGCAATGATACGCAGTTGCGCTTCCATGCATCCTCCTCATCACGCTGAGTTTTCCGCAGGGCATCACATACTATCACCACAGACGACCCGAAACCCCAGAGCGGGGCCGTACAGGTTCGGCAATACGCCCCGCCGACCGGCGCACCGCGCCAGTTCTCCACTATCATTCCAGCAGCCACCACGCAGCACAATGCTGTCCGTCTGGGACAGGGAAAGGGTACTTCCAGCGTAGGCGTTATAAGGGCTGTTTGTCCACTCCTCGACATTCCCGGCCATATCGACACAGCCGTAGGGACTCGCGCCCGCGAGATAGTAGCCGACCGGCGTGGTTTCGCCCGGGCCACCCTCAGCCGTATTGCACAGGGTTGAGTCCCACTCATCACCCCAGGGAAACAGCCGCCCATCATCACCCCGCGCGGCTTTCTCCCACTCGGCCTCGGAGGGCAGACGGAATGCGCGCCCACTGGTTACGCTTAGCCACTCACAGTAGGCCTGGGCATCCGCAAAACAGATGCCCACCACCGGATGATCGGCAAGAGCAGAGGGCGGCGCCGATCCCTTCCAATAGGCCGGCGTGGGATAGGTGGTCGCCTGCACGAAGGCATGATACTCGGCACACGAAACTGGCCCCCGGCTGATCTGAAACGTGGGTAATTCAACGGTGTGTTGCGGGACTTCCCAGAGACACCACTCCAGCGCCACAGAAAACTGTGCCGCTACGGCCTCAGCCTGCACCAGTGTTGAACCCATCAGGAATGGACCAGCCGGTATCATCACCAGGTCAGGAGCCAGTTGCTTCAATCGGTTGAACATGGCATCTTCCTAGCTTGAACTCAAAGTTGTTCTTCGGGGGCAAGACGATCAAGTAATTGCTGCATCTGAGTTTGCAGATGTGACAGATCGGCGCGCAGCGTATCGGCATGCGTCTGATCCAGTGTCTCCGCGCGATCCAGTGAGCGCTGCATTCCCTGACTTGTCCGTTGAATCTGCTCACGCAGCGGCGCTAACCAGCGTGGTGCGGTAGATGGTAGCCCGGCAGTTGCGGCTGCCCGCCGCGCGCGCGCAACCAGGCGCGCAACGGTCGGCCCATCAATTCCCAGACGGCGGGAGGATGCACTACCCATAGCCGACTCTGCCGGTGGCGTCTGCACCATTGCCAGGGCACGCTCAGTTGCTATCTTTGCCAGGCGCTCTAGTATGCCATCCACCTGGGTAGGTGTCAACTCCCCCGATCGGAGGGCACTATGCAGGGTGCGGGACTGGGTCTCCTGCAGGCGCAGCAGGGCAACCTGGCGCTGCTGTTCGGGGGTAAACGCCATCAACCGGAGCAACTGCTGCCGCCGCGCGCGGCTCATTTGCAGGCGGGTTTCGACTTCCTCCCAGGGCGCATCTTGCAGCGCCTGCTTCATCTGCTGCAACGACCAGGCCCGCTCCATATCGCTAAATTCCTCGCGCGCTTCATTTTCGGCATACTGGATCAAGACGCGCTCAGAGGGAGTGGGCGGCCCGACAACAACGGCATCGAGGCTCTCCAGGTTTACCAGACAGGCGGCGGTCCAGCGGCGTTGCCCCACCAGGATCAGGTAGTTCGCCGCCGGGTAGTCACTGCTGCTGCCCGCAAAGACCACAATCGGCTGGATCTGGCGCTCCCGCAGCGATGCGCCCAGCATGAGCAACTCGGCGATAAGCTCCTGGTATTCCAACACCGGCTGCCCATCCAGGAGCAACTGCTCCGGCAGCGGCAGAAAGCGCGGCTGGCGCATGTCAGGGCGGGTATCGGGGGCAATCTGCCCGGTGGGGATACGCTGGATTGTCCGGTCGCGCACAAGCTGCTCAAGCGTGCCTCCAAAGTGCGCACTCGCGGCGTTGAGCGCCGCATCTACGTCAACGGTGGATGGCACATGCCCGGTAGTCTCATCCGGGTGCGATACGAGAGTCGCAGCGCGTTCCTGCAATGCTCTAAGCCGTTCTGACGTTTTTGAGGCCATTATACTACTCCATCACGACTGATCAGTTCTTCCACCAGATCCAGGAACATATTACGTACCTCGACCGCATCAGACCCGCTGTAGCGAAAGACGCTCTGTTGCAATCCCGCCGAGTCCCGTAGCGACGCCCGGATCGGAATAGTCGTCTGCATCAGATATGCGCCATAGAAAGCACGCAGGGTCTGATCATAGACCATATCACCCGCGCTACGCGGCGCATAGCGGTTGCGGATGATGCTTACGCCGCGCAGTTTCGGGTTAATGCGTTTTGCCTGGGCCACCGAGTCGAAGAGCGCCTTGAGTGCTCGCAGAACCAGATCTTCCGACTGGACGGGCGCAATACAGCGGGTCGCCGCCGCCAGCGCCGTTGCCAGCACGGGACCGCGCGCCGGGGCCAGATCCAGAACGATAATATCATAGTGAGGTACCGGCCGGCGGATCTGCTCAATCACATCATGCAAGGCAAAGATGCCGCTATTGGGCAGGCCTGCCAGTTGTACGGGCAGGCCTGCCATTGCCGAGTGCGCGGGAACCAGCGCCACGCCTTCATCGGTTTCGCGGGCACAATCGGCCAGGGAACGCCCATTCAAAACTCCTATGATACTATCTTCCGGGCGCAAATCTTCGGTGGTACAACCGACCCACTGGCTGGCATGACCCTGCGCATCCAGATCAATCAACAGTACACGCAGGTTGAGACGGCTAAAGGCGGCAGCGAGATTGACCGAGAGACAGGTCTTACCGACACCACCCTTTTCAAGCGCTAACGCATAGACATGCATCCAGGTTATTCCTTCTTAATAACTCACAAGACACATTGAGACGACCTGCCTGTGCCGGTTTTTCCGCATCAGGAACAGGAAAAGATAGGGGCGTAAACATTACGCGGGGTTGCCTGTAGCAAGGGCTTCAAGGGTAGTATAGATGGTTTCATCGGCACTGTCAACCGGGGAAGCGCGAAGGTAATGGAGTGAAGAGGTGATGGGGTAAACTGGCGTCCCGACTTATGATGGTTAAAAAAAGTTCAGATATGCCAACCAGGAGCCCCGGCTTTCGGCGGTGGATGCTTGCCGGGGCCGCCCAGTGCTGTCCGGATTAAACATTCAACGTTCATCAGACGATTGCTATGGATTCAACGGCACCAGCGTACCCGTAACCAGGTAGATCACTCGCTCACCAATGTTGGTAGCCCGATCCGCCGTTCGCTCCAACATGTGGGGACATGCAGCATATCACGTACCGCTTCATGTGCCTGGAGTTCCGTCCGGGCCAGCGTGAGCAGCGTGGTTTGCACCTGATCTTCGAGGGCATCCACCTGTGTATCAGCGTGACACAACTGCCGATGTGTTGCAGGACCGGCAGCGTGGAGACTGTTCTTCAGCACCGGGTTGTACCTTGTCAAGGTGTGTGGCATCCCGAAGATCTGCGTTGCCGGAAAGGTATTCCGGTGGGCCAGGCTGTGAACCGAGCAGCGCTGCGCCTGCGCGACAGGGCAGCAGACTGCACCAGGTTCTGCTGTCCATTCATCATCTGATAAGCCAAGCGGCTTCATCAGGCACCAGCGATTCTCGCGCCTACTCGCTCGCGGCCAGCACCAGCAGCAGCAGCGCCTGCATACCGCGCCCCAGGTTCGCAGGCAGGATATACTCATCCTGGCGGTGGGCATTGCGCCCATCGGTCAGGCCGACACATACCGCCGGGATACCCTCGCTCAACGGGATATTGGCATCAGTGCTGCTCTGCACATAACTGACGAGTGCTCCCGACGTTCGGTACGCCGCAGTCGCCGCCTGCACCAGGGGATGGTTGCGTGGAATAGCACCCGCCGGCCGGTTGCCGACGGTCTTCACGCTGACGCGCACCCGCGAGTGCCGGGCCGCCTCCGCCGCGATAATCACATCCACACGCCGCACCAGGGCATTGAGCGCATTCATTTCGACCGAACGCATATCCAGCAGCAGACTGGCTTCCTCCGCAATTGTGTTCACCGAAGTACCACCGCTGATGACCCCGATATTGAACGTCGTACGCGGATCAATTGAGGGTGACAACTCCGTCAGTTGCGCAGCAATCCGTACCAGCACATGAATCGCACTGGGGCTGCCAAAATCGCCCCAGGAGTGCCCCCCCGGCGCAGTGACATCAATCCGGTAGCGGCGGACACCGATCGCCTGGTGATGCAACTTGCCGAAATCGCAACCTTCCAGCGCAATCACCGCCCCCAGATGCGGACGCAGCCGCGCCACCGCCGCCCGCATCCCCTGAAGGTCGCCCAAACCCTCCTCACCCACATCACCCACAAACCAGATATCGCCGCGGTTGGGCAGGTCATATTCTTGAAAGACCTGAGCCAGATGCAGCAAACCGGCCACACCCAGGCTATTATCGCCCAGCCCCGGCCCGTAGATCCGATCCCCTTCATAGCGCACTGCCAGATCGGTCTCAAGCGGGAAGACCGTATCAATGTGGGCCGCAAGCATCAGCGCCGCACCGTCCGCGCGACCAGGCCGCCGTCCGTAGACATTCCCCACGGTATCACGTTCCACATCAGACAGGCCCAGACGCGCGAGGCGTTCCTCGACCAGCGCGCCGCGCCGGTCTTCATCAAATGTTGGCGCGGGAACCTGTTGTATCGCAATAGCAGTATTAACGATTGGTTTGACGTCAGCCAGATGCTGCAAGGCAGCCTGCACTGACGGGTCAGCTTGCCAGCGACGGATATCCATAAGAACCTACCTCTTTGATGCATCACCCGACATTGGACGATGAGTTGACACTCTCGATTATGACGCAGCAAACGCCGGCTGTCAATTTGCTCTGTTGATCAAATCATGGCATACTGGCATAAAAAGCTGCAAGAATTCCAGGAGACATCCATGTCATTACTACCGACTGCTACAATTGCGACCATTGCGCACCACGCAGACCAGACCGTCACACTGGCCGGTTGGGTCTACCATAAAACCGGCAAAGGCAAACTTGTTTTTATTCAACTGCGTGACGGCAGTGGTACCATCCAGTGCGTCGTTTTCAAGAAGAATGTAAGCGAAGATGTGTTTGCCGCTGCCCAGCAGTTGACGCAAGAAGCCTCCTGCCGGATCACCGGCTCTGTCCGCGCCGACGAACGCGCCCCGGGTGGCTATGAAATTGATGTTCAGGACATCGAAATCATTCATCTGACTCAGGACTACCCGATCAGTCCGAAAGAACATGGCGTCGAGTTCTTGATGGAGCACCGGCACCTCTGGGTACGTTCGGCCCGGCAGCATGCGCTGCTACGGGTGCGCGCCGAGGTCATCGCTGCCGCTCAGGAGTGGCTCAACGCGCAGGGATTTGTCCGCTTTGACACGCCAATCCTGACGGCAACCACGGCCGAGGGTACGACTAATCTCTTTGCCACCCAGTATTTTGATCTGGGAGACGCATACCTGGCCCAGACCGGACAACTCTATGTCGAGGCGGGCATGCTGAGTTTCGGCAAGGTCTACTGCTTCGGGCCGACCTTCCGTGCGGAGAAGAGCAAGACCCGCCGGCACCTGACCGAGTTCTGGATGATCGAGCCGGAAGTCGCCTTCGCCAACCACGCCGATAACCTGGCAATCCAGGAGCAGTTTGTCGGCGCCATTGTGCAGCGCGTTCTGGAACGTCGCGCCCAAGATCTTGCAACATTAGAACGTGACACAACCGCGCTGGAGCGGGTACAACCACCCTTCCCCCGCATCACCTACGACGAAGCTATTGACCTGATTGCGCAACATCACCAGGAGGTGGAAGGCTGCACACCACTGGCATGGGGCGATGACTTCGGCGCGCCACATGAAACCTTGATCGCGCGCCAGTTTGATCGCCCCGTTTTTATTGAAAAATTCCCTAGCGCCGCCAAAGCCTTCTACATGCAACCCGACCCGGAGCGACCAGAGGTGGTGTTATGCGCCGATCTACTGGCACCGGAGGGCTATGGCGAGATCATCGGCGGCTCAGAGCGCATTCATGATGCCACCCTGCTGCAACAGCGGATTGAAGCGCATGGACTGAACGTCGATGATTACCAGTGGTACCTGGACCTGCGGCGCTACGGGAGTGTGCCCCACAGCGGGTTCGGGATGGGCATCGAGCGCTGTGTCGCCTGGATCAGCGGAACGCAACACATACGCGAGACAATTCCCTTCCCGCGCATGCTGTACCGAATTTATCCATAGCACGGCAGGTTTGCCCGATACGCAAGCTGGTACGAACCTGATTTTATAAAAAGGGCAGCAGGCTGAACGCAACACAATGCGTTCAGCCTGCTGCCTGCTACTTTCTGCCGGCTGCTCTTAGCGCCCAACGGCCCGACGAACGCCACTGACAGCCGTACGCGCCGCCTGAACATACGTGGTATAGACCGACGTCCGCCCCAGGACCAGCGGAAACGCAATCGCCACCAGCGCAACCGCCGGCACCCAGAAGAGCACACTCACCGTTTGCGAGAGCCAGGCACATACCAGACCACCACCGATCAAACAGTTCAGCAGCGCCGTGCTATTATGCTGTCCATAGGTATACCCCAGCAACTCACGCAGATTAGCCAGCAGGAGCAGTGCGCCCGAAACCAGACCAAAGTGCATTGCGATGCTCGTATTCACCAGATTGATCAGAAAAGCCATAACAATCAAGAGAATCGCACCGATACCAATATAGAAGAAGAGTGGCTTGATGCGGAAGCCGGCGATATTGACATAGTCCCCGCCATTGTAGTTACGACCACTGTAGTTGTATTTACTGCCGCCATTTCCATTCTGCATGAGCATATCCCCTTTTCATTGAACGTGAAGCTGCATAAGATGCCGCAACGTAGATTACGCCAAACCGCTGTCCCTATGACGCCGATCAAAAGCGCAGTGTTGCAAAAACAAGCCGGAAACCTACAGATGGAAATGACCAGCGCAGTCACGCTGGTCGTGTACCTCACCCGGAACAGATTTGCAACGCCGGCTACTCCTCAAACACCGCCTTCACCCGAAACATGCCCTGCGCGCTATCGGGCGCATTTGCCAGAACTTCTTCATTCGTCAAAGAAGGTTGTACTTCGTCAGGCCGTAACACACTGGACAGACCAGTGACATGGGCTGTTGGTGGCACCTCCGCCACATCAACTTCCTGCAACATCGTCATATAATCCAGAATGGCGGATAGTTGCGCACGCATCAGGGCAAGCTCTTCTTCCGAGAGCTGCATGCGCGCGAGACGCGCCACATGTTCGACTTCCGTTTGTGTCAGTGCCATCGTTTCCTCCGTATGCTCTTTCCTGTATACGCACGATAGCGGCAAATCTAAACGACCCCTGGCCCCTTGCGCAGCCGCCGCCGCGAGCCCGGACTTGACAGCATCCGGCGCGTGTACACCAGCCGCTGAACCGCAGTAATATGTGAAACAACCCCAACCGCAATAACCGCCCACTGCAGCAGCGCCAGATCCGGACGCACCCCCTGGATCAGCAACCCCAGCATAAGCAGGCCCAGCTTCTCCTGGCGGCCGGCAAACCCCACATTACAGGATGCCAGCTTGCCGGTTGATTCCGCCCGGGCCCGGACATAGCTTGCCATGATCATACCAAATAGGGCAAACAACACCCAGCCGGGAGTAACCGCTTCACTCAGAAGCACACCGCCAAGAATAAAAAACTCGGCATAGCGGTCAGTCACATGATCCAGCACAGTGCCATACGCACCGGCCGTATCACCGGCCCGAGCCGTCGCCCCATCAAGCATATCGGCCAACCCCACCAGCAAAATCACCAGGATTCCCCACACATAGTGCTCCCGGGCAATCACATACCCGGCAAACGCACTCAACGCCAGGCCGGCATAGGTCAGCATATCGGGCGAGATACCCAGACGCAGACAGATGCGCCCCAGCGGCAGCGTTACTTGCTCATACAGGTGCCGGAAGCGAGCAAGAAGAGGCATCATCACATGTACCCCCCATAACGAGCAGAGAGGCGTTACTCCTGCTCACAGTTGCGGACGCCGGCATAGCAGCAGCGCGGTACGGCGGTCTACTTCATTCGGACATATCGGCGCATCCGGGCCGGTATGTTCAATCCAGATCGAAGCGGTCGCCGCGCCGGTACAACCGGCAGCATAGAGATCATCCGGATTATCCAGGTAGGCATGCACGAATCCGGCCATGTAGGTATCGCCTGCCCCGGTCGGATCGCAGGCATCGGTGGCATAGGCCGGAATGTGATACTGCCGCATGCCATCGTCAATCACCGAACCAAGTTCCGCCAGCGTAACAATTGCAATCCGGCATCCCAGTTCCCGCAGCCTCCGCGCCGCTTCCCCCGGCGACCGGCGCGAAGGCACCCCGGTCAATACCTGCGCTTCCACCTCATTGGCCTTGATTACCTGACACAACGGCGCAATTCGCCGCATATCCGGATGCAGCGTATGCGCGATCCGCTCCCCCGGACCAAGTTCGCGCAACAAACCCTGCGGATCAAGTAGCAGCGGTGCCGCGCTTACTGCCATAATCCGTTCAATAAGCACAAGCGGCGTTTCTTGCAGGATTGGGCCAATGATAATCGCATCGGCCACGGCACACAGGTCAGGTACATGCGCAACCGGCCCGGCACAGCCAAGCACATCCAGGGTACGATTACCACTACCAGCGGCATCATAGATCAGGCGAAATCCCCCTGTCTGCGCCGACACCTCAGCATAGGGAGTTACGCCATAACGCCGCATATCAGCGAGAAAGCGCTGATGATAATCCGGCCCGATATTCCCTACCAGCGCGGAACGATGCCCCAGCCGGGTTAACGCCAGACATCCATTTGTTGAGCAACCCGAAAGAACACGCCCAGCAGTTGCGACAGAGGGAGTGATTATTTCATCGTAGACCGGATTACCGAACGCAATAATCAAGGCCATCGCGTTTATCCAGTATGGCAATACTGCCGATGTTTCACGTTTTACACATGAGAACACACGCGGCAACCAGGCAGGGAGAGCTGTTTCACGTTTTACACAGCGCCAAAATTGTTCGTTAAACCGCACTCGCCATCAGGTCATACAACCCCTGCATCTGCTCTTCGCTGTAGAGCATGATCGTCAGCTTGATTGCCGTACCAGTCCGGGTAAGCTGCACCGGTGTCCCCAGAACCTCCTCAAACATACGCTGGACAGCCGCATCTTCGGGAGCAGGCATGCGCTGCGCAGATACCGGATCGGACGGTTCTCGATCGTGTTGCGTGGATGGCTGACCCGGCTGATCCAGTACCCGGGAACTACTCGCCGCATGTCCACGGACCTGCTCGTAGGCCTGCGCCACCGGCGTACCCGTGGCAACCATCGTACCCAGGCGTTCCGTTTCGCGCACCGCCAGGCCATGGGTAATCACCGTACCCAACAGGGCCGTCTGACACGTTGTATCCTCCAGACAGAGCAGTGCCTGCGCATGACCAACGGTGATACTACCGGCCAGCAGTGCCGCTTGCACCGGTGACGCAAGCCGTGGGTCGAGGACAAACTCGGTTACACGCTCAATCTCGCGCACGCTCAGTTCAGCGCGCACCAGCAGCGCCAGGGCCGCCGCCTGCTGCTCTGGTTGCTCCAGCCGTAACAGCGCCCGCCCATGCCCGGCGGTGATGGTACCGGCGATCAGGCTCTGCTGTGCTGCCGGGATCAGCCGCATCAGACGCCGCGCATTGACCACCGTGACACGACTCTTGCCGACACGCCGGGCAATCTCTTCATCCTTCAGCCCAAACTCATCCTTGAGCGTCTGATATGCGCGTCCCTCCTCCAGCGGATTCAGGTCAGCCCGTTGCACATTCTCAACCAGCGCCAGTTCGAGCAGTTGCAGGGGCGTCACATCTTTGACCAGCACCGGCACGCGCGCCAGACCCGCCCGCTGTGCAGCACGCCAGCGCCGCTCACCGGCGACTAACTCATAGCCTCCATGCGCATGTTCGGTGACGATCAGCGGCTGGAGCAACCCATGCTCCCGGATTGATGCCACTAACTCTGCAAGCGCCTGCTCATCAAAATAATCCCGGGGCTGGCTCCGGTTGGGCCGAATCGCCGTGACATCAATTTCGCGGATGATCTGCGCGGCAGCGCCCTCGCCGGAGATGGATGCACCGGATAAATCACGCTGGTCGTTATTGAAACTCATACAGCTTCCTTGACACTGGATTGCAGGAGTAACGCGCGCAACCCGTTACTTCCCGGTTCACACACGTTGCCGCATACAGAATCAATTGTAACACGGTGAACTGTCTAAAACCAGTCCCTGTCCTGATGCATCGGGCTACGGTCAGCGCTAGTGACCAGCGTGCTGCCGAGAGTCAACCGCAGGACAGGATCATAGAAACACTGAATGTTCTACTACGAACCGGCGGAGCAAGCTCACGGAAGAAACTTGAGCGGATCGACCGCCCGACCATTAATCTTAACCTCAAAATGCAGATGGTTGCCCGTCGAGTAGCCCCCACCGCCGGCATCATAGGTACTCCCCATATGCCCGATCAACTGACCGGCTGTCACTGTCGTCCCGGATGGAACTACCGGCTGATCAACCAGATGTCCATAGACTGTCTGGATACCAGCACCATGATCGATCTTGACGCAGTAGCCATACCCCCGGCACCAACCGGCTTCAAACACTCGCCCTGAGCGCGCGGCAACAATCGGTGTCCAGGCCCGATTTGCCACATCCAACCCATAGTGGAACGAACCCCAGCGTGGGCCAAAATATGATGAAACCGAGCCGTAGGTCGGCCAGACCCAGCGCGGCGGCGGCGGCGGAAAATCATTGGTTTCCGGCAGTCGATCAATCACGCCTGCCGGCAGATCCAGGAGATCGGTACGCACCCAACCGGACGTACCGGCCACATCGATCTTGAGCCACTGTGCATGGCGCGCAAGCAAGGCCGCGCGCCGCCCCGCCTGCAACTGCGCAACCCGAGCATACTCAACGCCGGGCCCCGCGCGCATATTTGTACGATTCTCGCGCATAACCCCGGCCGGTTGCGCCGCCATAGCCGCAAGCCCTTCCTCACCGCCATAACGTGCCAGCAGCGCCTCCGGCAGAGGTGGTGTCCCTCCTGGAATAAAAATTTCCTGACCAACCGGCACAGACTGATCCGGATCAAGCATATTTGGTTCAAAAAACCAGATCGCCTCCGGAGCCACCCCAAAGCCGGACGCAACACCCTCCAGCGTATCCCCTTCCTGAAAAACATAGGGCACGCCCGAGATACGCGGAATGCGTAACTCCTGCCCTACAGCCAGCACATCACCAGTGTGCAGACCGTTGGCCCAGATCAGCGTGGACAGCGACACATCGTACTGCGCGACAAGTTCACCCAGCGTCTCACCTTCTGCCAACTGATGCATGTCTTGAAACACGGGCGCATTATTGGTCTGAGGCGCAACCCATGCCGGCATGATGGCCGTTGTCACCCCCGGATCGGTGACTGCTGCGCTGTTATATGCCGGTGTAATCTCCGCGATCGGCACAACCGCCGCCGGAACAACCGCACCAATCGGCTCAGTCATACCAGACCGGGCCACCTGGGGCGGTTGCTCATACCATGGTCGCCACGTCTGGTGTGACCAGGCCAGATGAACTTCTCCAAGCATAATCGTCAGTACAACGACAAACACCAGTAGATGAAGCCAGAAGCGGGCCGGTAACCGACAGCACAGATTGCGGGGAGCAAACCGGGCTCCAATCCGCTGAAAGTTCTCCCGGTAACCCGGATTATAAGGCGGCACAGCAACAGTTACGCTACTATCCGGCGCAACCTCCTGCAGCATAGCGCGGGCTGATCGACCACGAAGTCGCTGCGCAGATGATGATGATAACGATTGTGCTATATGTGTTGAAACGTGCGGCCTTCTCACACGATTTGACATAGATTAATACCATGGTGCGCGACACAGTCGAACATGATGCCCACGCACATGCTTACCTGATACAACATGGATCATTCCGGCCGCAACGTGGCGACCACAATAGTACCTTACCTGATGAGATGAGCGAAGATACTACGACCTTGCGCTTTTGTCAATACCGTTCTCTGTTCACGCACATCACATCTTGACGTACCCTTAACCAGCATGTTAAGATGTTGTAAGAGTTTTTCAGATGCACAGGTCATCTTGTCACCCGGGCACGTTTTGAGCCAACCTCTCGCTTTACGAAAGGCCGACCGATGATACGTGTAACAATTGACAGTATTCGCGTGAGTCTGCTTACGCAGCACCGGGTTGTTGTGCTGCGCGAGACTGATAGCAGACGATACCTTCCGATATGGATCGGGCCATTCGAGGCCGATGCGATAGCAATGGCGATCCAGGGCCATGAGCCCCAACGACCGCTGACCCATGATCTGCTCAAGGCATTGATCGGCGAGATGGGTGGTACTGTTAGCCATATCTTTGTTAATGATATTCACGATAACACCTTCTTTGCCCGCATTGTTATCGAGCAAAACGGTCAAACTATCGAGGTGGATGCGCGGCCAAGCGATGCTATCGCGCTTGCGGTACGGATTGAGGTTCCCATCTATGTTGAAACCCATGTGCTCGATCAGGCGGGTGTCTTTTTTGATGAGGAAGAGCAAACCGCACAAGAGCCCCTGGCAACGGAAGAGTCTGAAGCGGCTGAACCAGAGATGAATGAAGAGAACCTCTCGATCTTTAGAGATTTTATTAATAAGCTCGACCTCGATGAGCCGGAGGAAGGTAGTCGCAAAGAGTAATCCTGTTGATCAGGCTGTGGGGTAAAGGGGCATGACCAGATGAGTCATGCCCCTTTACTCTAGCCATAATGAACTATTCTCCGGCCCACCGGCTCACACACCTCGCATCACCCCATCAACCGCCACCGTTTAATCTCCACATAAATGTGGATAACCAGCAGCAATATGTGGATAACTATAAGAAATTGTGGATAAGCGTGCGCACAATGCGTGGACGGCATGTGTACACGCAGCAAGATGTGCCGACATTCCCCCCGCCGGTGTATAATGGGGATAATGCTCCACAACCTGTACCCACCCTTTTCGCCGCCCCTGCACGCCGGATACGCATCTCTCTCCACACCTTCCACATCCCCTACTATCATTACGGTTTTCTATTAATAAATATGTGGAAAGAACTAAATAACCGGAGAACGCAGAACGAAGCAACGCTGCGACTGATCCCCATCCGGTACTACTTGTTCTCTGTGGGGTGAATACTGAACGCTAACACTATTCCAACACTTAATCGGGCATAACGGGTTGAAATTTTTGGTAAGGTTAGCTATAATGTGCTGCGCACCGGGGGATGGCAGATACTTGCTGAACTCCGCCAGGGCCTGACAGCAGCAACGGTAGGCGAGTTCCTCTGGGTATCCTTCGGTGCTTTTTATGCAAAGAGACGGGGCGGCAGAAACTGCCGCCCCGTTTTTGATTCACGTATAGCAACCCTACATCTGTTATTGTGCCGCCGGATGAACCTTGAAGTGTTCATCCGACATCCGCCGGAGCGGAGCCCCGGCGGATGTCGGATCAGGCATTTCCAGACGTATGCCGCGGTCCCGGCAGGCATGCGTCTGGAAATGCCTGGATTTCAGTGACGTATCTATCCGGGCTATGGTTTCAACATTCATCAGGCGGTTGGAAGCGAATTCCGAAGAACCGGGTCACAACCACGGTTAAGATTGTTATATGTGTGCGGCGCTTTATCCACTGCTGCCGGCCTCGTCCAGTTGTCCTGCTCCGAATCCATGGGGCAGCAGTTCATGCGGTGTCGTCCAGCGCTCCACTGCTTGCAGGTTCAGCAGCAGCACACTGCTGCGTGGTGCCAGTTCAAGCATAACCTGGCGACACGCGCCACACGGGCTGGCAACATCATCAGTTGGGGTGATGACCGCCATTGCGACAATTTCCCGTTCTCCGGCAGCGTAGGCGCTGAAGAGCGCCACACGTTCCGCACAGAGTGTGACCGGGTAGGCCGCATTTTCGATGTTACAACCGGGGAAAATCTTCCCCGATGCAGTTATCACGGCGGCCCCAACCGCAAACCGAGAGTAGGGCACATACGCGTGTTCCCGCGCAGAACGTGCCGTGGCGATCAGTGCCGCGTAGTCAGGTCGCTCCACTGGTCTTCCTTCCCATTGGTTCGGCTCATCCACTGGCGCAACGCGAAGAGCGGGTGGCTAAGGTCTTCGTTGTGGCTCGGCAGGGTATGTGCCCGGATTTCGCTGTGATGCGGTTCCGGCTCTTCCTCTTCCTCCGGCGATGGTCGGTCGAAGGTGATGCGGAGTTTCTCCGGGCGTACGCCCTGCACAGATAGCACCGTCACCACCGCCTCATCCAGTACAACCCGATCACCGACCTCAGGTACACGTCCTAACTGCTCATAGACCAACCCCCCGATCCGGTCGGCATCGGTGGACTCCAGGTTCAGGTCCGTCAGATCATTAATATCATCGATCGATACCCGCGCATCGACCAGCAACTCAGTATCGCTAATGATCTGGATCGAGGGTTCTTCGATATCGTACTCATCTTGGATCTCACCAACGATCTCTTCAATCAAGTCCTCGATAGTTGCTAACCCGGCAGTACCGCCATACTCATCCACAATGATCGCCATATGTACCTTACGCAGTTGCATCTCTTTGAGCAACACATCAACCTTCATCGTTTCGGGCACAAAATGCACCGAGGAACGGACCAGATCCTGGAGCGATGTGTCGCGGCGACCATCACGCAGTGCCGGCAGCAGATCCTTCGCATATAAAATGCCGACAATATTGTCAACCGTTTCCTCATACACGGGGATGCGTGAATGCCCCTCGCTGATAACCAGTTCAAGCGCCTGATCGAGCGATGTATCAACATCAAGCGCAACAATATCGACACGAGGAACCATAATCTCACGCGACACGGTCTCACCAAACGAGAAAATGCCCTCAATCATCTCGCGTTCATCATGCTCGATCAACCCCTCCTCTTCGCCGACATTCACCAGCATCCGTAGCTCTTCCTCCGTTACCAGAGGCGCATGTGGCGTATCATTGCCCCGGATAAGTCGGACAAGCGGGCGTGTCAGCAGATTAATCACCGCTACAAGCGGCCAGAGCACCTGTGTAATCAGGCTAAACGGACCGGAGAGCGTTAACACAACGGCGTCGGGGTTGCGCGTTGCCAGCGCCTTGGGAAGCGCCTCGCTGACCACCAGAATCGCAAACCAGAGTAGCGCCAGATAACCGGCCTGGGCTCCCATTCCCAGATAGCGCGTCAGATAGAGGGTAAAGGCGGTTGCGATAATCGTTGTGCTGGTGTGCAGCAGAATAGTCACCGCTTTAAAGTGGTACGGGTCATCGATCAATCGGGCAAGCGTACGCGCCTGCGGTACTCCTTCAGCCAGTAAGGCATTGAGACGATGACGACCGATCGAAGTAAACGCAGTATCAACTGCGGATGTGAAGGCCAGTACCAACAGGCATAGGCCAACACCAATAGCGATAAAACTAGGGTCAGGGTCCATACAACCTCTGAGAATCCTTTCTGCTAAACTTCTGCTCCTGAAAACTACAACGCATCGTTACCTGGATTACAGACCGGTAGCAACAGTGTAGTAGGTGGTATGAATCATGCATCAACTCCGGGATATACTCGAAGCATAACCCGGCTGTCAGGAGAAGAGTGTACTCAGTGATAAATCCTTGTGGATACGCATAATTGCCTCGGCGAACAGTGCGGCAACGCTGATAACCTTCACGCGCGCGCCATCATGTGCGCCGGGTAGGGGAATGGTATTTGTGACAATGGTCTCGACCAGGTGTGACTGTGCAATACTGTCCAACGCCTCCGCCGCGAAAATCCCGTGCGTAGCACAGGCATAAACCGAACGCGCGCCCCGGTCCATCAGTGCGTGGGCCGCCTCAATCAGCGTTCCTCCGGTAGAGATCATATCATCGACAATAATAGTGGTTTTACCCTCCACATCACCGACCATCTCGACCACTTCCGAAACATCCGGTGCCGGTCGTTGCTTGGCGATTATTGCCAAGCCCGCACCAATGCGCTCGCGAAAGCGGTTGGCGCGACCGACGCCGCCGGCATCCGGCGAAACCACAACCGGGTTGGGCAGGTTAAGTTCACGAATACTGTCGGCCAGCAGCGGCGCAGCCTGAAGATGGTCGACAGGAATGTCAAAGAAGCCTTCAATAGCCGGGGCATGCAGATCGATGGTCAACACCCGATCCGCTCCGGCGGTACAGATCAAATTCGCTACCAATTTTGCCGAGATTGGCTCCCGCCCCGAGGTCTTTTTCTCCTGTTTGGCATAGCCATAGTAGGGAATAACGGCCGTGACCCGCGCGGCTGAAGCCCGCCGCAGTGCATCAATAATGAACAGCAGTTCCATCAAGTTATGATCTACGGGTGTACAGATTGGCTGAATCACAAAGACATCACAGCCACGTACATTGTCTTCCAGTTTTACCCGCGTCTCGTCATTCTTGAATGTGCCAACGATGGCCCGCCCTAGCGTAATACTGAGACAACTGGTAATCTCCTGGGCCAGGGTTCGATTCGCATTCCCACTGAAGACGAGCAGTCGTCCATCCATCCGTGCTCCCCCATCTATATACTCTGTTGTCAGGACGTGTGCAGGTGGGCTACTCCTGGGCGTGATTGCCGCGCCGGACGATCCGCGATCGCGGCGCGGTATATTGCCTGCGTACGTCGTGATTGTATACCAGCATTTAAACGGTGGAGGCGAAACAACTTTCACCTCTACTATTACTATCCGGGCTGCCGGGTGGGGGCGAAACAGCTTTCGCCCCTGCGATCAAACCATGTCTTACGACAAAGGCGAAACGCGCACCATCTGATACCGTGCGGTGGGTGGGAGCGTTTCCAGAAAAAAAAGCAGCGAAGCCAGGGCTTCACTGCACACTTGTGCCGGCGTGCGTAACCAGACATGTCACACCGATATTTATGACTTCGTTGGTTGCTCTGTGCCACCACTGCGCTCTGTCTGTTCCTCTGAATGGAGACATAAAGCTGCCGGGCCAGGACTCGAACCTGGACTAACGGATTCAAAGTCCGCTGTGCTGCCATTACACAACCCGGCATCATCACTTCAACATACAGCATATAGAATTATACCATACTCTACCAAACCATCGCAATTGCCCGATGCGCGTCTGGCGGCCAATATGGTATCCTTTCGTGGGATATGCTATACTGGTCAACAGTTACCCTGACCTGGGTCGCAATCAACTGTCTGCCAATCCTCGGTGAGCAGCAAGAAGAGGAGTCCATGACTGTTCACGATGCATCGCTCTCGCTTGTGCTGCCGGCTCGGAATGATGCGCCGGGTCTGGCGGCGGTGGTGCGTGAGTGTTTAGACGTTTTGCCCGCTTATTTTGCCGATTATGAGATTATTATTGTTGATGATGGAAGTCAGGATGCCACGGCCCGGAGCGCGGATTATCTCGCGGCAACCTGTGATCCGGTGATGGTTATTCATCATGCCCATCCGCGTGGCTATGGACGCGCGCTCGTGCATGGTCTGAGTGTGGCCCGTGGTGAATATCTGCTCTGCCTGGATATCTCCAGTGCTGTTCGCGTACGTGAGTTGGCCCGCCTGATGCCGTTTGTCGAGCATTACGATGTTATTATTGGGCATCGCCTGGCGCATGCCGGGCGTAGCGCGCAGTTGTTTCGCCGCCTGGTCAACTGGCTATTTGCCCTTGATCTGCGGGATACCGGGTGCCGTCTGACGCTCTTCCGCGCTGATCAGTTGCAACCGGGGGAATTATTGTCACACAGCCCGCTTGTCCATGTTGAGCTGTATGTTCGGGCGCTTCAGCGGCGGGCAACCTATGTGCAAGTTGGTCTGGCGCACGACACGGAAGCGCAGTCGCATGAGTTTACTCGGATCGGGCTCTGGTTATGGTGGGAATTGCTGCGCATGCGCTTTCGGTTGGGCACGAGCGATACGGCTACAACGATGCGGCGACCGCTCTGGCGGCAAAAGACTGCCCTGGGTGCCGGGGTTGCGGCGATTGCCGGCGGGATCTGGTTTTTGCTGCGCCGGCGAGGACCGTAACCGGGTTTGCTATGCTGCTGCAAGCGCAACCGTGTCGGTAGTTTGCTCGTCTCACTCACAGGAATTACGCGGTAGATGTTCAACCCGGCTACCTGGAGGCGAAATACACTCGCTTGTCAAGGACCGTGTACGTTCTGCCATTCAGGGAAAGCACATGTAGAGGAGATGATTGATATGACTGAACACCATGACCAGCAGTCGGAACAGCCCCAGGAGACGCCGCAGCAGGCTGAGTTGTCAAAGGAGTTGCGTGAACTGGGCCAACAGCTTGAACAGGCGTTTCGAGGGGTTGTCGAGAGTGAAAATGCGAAGAAACTCCAGCGGGATTTTGTCTCAGGATTGCGTGAAATCGGTTCGCAGATGCAGACCGGCCTGGGTTCGCTCAAGGAGAATCCTCGGGTACAGAATTTGACTGAGCGTGGTCAACAGGTGGTGAACCAGGCGCAGGAGAGCCAGGCTTCCCGTGATTTTCAGGAGTCGCTGGCGCGCGGCGTGGCATTCCTGCGGGAACAGATTGCCAGCTTCAACGAGCGTCAGAAGACAGGGGCAGTTGTTCCGACAGGTGATATGCAGAGTGTGACGATTGAACATGAGGAAGAGACTCCGGCAACCGGAGAGACAACCCGCCTGGAGCCGGATAAGCCGGAGTAGTTCGGGTTTATGTTGAGTGTGGCAGCCTGTCTTCACGCGAAGGCAGGCTGATTGTTTTTCAGGTAAGGAGTAGGATGATGTGTGGTCGCTTCAGTTTACATACGTCGGGGCCGGCGCTGGCCGAGCAGTTTCATCTGCCTGATATACCTGCGCTTGCGCCCCGTTACAATATCGCGCCGACCCAGGACGTTGCGGTGGTGCGGCAGCAGGAGGCAGGTCGTACACTTGCGCATATGCGCTGGGGGTTGATTCCCGGTTGGGCCGGCGATCCGGCCATCGGCGCGCGAATGATCAACGCTCGTGCTGAAACCGTCGTCGAAAAGCCGGCCTTTCGAGTTGCTTTCATCCGGCGGCGCTGTCTGATACCTGCCGATGGATTTTATGAGTGGCAGCGCACCGCCGGTCAAAAGCAGCCGTTTTTCTTTCATTTGCGCCGGCAGCAGCCATTTGCCTTTGCCGGGTTATGGGAAACCTGGCGCAGCGTAGATGGCACGGTGATTGACTCGTGTACTCTGTTGACCACCGAGGCGAACGGTGTGCTACGTCCGATTCACATGCGCATGCCGGTGATCCTGCAACCGGATGATTACGCGCGCTGGCTTGATCCGGCATTGTGTCAGCCCGATCCGCTGTTGGCTCTGCTCCGACCTTATCCCGAGGCGGAGATGTCGGTCTACCCGGTCAGCACCTATGTTAATCGGGCAACCAATGATGACCCGCAGTGTATCGCACCGGCAGCATAGCCGGCTTACTCCTCCGGCGTCTGCTTCGGGTTTCTGTCCGGCAGTCCACGCCGGCGGGTCAGCAGCGCGCGCACCCGACCGGGAGTCTGGCTACCCTGGACACGGGCCTGTTCCAGCAGTTTGCGGGCCTGTTCCTGCCCAAGTTGCATGCCCTCTTGCATAATCTGCCTGATCCGTTCGCGCGATAGCAGTTCGTTGCCGGCATACCAGCGCCAGGCAATCACGCCGGTGGTGTAAGTACCGGAGTAGGCCACCGCAATCTGCGGAATCAGTCCCCAGACCGGGAGTAGTCCGACCAGGCTGCGAGCCATCTGCCGCCAGAAGTACCCCCCACCGATGACCGGCAGAATTTCGCGGATGCGCTCCTGGAAATCGGGAGGCGCGCCGTAACAGAGGGCCAGTTTGTAGACCAGCAGTGCCTGGTTCTTCGTCAAGATCAGGATATCCGCGGTCGCAAAGGGGATACTGATAATCGGGATCTGCTGCGGCAATCCGGCAGCCAGTGTGTAGGCGGCATTACTGAATGAGGTGTTGTTGATCAGCTCGCGCGCCATTGTCGAACGCAGTCCCGGTAACTGGCGTGCTGCGGCGAGGCGCAGTTCGCCGGGGATGGTTTCGAGAATAGCGCTTGCCACTGTATCTGAAGCGCCGGCGGCAAATGGATCGGCAAGCGTAACCGTACGTGCGGCGCGCAAGAACGGCGGCATGTCGCCGGAAGCAAATTCAGTCAAGCGGTCACTGTAGAGCACAACTACCAGCAGGGGCAACGTCACTGCTTCAAGCTGGTTAAACATCTCCATCTCCGACCGTGGCAGGGGCTGCCGCCCATCAGTGACCAGCAGCAGCAGATCGCTTCGGCGAAAATTATCGGGTACCACGACAAGGGGCGGGTTGTAGTAGCGCAGTGGATCAACCCACGCCGGTTGGTAGCGCGCCTCGGTGTTGCAATGCAGCAATTCGGTGATAACTTCGAGCAGCGCGGGACTGCCAATGCAGGCGATAGAGAGTGACTGCTCACTCTCCCGGCGGATCTCATCGACATCAATTTCTCGCAGGGTGTTCCAGGCATTGCCCAGATCGTTCCAACTCGGCACTAGTGTTCTCCTTCAGTGACCTGATTTCCCATTTTTTGTGAAGTATACAAGATGTGTGCCCACACGCCGCGGGCGTATCAGGGCCAGCGATAACGCATCCCCGGCGGCAACCGTAGCGTGTCGTCGCCGAGCCGCCCCAGGTGAACCTGATCACTCTCCGGTAGGCGCTCCAGGCGGGCGTAGCGCGTCCACTGCACAATATTCTCGTCGTGCAGCAATTCGCCACTCAATGCCGGTCCCAGCGTCACCATGCCGCCGTAGTCGGTCCACGCCTCGGCAAAAGCGGGACAGACAGTGGGAGGCGAAGAAGCGCTGGTTGCTGGTGGTAGAGTGCCACAGGTAGCGCTGCGTTGCGTCTCGGCCAGATAGTGCTCGGTCCCCAGTGGTCGTTGCGCTACCCGGCCGGCGCGCCACTCCAGACAGGTGCGCTCAAAGCATTGCAGCGTGCCCCAGTCGAACGGGACAGCCGGGGTCAGGGGGTACCCGACTCGCTCAAGGCCGCCGGTTGCCTGCCATGCGCGCAACAGCGGCGCAGGCACAAAATAGTCGGTTTCGGCAAAGTAGCGCCCCTGTGGCACCTGCACAGTGATACGCCCAATTTCACGCAGCGGTGATGAAGGCTGCCCGTCCGATTGCAGCGCCAGCGCCAGCCGATAGCTGCCCGGCGGCAGATCCGGCGGTAAACGTAGCGGCTGCATATGCTGCACCGAACTGTCTGCCGGCCACTGCGCGGGGGGCAGCACGCCATAGAGCAGTGGTCGCTCGGTCGCGGTGACAACGCGCCCCGTCTGATCAGTAAGCTGCAACCGCACCGCGATGTCAGCGGTTGGTGCGCGTGCGTTCCGTTCCCACTCCAGCGTGACTACCAGCAGGGCTCCCGCGTCAAACTGCCGCCCGGTGCGGCCCGCCGGTGCTGCTAGATGATACCCACGCAATTGCAGTCCTGTGTCGAAGGTCTGGTCAAGCGGGGTGCGTGGACCGGGGGCCACCGGCCGGTAGCGATCAAAAGTACCAAGCGCGCCATCCTGCGCATAGCGCCGCTGCAGTAGTTCAACCATCTCCGGCGTTAGCCAGTTGCCCAGGAAGTCAATCACGGCAAGCGGGATCTCGCCGTTTGCCAGTTCCAGCAGCAGTTGCCGCTGCTCCATGTCGCCCTGATCCAGCAGTTGCCGCTGCTCAAACGCCTGATAGCGCGAGAGCCGGTCGGCCTGGGCTGCCACGCCGGGAATGTCGGTGAAGATGACCGGCCCCGCCGTGCGGACTTCGGCCGTCAATGCCGTATGCACCCGCTCCAGCGCGGCCAGCACTTCGGCCGCGCGCTGCGTGTCATGCCAGAGGTTATACTGCCCAAATGCCATCCGGGGCGGGCTCGGCTCCAGCAGTCCGGCGCGGCGCAGTGTTGTCGGGCTCCAGGTTGGCGGGTAGTAGGCCAGCGCCCCGATGAGCAGAATGAGCAGTGCCCAGCGCCCCGTGACTGATACACAGCCATGCGGTTCGCGTTGCCCCGTCGCCAGGAGCCGGTACCCTGTGCCAACCAGCCAGATTAACCCGGCGTATAACTCCAGAAAGTAGTTGGTATACGCGCCAACTTTGCCGACACCCCCTGCCGTGATTATACCGCCTAGCGTGTAGAGCATTGGTAGCAAAAAAAAGCTAGAATATTCAGGCCGGTTTTTCGTACTTGAGAAAGTAATAAACAGCACACTGAGCAGTGCCGCAAGTACCAGCGGCCAGTGGAGCCGCGCCACATCGGTCCAGAACCGGCGTGCCAGGTCAAAGTCCCAAGCATTGGCATTCGCCTCCACCACATGCAGGGCAAACCAGCCGGCACTGGCCCAGTGGAGCAACCCGAACAGCAGCGCGCCGCCTATGCCCAGGATTAGCATGACAATCAGGAATGCAGAGGGTGCGGCGTGCGGCCGGCGGTCTGCCGGTTGCAGCAGCAGCAGCGCCAGCCAGGCTAGCCCGGCGGCCGGCGCGGCGATTAACGAGGGCTTGGTGTAGAGCGTGAGCAAGAAGAGCACTGCCGCAAGCGCGGCCCAGTGCCGACCGTCACGGGGTTGTCTCGTGCCAACGGTCAACTGCAACGCCACCAGTCCCCACAACCCCAGGCAGACCCCCAGCATGTCCACGCGCATCGACACGGCCCACTCGCGCACGATTGGAATGGCGAGAAAAAACAGTGGAAATAAGAACCATGCACCGGAGAATCGTGCGGGTTTGGGAGTTAACAGGGTCAGCGCACCGACGCACCCGATTGCCGCCAGCAGTGCCGTCAGGCGTCCTGCCGGCAGAATATCGCCGGTCAGGTGGCTCAACGCACCTGCCAGCAGCGGGTAGAGAGGTGGGTAGTTGACCACCGCATAGGGCGGCGCGGCCGGGTTGGCGTAGAGTTCCCAAATGGGCAAACCGGCGCGGAGCAGATCAACCTGCGCCAGCAGCGGCCCCTCGCCATAGTCCAGCGGGTAGGGATGGCGCAGCACCAGCCAGGCATGGGCCGCAAAGTAGGCCAGGTATGCGCCGATGACCAGGCCCAGCATAAGTTGACCTATGACCAGTGACAAGCGCCCGGCAACCGCCGGCGGTATCCAGCGCTGAATATGGAGAGTTGAACTGGTATCGGAGACATTCATCGCGCGTTTCTTCACTGTCCCTTCACTGCCCGTGCGTCTGTCTCATGAACTTTGAAAAATATAGTCCGGATATGACGAACCGGGAGTCCCGGCTTGAGCCGGTGGGATACCTGCCGGGACAGGGCATCCTGCCGGGAACGCCTGATCCGGCTGAAGCCGGGACGCCTGCGCGGCGATATCGGGATGAAACATTCAAAGTTCATAAGACAGAGCACAGGGCATGGGTTAGAATGACACTATGCGTAATTTACACGACGTACGCGGTCGTTGACTCGACAGGCGATTCCGCCTCCGACAGGGTGAAAAAAGCTAAAAAGTGTACCATGCTGCCGCAGGCGAAACGGGCGTTTGGGTCTGATACCAGGCCCAAACAAACGGCACCGCGTACGTCGTGTCATTCACAGGAGTTACGCGGTTACTGACCTGGACGGTCATCTCGCCTCCGGCAGGGCGGAACAGACCATGCTTGTTCACGAAACGTTGGCTCAAGGAGCCAACGTTTCGTGAACAAGAACAAAGAAGTACCATGCTGCCGCAGGCGAATCCGGCTTTCATCGGGTCAAACATCCGGTTTGGATCTCAACCGCATACGTCCTGTAATGTAGCATATGGCGTTTCCAGGGCGTTATTGTAGCACAAACAATCGTAGCATTGGAAATAACGTCGCAACGTAAGGATCATGCCGGGTAGCGAGCTGTTGAGCGCGGTAGTATGTTCGTAATGCCTGGCACATATGCTGGAAAGGGCGATCAGTGCAACCGGAGCAGCGGTTGTTGTCATCGAAGCCGATTGCGTTCCCCTGGCATTGAGACCAGTGCCCGGATAGCGGATCTCGTGTTGCCACATACCGTGAGTGTCAACCAGAGCCGAGGAGTAGTCATAATGTCTGAGCAGTCACCACTTTTACCGGCCCTTAAAGCCACCGACTGGGTTGGTCATGCACATGCGCTTTGCCGTCCGCTGGCCCCGGATCTTGACACGCCTTATATGCCGTGGGTGGCTTTTGGTTATGATCATCCGCATACTTTCGAGTTTGTCACCAACCAGAGCATGCCCGGTGCCGACGATCCTGCTCAGTTGCAGTTGCTTGAACATGCCGCTATACGCAATCTGCGCTCCCGTGGGGCTGCCTGGCAGAGTCAGCAAGTAACGGCTGGGAATAAAAAGCTGTCGCTGCTGATCTGTGGCGATGACTTTCTGGCTGCCGAGCGTATTCTTGACCAGGAGTTTATGGTTGCGGCACAGACGCGGTTGAAAACAAAGCTGCTTGCCGTGGCCGTGCCCTGCCGGGGGTTACTGCTGGCGATTGACGCGCAACAACCCCGCGAGCAGGTCGGGATCTTTGCAACCCTTGCCGCTACGCAGTTTTTTCAAACGGAAAGCGTGCCGATCTCCCCAATAACTTTTTTGATGGATAATGGTCAGATTGTCGGGATGATCAAAGGGCCGGAAGAGCAAGGTCAGGCAGTGGCCGAGGCCGGCCGGCCGGAGGAGTCGGAGATCTACCGCCAGGTGATTGTGGTATCTGACCGCGAAACCGGTCGCGAGAGTCTGCATATTTTAGTTGGTGGAGAAGATTTAGATCAACTTGTCTATACATTATCAAATACATTTACCCATAGTTTACAAGAGATGAATCGTCATGATCAGTTTGGCGGCGAAGTAGTCATTGTGGTGATTCCCGACCTGACACCGGTCAGTTGTGAGTTGGATGCATGGCTTCCCAGAGTGCAGACGCATCTCCAGGGCGTCGCCACTGAACTGCATACGCGCGGGATGTTTACCAACCCTGTGAATGTAACGCTCCACTATGGTATGCCCGGTGATGATAATACTCTCTCACCGGAACCGCCGCTGCCAGGATCGGTCGAGACGCTCGATACAACCGAACTGATTAACGCCCTCGGTTCCGATGATGCGGGGACGCGTGAAGCCGCCGGCGCGCGCCTGGCGGAACAGGGCCGCCAGGATCAGCAGGTGGTCCGGCGATTGATCGTCGCGCTGGGCAGCAGCAACTCCCAGGTTAGCATGGGCGCGGTGCAGGCGCTGGCACTGATTGGCGAGCCGGTGGTACCGCTACTGCGCCTTGCTATGGAGAAGGGCGATGAACGTATGCGTGAGTTTGCCGTTGCTGCGCTGGGCGAAATCGCGCCACGCACGCTGCTGCCTGAGCTGATCGCGTGGATGCGAGATCCGGTTGCGGGTGTGCGTTACCGCGCGACCCAGGCGATTGTGCAACTCCAAGATCTCACGGCCGGCGATGCCCTGCTACAGGCGTTGCACGACCCGGATCAGCGCGTGCGCGAATTGGCCGTGGCGGGCTTGGGCCAACTGCGCGACCCGCGCGCGGTTGAGCCGCTGATCGAACTGCTGAAGGATAGCGCGGTCAGTGTGCGTATTTGTGCGGTTGAGGCGCTCAACCAGTTCCACAATGAGCAGGCGCTGCCGGCCCTGGTTGCCGCCGTATGCGACCCTGAAGAGCAGGTGATGCGCGTAGCGATCACGGGTGTGATGAGCTTTGGCGGTCAGGCCGTCCCCTACGTCACCGCCGCCCGCGATATGCTCGATAAGCAGGCTGACTCGCGCGGCTACCAACTTTTGACCCGGATCCTGAACGATTGCGGCGCTGGTGGGGGTGCGAAGCGCGGTGGGAACTTCTTCGATAAAGCCGGCGCATTCCGGCGGCGCAAGTGAGGAAATAGAGTGGAGGGCGGAGAGCGGAGAGCGGAGAGCGGAGAGCGGTGCGCGTGGTTTTGGGGACCAGGTGTTTGGTCCATAGGCCTGTATGCCGTTTTTTCTGCAGTTCCAAAACAGTATATAATTATCTTGATCTCGTTGTTGGTCGGCAGGTTATGTTACGCTACTTCTGCCGGAAGTGTCGCTCAACTATGGTAGGGGGAGGTGCGTTGTGGTAAACCAGGCACAGAGTGAACGTATCGAAATTCGCTGTGTGGGTGATGATGTTGTGCCGCACAACGTACGTGCAGGCGATCTGGCGGGTCTGCTTGAAGCCGCAGAAACACTGATTGTTGCCGGCGTTTTGCGCGAACATCCGGAGTTAACCCGGGACGATATTATCATCGGGTTGACGGAGGTACAAAACAAAGCCTGGGACTGCAATTTACCCCATCGCTCCCGCAAATTGTTATTCCTGAGTTTGAACGAATTGCTGTTGTAATTCAACAGCGAACATTTGATGCACTTCCGCCCGATGCACGCGATGCCTTACGGAAGATTGCAACATTTACTCGTAAGCATCGCTGTGTTACCCAACTCCGTACAACCGGACGGGATGCTGTGCCGGCGATGATTGACCAGGAGCTTGTCGTTCCAATTGCTCCCCGCCTCTATGTCGAGACGACGATCTATGGCTATGTTATAAATGCCGGGGGTAAGAGTCCCAATGCGCATCTGGATACGCTTCAAGGACAGCGTGTTATTTGCAAGGGTACACATAATCAGATAAAGATGCCGGCTGAACGCCTGTATACGCAAGTAGTCGGGGTTAAGGGCCGGGCGCGCTGCGATGTTGATACTCTCGCAATCGATGAGTTTGAGATTGACGAAGTTCTTCCCTACGAAGACACTTCAATTACTGCGGCCATTCGTGAGTTGGGAACGTCCGTAGCCCCTCACTTTGATGATGTAAATGCTGATGCGTATGTGTATGCTTGAGTAATCCCGAAATTGTTCTCTGTTCTATTTGTTCTTTGTTCTGTCCCAGTTTCCGGAGGCCGTATGCTTAAGCAACTGGATACCTGGCTGGAGTGGCTCTGGAACCACTCGCCTCCCGGCAAGGCCCAGGCCCGGCAGCGCGAACGCCGCATGCTCGAGTGGCGGCGGCGTGCCATGCAGCGCACCGCTGAACAGACCCGCGCCCGCATTGCGCAGGCCCGCGCGCATCTGGACCCACCAGAGGTAGCCGCCCTGGAAGCCTGGTTGTCCCGGCTCGATGCTGAATATGCTGCGCTGACGGCAACCGGAACCGCTCCGGCAGATGACCCGGCAGTCGTGATGCCGGTGCTCGCAGCCATGCAGCAGCAGTATGGTCGGCTGGAGCGTTGTGCAAAGGCGTTCGTTGCGGTAGCGCTGGGGATGCAGGATGTGACCATGCGCATTACACAGGTGCAGCAGGCAATTGCCCACCTGCCTGCCCCCGATCCCGCCTCCGGCGATGAACCGCAACGGCGGGGGCCGCGTTCGCCGGATCTGGCGCGTGCGAAGCCGGCGAAGCTACAGGCGCAGTTGCAGCGCCTGCAAAAACGATATCAGAAGCTGCTGCCGCCAATTCCCGCCGATGAAGAGGACTACACGCAGCAACTCGAAAACTTGGCCGCCGACGTTGCTGCACTGGAGGAGCGCGGCTTCAATCTCTGGCGCATCCTGTCACCGGAAGCGTTTACGTCCGGCATTGCTGCCGCGCAGGTATTTCAGGCGGATGTTGCCGCCGTTCAGTCCATGTTGCCATCGCAGCAACCGCCTGGTGCAAGTACCCGGCAGAAGGTTGCCGGTACTGCTGCACAGGGAGATAGCTATGCTGAGGATCAAAGCAGTGATGTTGCTTAGAGACTGTCTAAAACGGTGGTTCGCGTCGGTCACGCGGCATGCTGGGTGCCCTGATGCACTGGGCAGCGCCCCAGGAGTCCCGGCGTCAGCCGGTTCCGTCCGCACACCGGCGGAAGCCGGGACTCCCGCGCCGGAGCCGGGCGGAAGCGATCGCCATATCCGGACGCATTGGTTCACGCTCGCTCCCGTATGCCGGACAGGATGGAGAATCAGGCCAACATCCCCATGATACACCCTTTTCAGACAGTCTCTCACTTAACCACGACGGGCACGAAGATTTGGAAGAAATGAGCAGCTTCCTGAAAACCTTCATGGTCTGCGTGGTTGATAGGGACGGGCGTATTTCACCTCGTTTTAGGCGTTTCCTGTTCCAGATCTTCCTCCCCCGCCGGTTCTTCCCGATAACTCCCGAACATCGTCGCATAGGTCCGGGTAAACTCGGCCCCCAGAAAGAGCACCTGGCTGCTGAGGAAGATCCAGACCAGCAGCGCCATCACGCTGCCAATCGCGCCGTACGCCTCGAAGTTGCTGCGGCTGATGTAGGCACTGCTGATATTCACAAAAACCGTAAACAGGATCGCGGTCAGCAGCGCGCCCAGCCAGACATCGCCCCAGGCCACCGGCGTATCCGGCAGATATTTGAAGAGCAGCATAAACGCCACGGCCAGCAGTCCCACCGAGACTGCCACCTGAATGCCGCGCCACAGGAACGCGCTGCCCGGCACTTCCGGCGCAAAGGACTGCACCAGCCCGATCGCAACCCCCGACACCATCGAGATCAGCAAGAGCAGGGCGCAGCTTAACACCAGCCCGAACGCCAGTAGCTTCTTCAACACCAGCTTGCGTGCCGTTCCCAGAATGCCGCCGCCCTCCTCCGGCTGCTCCTGCGTCTTCCAGATTACCTGGAATGCCCGGTCCAGCGCGGCAAACACACCGCTGGCCGAGAGTAGCAGCGTGGCAAAGCCAATCAGCCCGGCCCCCCGGCCCTGCCGGTTCAGTTGCTCCAGCGTACTCTGGATCTGGTCCGCCGCCGCCGGCGAAAGCGAATCGCGGATCAGCGTAACGATCTGCTCCTCGGCCTGCCCCTCCGCCGGCAGTTGTCCTGATAGATCGTCGGCTCCGACCACCTGCAGGGATTGCCGCACCAGCGAGGTTTCACTGCCGACCACCAGCCCGACCAGGCTAAAGATGATCAGCAGTAGCGGAAAGAGCGAGAAGAGCGCATAGTAGGACAATGATGTCGCCAGCACCGCCACATGATCCTGTTGCCACGCGCGCCCCAGGTTTTGCAAAAAGGGGATTACCCGGGTTTTGATCGTTCTTACCATGCGCATCTCCTCTGAAGAGAGAACCAAAAATTAAGAACTAAGAACTGAAAAAACAGGCAGAGAACACCGAACAAACAAGTATGCTGACAAGGAACAAAGAATAAAGAACAGAGAGGCAGGAGATGCGGTTGGGGGTTTGTTTTTAGTTCTTAAGTTCTTAGTTCTTCCTATACAGCCTCCCTACGGGTCTGAACAACCCGCGTAGGGCGAGCATGCGGCAGCGGAGCCATTGCATGTTACAATAGCTCCGCGTCGGCGCACTCTCGCCGATGCCACGCCTTCCGGCTGGTGCGAACAGTGTGGAGAGCATACCTGTTTTTTGAGTTTGCTTACTGTTTAGAAAGCAAAATACCATATTCCTGAATAAATGTCAACTGCGCGAGAGTGATACAAAGATATTGAGTAACCGCGTAACTGCGGTAGAGTAAATGCCTTACCATGCAACGATTTGGCGAAAAAATGCGCACGCTCCGTACACGTCATGGCATGACTATCCGCGAACTTGCAACTGCACTGGGTTATGCACCCTCGTTTAACAGCTACATCAGTGATGTTGAAAACGGCAAGCGCAGGCCCAAGATCGACTTTGTATTGAAAGTAGCCCAGTTGTTTCAAGTATCGACTGACCAGCTTGTTCGGGACGATCTTGAATTGGATGCGCCAGGGTGAAGCGAACTGCGCGCTGAAGCACTCAGCCGTAACCCGTAACCCGTAACCCCTAACCTGGCACAGCTATTGCATACTCTTGTTACAGAGAGGGCAAAACAAAGGAAACTGGAACAAAACACACCCGGCACATTGCCGGCGAACACCCTGATTTGTTCTTTGGCCTTTGTCTGTTTGTTCTTTCGTATATATCGCAGTTGCGCATTGTGCCTTCCCCTCCCTCTCACCCTGATCATGGGCAGTGACGCAGCGCAAAAGAGATAACTCACAAAGTGAAAGGTGAGGATACGATGCGCTATGCCATGCGTGAGAAGCTATTTTCGCTCCGGGACCGCTACTGCATTAAAAATGAGCAGGGACTTGAGACCTTTATCGTCGAGGGCGAGCTGTTTAGCATCGCTGACCGGCTCTCGTTTCAGGATATGACCGGCCACGAACTGGCCGTGATCCGGCAGAAGCTGCTGTCGCTGGGTAAAACCTACGAGATTTATCGCGGCGACGAGTTGACGGCCACGGTCAAAAAGTCAATGTTCTCGCTCTTCCATGCCCACTTCAGCGTTGATGTGCCCGGCCCCGGCGATCTGGAGGCGGATGGCAATTTTCTCGACTATGAGTATGCCTTCACCCGCAACGGTCAGCCGGTTGCCCGTGTCTCGAAGGAGTTGTTTGCCCTGGCCGACACCTATGGCATCGACATTCCCGACAACGAAGATGAGGTGTTGATCCTGGCCTGCGCCGTCGTGATCGATCTGGCGAGCCACGAAGATAACTGATATCTGTGAGCAATGCATGACTACAATGCAATTGTGATTGGCGGTGGGCATAACGGCCTGGTCTGCGCCGCTTACTTAGCGCATGCCGGACGTACGCTGCTGCTGCTGGAGCATGCCGACCGGGTTGGCGGTGCAGTCTCCATCGTCAAGACCATTCCGCCGGTATCAACTGCGTAGCGCCAGCTTCATCGCCGCCCGCAGATCGGTGGTTGTCGGGATGCGCAGGTTAAAATCCATATTGACCATCACTTCGGCCACCTCGGGCGACACGCCGCAGAGGATTATGCGTGCTCCCAGCAGCCGCGCCGCCTGGGTGGCTTCCAGCAGCATCTGCGCGACCGCGGCATCAACCACCGAGATCCCGGTGATATCCAGAATGACCACATGCGCCTGGTAGTGGCCGACTGCTGCCAGCAACTTCTCCTTGATCAGTTGCGAGCGCTCCGCATCAATATACCCGATCAGCGGCGTGAGCAGCACATGCTCCCCAATCGGTAGCACCGGCAGCGAGAGCGCCTTGATCGTCTGGATCAGCCGTTCCTGCTGCGCATAGGCCTGCTGCATCTCGTTCAACACCTGCTCCAGGCGTTGGTTGGCTTCGGCCAGGGCCGCCTGTTGCCGGTAGTTATGCTCCAGCGAGAGCGTGGTCTCCAGCGTGCTGGCAACCTGATCGGCCAGGGCATTGAAGAGTGTAACCTGCCGGGTATCGAAAGCCGGGCGCTTGAGCAGTGCCACGTACAGCCAGCCCAGCAGCGCAATATCGCTCTTGACCGGCACGCCCAGGGCCGCCCTGACCGGGTAACGCGCAGGTAGCGGCGTAACCGGAAACGCTGCTGCTTGCGCATCCGACCAGATCAGTGTTTTCGTGCTCAGTTCACCCTCAGAGAGCAGCGGATCGATCTGGGGGCAGATCTTCTTTAGCCGAATGCCCCGAGCTGCGCGCAGGTTCAGTCGGGCTTCCCCGGCATCGTACAGATAGAAGACCGCTACCTCCGCTCCCAGCAGTCGAGTCGCTTTGTCTAGCAACAGATCGCAGATAGTATCCATACTACGCAGATGCTTCGAGATTGAGGCGATCTCGTAGAGAATGGCAAGTTCATTCTCATGATCGAAGTGGTTGTTCGCTGATGTAGTCATACGGTAGCTGTCCTGGCTTCTTTCCCGATAGCACAGACGACAACGGTTTTGTTGTGAAAGCAGACCGGGCCTTCGTCGGCGGCAACTTCGCCAAAGCTGTACATGCCGATGAGCGGTGTATCATGCCCGACAATCGCCTGAATACGGGTCAACTCCGTCCCCACCTCCGCCCCCAACAGCGGAGGCCGGGTGACACAGTCAATCACAATCGCCGCCGCAATCGGGCTGCCCGCCAGGGCCGCGACTGCCTGGGTTGCTGCTGCTTCTGCCGCGTCGAGCAGCGAGTCCGGGCTGCCCACCATGATCTGCGCGACGGCATTTTCGGGGATCGTTCCCGCGCATGCGATGGAGCCGTCCGGGTGGACCTCCAGAGGCAGGCGGATCAGGAACTCTTCCCCCAGTTGCGGGAAGCCAATCGGGTGGTAGCGCGTAAACTCGCGGAAGGTTTCCGCGGTGATATCGGCCTGGGGGAATAACTCGCGGTAGATATCGAGGGCAGGACGGCTATCTATTTCATAGATGATATTGCCCGAACTGCGGGTAATCACCAGCCGCCGCCCAACCGGCTTCCAGCCATGCCGCACTCCAATACCAATCGGGGCGCTGCTGGTCAGCAGTGCCAGCGCCACGGCATCGCTCTCGATCTGCTCATCGGCGAAGAGGTAGGTCTGTTTATAGTGCAGATTATCCCCCGCCGCGCCGCCAACGATAGGGCAGAGCGGTCCCAGCACAGCGCTTGCACTCTGAAGTGCCATATCCACGGCCAGCATGCCGGTCAGGCCATCGGTGAAGAGCAGCGCGGTGCTCTGCCGGTTACTGCCCTCCTGCTCCGCGAGGTAATCCTCAACCTGTTCGGCGGCGCGCTCGGCGGTGAGGTGGGGCCGGCTGCTCAATCCGGGTTCCAGTGCCAGCGCTACTTCCAGATCATCGCCGGTCAGCGCCAGGACGGCCACACCCGCCGGATCGATGCCCTGTGCAGTCATCAATCCGCCGGAGCAGCCGCCAATCAGTGCCGCCGGGCCGGTAATCGCGCGAATGCCACGCAGGACATCGGCCTGCTCAAACGGCTCGGTGGTAAAGACGATAATCAGCCTGGGAACGTGGCCCTGGAGCGGCGCAACCGCCGCCTCCGCCGCCAGCCGTCCCGCCTGGTATGCCTCGGTGTGACGGCTGCTGCCTGAACCGGCAATGATGGTCATAGCGATCTCACTTTCGTTAGCGTGATGTGTCAGGTTTAGCGGATACACGGTTCCGCGCTGCGGGCCACCTTCCGTGTACCGGCGTGGTCGTATGTACCGCCCTCATTGTAGCCGACATAGGCCGTTTGTGAGAGCCGGATTATTACAAGTTTCTGGCAAGAGTTGCCAAAATCGGGTAAGATAGAGCCGATACGGGACTGTAGACAACCCAATGGAAAACAGTATGAACGAGATCCTGAACGATATCGAACGCTGGCGGGCGCAGGGCGAGCAGGTTGCAATTGCAACGGTGATCAAGACGGTGGGCTCAGCGCCGTGTCAGATTGGTGCGAAGATGGCGGTTTCGTCGGCGGGTGGCCTGGCCGGCTCAGTCAGCGGCGGGTGTGTCGAGGGATCAGTCTTTGAGGAGTGTCAGGATGCGCTCCGGACCGGGCGCGCGCGGCTGGTGCGCTATGGCGTGGCCGACGAGGAAGCCTGGGAGGTTGGCCTGGCCTGCGGTGGGACGATTGAGATTTTTGTCGAGGTGTTATCCTGGTAGGGGAACGGACTGAACGGTAAGGATGCCACGGTGGGGGATCTGTACGACACGCTGCGTCAGGCAATTATCGCGGAGCGTCCCGTGGCAACGGCCACGCTGATCGCTGTGCCGGACGGTAGTCTGTTGACACCCATCGGCGCGAAGCTGCTGATCTGGCCTGATGGTCGCACGCAGGGCACGCTGGGTGATGCCGGGTTTGATGTGCGGGTACGTGATGATGCGATTACGCTGCTTGAGCGCAGTGCCACCCGGATTATCGACTATGCCGATCCGCCCCGGAGCCGTTTGTCCGAGAAGGCACCGGTTGCGGTGGACCCGCTGACGGCGACGGTTTTTATCGAGTCGTTTGTGCCGGCCCCCACCCTCTTTATCGTTGGCGCGGTGCATATCGCCATCGCGCTGGTGTCCCTGGCAAAGGTGCTGGGGTTTCGCACCGTGGTGATCGATGCGCGCACCAGTTTTGCCACGCGGGAGCGCTTTCCCCACGCTGATGAACTAATTGCCGCCTGGCCCGATGAGGCGCTGGTGGGGCGACTGACCAACAACAGTTATGTCACGGTGCTAACCCACGATCCGAAGCTGGATGATCCGGCGCTCAGCGCGGCACTGGCCTCACCCGCGCGCTACATCGGTGCATTGGGCAGCAATGCCACACATGTCCGACGGCTTCAGCGGCTCCAGGCGGCCGGACTGAGCGCGGAGCAGGTGAGCCGGATACACGGCCCCATCGGGCTGGCAATCGGCGCGCGTACCCCGGAGGAGATCGCCCTCAGCATCCTGGCCGAAATGATTAAAGTGAAACGTGAAGCTTAATGAGGCGATGAGGCGATGAGGCGCTAACAACCTTTGCCTGTTTCGCATCCGCGCGGCTTCGCATCCGCGCCTCTCACGGAGGATTTATGGCAACGCAGGAAGAATTGGCCGAGTGGCTGTATGATGGTGCGGTGGCCCTGCGCCAGGGCGACAAGGAGCGGGCGCTGGAACTGCTGATGCTGGTGGTTGAGGCGGACGAGGAGAATGAGGCCGCCTGGCTCTGGTTGAGCGGCGCGGTGGACGAGTTGGATGATCAGCAGATCGCACTGGAGAATGTGCTGGCAATTAACCCCGGCAATACCGCGGCCCAGCAGGGGTTAGAGTTGGTCATGCAGCAGAAGCAGCAGCGGGACGGAGGGTAGCGCCGGGGGATGCGCTACCCCTGCCCTGACGCAGTACTACTCCGGGATGGCTGCTTCCAGCACTTCTTCCGGGATATCCTCCAGTCCGATCCAGAAGTTGTTGCGCCGGATATGACCGACGCCGCGCACCGTGACCGTCTCATACTGCACGACCTCAGCTTCGTTAACCAGCACAATCCGGGGCGTGATGTCAAAGCGGTCAGTATAGGCCTCAATTGCGTCTTCGATCTTTTTGAACACAGGTATCTTGGGGTTATCGTCGTACCACATCAGAAAAACCGGGCCTGCCATCGTTGATCCTCATTTCTACAACAGTGTTGCCCTCAACCTTGCCACCGCCCACATGCTCGTACCGTTTGATCGTAGTTCTCTACCAGCGAAACCGCACCATGTGCCAGGTTCCCAAGGACAGATCTTGAAAAAGCGTGTACCGCCGCTCGTCGTTACAGCGCACGGTGAAGTAGCGCCGGGCGGCTTGCTCCCGCCGCGCAGCTTGTTCCCAGACCCGCTCAATCCGGTAGACCCGATAGAACATACCGCGCCAGCGGAAATAGCGTGGCTGATAGCCAAACCGCTGTGTCCGCAGGTCGACCGGCTCGATTGGGGGCCGCCACCAGGGCAACTGCGCCAGCCAGATCCAGCGGGGGCGTCCAGCCAGGGTAGCGTGGCGTGCTGTCTGTAGCATGGGCATCTGCTCCTCTGCGTATCTACTTGCTCACGCAACGTCGGAGAATCGAAACAGTTTACAAAAGTATTATAATCGAACATGTGTTCTATGTCAACCGGCCTTACCCATTGCAATCCGTTATGTCGTGTGCTATGCTTAAGGTATGAGACGTATATCAAAACAATCGGGCAGTACAATGGCCGGTGGTGGTGACGATCTGAATCAGCGGCACCGCGCGCAACTCACTGAGCTGAAAAATGCCAATGCAGTATTACACGATCTGGCATGGGAGATTGAAGAAGTAGAACAGCGCTTACAGTCATTAATTTCCCAACGCGAGGGGCCAACCGATATCTTCCTGGAGCGCGAGATCAACGAGCTTCAGCGTCGGCATGTCGCGCTGGAGGATCAAATGCTCCATCAGATGTTGCGCGCCGATGAACTGGCTGCCGAAGTTGAGTTGGTACAGCAGAAACTTGGTCAGCGCACATCGTCCCGCCGTCCACACTAATTCAGCGCGACAGAAATTTATAGGTGTCGTCACTCCGGGCCAAGACACAGGCGGGGCACGCGTCACTCCAGGACAGTGCATGCGCGACGCTTTCCTGCCCTTGCACTGTCGTTTGGGCATGGCGCAGAATTACCCACTGCCGGGCAACTGCTGCCGTCGGGTATAAACCTGGCCTGGTCGGGTTATTCCTCAATGATGATCTCACCGCTCCGTCCCCCACGCTTTTGCGCCAGTCGGATATCGGTGATCCGCATCGCCTGATCTACCGCTTTGCACATATCGTAGACGGTCAGAGCCGCCGCGCTCACGGCGGTGAGTGCTTCCATCTCGACGCCGGTCTGTCCCTGACTGCGTACCGTTGCTGTAATCAAAAGCGCACTATTGTCCGAGTCGGGAATTACCTCCACCGCAACATGGGTTAGCAGCAGCGTATGGCACAGCGGAATCAACTCCGGCGTGCGTTTTGCCGCCATAATGCCCGCAACGCGTGCCACAGCCGGCACATCACCCTTGGGCAGATTTCCCTCAATTATCAAACGGAGCGTTTCCGGTTGCATCAACACCGTACCCCGGGCTACCGCCTCGCGCCGGGTTTCCACCTTGTCGCCCACATCTACCATGTGTGCCCGTCCCTGCGCATCAAGATGCGTCAAATGCGGCTGTTCCTCACACATACCCATGCCTCCTTTGATTACATTTGCAGCATGATACCTTACGTTAAGGGTTCATAAAAGAATAACTTCCCCCACCCCCTAACAACTCTGCTCAATGTTCACGTGGGTGAAGCGTGTAATTCCATTGAGGACAAACGTCATGATACGTGATATTGAGTGTCGTCATCTGGGCAT